>Ga0255342_1004522_pt1 | contig 14128 bp, 11 predicted proteins | sample wastewater_treat_3_FD_192416 | JGI IMG/M metagenome (GOLD analysis project Ga0255342, IMG submission 192416) | Wastewater microbial communities from Lulu Island WWTP, Vancouver, Canada - plant14 | ecosystem: Engineered > WWTP > Wastewater > Unclassified | place: Canada: Vancouver, British...
CTAAAAGTATTAAAAGAATAATGAAGATTAAAAAAGGCGCAATGTCACGAATAAACATCAGAAAAGAAATTCTAAACCAGAAAAAGGTTTTTGACACTTAACCCCCAAGTTTTTGACAGAGCCATTATAATCAAAAATTTCAATATTAAACCATTCTTGTTTCATCCTTAATTTACCATCAACATATGCTTCCATTGCAGATCCACCATAAAATATTGCATTATAATTCCTAGATATATCTCTCACTAAACTTGGTGCAGATGTAAGTGTCGCAACCAGAGACGTTCCACTACTAGGTGGTGCAAGTGCAATACCAAGTAAAGTTGTTGACAAATCAAACATAAAATCCTGTCTTGCCTGATTAACTTTCACTTCCACATAATGATATGTGTAATAATGTTACTTTATGAGGAAGTACAATGTGTGGTATGGGGATCCAGTATCCATAATTTACTGTGCATATGCCTATGCGGAGTTCGTTGTGTCCGGGTATGGGTATCAGTCCCCAAAGTTTGTAACTTGGAACCCAAACTGTGTAGAAGTAAGGTACTGTTACCGTGAAGCTTACATAATGGTATGTATAGTATATGTACCCTGGTAACCAATAGGTGTGTTCAACCTTTTGCCAATACCCGTTTGCTTTGATGTCTCTCATTTCATCGTCGGTTAATAGTGTTGCGTTTGTTGGTGCTTGTTCGTTGATGATTAGTGCAATTCCAGTGTAGAGTTCGTTGAATTTATCCCGTGTCATTTCAATGTTTCCCAGGTTAGGGTCGAATAGATAAACTGTTGTATCTGTGATGTTTTGTATGACTTCGAAGTGATTATCCCCATCGATCGATAGAACTACCAAATAATTGGCTCTAAGTTGGTCTATGGTTAATCTTGCCCCTATTGCAGTTGTTGCTCCTTTAACTAGTGTTACTTCCTTCAATCCATACACTGGTTCCTATTTCGTCTGTACCTGCTAGTTCAGCCAGTTAGGCTTCTGTAGTGTAGATTTCCAGATTTTTGAGGATTGTAGCTAGTGCTGCTGGTCCACATGTGTAGATGGTAGTGGGGCCATTACACTTCACCAGAGTCTATTACAGATGTATTCTGTAAGCCTAATTATCGTTAAGTATTTTCGATAATAAGAGACCAATAGAGTCTTGATAGTAATTCTCACTCCATTATTTTGTCATATCTATATAGATTAAATTTTTCATGGGATCCATATTTAGTAAATAAAGCTAGAGATAATGTATTTTAATGATATTGGGTTTTAAGATCAATGCAATGATAATAGCGTATGATATGACCCCAAAAGCAAAAATTACATATTGGGATTGTCCCATTTGTCTATTTTTTTATGTTGTGGGCTATTGTTTGTAGTGTTAGTTCTGTTTGTGCTTTTTTGGTGGTTTTTCTTTGTATTCCGGGGAATTTGCGTGATTCTTTGAGGATTGCGAAGTAGGTTTCGCCGGTGTGGAATCTTTTTTGGTAAGTTTGTTTTCCGAGTTCTGAGTTGTAATTTTCTTTCATTTTGATTTTTAATGGATTTGCCGTGTGGAATATTTCTTTTTTTCTTCCTTTGCAGCATTCCTGTTTGTATGGGCATTTTTTGCATTTTGTTGTGGAGTATACTCGGTATGGTTTGTTGTTTATTCTTCGATTGTTTTGATATTCTAGTATTTGGTTTTGTGGACAAATATAAGCATCCTGATACCAGTTATATTGGAAATTATGTTTTTTGGTACTTGTTTTCAGATTTTGGGTGTTTGATGTTTATGTTTTCGGTTCTGTCAGGCATGATTGCGGTGATATTATTTTGGTAACAGTAATCTAGTGTTTTATCTGTTAAATAAGCAGTGTCTGCAGTGTAGAACGTGGGGTGTCTGTTTAAATTCATTTTTACTTCATCTGCCATGGGAATGAACTGATGATGATCGGTGGGATCGTTAATTAGCTTCTGTGCGAGGATAAAATCATATTTATCGTCTGTTGCAACTTGATAATTATAATTTAAACCAGTATTTCCTTTTTTATCTTTCATCCACCGGCTTTCAGGGTCCGTTATACTTATGGTATTTTTTCCATTATAATTGGCCTTTAAATAAGCAATAAAATCTAATACATACTGTTTTTTCTTGTTTGCTCATTAATAATTTTGTTAATAGGTTTAAAGCTTCTTTTTTTAACTTATTTTTAATTTGTAGGATGATATTATAGTTGCTTTCATTTAATACATCTTTTAAGAAGTATTTTCTTATTTCAAAGAGTAGATATTCATCTTTTTCCAACTCATCAATAAGATTTTCAAGATATTCCAGCTCATCTATCTTTATTAGTCTAAAATTGCTTGCATTAGCCTTTAAAATTGTTCCATCAATCGTAACATGGTTACATCCCACTAGATCATATTTTATACCTAAATTAACAGTGTATCGGAATAATTCATCGATTAAAAACATATTAGTACTGTAAAAGCGTGCGATAGTGGATTTACTGGGATTTTTATTGTTTAAAATATAATTACAAGTTTCATCATTATTTTTCAACCAATTTTCCAGTCCACGACAACTTGTTATTCCATTTAAGACTCCCCATACAATGAAACTTAATAATTCGTCTGTTTGGTAAGTTTTAGGCCTTCCCCTTTTTGTTTCTTCATTCGGTAGTAAAAAGCTATTTTCGCTTAAAAAACTCTGAATAATCCATTCAACCAAAAAAACAGGATTATCATGGTTTAAATTTTCTCCTGGAACGTTTAAAACAAAATTAGACTGTATTTCTCTATATTTAGCTGCATTAACCATTATTTTAAACCACCTCTTTTTTCCATTAAATTTTAAAAATCAAAGAGGCAGAACACAAAACCAAAAAATTTAAGACCCACCAAAACCAAAAAAGCTATTGTGGGAATTTTTTGGTATTTGTTTGCCAATTAATACTTTAAATTCCCACATATTTAAATATTACTATTTAAAAACCAATAAAATCAAAAATCACACCATAAAAACAATCAAAAACAAAAATCACTCCCAAATTACTTTGAAAAAAGATCATACCAAAAAAAGAAAATGAATTATGGGACAATCCCATATTGTTAATTGTTCTGTAAAAATATCATTTGGAATAGGTAAGTTTTAATTAGTATTATGCTTTGAGAGAGGAGTATACCTGACAAAAGTTACATAATAAATTGTACGATTGAAATTGATGAGTTCAAATGTAGAACTCAAAACCCATCCAATAATACCTAAACAAATGACTAACAATCCAGGATTTCCTGAAGATAAATAACCGAAAAATATACCAACTAAAATCAATAACATGATAATAAAAAAATTTCTATAATTCATTTTAATCTATAATTCATTTTAATAATTCATTTTACATACCTTAAAGTCATTTTTTTAAAAGTAATTCTCCCGAATTTTTAATTCTTTCTAATCTAGGATCCAATTCTAACGCCTTATCAAGATAATTTTTGGATTTTTGGTCTTTTTTTTCTTTTTTAAGTAGAATACTTTCGTTATACCACGCTGCTACATCTTCAGGATCTAATTCTAGGACTTTATCAAAACATTCCATTGCTCTTTCATATTTTTTTTGACTTGTTAACTCAACGCCTTTATTATTTAATGCTGTAGTGTCGTTTGGGTTTACCGTCAGAGCTTTATTATAAGGTTTTAATGCGTTTTCATTGTTTTTCCAGGTTTTAATTGTGTAGATATAATATCCTATGATAAGAAGTGAAATTATTCCTGTTTCTATGTAATATAACATGTTTATACTTGAAGAAAATTGAATAGTAACTGCCCACATCACCACTAAAAGCACAACTAAGGCAATAGAATAAGATATTTTATTGTAATATTCTCTAAATTCAAAAAATCCAGTTATAATTCCAAATAAAAAGAGAAGTATTAGCGGAACATAAAATGGATTGGAACTGATATAAATTAAAAGAATAATCAAAAATAAAGAATAACTGATGATTAACGCATTATTTAAACCTTGTTTCATAAAATTTCACGGCACTGTAAATTTTTTGTGGGTTAGGTGGTTTTGAGGTTTCTTGTGTCCCAGATTTTTTTTCTTTGCCATATTCTTGTCATTACGCCTTTGGGGATTTTCATTATCTTTTTAATGTGCTGGGGGAGTGTTTTTTGGAAGTAGTTTTCTATTTGGTTTGTTGTTTTTGGTACTTTGGGGTCTTTTAGGAATAGGAAGTAGGTTTCGAAGTTGGGCATGATTTGTTTGAGGGTTATTTGTCTAATAATTTCTGGATAATCTTTAATATCCTTTAAAATGTTGTTAAAATCAGTTTTAGCTTTATCGTAGGATGTAGATTCAAATAACTCGAATATTTTATATTTATAGTCTTTTATTTTTTTTGTCTCGTCTTTTTCTGTGTTGTTTTCTTTTATATATTCTTTTATAGTCTTGTTTATGTTTTTTCGTGCGTGTACTAAGCAATATTGATGTTTAAAGCCTAATTTTTCGATGATTGGTTTGTATTTATCGTCAAGATCGCTTGTTATTGATATTTTCTTCTGATTATGGGTATTTACGTCTAAAAAATCTTTTATAAGGTCTTTTTTCTCTTTGGGGTATACTTCGTCGGCTACGCTGATATTGTGTGTGCTGTCGAATAAAGTGTATCGGTAATTCCATGTACTCTTAATTTTAGCATGCTCTACGTCAAATTCATAATAACCTGAATAATCCTTTATTATATCTTTATTTTCGTTTTCTGTTTCTAGTATCCAGTTTTCAATTGTTGTATGTGAAATATCAATTCCGGTATCTTTTTTTACTTTATAAGCTATTTTACGCACTGATCCAAGGAATAAACTCACAAATTCCAATATTTTTTCTTTAAACAGCCTTGTATAATTACAACCAGGTTCAACAACCTCATTCAAGTCTGTGATAAAGTTATATCCACAGTTATCACACGTATATCTTTTAATTTTAGCGTTTACAGCTCCTTCATCATAAAAATAAAGTAATCTATCGTTATATCCATCAGAAGAAACGGATTTAGAGTAACAGCTGGGACAAACACCAAAATCATCCCTAATATACAGAATACCCTTTTTAAAATACATAACAAGTGAATTATCGTATTTATTAGCTTTATTTCTCTTTTTATCAACTTCAAATTCGTATTTTGAAAAACTTTCAAAAAAATCGGAAAGCTTATATTGTTTATAGTTCAAACAACCAATGGGAGCAATTAATTTTACGCTATTCATGTTAAAATATTTGCTCCCACCCTTATATTAACTTTACTCTTCTATTTTACAGAATAAACAAATATACAACTATATACAAACAACAAAACAAGAAAATATAAAAATCAAAAACCCACCAATATTTTACAGTGCCAATTTCACCCATGTTTATGTTTAATTCTCTCTGTTTAAAAGATTTATCTGAATATTTTATATTATAAAAAAATTAATAATAAAGTTTTTTACACTCCTAAAATTGAATTTCATTAAATAAAGAAAAATTAAAGGAAAATACCATAGTACTGCTCCTTTACTTTTTACTATTTTACGGTTAGAAGCCGTGACTAACTAGAGTAATTTTAACAATAGGAATAATATTTAATTCCTTCAATATCATACACTACATATGGATCATTAAACGCATGATAAACCGTATCTAGATTATATCCTATTGATAATCCTGATAAAAACGTAGTTGTAGCTGAAGCTCCAAATGCAAGGCTGCCCACTTCAGCTTCACCCAACCCAGGGACAAAAATACCGAGTACAGCCCCTAAAGTTCCTAATCGGATAACAGCGTTGTCTAGAGCCTGTTTTTCAGACATCATCTTGGTGACTTTCACATCAGGAACTGTGACATATATGTTATGCCATCTGCCTGGTACGTAACGGAAAACAGGTGTCCATATGCCTATAGTTATAGTTTTCCAACTTACACTTGCCGACCAGTATCCAATATTGATTGGTCCCCATCTATAAACTGATACCCACTTCACATGAATGATAGGTATAGAAAAGCTGTAATATGTTTTTTTCCAACCAGCTATTACGAAGTGTGGGGGTTCATACCATGCTCCAATTTTAACTTTGTGCCACATTGCTTTGATGTCTCTCATTTCATCAGGGGTTAATAGTGTGGCGTTTACTGGTGGTTGGTCGTTGATGATTAGTGCAATACCTGTGTAGAGTTCATTGAATTTATCCCGTGTCATTTCAATGTTTCCCAGGTTAGGGTCGAATAGATAAACTGTTGTATCTGTGATGTTTTGTATAACTTCGAAGTGATTATTTCCATTGATAGACAGAACTACCAAATAATTGGCTCTAAGTTGGTCTATGGTTAATCTTGCTATTGCAGTTGCTCCTTTAGCTTCTGCTGCCCTCTTTAATCCATCTAAACTAGTTCCTGTTTCGTCTGTACCTGCTAGTCATTAGACATGATTGTTATTTATTTGGTCTCTACGACGGTACATATAAACCAATGAAAACGTGGTGAGTATTATCAATCCTAAAAAGATATAAAAAAACAGGTAATCATTTGTGGTTTTTAGATATGAAAGCATGTTTAAATAAATATATGAAATAGCTAAAATCTGGATTATTATTACACCTACTAAACTTCTTAATAATAACTTAAAACTTATTTTTTTAATCCTGAATATTTCGATGAAAAAGACAGGTAGAATAATAATACTTATTAATAAATCTCTAAAGTTTCCATAAATTAAAAATGATAAAAATGCACCTATAGCAACTAGCACATAAATAATTATCCACACTGATTCTTTTTGCATTTCTTTTTCTCCGTATACTTTTTACAACCTTTTATAATATAGTTAATTTTAAAAATTATTATTTGGTGATCCCCGAGGAATAGGTTAATCGTATAAAAAACGATTTGGCTTTACAGACCAAGGATCATCAAGACCGTCTATAACTTGTTCAACACCATACCAAGTCACACCAGCACCCATTCCTATTAATATGATACCTGCTGGAGTTCCCCATCCTTCTGTTATACCAATTAATCCTATACCTCCTCGTATCATTGTAGTACCGGTAGATATGGCTATAGCTCCTTTGAAAACTTTTATATACACATTGTCATTCCATACTTCTCCTTCTTCTTTAACCCATCTTGGTGTATAATATACAAATCTTTGTGGAGGCTGATATCTCCATACAACTACTGGGTAGCTACCTGTACGCCATTCTAGGGTAATATACGGTTCTGTATGTCCGGGTATAGGAATGATACCAAAAAGTTTATATGGCGGTACCCATTTCCATTTAAGAACTGGCACAGGATATGAGAAACTTCTCCATTCGATGGTTGGATAATAAAAACCTGGTATTGTAAAGTAGTGTGCATCCTTTGTCCAATACCCAAGGGCTTTGATGTCCCGCATTTCATCATCAGTCAACAATACTGTGCCTGGCGGTAATGTATCATTCAAAACCAGTGCAACTCCAGTGTACATTTCATTGAATTTATCTAAGGGCATTTCAATATTTCCTAAGTTAGGGTCAAATAGATAGACAGTTGTGGTTGTGATATTTTTGATGATTTCAAAGTGTTTTTTTCCATCTATATCCAAAACTACCAGATAGTTCGTTTTAAGTTGGTCAACAGTTAATCTTGCCCCTATTGCGGAGACTCCCATGGATTGTGCCGCTGTTTTAAGACCATAAAAGCTTGCCCCTGTTTCGTCTGTACCTGCCAGGGTAGCGAGTTCATTTTCTGTAGCATAAATTCCAAAACTTTTAAGTATTGTAGCCAATGCTGCAGCTCCACAACTGTAGATGGTAGTTGCTAAAACCATTTCACCAGAATCTATTGTAGATGAATCTGCAAGCAAATTATCTGTAAAGTTATTTCCCGACAGAATTATGCCTATCGAGTTGTAATGGGTAATCCCCACACCATTATCGGATAGGCTATTTCCTGTTATGCTGTTACTATTTGTGTCGTATAGATATGTACCTACCCAATTATCAGAGATAACGTTACCAATTATATCGTTGTTGTTAGAATAGAAAAGATAAGTTCCATAGTAATTTTCGGTAATAATAGTTCCGTTTATTTGATTGTTATCAGAATTGAACAGATAAAGCCCATTTTCATTTATTTTTATGTTACCTCCTAATATAGAGTTACAATTTGAATTGTAGAGGAATATTCCATAACGACTGTTTTTTACAGTATTTCCAGTAATGATATTGTTTCCCGATTTATATAGGTATATTCCTTTGGAACTGTTTGTTATGATGTTGTTGATTATGTTAACGTTGTAGGAGTGGCTTAAAGATATACCGTAAGAGTCTGCAGAACTTTCAATATTCAAGTTTTTTATGGTTGTGCCGCTTCCTTCATTGTTCATTACGAAAACACTTTTATCTGAATTATCTGCTTCTACAGTTACATTTGCTCCAGTAACTGGTTGTATACTTAGTTTTTTATTTATTGCTACATTTTCAGTATAGATACCTTCTGCCAGGGTTATTATGTCTCCGTCTTTTGTATCAGGATCGTCTACGGCCTCTTGTATTGTAGCAAAACTTTCCTGAGTACGGGTATTATACACTCCAAGCACATTTACACTGGTTACATTAACTGTTTTGGAAACCGTCTGATTATCCAGGGTGACTGAAACGTTAGCTGTACCTGCTGATGAGCTGGTGAGTTTAAGTTCTGCTTTACCTTTCTTGGTAGATCCTGAGCTGTTGATGGTTCCCAAGGTTGAATTGAAGTAGATTGGTATATTATCAGGTATGTTTCCATCTGATGATGTATCGTTTCCATGGTTGTTATGGGCTAGGTCTGCTGTTATTATGTAGTTGTAATGGGTGCCGCTGCGGTTTGAACGGTCGGTGGAACTATTTATGGAGAGTACCAGCCATGGATCGTATGTTACGCTTCCGCCAGCTATACCGATGTCACTAGGACTGGTTAAGGATACGATGGGGTTATTGGATCCCCACCAGTTGTTAGTTGCATTGGCAGTACCATTACCTACTTTATAGAGTCCGTATCTGCTGTTTTCGACTATACTGTTGAGGTGAATTTCTGCTGTGGAATTGTTTAGATGTATTCCATCATAATTATTGTGGATTAAGTTACTGTAAATCCGGCATTTATCGGAGTTCTGGACGTTAATTCCAGCAACGGAATTGTAAGTTATTTTATTACTGGAGACTTCATTATCGGAGCCTGCACTGATAAGCACACCATTCAGGCTGTTGTTTAATATTATATTTCCTGAAACCACATTCTCAGTGGAATTATACAAATATATTCCGTTAAGATTGTTGATGATGTTATTTCCTAAGATTTCATTGGTTGCGGAATTATTAATATAGATACCAGCATTACCAGTGGATCCATCTATAACTAGATCTTGTATTGTTGTGCTGCTTCCACTGGTATTTATGGTGAATATTGGTAAAGTGGGGTTTAATGGCTGAATGACCACGTTAACTCCAGAAATTGGTCTTATGGTGATTTTTTTGTTGATGTTGATGTTTTCAGTGTAGTTTAAGTTTCCAAGCCAGATGGTATCACCGTCTATGGTAGTAGGGTCATCTATGGCAGTTTGTATACTATCGAATATCTTCTGGGTTCTGAAATTGAAAGTCCCATTGTGTATCTCTTCATCATATCTAGTTAAACTGATGCTGTCGACGTAGAATGTGATTGTTTGAACTGTGTTACTGGTCAAGATTTTAGCTGTTGCATAGATGGTGCTGGGATCAGAAAGCAGGTGAGTTATGGATAATTTTTGAGGTATATCTGATAGAACCATACTCGGGCTGCTATACGATTCAGTTGCTGTTCCTGTGGAATTACGGCCTACTAACTCGATGCGGACTGTTCCGGATCCTTTCACATAAGCAGATACGGTATAAGTCTGTCCAGATTGAACCAGTACAGCATATGGTAATGAAGCAGTTCCTATCCTACAGATATCTATTGATTCGCCGACTGTTGATCCATTTGTTTGGACTTTGAAGCTTCTGATCCCTTGCCATGCCCAATCTGTTGATGAAGAGACAGTTGCACCAGTACCACTTACACCAGTAGTATTTTCTAAGGTATCAGAACCAGTCCCTATGTTATCCTCAAAAATTAAATTTCCAGTTATACCGGATAATGCCAACCAGGGAATTACAGAAACTTTATCCGGCGCATGTTCGGTGGGTTTATAGGAGATTAAGATTTTGGAAAACATGTAAATCAACGATTCGTAACGCATGGTATCTCCCAAACTGGTGTCTGAGACATTCTTGGGTGCGGTTCCATGGCTATCTATATAGGATATAACATTTTCTGCTATATCCGTAAATTCGTCACTGTATATGTTTCCACTGGTGATGTTTTCTGTGGGACTGGATGGCGCACTTACAGACCCCAAGATTATAGCTGTGTTTAAATAATTCTCAATGTTTATTACTGACTGAGCAGTGAGCTTTAAAAACTGGGACATAGATACTTGACGTCCAGAGATAGTTACACTGGTTGGTAATTGACTGTAAGTATCTACGTAGTTTTTCACACTTTTGGATGCGTTTTTTATCTCATCTAATGTGAAAAATATGGTGTTTGGGTTTGATAGGGTGGCCCATGGGTTGATAGTTATAGATAGTGGAACGGCATCTGTTAAGTTATATGAATTAACCAGTTGGCTGAACATGTAAACCAGTGTTTGATATTGTATATTTCCATGGGTTGTTGCTTTATAGTTAGGTCCTCTGCCATTGGCGTACATGAATTCATTTACATCTTTTGCAAGCTTTATATAATCGGCATTACTGAAAGTGGGATCTGTTATATTTTCTGAGGGAGTTGGTGGTTCATCATAAGTAGCTTTAATGAATGAAGTTAATAGATTACCATTTGCATTTTGTACAGCTGCGGTTAACAGTTGTAAGAATTGAGCTCTGGTAACCGTGGTTGTCCCGATACTGATAGTGGTAGGTAGGTTATGGTTGGTTTCTACATAGGATTGAACTGTGGCTGCTACTGTTTCAATTTGGTCCAGAGTGAAAAATTTGTTGTTAACATTGGATACAACACTCCACTTATCGACGGTGATGCTTTGTGGTAATATCTCTTCGGTTTTTTCGTAGGCTAAAATTTGGGAGAACATGAAAACCAGTGAATTAAAGCGGATGTTTCCCATGGTAACGGTTTGGAAGTTAGGCGCTCTTCCATTAGTGTCCATGAAGGAGATGATATTGTTTGCCAGACTTAGATAGTCTTTACTGCTGATAATTCCGCCGGTTATGGTTTCTGATGGATTAGGAGCTGCATTATAGTTTTGAAGGACAACTGTTGAGTTTAATTTTCCATTTATATTGGCTACTGCTGTGGTTATCAATTTCAGGAACTGGGACATGTTTACAGAAGTACCATTTATGTTCACACTATTGGGTAATGCGTGATTAGTCTCTACATAGTTTTTAACAGTGGTTGCTGCAGTTTCAATCTGGTCAATGGTGAAGAATTTAGTGCTTGTATTTGATATAACTGACCAGGGCCTTACAGTTATGAGATCGGGTAATGTGTAATTATTTGATTTATAAGAGCTTAATACTTGACTGAACATATAAACCAGGGATTGGTAACGTATATTTCCTAGATTAGATGTTTGATATGCGGGTCCTCGTCCGTTAGCAATTATGAAGTTTTCCACATCCATAGCAAGTTCAAGATATTCGGTTTTATTAAGACTTCCGCCGGTTATGGATTCGGAAGTGCTCCCTGGTTCATTGAAATTTTCAAGAACTATTTGCCCATATAAATTGCCATTTATATTTTGTAACGTGGTGAGTGACAGTTTCAAGAATTTAGACATGGAAACACTGGTACCCGCTATATTAACGCTGGTTGGTAGGTTATGGTTGGCCTCCACATAGGATACTATGGTTTCTGCGCCTTTAATTATTTGACCGGGATTGAAAGTTACTGTATTTGGATTGGAAACAACTGACCAGGGAGTCACTGTGATATGCCGTGGTAGGGCATTATTTACATTGTAGTAGTTTAGTAATTGGGCGTATGTGTAAATTATTGATTCATATCGTATGTTCCCAGCTTCAGTGGTTGAGAAGTTGGGTGCTCTTCCGTTATCATGCATAAAAGATCGGATGTTTTCGGCGGCATTCATGTAATTCAGGTAATTGAGCTTTCTACCGGTCATACTTTCTGAAGGATTAGGTGCTGTATTATAGTTTTGTAGAATAATCGATTGGTGTAAACCTTCGTAAATATTTTGAATAGACAGGATCTCGAGTTTCAGGAAATTGGGCATAGAAATTTGTCTTCCCGAGATATTTACGTAGCTTGGAAGTGTGTGATTCGTTTCTATATGTAATTTAACCGTCGATGCCGCGGTGTTTATTTGATCCATATTTATAAATACGGTATTGGTGTTGGAAACTGTTGTCCAGGGTGTGAGTCTGATATAGTTGGGTAGAATTAATTTTTCACTGGCGGAGTTTATTATTTCAGCATATGTGAAAACTAAGGATTCATAGCGTATTGTCCCGCGTATAGTTGTTATACCGTTGGGTGCTCTTCCGTTATCGTTCATAAAAGAGATAATATCAGTTGTACTGTTTAGATAATCTGATTTTTCCAGATTTCCTCCGGTAATGCTTTCATAAGGATTGGGGGCGGTTCCATAACGTCCTAGGGGGATTGATTGGTATAATTTACCGTTACCATTTTTTATGTATTGTGCTTCGAGTCTAAGGAGACTAGGCATGCTCACTGTATACTTAGAAATGGTTACATGGTTAGGAAGTTGGTGATTTGTTTCTATGTAGGATTGTACGGTGTCTGCTGCGACATTTATTTGGTTCATTGTTATAAATTTGGTGGTATTATTCGTAACGAAGGTCCATGGTCGGATTATGATGAAATCTGGCAGAACTTTCCCGACGCGGTAAGAATTCATGACTTGTGAGAATGTGTAAACGAGTGATTCGTATCTTATATTTCCTAAACTGGTTGTTTGGAAGTTGGGTGCTCGTCCGTTTTCGTTCATGAAAGATTTAACATTGTTAGCTAGCGTGATATAATTTGATTGTGTGAGTTGTCCATTTGTGGCGGTTTCTGATGGGTTAGGGGCGGTATTGTAATTTTCAAGTGTAATATCTGTTGTGATGTTGTTTTTGATGTTGTATGTTGCTGTAGTTTCTAATTTCAGGAATTGAGGCATAGTTACTGTTGTTCCAGAAATAGTGACGTTGTTGGGTAATTTGTGATTGGCTTCCACATACGTTTGTACGGAAGTTGAAGCGTTGCCAATTTCGTCCACAGTAAAATTAGTAGCTGATACACAGCTTATATTAATAAAAAAAACAAACAAAAATAGTATTATCATTTTGTCAAATATTTTCCCTTTATTTATCAAATTTACCGCCCCTTTTATCAAATTTACCGCCCCTTATTAAATTTTTAGAGTTTAGCTATTTTATATCAGTTGTTACTCACTAAGATTCACAACAATATCTAATTAACCACATAGTTTAGTGATAAATCACACTTAATCTAAAATTTGATTTATCCAAGCAAAATTAAATAAAAAATTTAGGAAGGATGATCATTGAAATTAATTAAAAACAAGTCACAGTCACCATAATCAAATTAGAATTTATATAAGTTTACCAAAGTAGGATAATATTTAATTAAACTAAAATTAAACTCAGAAGTTTAAATTATAAATTTAACTTTAAGAAAAATATTCGTAAACTTTATAGATATTCTAATTATACTATACATAAATTTTCATTAACTCAAATTTTATCAGGTGATCCCTATGAGTGGTGTACCCATGCACAGAGATCAGGTCTTACTAGAGATAACCGAATTACTAGCGAGTCACGGCTTTGAAACATCTAATATATATGATAGGAGCTGTTTTGACATGATGGCCCGTCGGGAATTGATTCTACTTTTACTCAAGGTTCTAATTAATGTGGACGGCTTCACGAGCCAGCAGGCTCAGGAAATTAAAAGGTTAGCCAGGACTTTCCTAGCTTCACCTTTAATCGTTGGGTTTAAATCAAAAACCGAGCCACTAGAGGAAGACGTGGTATATGAGAGGCACGGTATACCT
>Ga0255342_1004526_pt1 | contig 14114 bp, 9 predicted proteins | sample wastewater_treat_3_FD_192416 | JGI IMG/M metagenome (GOLD analysis project Ga0255342, IMG submission 192416) | Wastewater microbial communities from Lulu Island WWTP, Vancouver, Canada - plant14 | ecosystem: Engineered > WWTP > Wastewater > Unclassified | place: Canada: Vancouver, British...
CAGAAAATACAACAATTTCCCTATGCGTCCACTCAATTGGAAGTCTCCTTCCGATTACATCAAGGCTTTCCTTGAATGTGGTCAAGTTTTTTGATTTAATTTGTCTCACATCATTGACAAACCAACATTTTTTCAACTTTTTTTGAAAAGTCTGGTCAAGGCGACAGGACTCGAACCTGCGGCATCTTGCTCCCAAAGCAAGCACTCTACCAAACTGAGCTACGCCTCGGATTAGTTCTTCGGCAAGTCCTTGACGGACAGCTTTTATATTATACCAGAACGCATCATTCTTGTCAAGCGGCTTTCTCACATTTTGTAACATCATACAATAGATACTGTAGGTTTTTGTAATATTTTGCCGCCCTTTCAACAAAAAAGGGAGCTTAAAGCTCCCTTAACAGATCATTAGTCCTTGATATCGTCGACAATATCCTCAGCTGCGTCCTTAACGTCCTCAACAACGTCCTCAGCCTTATCCTTGATATCCTCAACAGCGTCCTCAGCTGCTTCCTTTACGGAATTATCATTGATCTCGAAATCGATGCTCTCGTCTGTGTCAAAGTTATCGAAATCATCGTAATCGTCATCATCATAATCTGAACCCGAGCTCTTATCCTTGAGCGCCTGTGCTGCAACATATCCAACAGCAGCTGCTGCGCCGGCTGCTAAAATAGCGACTAAAAACTTATTCATTATAATTTCCTCTTTTCTCCGCAAGAAATAGTACTTACCGAACCGCTTGCGATCGGATTACGATAATCTGAATTTATTATACCATACTTTTTTTATAATTTCAACTCTTTACATATTATTTGTTAAAAACATCAAAATTGAAAGGGCAGTTATTGGTGCAGTTTCACAACGCAGTATTCTTTTGCCCAGCCAGGCCCTTTCCGCACCCGCTTCCACCAGTGCGTCAGCCTCCTCCTTGTCGAAGCCGCCCTCGCTTCCGATAAAGAGTCCTGCGGTCTTTATGCCGTCAAAGTCCACCTCTCCGAAGGAGCGTCCGCCCTCCTCCTCATAGAGGAGAATGCTGCGGTCAAGAGAGCTGCTCATCTGTACGCTCTCCCTGAAGCTTACCAGCGGCGTCACCTCCGGGATTATCCCCCTGCCCGACTGCTTTGCAGCCTCCTCGGCTATCCTGCACAGTCTCGGCAGCTTCTTCTTAGCGAAGTCCTTCTCGTCAGGACGGGATACACAGCGCCTTGTCAGCACGGGAACTATCCTTGCGGCACCCAGCTCAACGCTTTTCTGTATGATGTATTCCAGCTTGTCCAGCTTGGGCACAGCCTGAAACAGAGTCACCGATATATCGGGCTCTGCGGCGCACCTGTGCTTCTCGATGAGGTCGAGATATACGGCATCTGCGGTAATGCTGCCGATATTGCAGCGATAATCCGTACCGTTGCAGCAGACGGTTATCTCCTCCCCCACTCTCATTCTCAGCGACCTGCCGATATGGTTGGCATCGTCGCCCGTAAGCACGATATTGTCCTCATCTATCTCATTTCTGAAAAATCTCGGCATAGCAAGCACCTCGTTACAATTCATATTAAAACAATATTATCATATCCCGCGCCCCTCTGTCAAGGCGGCAATAAAAAACCCTGTCTGACGACAGGGACTTTTGTCACTCATATTTTGAATCCACGCCAAGGTACTCCTCAAGGCACTGTCCGCTGTTGTACATCTCGGTAGCGATCTTTGAGCCCACATATCTTATGTGCCAAGGCTCGTACTGATAGCCTGTGATGTCCTCTTTCCCCTGAGGATAGCGGATTATGAAGCCGTACTCATGTGCGTGCTGTGCCAGCCATGCTGCTTCGGGCGTAGCACCGAAGGCATCGTCAATGGTATTGCAGTCTATGACCAGTCCCGTCTGATGCTCGGAATAACCCGGGCGGGCGGAATAGGTGTCCGCCTTGTCAACTCCGTCGCTCTTGACGTAGTTGTCGTAGATTATCTCCTGATCGTGGTAGGAGCGGTAGCTGGAGCCGATATAGATGCTCAGGTCCTCCTTGGCGGCTGCTCCCGAAAGAGCCTGAAACTGCTGATAGCACAGAGGGTCAAGCTTAGGGTCGAATGTTGCGGGGAGACCGTAGCTCTTGTTGACTATGAGGACCCCCTTTATATAAGTAAGCCCCTCTGCATCATAAACAGGGGGCTCGGGTGCCTCAGCCGTATTCGACTGAGGCGACGCTGTATCATCTGTTGCTTCTCCGCGGACGGTAACCTTTATCATTACTTCCTGTGTGGAGTCTGTTGCAGACCTGAGAGTAACGTAGCAGGTACCGGGCTTTACGCCTGTGATATTGCCGATGCTGTCAACAGTGGCAATAGTCGGGTCTCCTGAGGACCAGCGCTCATCCGCTTCGCCCATGCCGTCGGGATAGCCCTGAACTCTGGGCATATCGGTCTCGCCGACGCCAAGGAATACCGAATACTTATCCAGCTTGAAATCGCTGTTGTTTACGGGCTCTGTAAGAGCTGCCGTAGTAGTGACCGCTGTTGTTGTGATAGCAGGGTCGGTAGCAGTTGCCGTAGTGGTTATAGTAGTCACGGGTGTTTTAGTCTTTCCCTTACTGTCTTTCTTTCCGTTATCCGAGCAGGCATGAGCCACAAGCAGAACGAAAAGGAGCACCAGAAGCGCTATTACGAAGAGAGCTGTCAGCTGTCGTCTTCTCAGCGTCTGACGGGATACTCTTTTGCGGGGACGATGTGAATCATATCTGTTATTGTCCATATTAAAATCCCTTTCACTGCATATGTTATTATAGTACAGACAGCATGAGCCGCCCATATAAATATCTATTAACATTATATCACAGGTTAAATGAAATGTCACGCAAAATTACACCAATTCCGCATTTTTTTAACAACTTGACATATAACAGGCAGTATTTTTGGAGCTTTTTAACAAAGAAGTCATGCCGCCATCGTATTACAATGGAAAAAAGCAACGTTTTTTCGCGCCCTGTCATTTCTCCTCGTTAACATTATATTCCTTGACACATCCATCCAGAACGAGTATAATAATATTCAGCGAAAAAATGACTCATTATGCAGTGTTCCCGAAAGGAGTTATATTATATGTTGAATAAAAGGAGACTGTCCGTCATTGCCTGTGCGGCGGCAGTCCTCACAGCTGCGGCTGCCTGCAGCAGCAAGAAGAACAGCAGCAGCGATACACAGCCCGCCACCGAAAGCACCGCCCCTGCTGTCACTCAGTATGACGGCAGTCCTGCGGCTGCAAACTCCGAAATGGAGATAACATGGCTGGCGGACTATGACCTGAACCCTCAGCCCGGCGGACAGCGCTCCGCTGCTCTGACTTTATTCGAGGATATCTTCGGCGGCAGGATAAACTGCGTTTACACCTCCCCCAAGGACAAGTACGAAACACTTTCCTCAATGATAAATTCGGGCGAGACCGTGGATATGTTCCCCTGCGAGGCAGGAGCATTCCCCAACGGCACCACGGCAGGGCTCTTTGACCCGCTGGACCCCTATTTCACCTACATGGGCATGGATGAGGGCTTGTGGTCGGATATGTCAGATGTGACGGAAATGTTCGCTTACAAGGGACAGCACTATGTGGTGCCCTACTCGATTTCCGAGCCCGCAGTACTGACATACAGCAGAAAGCTCATGGAGTCCGAGGGACTTGACGACCCGAGAAAGCTCTGGCAGGAGGGCAAGTGGGACTGGAACGCCATGAAGGGCATGATAGAAAAATTCAGGAACAATCAGCCCGATGCCCCGAGATACGGCATTAACGGCTGGTACGGACAGGCTGCCCTCGCCTCAACAGGACATACCGTTATCGGCTTTGACGGTGTATCATTCAGCAACAACATCGGCGACGCCGAGATAGGCAAGGCTGTGGGTCTTATGAGCGAAATAAAGAACAACGGCTGGTACAGCAGCACTCTCCGCGACACCTTCCCCTCCGACCTCAATACCCTGTTCTACGCCTCGGGAAGCTGGTCTCTGGGCATTTCCAATGCCGCAAATCCAGAAGCAGACCTTATGATAGTTCCCTTCCCCAAGTCGCCCGATGCGGATAAAAACTACATCTCCTGCGACGTGAACGCCCGTATGCTGGTGAAGAACTCGCAGAAGGGCAAGGCTGTGGCGACCTACCTCAAGTGCGAACGCCTTGCAGCGTCCGACGAAACCATGAAGGCTGCCGCAAAGGAACAGGCTCTTGTGCAGCAGAAGAACGCCTCGGGCTCATTCAGAAGCTTCATCACCGAGGAGCAGTACAACGCATTGCAGGAATACCTCGACCTTTCAAAGGTGACTCCCGTGTTCGACTGCGGCTGGGGCATGGGCGAAGCAATGAGCGGCAACGGCAACTACACACCCGACAGCCGCGGAATTATGCAGAAAATAGCGGAAACCGACTCCATAAGCAAGACATATGAGCAGCTCCGCGACGAATTGTCTCCTGCCATAGACAGCGAGACAGCCAAGCTCAACAGCTTATCATAAAACATCCCCCCCTGAGTGTCCGTAACGGGTGCTCGGGGGATTTTTTATACCCTCACAGCGTCCTTTACGGGGAATATGCTCTTTTTATGATAGTAAAATATAACAAATGGCGAGTGCGTTTTTTGATACATTCTCCAAATATGTTGCTTTTTGTGCTAAATTACACACATTGTTCACAAAATCAGCAATAATTATGTTATAATAGTAACATGGAAACTGTGACCTCAGGCAGTTTCCCCTTACTTATTCATTATATAATGAGAGGAGAATGGAAATTGAGACTTAAAAACACTATCATCAAAAAACTGACTGCTGTATCCGCATCCGCTGCCATAGCACTGACATCGGCGGTGACAACATTCAGTCCCATGACTGCCGGCGCAGCTGACAATGACTACTATAAAGCGCTTGCTATGTCACTTTATATGTATGACGCAAATGCCTGCGGCAAGGGCATTACCGACGGTCCGCTCACATGGCGCGGTGACTGTCACACCTATGATGCACAGGCTTCTGTGGGAAGTCTGAACGGTTCGCTCAAATCCCTCGTTGATCCTGACGGCGACGGAAAAGTAGACGTTTCGGGCGGCTTCCACGACGCAGGCGACCACATAAAATTCAATCTCACCATCGGCTTCGCCCTGAACAGCCTTGCGCTCTCGGATTACCTCAATCCCGGCGTATATGAAAAGGCAGGCTGCAAGGATCACCTCATCTATGAGCTGAAATGGGGTGCCGATTACCTTATGAAGACAACATTCCTCGACAGCTCGGGCAATGTAGGCGCTGTTGCACACGTTGTTGCCAACGGCGGCACAGACCACGGCATATGGTCGTCCCCCGAGGTGCAGACCTACGAAAGACCCATATACTGGCTCACAGCAGGCGATAACAACTCGTCGGTATGCTGCGAGATGGCAGCAGGTCTGGCAGGTACAGCATATGTCCTCAAGGACTCCGACCCCACATATTCCGCAGAGTGTCTGAAGTACGCCAAGGCGCTGCTGGATTTCGGTCAGAAGCACGTCGGCAATAACTCCGGCGGTATCGGCGGATTCTATGACACCGCTGCACAGTATCAGGACGAGGAGGCTATGGCTCAGGCATGGCTCTGGGTCAACGACGCAGGCAGCAAGCCTTCCCGCATCGGCAAAAACGGCGACTATGGCAACAGCCAGTACGACGGCTGGGTATTCTCGTGGGACAAGGTATGGCAGGGCTATTCCGCTCTCATGTACAAGGCTACGGGAGATAAGGCATACGCCGATGAGCTTCAGTATGAGCTCAAAAATCAGGGTGACCTGAAAGTGGGCACCTACAACGCCGGCGGCTGGGGCGCTTCACGCTACAACTGCGCTAAACAGATGGACGCTCTCGCTCTTGCAAACGGCGACGCAAATGCAGATTACGCAAAGGCTGCAAAGTACCAGATGGATCACATCCTCGGCGACAATAATCTGGGATACAGCTTCCTGCTGGGATATGGCAGCAAGTGGCCCGTACATATCCACCACCGTGCTGCTAACCCCGGAACCGACACCTCGGGAGCTGCCTCAAATCCTTCTGCTAAGTACACAGCCTACGGTCTCCTCGTAGGCGGCGACGACTCCAGCGGATATCAGGATCATACCGACAAGTACCAGTACACCGAGGGCGCTCTGGACTATAACGGCTGCTTCGCTATCGCCTGTGCAGGCATCGCAAACCTCTACGGCGGCGACGCTTCTTCAATGCCCGCACTTGCTAAGCAGGTAAGCGAGATCAACGCTGATTTCAAGTTCGGTTCAGCAGAACCCGTAACTACCACTACTACCACCACAACAACTTCTACAACTACGACGACTACCACCACAACTGTTACACAGCCCCTCGTAACTATAACAGCAAGACCCAGTTATATTGTTCAGGAGATCATCTCCTATCCTGCAAAGACAGAGTACACTGTCGGCGAGAGCCTCGACCTTACGGGCATTTCCGTAAAGGTTCGCTCCGAGACACGCTGGCAGGAGGCAGAAGGCGGCTCAAGAGCAGGTATCATCTACGGCGATCCCTTCATAGTAGATAATATCACACTTGATCCCAAGGCTGTAACCATAAGCGGAAATAACGGCGCTATCTGGCAGGGCAAACAGGCTAATGAACTGGAGCCCGGCGATTATACGGTAATGTTCTACGGCACATACACCGACTCTCAGAACCGCGATTTAGAGTTCGCAGACTTCAAGCACAACATAACCGTCAAGGAAGCAGATAAGACCGAACCCTATACCTTTGTTTTCACAATAAAGGACAAGGACACGGGCGATCTCGTAAAGGCTCCGGAGCTCTCATTCCGCGTAAACGGTCTCATTTCTCTCCCCGAGGATTCGGGACTCCATATAGCTGATCCTTACGATCATGTCTATGTTAAACTCGATGCCGCTAACGGCAATCCCATGACCTACACCTGCGATACATTCAAGGACAGGAAAACAGTCAATGTGGATATGATCACAGCAAAGGCTGACGGCTATACATTTGTTGAGGTCAATGAGGACATCAGGGACGGCGGCAAGCCCAATACCATGTATTACGATGTGCTGATGACCAAGACAAGCGCTGTCAAGGGCGACGCAAACTGCGACGGAAGCATAGAGCTGGCTGACGCCATACTCATAATGCAGTCAATGGCTAACCCCAACAAGTACGCCGAGGGCGGCACAGACAGCATGGCTCTGACTCCTCAGGGCAGAATAAACGGCGATATCAACGGTGACGGTCTCACCTCCGATGACGCACTTACTATCCAGAAGTTCCTCCTCCACCTCATACCATCTCTGTGATAGTTTACCATAATTGAATGACCACCTCTCAGGCTTGTGCAGAACTTCTGTTCTGTGCGAGCCTGACTTTTTACACTTTTTCTGCGTAAAATCCATGGCAATTATGTACAACGCTCAACAGATGTTTTTGCACACTATGACGAAATTATGAATAATCCTTTGAAATTAATCGTATTGTAACCTTTTTGTTACCCTTTTGTTACCAAATTTCAAGGCAAACCTTGTATAATGGGTGTAAGACATATTATAGGCAGATCATATTGAAAGAAGTGTGATAACATGAACAAATTAAACAGGCTGAAATCAGCCATCATAAGCAGTGCTATCGCCCTCACCTCGATTGCGGCACCTCTCTCAAACATCGGTGCTCCCTCTCTCTCAGCAAACGCGGCAGACGGTGATAACTACGCAAAGCTCCTTCAGTACTCCCTCTATCTTTATGACGCAAATATGTGCGGATACAACTCCGACTGCGGTATTTCATGGAGAGGCAACTGCCACACCAGCGACGAAGTACCCGGAGGTTTCCACGACGCAGGCGACCATGTAATGTTCGGTCAGCCCCAGGGCTATGCAGCTGCTACACTGGGCTGGGCTTACTACGAATTCAAGGACGCCTTCACTGCTACAGGACAGGACGCTCACCTCAAAGTAATAACCGACAAATTCTGTAAATTCTTCCGTGACGCAACAGTGCTCAACGGCAATACCGTTTCCAAGGTCCTCATCGAAAAGGGCGAAGGAAATCAGGACCATATGTACTGGGGCGCTCCCGAAACTCAGGGCGACAGAGGCCGTATGGTATGGACTACAGGCGGTGCTGCAAACATCACTGCCGAGTATGCGGCAGCTCTCGCAGCTAACTATGTAAACTTCGGTAATCCCGATGACCTCAAGTACGCTGAGGCTCTCTACAATTTCTCAAAGCAGAACACAGGAACATATTCAGTTGCTCCTTTCTATGTAAGCGGCACCAGCGGCTCTGCTGATGAGCTCGCATGGGCAGCAGGCTGGCTCTACAAGGCTACAAACGATCAGAAATACCTCAGCGATCTTGGCAACTGCCCCGAGGGCTGGTATGTACACTGCTGGGAGAACGTTGGTCTCGGTGCTTCTATCCTCAAGGCTGAAGCAACAGGAAACTGGGGCGGCGTTCATGAGATCGGCGGCGGCAACGAGTACAAGTTCTACGACGAGTGGGGCTCGGCAAGACACAATGCTACCGCTCAGATGGCAACTCTCGTAGCTGCTAAGTACAACCACGGCGACGCAGGCTGGGCTAAGGGTCAGATGCAGTACCTCACAGGCGACAAGGCTTTCCAGAACGGAAGAAGCTATTGCCTTATCGTTGGTTTCAAGGACAATTCTTCCAAGAATCCTCACCACAGAGCTGCTTCACCCACTGCAAATGCAGACGCGGCAAATGACGGAACACCTAACAAGAACCTGCTGGTCGGCGCTCTCTGCGGCGGTCCTAAGATGGCTAACGGCGACGGCTATGCTGACGTTCGTTCCGACTATCAGGCAAACGAGGTAGCTGTTGACTATAACGCAGGTCTCGTTGGTGCAGCAGCAGGTCTTTACCACTTCTACAAGACAGGCTCAACTGTTTCCACTATCCCCGGTGTTTCCAAGATCTACAGCGGCGGCGGAAGCACACCTACACCTTCAGTAACAACTACAACTTATAACGATCCCGGTCCGAGCATCGTTACCACAACCACTTCCTACAATCCCGGTCCTTCAACAGGCAGCGGAAAGACTCTCCTTCCTGCTGATATGAAGGTCGGTACAGAGGAAGGCAAAGACGGACCTATCAGCTATGCTGAGTTCGCTCCTCAGGGCGCTAAGAAGGCTACACTTTACTTCAAGATAAACACAAACGATACACAGGCTTCCGGCGGCTTCGGTACATATACCGGCAAGTGGGAGCAGGTAGAGTTTGAGAACGTAAAGGCTGACGCTAACAAGGAAGTAGTTGTTGACTACGATATTCCTTCAAATGTCGGCTCAACTGTAAAGGCTATGATCTGGTGGCCTCAGGGCGACGGCGTTACTATCGAAAAGATAGTTCTAGACGGCGGCGGAAGCAGCACACCTACACCTTCAGTAACCACCTCAACTACAAGATATAATCCCCCTGTTGTAACTACTTCAACAAACTCTACTCCTTCTGTTTCAGGCGGCAACGGCGTTTATAAGTTAGAGCTCAACAAGACTCTCGAGTTTGATGACGGTGCTGATGACAAGATGATCGGCTTCGACTGGGCTGACTTCAAGATACCCAGCGGCGAGTACGCTACCAAGATAGAGTTCAACATCTCTGCAAACGGCAACATCGACAAGTGGGTAGGTAACTTCGGTTCTTCAACAACTGTTGCTCCCGATTACTGGTACATGGACGATGACGCTCAGCAGGATAAATCCATCAACAGCAACAAGGCTACTATCACATGGACTCCCTCTGCAAGCGCTGCAAAAACATTCGCTTACAGCTTAGGCGAGCTCAAGTTCGGTACATGGTGGACCAATGTTTCATCATACAAGATGGATTCCATCGTTGTTTACACAGAAAAGGGTTCATCTACCGTAACTCCTACACCTACAACAACTTCCAGAACAACCACAACAACTACAACGACCAAGGTCACAACTACTACAACTACCACAACTACTACTGTAAAGCCCGTCAGCAACCTCCGCCTCGGTGATACAAACTGCGACGGTACAGTTGAGCTGGCTGATGCTATCCTCATCATGCAGTATATGGCTAACCCCAACAGATTCGGTCTTTCGGGCAGCGATCCCAACCACATGACCGAGCAGGGTCTCGAAAACGCTAACGTATACCAGAAGAATTCCAGCGGCGTAACAGCTAATGACGCTCTTGCTATCCAGGAATATCTCCTCGGTCTCATCAGCGGTTTCCCCATCGATATGCTTCGATAAAACACAGAGCAGCTTCGTATGAAGCTGCTCTTTTTTGCCATTTTTACATTACTTGTATGATTTCAACAATTTTGCCCCGTTTTTTTGTCTTGCTTTTTCGATAAAACCCCTTGCAAATCCTTGCAGTCTGTGATATAATATTAAAGCTAATTGAAATATATCGGCTTTTGCCGTAATCCATACTTTTTCGGAGGTAGTTTTTATGTCAACTTTAGAGATCATCGGCGGTATCGTCATACTCGTCCTCAGCCTTTTAACCATTGTTGTCTGCCTTTCACAGGAGCAGAAATCACAGGACAGCATGACAGCTGCTCTCACAGGTGCAAGCGCTGATTCCTTCTACGGAAAGAACGAGGGAAGAACAAAGGAAGCCATCCTCGCCAAGATCACAAGAGTTATGGCGATAATCCTTTTCGCTGCTGTACTTGCGGTAAACATCGTACCGATCTTCACAAAGTAAGAAAAGAAGCTGCCCTGTGACTCAGAGTCATGGGGCTTATTTTTTGCTCCGCTATACTGCGGATAAGTCACGACACAAGGAGAAAATATGTCAGAAAAGAAGAAAAAACAGTCCGACAAAAAGGGCAGCAGCCCTGTGTCGGTGGAAAGCTACAAAAATAAAATAGTCACCTTTCTGAAAGCCTACGGAAAGAAGTCAATGCCCCTCAGCGAGCTCGAGTCAAAGTGCAGGACTAAGAAATCAGGCAGGGAGAACTTCACCGCCGCATTTTCCGAGCTACGCACGGAAGGTGTTGTCATGATGAAGAAGGGCATGAAGGCTGCACTGTGTTCCCGTCTGGGAGTGTATGCAGGCGAAGTCACCAGACTGAGCCGCACCTTCGGCTTTGCCCTCACGGACGAGGGCGTGGAGTACTTTATCCCAGGCAAGTGTATGCTGGGCGCCATGCCCCATGACAGGGTGCTCATCTCCCCCATCGCTTCAAGGTCGGGCGAGCCCGAGGGCGAGATACTGGATATACTGGAGTTCGGCAGCTCTCAGCTCACAGGCAGGATAGAGTTTGAAGACGGTAAGCCCTACCTCGTACCCGATACCGCTTCAAGAAACCATATCATCATCGTCCGCGAGGAGAGCATCCCCTTTGAAAATGGCGACAAGGTGCTGGCGGAGATAGTCTACCGCGGCAGACGCCATTCCGAGCACAAGGTCAAAGTCACTCTCGTATTCGGAAGCTCCGAGTATGCTGCCTCCACAGCCGCTTCAATATTAGTGACACACGGCGCTCCCACTGCCTTCCCCGAGGAGGTACTGAAAGAAGCCCGTAAAATAGCCGAGGGCGGCGTTCAGGAATACAGCTTCAACAACCGCGAGGACCTGCGCGATATGACCATTTTCACCATTGACGGTGCGGAGTCCAAGGACCTCGATGACGCAGTCTCGGTCGAAAAGACCAAAAAGGGCTACCGTCTGGGAGTCCACATCGCCGATGTCTCGCACTATGTCAAAGGCAACAGCGCCCTCGACAAGGAGGCTCTGCTCCGCGGAACAAGTATCTATTACGCAGACAAGGTCATTCCCATGCTGCCCAAGGAGCTGTCCAACGGTATCTGCTCCCTCAATCCCAACGAGGACAGGCTCACCCTGTCGGCTTTCATGGAGCTGGACAAGGAGGGAAATATGCTCTCCTACCGCTTCTGCAAGAGCGTTATCCGCTCACGGGTAAAGGGCGTCTATTCCGAGATAAACCGTATCCTCGACGGCAGCGAATCCGAGGAAATCGCGGAAAAGTACTCCGCGGTAAGGAAGAATATCGACCTCATGAACGAGCTGGCGGACAAGCTCATCGCAAAGAAGCAGCTCCGTCATGCTCCCGAGATAGAGACCACGGAAAGCAAGCTCCTCATCGGTGAGGACGGCATCTGCTACGATGTACAGCCCCGTGAGCGCGGCAAGGCTGAGCGCATTATCGAGGAGTTCATGCTGACTGCAAACGAAGCTGCCGCTAAGCTGGCAAAGGACAAAAAGGTGCCTTTCGTATACCGTATCCATGAGGCTCCCCCAGAAGCAAAGGCGGAGGCTCTCCACGAGCTGCTGCCCAAGTACGGCTTCGAGTGCCCTCATTTCAGCGAGTTCAAGCCTGCACACGCGGCTAAGATACTGGACAGCGCAAGGGGCACTGACAAGTTTGAAGCCGTGAATATGCTGGTGCTCCGCTCCATGGCTAAGGCAAAGTACTCCAACGAGCCCCTCGGCCATTTCGGACTGGTGCTGGACGACTACGCACACTTCACCTCGCCTATCCGCCGATATCCCGACCTTGCCATTCACCGCATAATCACCGATATCCTCGCAGGCTACAACAACGAATGGCTCAGCAAGCGCTATGAAGCCTTTGCGCTGAACGCCTCGGAGCGCTCCTCCGCTGCGGAGATACGCGCTGTCACCATCGAGCGCGAGTGCGAGGACTGCTACAAGGCTGAGTATATGAAAGCCCACCTCGGAGAGAGCTTCACCGCCAAGATATCGGGCGTTACCGAGTTCGGCTTCTACGCGGAGCTCCCCAACACAGTTGAGAGACTTGTCCATATAAGGACGCTCCCCGAGGGCGAGTATGACTACTCCGAGCCTGTTTCACTTACCGAAAAGTTCAGCGGCGTTTCCTATACGCTGGGTCAGACCGTTCAGGTGGTCTGTGCAGCAGTAAACGTCAGCGACGGCACTATTGATTTCGTTCTCGACGACGAACAGGAGGATGACTGATGAAAAAGCTCTTATCACTCATAGCGGCAGCGGCTGTTGCCGTAGGAGCTGTCTCATGCAGCAGCAAAAAGGCAGGAAGCTCCTCACAGAGCTCCAAGGCTGAGACTACCGAGGCTGTCACCACCGCGCAGCCCGTGCCTGCCGACCACTCCCATCAGACCACAACAACGGCGCCGGCTTCCACAACTGCGGCTGCTGAGACCACTGTTGTCACCACTGCCGCTGCTGAGGAGACAACTCACCAGCCCGACCCGCTGGGCGGCGACGCCTTTGAGTACAACGACGACGGAGCCGTAGTCTTTGACAAGCCCGTCGAGGACTCCGACGACAAGACTCTCATAGCCGCTGCTCAGGCGCTTTTCGAGTCAGCAGGTCATGTGCAGATGCTCTTTACCGTGGGCTGCCCTTTCAAAGTGGACTACGATAACTATATCGAAAACAGCTTCGGCTGGCAGTTCTACCGCATAACCGAGAGCGGTATCAGCCGACTGAGCGACATAGAGGACGCCTACTACAAGGTGTTCAGCAGACGCTACCCCAGCAGTGAGCTGTCGGAGCTGTACATCGAGAAAAACGGAGCGGTCTACGCTCTCTGCGGCAACCGCGGCAGCAATATCTACTACTCATCATCGAGAGTAACAGGCATAAAGTCAAGGACCGACGATGAGATAGTGTTCACCGTTGAGAATTACTACGACGGCAGCGACTTCGGAGACGAGTCCTACACCGAGACCGCCGATTTCTCGGTGGTCATTGAAAACGGCAATGTATGGAAGGCAGGACAGTTCACACTTCCGTATTAAATCCCGAAGCCCTTAGCCTTTAGTCCTTAGCCATTAGCCATTAGGAAGCGGCTTTGCCGTTTTATTATACGAAACCTGCTAAGAGTAAATAGTTATGGTGTCGCCTTCGGTGACGTTTAATAATGTAAGCGAAGCGAACACATTAACTATTCACTATTAGCGTTTGCGCTAAACAAACATAATGCCCCTGAGTGCTTTTCTGACCCGCCCCCTGTCAAGTAGACAGCGCAAAAAACAAAAATAATCTATGTAGTAACCAAAAGCAGTCTGTGCAATTTGTGCAGGCTGCTTTGTCGTTGGCAGCAATTGGCAAGCACCTTTTGGAGT
>Ga0255342_1004531_pt1 | contig 14103 bp, 9 predicted proteins | sample wastewater_treat_3_FD_192416 | JGI IMG/M metagenome (GOLD analysis project Ga0255342, IMG submission 192416) | Wastewater microbial communities from Lulu Island WWTP, Vancouver, Canada - plant14 | ecosystem: Engineered > WWTP > Wastewater > Unclassified | place: Canada: Vancouver, British...
TGACGACCATGGGTCTGCTTGACGGAAAATTCGGCATTGTGTTTGGCGTGGCCAACAAACGGTCCATCGCGTGGGCGATCGCCCAGGCGTGGGCGCGCGCGGGGGCCACCCTTGCGTTCACCTACCAAGGCCAGCGGCTCAAGGAAAACGTGGAGGAACTCGCCGCCGCCTTTGGCGCGGATACGCTGATCCTGGAATGCGATGTGACGCGGGACGATCATATTGACCGGGTCTTTCAAGCCGTGCGGGCGCCGTTTGGCAAATTGCACCTGATGCTGCATTCGGTGGCCTTCGCCCCCAAGGACGCGCTCGAGAACGAATTCGTGAACACCAGCCGCGAAGCCTTCCGACTCGCGCACGATGTGAGCGCGTATTCCCTGGTGGCGCTCGCCCGCGCGGCAGCGCCGCTGATGACCGAGGGCGGCAGCATCATCGCGATGAGTTATTACGGCGCGGAAAAAGTGGTACCGCACTACAATGTCATGGGCGTGGCCAAGGCGGCGCTGGAGGCCAGCACGCGCTATCTCGCTTACGATCTCGGGCCCCGTAAAATCCGGGTGAACTGCATCAGTGCCGGACCGGTAAACACCTTGGCGGCGCGCGGCATCAGCGGGTTTGGCCAGATGTTGAAACATTACGAAGAACACGCGCCGCTGAAACGCAACGTGACGCCCGAAGAACTGGGCGCCACAGGACTATTCTTGGCCAGCGACGGGGCAGCGGCGATCACGGGTCAGGTGATTTACGTGGACGCCGGCTACCAGATCATGGGCATGTGACTTTGCTGGGCGGTCGTTGCCGGCGCGTTGCGTAATCCTGCCGCAGCGACGGCAGCGCGAAATTAAAAGTCTGTGCCCGGATAGCGGCTGTCTGAAATTCTCCAAATTATCCGTCCCTCCAGAATTCCCGGCGGGGCTGATATTGAACCATCCCGCTCAATGCGAAACCCGTAAAGGCCTGTGACAAATGCATGCCGACGGCTGGGTTGAGTCACTCATTGGCTCGATTATCCCACGGTAGCGGTGGCAGCAGTTCCGCCAGGGCCTGGGCCAGTTTGAAGACATCCGGTTTCGGCACAATGGCATCCGGCAAATCGTATTGCTGTCCCGCGAGCCGCCGGAAGGCCGCCGCATCTTCCACCAAAGCGCTGAACATGACAAATCGGGTTTCTGGTCGGCACTCCGCCCGGGCTTGGGCAATGAATTCCGCTCCGTTGATTCTCAAGTCACCGCGGAAATCGGTAATGATGATCGCGGGCTGGGGTGAGGACTCAGCCAACCGTTCCAAGGCCGTCGTTTGGCTGGAAAGACTCTCGAAGGCGACCTGCCGGAGACACGCACCCGCGGCCCAGACAATGGATTCCCGATGACCAGTTTCGGGATCCACGATCCAGATCAGCCGATCCCGCGGCGCCGGGACCCCGTCCCCCTGCCGCGTCGTTGCCGGCCACAACGGCGGCTCCGGTTTGGATACAGTAATGCGGTCCAGCATATCGTATGCAGGCGGAACGCCCCGCCTGGTTAAATCCAACCAATCGGCAGTCCAACTGCCGTGCCGGCGGGATTGCGCGACAGGGTGTCACCCCACACGGGGGACATGGTCTGCCGGCAATCTTTTGAGGAACCGTGACCCTTGATTAAGCGAAACTTGCTTTTGCGTCAAGGACGGATTGGTCAAAATTCGCCCGCAAGGTGCCGTGATGGATTCCGCCCAACTGCCGACAGCCATTCCGTGGGCGTGACCATGAAAAACGATCATCCCCCAACATCATTGTTCGCGAATCTGCCATCCGCGCGGGCACTCTTGATGCCGCAATGCTTTTCCCTATCGAGCCGTTGTTGCGCGAATGTAGCCGCACCTTGGCGCATCCGGTGGTTCGCGGGTAGGATTATGCCATGCTTGGCGGAGTCCGAAACCCCTTCCCCATCCCCTCGCGCGATGCGGTGAGTGGACGGGCTGTCTCCAGCAACAGTTCATTGGTTCGACGGAGGAGACGGCACGGTTTGTCGCCAGTCACCTCCGTCAAAATCGAGGAGAAAACCGGTGGATAACAACCATCCTGAGGAGAGAATCATGTATCCCAATGCATTTCTATTTCTGACAGCCCTTTCCCTGTTGATTGCCCCGGGCGCGACTCAGTCGGCTGAAAAGAAGCCTTTCCGGGCCGGCGTGGCCACCAGCAACATCACCCCTTGGCTGGGCGGCGGGTTGGTGGGCAATTTTGGCACCCCGCCCCCCGCCAAGTATGTCCACGACGAACTCCACGCGCGCTGTTTCGTGCTCGATGATGGCGCGATGCAGATCGCCATTGTCGTCTGCGACACGATCTCCATCAGCCGCGAGGTGCTCGACGAAGCCAAGCGCCAGATCACCGTGGCGACCGGACTGCCGGCGGAACACATTCTCGTGTCCGGCACGCACACCCATTCCTCCGTGAGCGCCCGCTGGAGCAACCCGTTCCGACCGGGGAAAGAATTCTCCGAGTACCAGAGTTTTCTCGCCCACCGCATCGCCGACGGCGTGCGATGCGCGCTTTACAACCTGCGCCCGGCGAAGATCGCCTGGGGCACCGCCGATCTGCCCGGCCAGGTGTTCTGCCGCCGCTGGTTGCTGCAGCCGGGCGCGAAGTTGTTCAATCCCTTTGGCGAACCGGAGCAGGTCAAAATGAATCCGGGACGCCGGCCGGATCTGTTGAAACCGTCCAGCCCGGTTGATCCGCAGATTGTGTTCTTCGCCCTGCAAACGCTCGATGGGCAACCGATGGGACTATTGGCCAACTATTCACTCCATTACGTCGGCGGCACGGGGCCGAATCATATCTCGGCGGACTACTTCGCCATGTTCGCCGACCGCATCCAGGAACTGCTGGGCGCCGACCGGCTCGATCCCCCCTTTGTGGCGGCCATGAGCAACGGCACCAGCGGCAACGTCAACAACATCAATTACGCCGCGCCGCGCGAGCCCCGCAAACCGTACGAACGCATGCGGCAGGTCGCCGACGAGTGCGCCCAAGCCGTCCGGGAACAGTACCCGTCGCTGGTGTGGCATGAGCGGGTGCCGTTGGGGATGCGGCAACGGGAGTTGACCCTCGGCGTGCGCAAACCCACCCCCGCCCAGCTTGCCCATGCCCGAATGGTCCTCGCCGATCCCCAGCGGCCCGACCAATTTCCCCACGAACGCAACTACGCCCATAAAGCCATCCGCCAACTGGAGTCGCCCGACACCGTCCAAGTGATCCTGCAAACCCTGCGCATTGGCGGGCTGGGAATTACGGCCATTCCTTTTGAGGTGTTCACGGACACCGGTCTGGAGTTGAAAGCGCGCAGTCCGTTCAAACCCACCTTCACCATCGAGCTGGCCAACGGGGGATACGGCTATCTGCCCACCCCCGAGCAACACGAACTGGGCGGCTACGAGACGTGGCTGGGCTCCAACAAGGTGGAGACGCAAGCGTCGGTCAAAATCGTCAACGCACTGCTGGAAATGTTCGCCGAACTGGAATAGAACGGCGTTGGGAACCGTCGTGAGCAGGGCCGAGACAAGCCCGCCCTGTGATCAATCCTCGGCCCGCGCATCCGCTTGCATCACGGCGCCACGGACTTTAAGCTCCCGGAAATCACGGGAATGCCTGATTTTATTGGGCATCCCGCTCTTTGCGGGTCTTGCGCCCCTATAGCTCAAATGGATAGAGCAGCGGTTTCCTAAACCGTCGGTCCCTGTTCAATTCGGGGTAGGGGCGCCAACTTTACTTGAATCTTCATTGCTGCGGTTCCCGCAATTAAACGGGGAGGAAAGCGCGGCGTGTGCGTCGCCTGCTCTTTGCCAAAATGGTTCTGTGCGCAGAGCAGACGAGAGAAAAACGAGCAATGCAGACCCAAACATCACACCTTATTTTCTGCGCTCAGTGGTTTGAAAACGGGGTCAACCTCTCGGTTCAAAATTACTTCCGTCGGAATCTCTCCGCCACGACCGGGTTGGTGGTGATGGCAAGACTGAAATAATCCCCGGTGGCTATAGCCACGACATTGCTCAGCCCGTTAGGAACCTTGGGTAGCCGCGCAGTATTATTTCCCCATAAAACTACTGTTCCATCTTTTTTTAATGCAAGACTGCTATTCTCTCCAGCGGTGATTGAAAGCACATTTGATAAAAGTTCTCCATTTATGGAAACGAATCCGCTGGCTAAAGAATTGGTCGTCGGTACACCTGTGGTTTGTCCCCATTCATTGATTCCCCAGCCAAAGACTTTACCATCCCTTGTAAGCGCAAAGCTGGTTGCTCCGCTTGAGGCTATCGCCGTGATATTTGTCAGTGCTTTCAACTGATCCGATTCTCTATCCATACCTCGCAATCCCCAATCAATCACAGAACCATCATTTTTAAGTGCTAAATCATTTCCAAATGCACCAAATCCGTATCCTTTCCCCGCTACAATGCCGACTACATTGCTTAAATTGTTTGGCGGTTGCTTCGTTGTTCCCAAAGTAATCACCGTCCCGTCTTTTTTCAGCACCAAGAGATGTTCCCATCCAGCAGAAACGGCGATTGCATTTGTTAAATCTCGCGGCGGATCAATCTTGCGTCCCACCTCATCAACCCCCCAAATAACTATTGTCCCATCATTTTTTACCGCGACGCTCTGCATTCTGCCTGCGGCAACAGCGGTGACATTACTCAATACCTGACCATCAATCGTTACCAGACCACTGGCTTTATCAGAGCCATCTTTACTGGGGTCGGAACGGACACCTGTGGCTTGGCCAAAGAAATTCCAGCCCCAACCAACCACGGTCCCATCAATTTTTAAGCGCAAGACAATGTCCACCTCCAACGGCAACGGCCGTAGCATCAGTCAAAACTTGACCGGAGATAGCCACTAAATGGCTTGATTTTTCATTCCATTCTACAACGGCTCCAGCAGGTTGAGCGGTCAGGCTAAACTGACAAATAAGAAGAACAGATAATGCTAATATATTTTTCATAGTCGTCAATTTACAGTTCCACGGATTTGGTTGGTCGTGCGGGTTGCCGTATGATTGAACTTCGTGACGGTCATTGTTCCATTGGCATCAATGGTAAAAACCTGCTGCCAACCATTCGCAATCGAATTTTTATTCGTGCTGCCCTCAACCCACCATTTTCCTGGTATATTCCACGTGAATTGTCCGGATGACCAAACCACCAAAGGATAACCTGCAAAAGGATTTGAAATTTGTGAAAAAACAGCATTGTCCCAAAAACCACCCTTTGTTTGCGGTTCATCTGAGATTTTGCTGTGATAAATTCCTGCTTTTACACCATTTGTGGCCATCCCCCAAGTAATGCTCCGATTTAATTCTAATGCCGCTTCAAGAATCGCAGCCTGATGGTCATTCGTTTCCGCATGACTAGGCAGGCAAAACATCGCGGCCAAGATAAACCACGCCAAATCAGCACGAGTGAGCTTTGAGTTTTTGTTCAGGAAAGTCAAGGGGTGTAGGTTGATGTTCATACGGGAAATTCCTGACTGTTTTGAAAGGAAGGTAATGATAAATAAGAAAGCTTTCATATGTTTTAAAAAACTCAGTTTTCGTTGCACCCATTCAGGATGATCAAATGATGGTTGAATTGTTTGAGATAAAATCGAAACAAGGCCAATTACTTTGTCGAAGTCAAACCCGACATCTCTTTCATGGTTGTCAGTTGCTGTTTTTCTAACTCGTTAAGCGGAGCCCCTGTTTCTATCTTGGCGATAACGGCGGAATAATCCACCCCGAGCGATTTTCCCCGTTCGCCGGTAAATCGCTGCCGTAAAAAAACACAGACAGCTTCACGTTCGCGGCCATCTATTTCTTGATCTTTCAGCAAGCGATTCAACGAGATGCGAATGTTGGAATAATCCTTAGTGCGATGCTGAAATGTCCAAGCCAGCCAGCCTATGCTAACCGCAAGCATTACTAAAGAACTGAGGCGTAAAATTAAGTTCGAATTTTTCATGGCCCGTGGAATAAATACCACGCTTCATCTTTAATAAAGGTGAACAGAGTGAAATTTCCCGTCCAGACAGGAAAGGCTGTTGAATCACTGAAGCTCGGGCCTGAAACATTATTTATTGGCAAAATCGGCCTTCCTTCAGAATCATAACTCGCTTCGGCCACCCAAGACCAACTTGCTTGCCGAAGCGTGACCCAAATTGCGTCCGCAGTGCTGGGCTTAAACCTAAGATAAGTGATAAACTCTGAATTAACAGAGGTATAATGGTTGCCAACTATAATCCGAGGGCAATCGGAGAATTCAGAAGTTCCAACAAGATTTGCAACACTTTGAGTTAAGTCGCTGTATGACCGCTCGTAAATCTCCGCACCATCCAACCATGTTTGCCCATCGGATGAAACGACCCATGATGGAAAAGACGATTCATTCTGAACTTTGGCTAATTGAGTCCAACAGATTGCACCGGGAAATTTCGACTTGGATTTAACTGTTGCTGAAAATTCCATGCTTCCATCATCAAAACCTGATGGTGTTCCCATGCTCAGAAAGAGATTCAATCCTTGCAATGTGAAACTTCCATAATGACTGCTGAAATACGAACCCAAGTAAGGAACTTCTGGCCGATAAACATCAAATTTCCCCCGCGCATAGGGAAATGCCGTCTGGCCGTTTTCAAAAGTACAATAAAGTCCAACCGCAGCACCGAGTTTTTTCCCTTCATTGTAATACCAAGCGCGCGTTGGGTTCTGTGTGACCCAGTAAGGCGCGACAATATATCGCTCACAGCCCTTAGCATCCGTGTAATGGTGGTTGATGTATTCGCCCTGAAAAATCCACCGGGGATTCGCCTTCACCAAACCCGGAACTTCCGGCGTAAAGATGGCTTGAAAGTCCAATTTTTGCCCGACGCAGAACTCGGCCCTTGGCACAACGCGGTCCGGCTGCAACGGAACACCGTTGGCAATAATACGCAACTTATGCTTCGTCACTCCGGGCGTTTCATAGGTGTAGTAAGGATTTCCTTCAACGAGGGGCGTCACGTCACGAGGTATATTATCAGCAAGTGCAACGTAAAGCCTGCCGTCCGCGCCCACGGCGCCCAAACTGCCCAGCTTAATCGGGCCAGTAATAGGATAGGCGTACTTTTCCGCCACTCGGTCGCCGACAGTTTCCCACCAAAAAGGATTGCCCACGCCCTCAACGGAAGGACCGGTCAGCACGAAAAGATTTTTCTGCTTGGCCCGTCCTTTGCCTCCGGTGCGCAGTTCATAAAGCGTACGCGCGGCGCGATCCACTGTTTCGTCGTACTCTTCTTGGTACAGTCGGGTTCCCTGTATCGCTGCAAATTCGCCCGACCAGTTGTCGGACACAGTGAACCGATAGTTGTTACCATACATCTTGACCCCGCAAACTTGACCTTTTGGGCCGCGACCAATACCCTGATCCGCCTGCCCCGCACCGTTGGCATCCCAGTACCGTTCGCGCCAGTGAAACTCGAAATCATCAGGGATCAGACTGCCGTGACAATCGGTGTTAGTCCAATATCCGCTCGCGCCACGATTCCATAGAATGTTCTCCGTCACTTTGGATTGACCGCCTCCAGTCCGTCCGACGGATTCCCAGGTCCTATTCTTGTGATAGTGAAGGGTGACAATCCGCGGCGGTTTGTCTGCTTCCGCTTCCGTCGTCGTACCGGCGGGCGAAGTCGGATTACCAAGATTATCGAGGGAAACGCCTTGGCTACTTCCACCCCCACTCCCATTACCGTCATTGTCTGTCAAGGGGATCGCCCGCACTTGCACCACTGCCGTCCCCCCCTCCGGCAGCGGCACGCCTTCCACACTCCAGTAGCCATCACTGAGATTGGTCACTTCCACTCCGTTAACCCAAATTTTGTGGTCGCTAACATTGATGGTGCCGGACACGGTGATGAAAGCATCATTCAATACGCCCTCATCCAGCGGCGTAAGGGACAGCTCCACACTACTCCCGAACACAGTAAAATTTGTAACCGACACGTTGTTTCCTGCATCAGTGACCGTCAGCGCAATACGGTTCGTGCCTGGCGCCAGCGGGAGTTCTTGCGCCCAAAACCGCCCGTCCCGTTCCACAATGCCGGCGACTTGATTGGTGGTTTCTTCGGCAACGATCTCCGCGTTGACGCTGGCGGTCGGATCGCTGATCCGACCGCGCACGGTGAAATGCGTTCCGCTGACCCGCGCCTCCGGTTGCGGCCAATCTAGTTGGACCAGCGGCGCATTGGTCGGCAGCGCATAAGACAACTGACACTCATTCGTGGTCACGTTGCCAGCTCGATCTGTGGCGTACAGGATGATGGCATTGGTGCCAACGGCCAATTCAATATCCTGGCAGGCAAACCAGTTCGTCGTGATTTGAAATGAGTTTGGATCTACGTATTGCTTGACGACGTATCCCGGTTGGTTGGTCAAAATGCCATTCGTATTGATCAAATCGTAACGCAGGCTGGACAACGGTTCGGGACTGTAACCTTCCAGTTGCAAGAGGGATTGAAAAACAACCTCGGTGACAGGATTGGTGATGACGATTGCAGGCGCGGTGGCATCCCGGACGATTCGGTATCCAGCCCATCACCATCCGTGTCCATAAGGTAATCAGCAATTTCCCCTCCGTTCTCAGCCAGCGGCTTTCCCTGCCAATCCACACCGACATAGTGATACCCAATGTCCACTTGATAATGCTCTTCCTTGGAATATTCGTTTGTCTGTGTGGTGAAGTGATATAACCCCACCGCATCGGCGGTCACGCTGCCGGCATCGATCAATATGCTATCACTGGGCAAGTAAAAATCACCCAACCAGCTCGCCTGCCAGTTAAAGGCGACGCCGCCCACATCATGACTGCCGCCGATCGGAAAGGGGTTGGCGGCGTTCGTGTAGGCGTTATAATCGTAATCCGTATAGGCGGGATGGCTCCCGTAATAATCAGCCAGCATGATACTGGTCCCGTCAAAGGCGCAGTCCCGGACGGATACGGACGCCGTCGTGGTCCGCTGCATTTCCAACCGACCCCCAATCATCGTGCTGTTGCGGAGCACAAAAACGTTGCCCGCACTGCCGTAAACCATCCCGACGAAGCCCAACCGCCACATCAGGCAATTGGTGTAATACATATAATCGCCGTACGTCTGCAACGCCCCGCTCCAAAATTCCGTGTGCGTCATCTCCGCCCGCAACGGACCGTAATCGTCGGCGAAGTATCCGTTGAACGGTTCATTGGCCAGGGCCGCGCAGCGCAGGAACCGTCCGCGGACGATGGGAATGGCGGGGTACTCCCAATTTTCAACGCCGCCATGGCCGTAGCCCGCCGTGCGATCGTTTTCCTGCACGGTGTTCAAACGCACAAAATAAGTTGGCGCCGTAGCCGTCCCCTCAAAAGAAACTACGATATTACCGATCATGCGGAGGGCTTGTCCGGCGTGATACCAGCCGGAGGAGGGGCGAAACCAACCCACGGCGGTGCCGGCCGTGAAAGTGATATTGGAGTGGACATGGCACCCACCGAAACTGTAATCCAGCGGCTCATAGTGGTAACCCAGGTCGGGGATATCCGTGTCCCGCTGGGCTTGCGGACTAAAGGTCATCGGACTGGTGAACGCGACGTTGGTATAGGCAATCGGTGGATGGGTGGTGGTTTGCCGCAGCCGGGCCAGCAAGTCGGCATTGAGGTTGGTCGTCCCGACATTGCGGTAGGGACTGTTTGCAGTTAGATAGTGCGCCCCGCCCCCCACGGTCTGGAAAGTGGCGCTATTGTTGTTCGTGGCATTGTTCACGCTGGTGAACGCCGTGGGCCAGTTCGTTACCCAAACAAAGAGGCTGTTGGTAATCGCCGCGGAAACGGATGCACCACCCAGCAAGCGACCGGCCTGATTGACCGTCAGGTGCGCGGCGCGCACTGTGGAGTTCTGAGCATGGATGGCCCCCACTCCGACCCGGTGAAACAACACATTCTCCAATTGCACGGTGCCGGATGAAAGATATACCCCCTGATTTACGTTCCAAAGTTGGCAATTGTGGGCCCGGTGTGTTTGCGCGCCGCCCGAGGTAACCGCAATCCCCAGATTGGCATGCCGAATGTGGGTGTGTTTGATCTTCACCGGACTGTTGGGACTGGCGAAATAAACCGCATAAGAGGCGTAGTAGCCACTCGGATTGCCCGTGCTTCCGCTAATGGTTTCCCCTGCCGAATTATCATCTTTGGCGGTTAAAACCGCGGGACGATACGGCGCCGTTTCCCAACACATTTTATCCATGATCCGCAGGTAGCTCCCCGCGGCGTATTTGATTACAGTATTGCCCTCCATTACGTTCGTGCCATAGAGCACCACCGGACCGCTGATATAATAGGTGGTATCCCCTTGGAAGATAAAATTGGTCTGACTGGAATTAATCGTCGCATAATCCATGACAAAGCCGGAAGCCGGCGGCGCGTTCACGCGCGCCATCAGCTGCGGCTTGGCCGCCGCGGGTTCGCGCCGGGCGTGCCGCGGGGGCAAGAACCGGCTCAACCCGGCCAGCACACTCTCGCCCTGCCCCCGACGTTGCAGGCGGGCGCCTTCGTACTGTTTGGCGGGAGGCAATTTCCGCAGTTGGTCCTTGATCCCGCGGTAAACGGCCTCCTCCACCAGAAAATTTCGCCCCTCAATTTGTCCATACTGCTTGGCCACCGGCACCGAACCGCTCGTTTCCCCGGCGGCGTTGATGGAAAAGGCGTTGCCGGGGCCCATGGTCATGGTCCCGGCGCGCAGCGTCTGATCGGTCATCCCATTGATTTCCCGCGAGACCGCGTCCACCAAGGGCGATGCCACAAACTCCGTCAACACTTGCAACCGCGTGGTCTCCGGGTTCAAGCCAAACTGCTCCGGAGCGGGTGGTTCCTGACGCAGCACCACGTCCTGCTCAAATCCCGCTTTGGTGTAGGTGTAACGAATGTCGGCCACCACATCCGTAAAGGCGTCCGGATAGTTCACGACATTGTCCCCGACAACGTGTCCCTCACTCTCTTTTACCTCCGCCAAAAGGACACTCTCCCCGCGGGACGGGTCATAGTAGGCCAACCCCCAAACTCGCGAGCGCAACCATTGGCGATCGGGCGTTTGCAACTCAATGAGCCCGGAGGAGATTTCCGGGGGAAAAATCACCTTATGTTGCCCCTTCATCGCCGCCGCCCCGGCGTCATGCGGCAGTATCTCAATCCGCTCCTCCGCTTCCTCCCACTCCCCCGCGCTCATTCTGGAAGTGCAGCCCGGTGGCTAATTCCTGATAGACGTGGCGCCGCTCAACCAGCCGTCCGTCCGGGCCGGGCACTTGTTCCACCCGTTCCCAGGTGCGATGGTGCGGTCCGCGTTCCGTCACGGCAAACCGCAAGACGTCAGGGGCGGAACCGGTCGGGATGACGCGCGTGACGTCACTACCAGATGGAGCCCCCATTGCTCCAAGCTGAGCCACCAGCAGCAAGGTCCATAGTGGTGTTTTCATAATATTCGGGTCTAAACAAGTTGCGTGCGAACCGTACGAACGGACGCAACTGGTTCGGGACAGTGGTTCGTCAGTTAACGCAAAGAACTGGTAAGGCTGATCCGCCATTACCACTTTCGTTTTCACCGGTCAAGAAATTTTTTGAAAAAAATCAAAATAACGTGATCCCTGAAACAGGCTGTTTGCGTTGTTGATTTTGATATCACCCGGGTTTTTCAGCGTAAAATAATCCGCCCCATTGGAAATCGAGGCGTTTTTGCACCGGGGGGTCAGCCCTTTTTGCCCGGCGGCAGGCGGTGGGAGTCTGGGGTTTCATGCCCCACTCGAAGTCGCCAGCCGTTTCAAGTCCTGACCGGCGCATTTGAATTCCAGTTCCAGCCGGTGGGCGGCTCATCCCACAGACCGCACCCGCCGGGAACCCGTTGCCCATCCTGCCGCCGACGCGGGTGCGGCGGCGGTCTCGGATGACGGTTTCCTGGCTCATGAATGACGGTCTTACACGTTAGCTGATGCTCATCTGCGCCCCACCATACCACAGGAGATTGAATTCAGCACGCAAAAGGACCAGCCAAGGAGACGGATTAACTGAAGGCGACAGGCTTTTGGGGACCCCGGTGCGGCGCGTTGGTTTTGCAAGGCAACGGCTTTCAGGGTTGGAGACACACCGCTGATCCATCCCATCCCAAAGCCATTCTCCAAGGGTGGATACCCCCCAACGCGGCGGTGGTGTTAATGATCCCACCGCACTTGGGCGACCAGACGGGCCACCGTCCCAATAATCCGTTCCTCAATATCCGCACACCAGCGGGTGGCGGGCAGACCGTACACCTCAAAGGCGCCCGCCTGATACCCGCCTTCCTCCCACAACCGACGCGACGGAATATAGGCCATCACGTCATTGGCGTAACCGTTCACCCACACGCGCGAACCAAACGCCGCCTGGCAGCGCAGCGTATAATCCACGCACACCTCGCCGCCCAGCGCGATCCAAAGCTGCGCCTCGCCGAGCCGCCAGACTTGCACGGGATATTCCGGATAATCCCGGGCGAACGGTTTGCCCGCGGCGGACTCCGCCAGCAACCGTTTGGCCCAGCGGGCGTGGTAACTGGTTTCAGTGGCTATTCGTTCGAGTTCGTCGGGGGTGGGTTGTTCACCAAAGGTCAACGGCACGAACGCGAACGCGGCGCGAAACTGGGGCGTCACGGGTCGCATGGGTTGCGCCAGCACCGCTTCCACGGCGGCGGCCAGATCCTCCCCGCGTTGCTGGCACAATGCGAGGGTGCCGCGCGGGACGGCGCTTTGATCGCTGCCGCAGCCTTGAAAAAACAGCGCGGCGGCCGCGGGATGACGCGCTGCCAACACCCGCCGGGTCACACCGCAGTAATCCGCCGACCAATGGTAATTCTGCGTCAACGTGGAGGGATGCGCGGCATAACCAAACACCACCGCGCGCAACCGGCCGTCGGGCGCGCGCACGGCCAGCACCGGCACGGTAAAATCAGACGGACCCTGGGGCAGCTCTCCGCGTTGGCGCAGTTCCGCCAATTGACCTTCCCGATTGGTGCGCCGATTCAACGCAAACGTGGCCTTCCCTTCGCCCGCCCACAGTGTCGCCGGCGCCCGCGCGGCGAGGGCTTGGTCCACCGTGTCCAGTATGGCCGATTCGAGCCACTTTGAGTATGCCGCGATGAGAGCGCGTTGGTGGTCGTCCAAGGGGTAGATGTCCCAGAGTGCATCGGTGAGCACGGGACCGGAATGCGTATGTGACGGCGCCAGGCGAATCTGCCGGCGGTCCCAGCCGTGGCGGCGTTGCAATGCGCCGCAAAGCCGGTCGTACAACCATTTGGGAAACCCGACAAGATCCGCGGTGATCAGCACGCCCGCCCCGCCGTCCGGCGCCTCAAGCACCAGCGCTTGGACCCATAAATCATCAAGCGTGCCTTCGGCCGGTCGCGTCCGGGAGACGAATCCGCCCATCCAGAGAGATTCCCGCGGCGTGATCCGGGTCCGGGCATGGCCCACGCTCCAAGGGGGCGTTTCCGCGACGGACGCGACGCCGACCATCAAGAGCAGGCCGCCGAGCCAAATCACCGGCCGGCATGGGCGGGTGCGCCGGTGAACATCCGCCATTCGTGATGGCCCGGGATCGTATCTTCTCCGTTTATTGAAAACCATCGTCCCGCAGCGTGCCGCAAAGGACACGGCAACACACGCCCAATTGAAGCCGCGCCGAAATTCCCAACCAAATTACGTTGCCCCGGCCAAGCCGGAGCCGCTATCGTCATGCCCCCGCTCCGAAAGCGCGGACCACAGAGATTACGCATGAAAACATACGATATCGCAGTTCTCCCGGGCGACGGCACCGGACCGGAAGTCACCGCTGAAGCGCTCAAAGTGGCCGAGGCCGCGGCCCGCAAGTTCAATTTCAAGCTGAACTGGCATTATTACGATTTTGGCGGCGACCGCTACCTGCGCACCGGCGAAGTGCTGCCTGACAGCGCCGCCGACGAATTCCGCAAGTTCAAGGCCATGTATCTCGGCGCCATCGGCCATCCGCAGGTCAAACCCGGGATTCTGGAAAAAGGCATTCTGCTCCGCCTGCGTTTCGAGTTGG
>Ga0255342_1004533_pt1 | contig 14100 bp, 11 predicted proteins | sample wastewater_treat_3_FD_192416 | JGI IMG/M metagenome (GOLD analysis project Ga0255342, IMG submission 192416) | Wastewater microbial communities from Lulu Island WWTP, Vancouver, Canada - plant14 | ecosystem: Engineered > WWTP > Wastewater > Unclassified | place: Canada: Vancouver, British...
CCGCGGTTGGTAACAATGGAATAGGAGTTGCAGGAACGGCATGGAATGTAAAAATCATGCCACTCAAATTCCTGAATGAGAAGGGATCAGGGTACATCTCTGATGCGGTCTCCGCGATACTGTACGCAAGCCGCAACGGAGCTTCTGTTATCTCAAACTCCTGGAGTGGAACAGGATATTCACAATCACTTAAGGATGCCATTGATGCATCAAATGCGGTGGTTATCTGTGCGGCAGGCAATAGTGGTGCAAATGCAGATATCGCTCCCCAGTACCCGGCGGCATTTACAAGCAGCAATATCCTCTCTATAGCGGCGACAGATTACAATGACAGACTTGCGTCTTTTTCAAACTACGGGCCAGTATCAGTAGATATTGCCGCACCTGGTGTCAGTATTTACAGCACTGCCAAATCTGGCGGGTACCAGTACCTGAGTGGCACTTCCATGGCCACTCCTCATGTTTCCGGTGTTGCTGCACTTTTGAAATCTCAAAACCCATCCATGTCTGCATCACAGATAAGAAGCAGGATATTCAATAGTGTTGATGTGGTATCTTCCCTTGCAGGAAAGGTTGCATCAGGAGGAAGGCTGAACGCTGCAAAAGCCCTTGGAGGAGCGGCACCAACCCCGACTCCCACTCCGGTTCCAACTTTCACTCCAACCCCGACGCCTACTTACACACCTTTTCCGACTGTAACGCCCACAAGCACACCTACGCAGGCGCCCACTCCCACCCTGACACCAACTCCGACATTTACTCCTTACCCAACCACCACACCTACACCATCTCCGACACCGACACCAGGTCTTCAGCTGAATGCTGCTTTCTTTGCAACACCCACATATGGAAAAACCCCATTGCGGGTGCAGTTCATTGACCAGTCTTATGGAAATCCGAACCGGTGGACCTGGTCTTTTGGAGACGGGAGTTTCTCATACCAGAAAAATCCCTACCATACCTATCTTAAGAAAGGGACATATTCTGTCAGGCTCACGGTTAGCAGGGGAGGACAGGCAAGCACGGTCTACAAACAGCGTTTAATTACAGTAATTTAATCTTTTTATTTTTAAAAAAATCAGAGTTGAATTGAAGCAAGGGCTTCTTTAACTCTTGGTCTCCATGATTCAAATGAGCGTTGATATATCTCCATCGCCTTCTGGTGATCAGGATCATCTGTATCTTTCTCGATCCTGTCAAGAGTAAGTCTTGCAGTGTCAAGGATCCAGCAGTCAACCACTGACTTGTCGACCACGGTGATCGACTCTGCCCTGACAGATACCAGGTTTCTCCCGTCAGCAGCCTGAAATACTCCGGGTTTTCCTATGATCGAGACATAAGATGGACATTCAATAGATGAGAGCTGGTGCAGAGCCTCAGGCTGGTAGCTGCCTACACTGACGAAGAATATTCCGGTCGGATCCATCACACGAATCTGGTAAAATACCGCCTCGCCTTCTGATTTTTTCTTCTCCGTAAGGGTACCGGCGATATACACCCGGTTGCATCTTTCACCGGTCGGAAGCAAAATAAATGTAGGACTTTTATCATCAGTACCTTCCCTGAAATGGTGATAACTTTCCCGGAGTTCTGCTGCAAAGACCCTTTTTGCCGCTTCACGCTCAAACCTGCGGTTTGCTGAATCGTCACTCATGTGCTTCTCCCTCCGCACGGTTTACCAGTTCAGCATGCATTCCTGGATCAAATTTTCGAAATTCGCAGTTATAGGCAAACAGCCGGTTATCAAAAGTCTTTCCCCTGCAGACCAGGTAACGGCCAAGTACCAGTTCATTCACGTGGTAAAAGACCGTATCAAGACCAAGCGGGTTGTTCTCAGCCATCTCCTGCGCCGATGCAAGGCTGAGTCCTGTGAGCTCTTCAACCCCTTCCCGGGATATGATAGTATCATAAGTCTTCTGCCCGTCATCAAGCCAGCCCTTGATCCTTAGATCATAAACATAATTTGGCTGAATTTCATGGACTGGGCAGTAGTTCTGTCTTGAAAGAACCCTGCCACATCCCTCGACAGGGCAGCGCTTTATAAGGCCGGAACCAGGTGAGAGGTGAACCATCGCTCCTTTAACCTCTTCGCTTGGAGGTTTGACATGAATTGTGGCATTTTCATCAGGAACGATGGTTGCCCCGTTTAAGCTGACTGATAACCGGTTGTTGAACTCGTCAACAGAAGCATAATAGATGCCATAAACCATGTCAGGCACAAGCTGAATGGCGTCTTCATCCTTCCAGATGATAAACCTGATAGTTCCTGTTTCATCTCCAAGCAGACCATTTTGGAGTATGCGGTCAGATGTCCCTTCATATTCCTGGAACATCTTTGCCCGCAGGCAGACAACTCCAGGGACCACCTGTGTGATGGGGACGATATTTGGCCTGATGCTGCGATCTTCCATGACTGGTTTTGCACTGCCAGGTGGCACCTGTAAACTCAGGGCACCGCGGAACCTGTCGATGACTGCCCCACTAATTTCGTACCACTGGTTTTCCTCAAGGGGGGCTGCGCCAGGAGTATTTCTTATTACAAATTTTATGGCACCTGTCTCATCTGCAAGTATCCCGCGCTGGAGAATCTGGTCAACTGCCGGTCTCTCAACGGCGACAACCTTCGCTTCCACGGTAAATATCCCAGGACTGACCTGACTTAGTGGTGTCTTTTCCACCTGCGGTATCTCATCGCGGGACAGGGGAGTTATCTTTGTCCCTGAATGAACTTTTATGGATAACTGCCCATTGAACTCATCGGTCTCAACAAGCTCAAGCCTGTACCATTGTCCCTGCTCAAGTTCCATTGCATTTGCAGAGGCCCAGACAGTTACCCTGACTGTACCGGTATTATCTGCAAGTACCGCGGTCTGCGCAATGGAAGGGGACCTGGGCGGAAAAGTGGTCGTTATCTTTCCTTCAACAGTTATCCACTGTTTAGGCTTTATATCAGATATGGGCGTTATCACCGGCTCCGGGATCAATTCAGGGGAAATATCCGTGATTGTTGTTCCAGAATGGATTTTAAGGCTTACCTGACCATTGTACTCGTCTGCAACTGCGGACTCTACCCTGTACCATTTCCCCTGCTCCATAACCGGGGCATTGGCCTTTGACCAGACAGTAAACCGGATTGCTCCGCTTGAATCTGATATTACACCATTCTGTGCCACAGATGGGGATCTGGACGGAATTAATGTGACGACCTGGCCTTCGATCGTTACCCATTGTTCTGCCTGTATATCAGATATCAGGCTTACACTACCTGTATCCTGCCTGGATGAACCTGGAGACGGGATCTCCATTCCATACTGCCTTGCATAATCACCAGTAATTGCCCGTTCAGCCTCTGTGGGTGGGACGGAAAATTCTTCAACAAAACGAATGATCTTTTCCTCAAGCTTTGCACGGTCAATTGGATGACCAGCTGCTGCAAATTTTTCGGAGATCCTGTCTGCAATCTCTTTAAGTTCCATTTCATCTCCATAAGAAATGTCAACAACAAGGGTATTTAAAGAGAGATCCCCACGGGGTGAAAGTGAAAATACCGGAAAATTACCTTGGAATCAAACATATCTGGAATATAATGTCTTTAATTCCAGTAATGAGGCTTCAGGATTCCTGATTAGGTGCCGGGTTACCTGCGGGTGGTGATTTAACAAACAACGGGTACATGCCCAGACTGGAGAACGTCCTGGTTTTTCAATCCAGTCACCAAGAGTTGTGTCCTGGCATGGATAAAGGGGACAATAGCAGAAGTCACAGCACTGTCCTTCGTAGTGGCAGGGATAGTACTTGCAATGTTCCTTTTCCCACAAAAACCAGTGCGGCCCACCCATTCCGGACCTGATGAAAAAGGACGGACCTCTCTTTTTTGTATCAGCCTGGCGGAGAAGCGCTTTTGTAACACCTGCATAAACACCTTCGTGGATCATCTGTCCGATCCTGGTTGCACTCCCTGCATACCTTATTGGGCCTGACCCTTCCGATGCGATGAGAACTGCATCAGTTACAGTCCCGGCAAAATCAAACCCGGCATCCCTAAGTGCCAGGGCTTTCGCCTCAGTCACAGTAATTACTGCGTCCACAAGGGCCTGGTCATGAAAATCCTGCACAAGCACGATGATATTTATCGTTCCAGGAGTATAGCCCGAATCAGAGACAGCTGAATCTGCCTGGTCAGGGTGCGTTATCCCTGCAGTAACGAAAACAGTCAGGTTATCCCAGGATAGGATGCAGAGAGTGTTCATATCAACGGCGGTCAGAAGACCGGCTGTACCTGGATATGATAAACCAAGAGATAATGCCAGAAGCTCTAATTCTCTTTCAGGATCCATCGAAAAATCATGGGGAACCTGGTGATTAATCAGGGTTGTACAGTTCCTGATACCACCATTGGATCCAGAGCTGCATACACGAAACTTCCCTCTTATGATTAGGGAGGATGACCTGAGGAAATACCTCATGTGACAGAGTATCGCTGCCGATCTTTTAGCTCCTGTTGTTTTCCGGCATTCCAACCGGAGACGTCCTGCAGGTACCCGGTTACCCTGCTTATCTGGACAACATCATGGCACCCGCATTCGGGACAGACCGGATCACCACAAAGCGGACAGTACTCAATTGTTGCGGCGATCTCGTGTGAGCAGTCATAATTGTCAAGCGGGCACATGATCTCGGGGTTAACATCCCCGCAGACAGGACAGGGACTCTCGTCAACGATCAGGTGACATGTGTGACATTTATATCTCCGTTCACTCTCAGGTATCTCCTCTTTGCAGGAGTATTTCTCTGCCAGTGACAGTTGTTCCGCAGTCCAGTTCATACTAATTATTCACCTTTCCTTCTCTTAATTATTGTATATAGCAGAGCTTTCTGCGATAATGCAGATAGCTGGCTTATAGCCGGTGAATGAGTAGTAGCACGACCTGAAATGACCTTCATTTTATTTATCCCAGGCCATGCAGCGGTACGCTATAAATTATTGACCAGGGGGCCTGCCCGCTCATTTATGAGTGCGAAAGAGAGAGAACTCCTTTGCAGCCCTGGCAGGATCTGAAGACTCATAAATTGCCCTTCCGACAATTATTCCATCTACTATTCCAGCAATTGCCCCTGGATCACCGCCCTGGGCACCAACACCAGGAGAAAGAATTTTTTTCGTCCCGATGAGAGTGCGCAGTACCTGCGTCCGTTCAGGCCTTGTTGCAGGTGCGATTATTCCATCAGCCCCCGTTTCACAGACAAGAGTGGCGATCCGCTCAGCGGTGCCACCATGGAAGAAGTCAACTGCCCCGGGATGACTCATCTCTGTCACGACATAACATTCCCCGCCATGATCATGTGCCGTCTCCACGCAGGCAAGAACAGAATCCCTGCCAACAAATCCATGACAGATTATCCCGGAAAACCCATGGGAAAAGACCTCCTCGGCGATGAGGCGGCTGGTATTTGGGATATCAGCCACCTTGAAATCTGCGATGAGTGGAAGACCTGCTGCTGATAATTCATCGGCAACCCCAAGACCTGCCGCAAGGACAAGCGGGTATCCAATCTTTATTGCATCAAGATATGGCGCAGCCTGGTTTGCGATGGAGACAGCATCATCATGATCGGTCACATCAAGGGCAAGTATCAGATCGGTCATTTAATCACCTGCCAGTTACCTGCCCATGACCGCTGCCATGATGAGAGGGAATGTAATCGTTGCATCCCCATAAACCGTGGCGGTTTGTGCATCTTCATCGACCTTTCCCCATGATCTTGCCTCATCAAGAGTGGCCCCTGACAGCCCTCCCAGGTCAGGACGATCTCCGGTCAGTTGCACCGCATAGGAAAATCCCATGGAGGTCATCAACATACTCTGAAGGATATAGTTTTTCGGAACCCCTCCTCCAACAAGGAACGCTCCAGCCTTCTCAGCTGAAAAACAGATATCCATGAGCCTGTCCATGTCGCCAAATGCATCAACAACAATCCCATGAGTCTGCCTGTACAACCAGAACTGAAGGCCTATCATTGAGTCCTGTATAGCTGGACAGAAGATAGGGATCTTTTTCCTGGCCGCCGTTGCAAGGATTCCTGACTTCAGGTTTGAACCTATATGGGCCAGGAGATCAGAGATGGAGATGACCGATTTATCAGGAATTTTTGAGAGGACTTCCTGCATAAACCCTTCAAACTCAACAAATGACTCGTTGGGCAGGTAAACATCGTATATGCGGTTTATCTCATCATGGCGCAGTTCGATATCATTGCATTTATCAGTTCCGCGGAAATGATGACAACCGATCGCTTCAATTACGTCGTGGGTCAGGTTGGCCCCGGTGGAGACCAGGACATCAATATACCCGGCTTCCATCAGGTCAGAGACGATTCCTCCCATTCCTGCCGGGACCATCGCTCCGGCAAGGCCAAAAAAGCGGGTGACACCCTCTTCCCTGAACATTGTACCGGCTATCTGCACTGCCCGTGTAAGAGCTCCTCCATTGTAAGCCCCTGCCCTTTCCATGGCGCTGATGAGGCCTGATATCGTCATTTCAGGTTTTATGTGGATCTGTTGGACCGGCACATCACATTCCATACAATAGTCATGGGTTTTCAGCTCCCAAGTACCTGACGCGAAAATATCGTATATAGTAAATTTTTCAGGGTTTTACATGGCCTCGTGCAGACGGGCGCGAGAGATGGCGCCTGGCTCCTGGTGGAACCTCATACCATCCGGGTGAGATGGATCTTTGCTCCTTGATCACCTCAGGTTCTGCCTTTCGGGCACCACACCGGCGACACTTATACCCTTTCCCTGACCCTGCACTGGTCATGCGTTTTTGGCATGCCTGGCATAATGGTGCCTGAATTGAGAGAAAAGGTTCTGCTGAGAATACATAGATCTTCTCAAGGTTCAGGGTGTTTTTGAGGAAACTTCCCGCGGCAAGAATCTCATCTCCAGGCCTTAAGGACCGGATAATGTCACGGAATTTCTTCGTCGGTTCAAAGGCCATGCAGGAGATTAAATGACCGAATCTCTCTAATGGAAATGAGACATGCCCGCCCTTACCGGTCGCAGGTATCTCTTTTACAATGCCCCTGACAAGGTATGATATCCCCTCATGCATCTGACCATGATCGTAAGGGACCAGGTGTGCATCTGTCCCCTGGTTTGTCATCCAGATCCGTTTCATGCCCGCAGGTTCTGATCTTACCACCGAGGCTGCTTTTGCGACCATGAAAGGAGAATCACCCCTTATACCATATAGCACCGGGTCCTGCGTGTGAGGAATACAGACAGGGCCTTTTAGATCGTAATCCCAGGTGTCCCAGGTATGGGGCGTTGTCAGTTCTTCAGAGTGCCTGAGACTTTCCGCATCCACATCCCTTGGAAGATGCAGCCTGTCAGCCTGCCGGTACATAAGATATTCCCATGTATGATCGGGAAAGACACTGGAAATGGCTGCGGTTGCCCCGATGAGACCACGTCCAAGTTTATAACCTTTGAAATGAACGGCATGACGATTGAGAAGGCTTATGGCTTCATCGATATGACAGTGGCCCTGAACGGCCTTCCGGTAAAAGGCGGATGGAGGCTTTTCTATACTCACCACGACCCCGGGATTGGTGTTATCACAAGAGAACGCAGAGTATCTTTCTACAAGATCACATGCAAGGATGAAGGCATGTTCAGGATCCCCAAGTATGCATAAAGAGATAGCAGCATTCCCGCGTGTTTTATATGGAATCGTGGGGTTGAGCCTTACCAGCCTGGCTGATAATACCTTCATTCCAGCTTTTTCAAGCAGATCTGCAAGCAGAGCGCCAAGCCATGTGGTGCACATCATGTCAGGTGCATCTGTATCGTCAAGGCCAACAAAAAACCGGGTTTTCTTCATGTCAGGTTTTCATCCATTTACTTACTGAAAATCAGATATCATCCTGATTATTCTCAATTCTCGCCCTGCGCACCACATCACTTATGTAGATGAATTATACAAGTACCTCTTACGATACATGTCCCAGGATCGTCTGCTCCGCAATGTCATCAGTGTGATGATTATGGCAGGATACGAGGTATCCGAACTTTTTGCAATGCGGCCTAAAAGTTTTGATATCATCGCCGGAAATGATGAACAGATCATTGTTTTGAAGGTCATTTCACATATAGACAGCATTAGCGAAGAGAATGCACGGGATCTTGACAGGATTGCACGCAACCTTTCCGGGACACCGTTGATCGTGGGTGAAAGGGCCCGCGATGCAGAACTTGAACGAGGCGCGGTTTATGTAAGGTATGGAATATTTGCAATAAATTACCCTACCCTGCATGACTATTTTGTTGAAGATGCACCGCCACTGATTTACGCTTCACCCGGAGGTCTTTATGTGAATATCAGTGGCAAGAGGCTTCGCGAACTGCGTGAGAGTTCAAATCTTTCACTTGGAGACCTGGGTCAGATTCTTGGTGTGTCAAGAAGGACTGTGGCAAAGTACGAAGCAGGGATGGGAACCACGATAGAGATAGCCCTTCGGATCGAGGAAGCATTTGATTCAGGGGTTGTTGAACCGATCGACCTTGTCCAGTCCAAATCTGATCTTAGCACCGATGAGATGGAGAATATTCCTGTTGAAATACCGATTCAGGCCGCCATAGAAGAGATGGGGATGCATGTTCAGCCCATGCATCGTGCACCATTCCAGGCTCTTGTCAGGTATGATTCACACACGATCCTGACAGGTTATGGCTCAGCACAAAAAGTGACAAGACGTGCCGGGATCATTGGTAACATCTCTCAGGTGACGCGGACACATGCCATGTGCGTTATGACAGATGATCACAGGCAGCGCAGGATTGGCCGCACCCTCATGATTGGCGAGGATTCTCTTCTGTCACTTGATGAGCCAGATGACCTCATCGACCTGATCCTAAACTGATATTTTTATATAGAACCACTAAACAACCTTATCCTACAACGTGGTGATATTTTATGGCTACACAACTTGGAGGACAGCCAATTCTTATCCTTAAAGAAGGAAGCTCCCGTACCCGCGGGCGCGATGCACAGGGCATGAACATCGCCGCAGCAAAGGCCGTTGCTAATGCAGTCCGGACAACACTTGGACCAAAAGGCATGGACAAGATGCTGGTGGACACTATTGGTGATGTTGTAATTACCAATGATGGTGTGACCATTCTCAAGGAGATGGACATCGAACACCCGGCTGCAAAGATGATGGTGGAAGTTGCAAAGACCCAGGACGACGAGGTCGGCGACGGAACCACAACTGCAGTAGTTATCGCAGGAGAACTCCTGAAGCGCTCAGAAGAACTTCTCGAACAGGATGTTCACCCGACAGTCATCACCCATGGATACCGGATGGCTGCAGAGAAGGCACAGGAACTCCTTAAAAACATTGCAATCGATGTTAAACCAAGAGATACCAAGATTCTTCGGAAAATAGCCGAGACCGCAATGACAGGAAAGGGTGCAGAGGCAGCAAAAGAGAAACTCTGCGATCTTGTGGTCCAGGCAGTCACCATGGTTGCCGAGAGTGATGGGACGGTTGACACTGAAAATATCAAGATTGAAAAGAAAGTCGGTGGTTCAATCGAAGATTCAGAGATCATAATCGGGATGGTAATCGACAAGGAACGTGTCCACCCGGGTATGCCAGACAAGGTAACCAAGGCGAAAATAATGCTCCTCAACGCAGCAGTCGAGTTTAAAAAGACTGAGGTTGATGCCGAGATCAATATTACCAGCCCTGACCAGCTCCAGGCATTCCTCGACGAAGAAGAGAGGATGATTAAGTCCATCACTGACAAGATCGTCAAGAGTGGCGCAAAGGTTCTCTTCTGCCAGAAGGGTATTGATGACATAGCCCAGCACTACCTTGCAAAGGCAGGCATTCTTGCAGTCCGTCGTGTCAAGAAGTCTGACATGGAGAAACTGAACCGTGCAACAGGTGCATCCATCATCTCCAGCATTGATGCAATCCAGGGGTCTGAACTTGGATATGCAGGCATCGTTGAAGAACGCAAGATATCAGGCGAAGAGATGATCTTTGTTGAAGAGTGCAAGAACCCGAAGGCAGTCTCTATCATCGTCCGTGGTGGAACTGAACATGTCGTCGCCGAACTTGACCGGGCCTTTGAAGATGCAATCCGTGTCGTCGGTGTTGTCCTTGAAGACAAGAAATGTGTTGCCGGTGGTGGCGCCCCGGAGACTGAGCTCTCACTTCGTCTTCGCGAGTATGCAGCAAGCGTAGGCGGACGTGCACAGCTTGCCATCGAAGCCTTTGCAACTGCTCTTGAAATTATCCCCAGGACCCTTGCAGAGAATGCCGGACTTGATCCGATCGACATGCTTGTTGAACTTCGCGCAGCACATGAAAAAGGTCAGAAGACTGTCGGCCTGAACGTTATGGAAGCAAAGCCTGCTGACATGCACAAGGAAGGAGTTGTTGAACCACTCCGTGTAAAGACCCAGGCTATTGCAAGCGCAGCAGAAGCAGCCGTTATGATCCTGCGGATTGATGATATAATCGCTTCAGCAAGATCAGCAGCCCCTGACATGCCACCAGGAGGAATGGGAGGCATGGGCGGCGGTATGGGTGGAATGGGCGGTATGGGCGATATGGGTATGTAAATACCCCTGTTCCAGGCACCCTTTAACCAAAAAAACTATTTTTTTTGGGATGACTATGTCTCCGTCGTCCCGGTCAGTATCTTTTTCACGTCTACCCAGATGATAAGCCTCTTTTCTGCCTCATGACCCTCTGAAGAGATCTCTGTCTTGAGGAGATCGTCTTCTCCAAGTTTTATGATACCCTGAACATAATCAGACAGGTTTTCATCAACACCTTTGATATTCGTATCAACAGAGCTCTCATCGATTGTAAGAACGCTTCGGACCTCATCCACGATTACACCTACACTGGTGTTTTCAAACATGTCAGGAACAAGCACCATTATCTTCTGCTCATCCCGTTCCTTTGACGGGGTGATACCAAGCAGGTGATGCAGATCGATGATTGTGGTTATCTCTCCCCGCAGATTTAGAAGGCCAGTGACATGGGACGGGGCCCTGGGTATTGGTGTAATCGGAAGCATCTCCACGATTTCGCGTGCAATACCAATATCCATGGCATATGATTCTCCACCCAGGTCAAATTCCAGAATTTCGACAACCATACCTGAAGATTGATCTAATCTTCATATGTTTGAACTTTTGGGAATAAAATTGATAAAGAGTGCTGGTGGATGTTAATCAGGGATTGTGTAAGTGCAGGAGAATAACACCTGCTTTGTGTGTGCTGCTAAAACCCCCCGGATATCTCATGCCTGATATGTTAACACAAATTCCCTGACAACAATCAGGTATTTTTTGACCTATATATATAACTTCTTTAATATTTTCAAAAAAATATCGCCACGAGAACTTGTTAATCCTATCCAGGTGAGAATCAACAAAAACAGGAAAATTCAAAATATTTTCGTTATAATTCCATTTTATTAAATAATTATAAAGATTATTAAGATCATCAATATTTTAAAGATATATTTTGTGAAATATAAAAAATAAAACCATATATAAACCCGGATTAAATTTTTCTGGATTTTACAATACGCGCACATATACCAGACAGATAAGATACAAGTCTATACTCTTACGGCATATTACCCGTCATGTCAAAAACTCAAGAAGCAACACTTTTCAACTATACAAAGAAAAGAATACTTATCAGAGTACACTCATGATTCACAAAAGAGGATAAAAATGGCTGGAAACCCAATTAAAGTGCTATTTATCGAAGACAATGAAGATCATGCCTTTCTTATTATTCACGAACTGAAGAAAGGCGGGTATGATCCAACCCTTAAGAGAGTTGACACGATGGAAGATGTCCGCGCTTCCCTGGACTCCGAAGGATGGGATGTTCTTTTATGTGATTACAGCCTTCCAGGATTTAATGGAGTAAATGTCATCGAGGAATATCGTAAGAGGAACCTCGACTATCCTTTTATTATCGTTTCAGGAGAGATCGGGGAAGATACTGCCGTTACCCTGATGAAACTTGGAGCCCACGATTATATTTTTAAAGGCAACCTCTCACCTCTTGTTCCTGTCATCAAACGTGAGATCAGGGAGTCTGAGAACCGTCAGAAACGGCGGGAGATTGAAGAGCTGCAACGTGCTGAGGCGATAAAGTTCAGGGCGATGGTCGACTCCTCTTATGATGCCATTACCCTTTTTGATGATGATATCCTCATTGAATGCAATGCTACAACCCCAAAGATCTTCAGGGTTCCAGAGTCAGATTCTATGGTAGGCAAATCTATCTACTCGTTCGCACCTGAAAACCAGGCAGATGGGACGCCCTCAAAAATTTTTTTGAAAAAAGCTGTTGCAACAACTAAACAGGGCATACCCCAGAGCCTGGAGTGCATCCTTAACAGGTATGATGGCACTCCATTTGACGTGGAACTTACACTTACCCTCCTTACACTTCCTGAAGGACCAAGAGTGCAGGCAACATTCAGGGACATCAGTGAGCGTAAAAAGGCAGAGCGGGAGATGCATACCCAGATGGAGACCATAAGAGAACTTCAGCAGCAGGAGATGACGATGATAAATCAAAACCCGCTGCCTCTCCTGTTAATGGATTTAAAATTAAAAATCCTGAAAGTGAATGCATCCTTCCTTGAAATGAGCGGATACACCGAACAACAGCTTCTCCAGATGAATGCTTCTGATTTTAAAGTGCTTGAAAAGAGCGGACATGGCCTTCGTGATGCACTTAAAACAAAAAAAGCCGTTACCGGGAATATCGTAGTAGATTTTCCCACGGGAATTCATCATATCGAGCAGGACATTATTCCGCTCCTTGACAAGGACCAGGAAGTTGTCAGCGTGATGTCTACATACAAGGATAAGACAAATGAGATAAAAAAAGAGCAGGAGATACAGCGGATGATAAAGGAGGCGAAAGATCATGCTTACCTCCTTGACATTGCTGCAAAAGATATCGGTGAAGCCTTTGCCCTTGTCTCCAACGGAGATATGACTACTGAAATATTAAAAAGAGAGAATGATCCTCTCGTGGCAGTAAAAGAGAATGCAAATAAAACCATTGCAGCTCTGAGAAAAGCCCTCCAGGAGGTTAGCAGGGTCTCATCAAGTGTTTCTGAAAACATGGAAGAGATAAGCAAGGGATCATCTGATATTGCCATAGCTACCCAGGCATTTGCCAGGAATACCATGCAGTCATCTGATATCGGGAAAAATCTCATATCACACATGGAAGACATAACAAACCAGATCTCAAACCTTTCAGCCTCAAATGAAGAGATTACAAGCACAAGCCAGGAGATTCTTCGTCATGCAAGAGATGTGACAACAAAAGGAAATGATGCACAAGCTCTTGGGAATGAAGCGAATAATAAGATGGAGCTTGTGATTAAGATAGCGCAGGAGAGTGTTGAGGATATTGATGAGCTGAACCAGCAGATAAGGGAGATAAATAAGATCGTTAAGATGATCAACGACATCGCCGGGCAGATTAACCTGCTTGCCTTAAATGCTGCGATTGAAGCTGCCAGGGCCGGTGATGCAGGAAGGGGCTTTGCAGTGGTTGCAGGTGAAGTCAAGAACCTTGCCGCGGACGCAAGGAATGCAACAGACCATATTGGAGATGTCATTAATGCCATTCAGCGAAGCAGTGAGAAGACATCGGCAGCAATCCGATCTTCCCACACGGAGATCGCTTCTGGCGTCGAGAGCGTTAATAAAACCATCGAATCATTAAACAGCATGGTCATCGGTGCTTCTGAAGTTACAAGGGATATGGGTGAGATTGTTAGGGCAATTGAAGATCAGGCAGATATTGCCACCGCGGTTGTCAATACAGCCCAGGAAGGAATTAGCCTTACAAGAGATAATCTCACCCAGATTGAGGAACTCTCTGCACTATCCGAATCGGTAAGCGCCTCTGTACAGGAGATTAACAGTGCGATCCTCGAGGTTGAAGGGCTGTCAGGTGAACTGCGATCCCAGATAAAACTCTTTAAAATTTAATTAAAAAAAGTTCTGGGTGGCATAATAATAT
>Ga0255342_1004546_pt1 | contig 14084 bp, 14 predicted proteins | sample wastewater_treat_3_FD_192416 | JGI IMG/M metagenome (GOLD analysis project Ga0255342, IMG submission 192416) | Wastewater microbial communities from Lulu Island WWTP, Vancouver, Canada - plant14 | ecosystem: Engineered > WWTP > Wastewater > Unclassified | place: Canada: Vancouver, British...
AGCTAACTATGCCTTGACAAGTGAGCTTGGGGATGCCGGTACTTCAATAGGAGATGTCAGAGACGAAATAGCCGATAGCCTGAATGTCCTGCGACCTCTTTACGTTGCCGTGGCTGACACTGCGGCCATGCTTAATCCCTATGCGAAACTGACTGATCTCTCAGAGGGAGGTATAGGCATAGGTGCTGTACAGGAAGAGATTGCGGACAGTCTTAACGTTCTCCGGGCAGCCGTAACGGTTGGCAATGGAACAAAGGCTCCATACTTTGACGGTTCTCAGGATGGCGGTCAGATACTTTACTTCTACGGGGATAACGGATTCTATACAGCCCTTCAGGGAGGTGCGCCTACTGCAAACAGAAGTTACCGGCTTCCGATAGCCGCTTTGCCATCTGCAGGACATAAGGCATATCTCAATATTGATCAGTATGGAAACATGGGATTCATTGATACAACTCTTGTCGGAGGTGCCGATAGCTCTATTTATGCCACTCGATATTTTACAGGGCAGACTTACGCTTTGGCAAGTGCATTATCAACTCTTTCTACAAGAACCGATAGCATTGTTGACGTTCTTGCCGATACCGCAAACCTTGAAACGGTTCTTCAGATTGATCTTGATACTGATACTCTTGCTGATCTCAGTGAAGTTAGGTTGCGATTAGCTATAGCAGATACATCTGTAATGTTAACTCCATACATAACAAGAGGAGATACTGCCAGTATGCTTGCCAATTATGCATTGCTATCAGAGATTTCAGAAGTTTCTATTGATAGTCTTAATCTCAATGGAGGATCACTCACACTTATAGGAGATGATAAACTAACCTTTGAGACCAATGGTAATGCAAGTTACTCTCTTCCTGCTGGCGGAGGCAATCTTACTATCATGTCCCAGGTACAGGGATGGATAAACGATAGTCTTGATGTGTTCAGACCATTGTATGTCGAAGTTGCCGATACAGCCTCAATGTTGTCCAATTATCTTCTTGATAGTGAAACAGCGGCATCGGCATTAACAGTAACAGGGTTTACCCCTGCAGGTGGATCGTTAACACTAAGTGGTGCAGATGCTTTGACATTCACAACAACTGCAGAGACTAATGTTACTCTTCCAACAACCGGGACGCTTGTAACTACTACTCAATTAATAGATACTGTTCTTCGTAGAATTGAACCAATATTTGTCTTCGGAGGTGGAGGTGGTAATGCAGGAGATACGACATCATTTACTACATCAACAATTTATGGAGCGTTCTTCAATGAAGGTAAAGACACTCTTGTTGTTACATCACTCAGAGTCATAATGCTCGGAGATGCAACAGATACATTATCGGTTGATATTCTGTGGGATGTTAACCTTAATGATGGTACGCCAACGGAACTAAACTCTGATCCATTCCCTGTTAATTCATTGACCACTGGCGATGAAGACACTTCGTTTGCTGCTTATAAGATACCTCCAGACAATTGGGTGTGGTGTAAAACACCCGGAGTAGTTTCCGGACGAAAGCCAACATATTTTATTGCACAGATCAATGGTTATAGAATTAAAGCATACTAAGATGAAGAAACTACTCTTACTTATAACAGGACTACTTCTGCTCTTCTCGGTTGAGGGGCAGATATTGAGGTATAGTAATTATACTGCACCAACGGACATCTATTGTACCGAATATCGTGCGGTATATAATGCCATGACCAACAAGCCAAGCGAGACTCATGCCGGGTATCAGAATGCAATGGTAAAGTCACTGGTTGATGGCGGGTATTGGACGGGACGTATGGAATTATTTTATGTGTTTGCTCAGTATGGAACTGCGTCAACAGAGTTAAGTCTTAATTGGGTAGCGCCAACGGGTTCGTTTAATCTTAGTGATCCAGACAGCGTTAATCCCTATGAACACGCAGTACAATATCAGGGGATAGACTTTAATGGTACTGATGATTATCTGGCAACAAATTACATACCATCATCGAGTGCGGTAAACATAAGTGTAAATGATGCAACCATAGGTGTGTGGATGTTGACAAATACAACCTCTCGTATAGCGATAGGGGCCATATCGGGAACGGGTGTGTATATGGAGTTATGGCCTAAAGACCATAACACGTTAACCGGGTCAATCGGTTCGGGAGATAATACAGTAATCGATTCTCTATCGGCTACCTCTGGCTTTATCCTATTGACAAGACGAGCCGAAGCGGAGATTGAGGGATACTTTAATGGTAGTTCGTTGGGAACGGATGATAATACTTCATATTTTCTTCCTAATGATCAATTATTTATAGGTGCGAGTAATAATGACGGGGGTGGCCCGACTGCTCTTTATGATGGTATCATTTCAATAATATTAGTAATGGACGCTGTATCGGATTCTGATGCTGCTGCTATTTATAATATACTTGATACTTACATGACTGCAATAGGTAATTAAAATGAAAACTATATTTATAATATTGTTTTTAACAAGTAGCATATTAATAAATGCAACAAAGTATTATGTATCTCCTAGAGGTAATGATAGTAATAGTGGGGCTGATACATCAAGTACCGGGGCATGGAAAACATGGCAGAAGGGATTTAATTCAACCCCGGCAAGCGATACGTGTTATTTTCTGAGTGGCACTTATCCGGCGTATTCAACGGCAATAGGAGCGTCATTACATTCCACGGCAAATAGCGGCACTCGCACAAGTCCGACCTGTTTTTTTGCTTATGATATTTCAGGTGGCGATTATCCGATTTTGGATTGTAGTATAGTTGAAGCCGCTAATCAAATAGGTGTAAGCATTGCGGATGTTAGTTTCATGCACTTCAAGGGATTGGAGGTAAGGAACGTGAGGCAATTAGTTGGGGGCTTGCCTTCTTATGGATGGCTTGTATGGAACTACGGTAATGTGGTTGGAGGTGCTCCAAATAACTTAACATTTGAAAACTGTATAGCCTCTTATAATGGCGGCTTCGGGTTTACCGTTACCGGAGTTGATTCGATCTATTATATAAACTGCGATAGTCATCATAACTCGGATCCATATACACCAGATGATCCTGGGGGTATGGGTAACGGTTATGTTATAGAGGCGAGTTCATACGAAAACTATTCAGACGCTTATATATCTTATAAAGGATGTAGAGCATGGGATAACTCAGACCAGGGATGGGGTATATGGTCGCCTCCTACCGCAGTATGGGATAGTTGCTGGGCAGTTCATAATGGATTTTTGAGAACTGCCGGAGATGATCCCAATAAGGGCACTGGATGGAAGTTGTGGTTTAGAGATTCTGAAGACAGGAATACGGGAGTAAGACAGATTACAATAAGAAATTGTTTAGCGGTTGATAATGAACTAAGGGGATTTAGTATGGCCGATGATCCGGGGAATCACCCAGAAGTAAGGGTTTGGTTTACAAATAATTTTGCCTACCGCAATGGGCATGAACATGAATACCCTGTTAATCCTTTATTATATGGGCATGGATTTTGGGATTATACAAATGTTGATACTATCGGGAGGTTTGACCATTGGTATTATAATAATATCTCTTATAATAATTCGGGCTATCCTACTGGTAGCGGAGATCGTATTTACGGGGATTTTATACCCGGAGCTTACAATCAGGCTACCAATAAGTTTGATTTAGCCACGACTACGATAACGGATGATGATTTTGTCAGTCTTGATACCACTGGGTTAACGGGACCAAGACAGCCTGATGGTTCACTGCCATTTACAACATTCGGGCACTTGGCGTCTACTTCAGAGTGTATAGATGCTGGAACTGATGTTGGATTACCATTTATCGGAGACGCACCTGATATTGGGTGGGCGGAGTATGGCACTGATTCCACTCCAGCAGGAGATTCAAGGATTGTTAAATACAGAGGACTAATTTTAAAGCTATGAGACCAGACGAGAAGAAACACCTGTTATGGATAATGCTGCTAACGGCATTGATAGTTGTTGCATTCCGAATAGAGATTAATCCTATTGGATGGAAATATTTCCATTGGGCTAATTGGGACTGCGGTCTTGCCTTCTTTATCGGACTTATTGTTTCGGCAGGGAAGGAGGTCGTATGGGATAAATGGCTGCACAGAGGCACCCCGCAATTCTATGATGCTATGTGGGGAACAGTAGGAGCTATAATAGGTCCTGGGATTGTCTTGTTCGTGGAGGCTATAATAGTTGAAGTTATACCCGCAATCATAAAACTATTCTGAACATGAAGAAGATACTCATACCAATAATACTCTCAGTCCTGGTAGCAGTAAGCAGCTGCGGACCTAAGAGATACCTTACAACATCGAGGGCCCCAGGCGTTGCCCTTGAGCGAATAAATATCGGAGCATACAACAATGATCCCTCGGCAGATAAGGCAAGAACGGCTTTTGGCAAGGCTGACTTGGGCATTGCAGAGCTTAATAGGCTCAGGACCTATGATCTGGAGGAGGACGAACTGGCTATCCTTATGGGCGCAACCATCACCACCGCAGAGCTTAATAGGCTTGCCGGAGTGACCTCTGCCATCCAGACGCAGATCAACAACCGGATAAGGACCGTGGATAGTACGGGGAACGCTGCCGGCAACTATGTGACCAGGAAGGCACTGCGGGATACTGTAGCGGTAAGAGACGCTGAGATAGCACTAAAGGCCAATAGCGATTCTCCAATCTTCACGACAACTGCAACGCTGCCGGCAAGCCTAACTATTGGCTCATCCTCTGTAACCGGGACTGAAGCCTACTCCTCGGAGAACTACGGATCAACCGGTACGGGTAACATTGTTCTGTCAACCGGTCCGACGCTGACAACGGTAAGCATAACGGATGTGATTAAACTCACACCAACGGCCTCACCTCCCGCGGGAGCGACAGAGGGTATGATCTACGCCGACACGGATCACCACCTGTACTACTACAACGGGACAAGCTGGGTTTCAATGACTGACTGATATGAGAAAGATACTTATCATACCATTACTACTGCTGTCTCTGACGCTGGGGGCAACAAAGTGGTATATAGCACCTACAACAGCAACTCCTGCGGGCAACGATTCTAATGCGGGAACTATCGATGCGCCTAAGTTCGAACTTGAAGCTATATGGTCATCTCTTTCGGCGGGTGATACGCTGTATTTACGAGGCGGCACATTTGCCTTTAACGACAGTCAGGTATTGACAGGAAAGAGTGGAACGTCTGGCAATTATATCAATATATGGGCTTATCCGGGTGAAACTCCAGTATTATCTATTTCGGGTTCATATGCACAAAATGAGTTAATAGATGTTGTAGGGGACTATCTTTACTGGAAGGGAATTGATATATCGGGGTTTGCTCAACGATCTGGAGATGCTTATGCATATTCGTCATTTCGTCTTACTGATAGTGATAACTGCATCCTTGAGCAGTTAAACTATCATCATAATATGGGTGGACTGAAGATTAAAGGAGCATCAACAGGTAATCTTATTCTTAATTGCGATTTTCATCATATATATGATCCTTATACGGATTACGGAGATGGTGATGGTTGTGACGTATCTGAGATTAATGTAGGAAGTACAAATACAATAAGAGGCTGTCGTTTTTGGAACAATGCTGATGACGGGTTGGATGTTTGGAATAATGATGGTTATGTTACTATCGAAAATTGCTGGTCGTGGATGAATGGTTATAGAGAAGATGGAAGTACCACAGGTGGCGATGGGGCGGGTTTTAAAATGGGCGCAACCGTCACATTAGATAGCACAACGTTTCAAAGAGAGATAAAAAACTGCTTATCATTTGATAACCGCCAGTTTGGAATCTCGCAAAACGGGGCCCTGTGTAAGCACTATGTCTACAATAATACGGTGTTTCGCAACCTATACCGAGGGATATATTTTTCGTCAAGTTGGGGATTAAGCCCCCATGTGATAACGAATAATATTGCTTACGCTAATACCACAAATACGGTAATAACTGCCTCGGCACTACTTACGACAAATTCATGGCAAGTGGCGACGGTAACAAATGATGACTTTGTGTCAATAGACACTACCGGAGTAAGCGGAGCAAGGCAAGCAGATGGATCATTGCCTGCACTACCATTCTTACGGCTTAAATCTAATAGTGATCTTGTAAATGCCGGTACTAATGTGGGAATATTTTATGCTGATTCCGCTCCCGATATCGGAGCTTACGAGTCGTCAACAACCCTTGGAGATTATCATATAGAAACATGGGGAAGTGATACCCACGGGAAGGGAACTCTTGATGATCCGTGGCTCACATTAAAACATGCTGCGGACACGGTGACGGGTGCTAACTTCGTTGGGGATACTATTGTCGTGGGGGCGGGAAGTTATAACGAAGCGAATGAATGTGTCATAGGTGTAGGCGTTTCAATCATGGGGTCCGGAAGTGCTACTACGATTTTAAACATGACGTATCGGATAGCTACTGATTTTGAGGATGGCTTTACTCATGGTGCAATATTACTATCTTCAACAACAGCGGGGACGGACGGGAATCAGTCAATTAGCCATCTTACTCTTGACGGGGGTGACGGTGATGCAAGTGGGTCAACCAATGCTATTATGATTCGCTACAGGTCTAATGTAATAATACATGATTGTGTTATTAAGGATTTCGATTGGAACGGAATATTCTTTTATGGACTTCAAGTAAACGATCAATTCCCGACAACATGGATGACTGGTTGCAAAGTCTATAATTGCACTATTACTAATTGTACGGGGATGATGGGTACTTGGGAGGATCAGGGTTTAATAGCTGGCTATGGTACTGATTATCTTCAAATTTACAATAACACTCTGTCATCTAATACAAGGGCTGAAGGAGATAACGGTAATATATTGGCGTTGCGTCTTGCGAAAAGGACTAAATATTATAATAACAAGAGCTACAAGCCAAGCTATGATGGTGAAGCGTGGAACTTCCATCTTGAATTGAGGGACTCTAATGGAGGTGGGGAAATATATGATAATGAGTTTTATGGGGGTGATTGTGCGATTGATGTAGCCGGAAGTGTTGAGAACACTAAGAGCAGTTATGATTATACCTATCAGATACATGGTAATTATTTTGAAGATACATATACAAATACTTATCATGGAAAACATTGGATAGATATTGAAGGTGAGTTATCGGAGGATGTTTACATTTATAATAATCTATTTAATGGCGGTGATAGGTCATTCCATATAGGTGCAGGCAGCTATGGGGCATCAGAGACGAGAAGAATTTACTTTTATTATAATATTGCGAAGAATATGGGAACAGGCAGTTCCGCATATTTTGGGAATGATTTATGGATAGCAGCCACGAACACGGGCACGATAGTAGATAGTATTTACATCCTTAATAATATATTCCTGACGGATGGAACCTCACGTTATGCCATGAAGATATTAGCTGACTATGGTGATATATCGAATGTATATTTCCATAATAACATAATAACAGATCACACTAACGCAACATGGCTGATAATTGATATTACTAATGGAGGTACGGTAGATAATTTGAATATTACATACAATAATCTTTATAATAACTTTAATAGTAATACACCAACAACGCCGCACGGCGCGCCTACCAATTATACTTTCTCAGATAACATCACTACTGATCCAGCATTTGTATCTACTACTGACTTCCACCTACAATCGACCTCGCCCTGTATCAACGCAGGAATAGATGTCTCAGCAATAACCGGAGGCACAGACTTCCACGGTGCTTCCCTTTACGGGGCAGCCTATGACATAGGGGCGTTTGAGTACCAAGGCACAGGAAGAGTGCTCTTAATCATTGATGATAAAATTGCGACAATCAACTACAAGATACCACTTATAGAACATTGATAAAGCCATGACACCTCCCAGGACAGACCATATATGTGTAAGAGAGGCTGAGATCAGCGCACTGACGGAGAACTTTGACAAGCTAGACGATACTATCAACAGTCCTGATGGCTTGGTTGCAAAAGTAAACACATTGGTTAATATGGTCACTCCGATGGCACTTGATGTGAAAACAGCAACGGAGTTTATCATGCGCACAAAGGAGAGGGAGAGACTGCAGAAGGAGGAGAACGACAGAAAAAACAGGAACACTAATATGTGGACGAATATTGCGATTGCCGTTGTAGCCCTCGGGGCTTTCATTGTCTCAATCTTTGCACTCAAGGGATGCGCACCATTATAACATCACTATCATGGCGATCATTAACAGCTGGAGATCAAAGAAGAAAGGGTGGGACAAGTACGGCATCAAGATCCGGCTCGGTAAGATCACCCTGTTCGAGATATACATTGACTACTCCCGCAACCAGTACGGGATAATCTTTTGTAACCTGGGACTGCGGACGGCAATCCCGCAAAAAGAGAGACATGAAAAAAATCGGATTCATCATGAAGATAATAACCTTCTTTAAGAGGATATTCACCCCGGAGCCGGAGAAACCCTTTGTTTATGGGTTGTTCTGTTGCATATCCTTTGCAATCAATAAGTACAGCCAGGGCCCTCTGAGAGGATGCCTGAATGATCAAAAGAAGATTGTTGCCAGGATAAAACAGTTCTGGTCACAATTCGTGTTCCGACTGTTCCAGGACTCCGATGCTACCTGGCAGAGATTCGAGGCTGAGATACTGAGGGCCTTCGAGAATATGCCTACCGGCTGGCTTGTCATTCACTATTCCGGTCATGGGACCTACAAACGTAATCCCCGGGAGATAGACGGATTCTCAGAGGCGTTCTATTTCCACAACGGATCCTATGCTGACTACCAGCTTTATGAACTGATGAAAAAGAAACCGGCAGGGCTGAAGGTGACATTTATCCTTGACTGCTGCTTCTCCACCGGCATCACCATCCCCAGGGTCAAGCATAATCCTCACTACAAACAAGCTCGTTTCCTTGCCTCTGAACCGATGCCTGAGAACTTCAAGGTATCCAAGAGGGCAATCATCGAAGAGGATATTGATTGGATAGTGTTCGCTGCCTGTGGGGAACGGGAGACAGCTGCGGATGCCTACATCAACGGGGATTATACGGGAGCATTTACCTGGTACTTTACTCAGGTCATGCGTCCGGGAGTATTCTTCGCCAACTGGCAGAAAGATGTTGATAAGTACCTCCCGTCAAAAGATTTCCAACAGTCGCCATCACTCACAGGAAGCAATAAACTAATGCACGAGCTTCCGTTTGAGATGCCGGCAGCATAATATTTTTTTGAACATCATACGGCACTCACGCAGTATTGTACGGCATTTTTGTATAACTTTGATACGCTAAAACATTAATGTTTAACTAAAACAAGCATCATGACACAACAGTTCTGGAAAGGTTTGGCCACAGCATTAATCTCCGTCATAGTGGCGGCGTTTGCTGTGCAGCCTATTAATTGGGTGCTTCTTGCAGTAACGGCAGTGAGTACAATCCTCACATATTCCGGCAAGAACATCTTTGTATTCTTCCATTCCGACTCACCAGCCGGAGCCCTTTCATGGATTAATCTCGCCTCTGGCCTTCTTGTTGCCATTGGAACAGGTATCCTTGAAGGTTTTGCTACCTACTTTATGGAGGGAGCTATTATGTGGAACCTCGTATGGAAAGTTGTCGCAGCTGCGGCCTTTACTTACCTTGGAACCACGTTCTTTGCTCCACAACACAGCACGGCAAAGGTGCGAGGGTTCGTATCACCATCTGTTGCACGATCACTTAAAAGGGTTGCATGATGAAAAGAGTTCTCGTATTTATAGTCATGGTGCTCCTCGTTGTGGGAGTGCAGGCCCAGAAGAAAAGCGTCTTTGACCCGGTGAGGGTCGAGGATCTTCGTATGGATGATGCCAAGGCCGGCTACGGCACCTGGTTCCTCCGGATCAATACCACCCTGTCGGCCACTACCGCCAAGCTTAGTTTTGACGAGGCGGGAGAGTTTAATGGGTTCGAGAGTGCATTCTTATCCCGGATAGGGTTCGGCCCTGCATACGCTCACTATATTGAGAAGGACGGGCAGGCTGTGAATAACTACTCGATCAATGCGTTCCTGCTCACACCTACGGAAGGGTTCACTAACCTTGCGATTGCGAGTACCTTCTCCATGTATAACGTGAATATCGGGCTGGGATACGACATAATTAAAGATCAACCATTCAAGAAGAATATCTTCCTGATGTTCGGGGTACAGATGACACTCTGATATGAATATCACGGCAGTCATAGCAAGACGATATGAAGCCTCCCAGACCCCTGGGAGCTTCATTGTCTTCGATCAGGACCAGATTGCACTCAGCGTTAAGTCCCTGGAATTGCCATGGCTGAATAATATCAGACGAGAGAGTTGTATTCCGGCTGGCACCTATGACTGCGAGAGGATCCAGCATCCCAAGTATGGACATTGCTGGCTGGTAATGAATGTTCCCGGGCGTGACGGTATCCTCATCCACATAGGCAACTATGCGAGCGGACAAAGGGGATTACTGAAAAAGGTCCGCTGGTTCATTCGCTTATTCAGACGATTCTTTAAGATCGTGCCCCGTGAAGAGGTCAGCAGCCCCCGTAAGGTTGATACCGAAGGGTGCATCATGCCGGGCCTTCAGTTTGTGGACCTCAATGGGGACGGCCATTTGGATATAGCTTACTCAACCCGTGCCATGGAACAGCTTCGCGCGATCCTTCCGGATTCCTTTAAACTCATAATAATCTGATGCCATGATACTCCTGTACAACACCTCCGCTCACACATACATCAATATGACTGAGTACCTGACGAGCATTGCAGACAGCACCGGAAACATCTACCGGTTACTGATGCTCTTCAACCTGGATACTCTCTTTGAGGGAACCAAGAAGAGAACCGCATGGCGGGGCCGGTACGCAAAGGATGAGCAGGGTAAACCTCTTACTGAGAAACTTGCCATCACTGATGACGAGCGAGATATGTTCGATGACCTCATGTTGAGAGGATCCAACGAGGTGTTCTTAAAGATGTCAGCATGGGCGAAGGGTATTGCGGGAGCCAACAGGTTCAACGTGAAGTTCGGAACTCCGGTTGTGAGTGGATCTGTCATCTCCGGAGGAACGACTGCTATTCTTACTGATACCAGCCAGGCCCTTACGGTCAATGCCCTTGCCGGGTATAAACTTGTGATCACCTCTGCCGGCATAGAGCAGAATGAGGAGAGGACCATCGTGAGCAATACTGCAGACACCATCACCCTTGACAGCGCCTTCACAACGGATGTGACCGGTCTGGAATATTCGGTGATGACTCAGACGGATGATTTCATAGTCTATTACCTTGACATGAACATCGAATGGGATTTGAATATGATACACCAGGCTTACGAATCTGCCCGGGAGGCCCTGATATCATACTTCGTGAAAGAATGGTTTGTTGTCAACCGGTATATTGATGATGCCGCGATTGAAGGAGGTAAGTATGAGATCGAGCTGGTGAAGATAAAACAGGCCCTCTCACAAAGAAAAACCCCACTCAGAAGGAGCGGGGAGATCTTCAGTTGAACGACCTTTGCTGTCGTATATACGCCATGCGAGTGCATGGACCACAAAGCGAAAACCCTGTCTCTCGGCAGGGTTTTTTTACACACAGTATCATAAGCAAGTTGAGCGGCTTGAAAATGACCCTACAAAGATGGTAAATTTCCGCCATATTTGCAAGGAAAATGTTTCAGAAAAACACCCTCTGGTTTGTGATTTGTTTGCGGGTGAAAATTTTAAAGAGCTGCATAATGCTATCTATCAGCCGCATAGATCAATAGCCTCATCAGCTTCGCCAGCCTGGTTATCGTGGTGTTGGCCGTAAATCCCAGCTTAACGCTGAGAGAGTTTTTGTTGAGCCTGTGATAGTCCATCAACTCATGTACCCGTTCAGAGAATGTCGTGCTCATAATCATAGAATTAGGTTGTCATTCAGTTTGCATACTGCCCGCTCATTGCATCAAGTGTTAAAAAATGTTAAATCTTTAACATGAGTATTGCATTTGCGTCATGGATGCAGTATATTTGCTGTACGAACACAGTAACATACAGAAAGATTGACGCATGAAACTCTCCCCTCACACCCGCGATGAGATTATAACCACCATCCTGGTGGCCGTAATATTCGCCCTGATCATCTGGGCTGCAAAAGCAATGAACGGATAACCAAACACACAGTATCATCATGACACACAACTTACCACTTCAGAAGGATCTTGAGATCCTGCGCGAGTAGGTCAACAGACCTACCGGACGCTTTGAGTACATGCTCTTTCACAAGAACCAGCATGTAGCAACACGGAAGCATAACCCGATTTCGGTAAGTGACCATAAATCCGAGTTATTGGTCAGTCTTCGCCGTGGCAACGATCACGGCAGATGCGGAAAGGTTGATGTCATGCTTTTACAGCTGATCTACCAAGCGTAGAAACAGTAACGGGAGCCTCTGAAAAAGGGGCTTCTTGCTTTTTATCTCTATATTTTTTGACGAATGGCGTAATTTATTACGTTAAACATGACATAAATCATTGATTTGGCCGTTTATCGTTCGTAAATTGCACCTATAATTAAAACCTACAAACTATGCAAACAACGAAACTTGAAAAGATCAACGCCTGCTGTGAGGCAAGAGAATGGGTTGCAACTCAAAAGAACTACAAAGAGGCATGGCAAAATTGTGAGCGTGGTGACTGGATGCTGTGGCTTGCCAAACGATTGGATGTTGATGACAGAAAATTGACATTAGCGAAATTTAAATGTGCCAATCAAGTTAGGCACTTGATGAAAGATTCGCGAAGCATTGCGGCTCTTGACGCTGCCGAAAGATACGGCAACGGAGAAATTAATAGAGATGAATTAAATACTGCTACTGCTGCTGCTTATGCTGCTTATGCTGCTGCTGCTGCTGCTGCTTATGCTGCTGCTGCTGCTTATGCTGATGCTGCTGCTTATGCTGCTTATGCTGCTGCTGCTGATGCTGCTGATGCTGATGCTGCTGCTGCTGCTTATGCTGATGCTGCTGCTTATGCTGCTTATGCTGCTTATGCTGATGCTGCTTATGCTGCTGATGCTCGCAAGGAAAGCCTAAAAAGGTCTGCTGACTTTTGCAGGGAGATCTTGACAGAAGAAGTATTAACCGCTTATGCTAAACTGAGGTAACTATGCAACGTGTAATCATCACCAAACAGGGCGACCCGAATGAGGGCCGAGAGGGGCTGGCGGATGTCATCACCAGTACAAACTATCCTGACCAAGCTGCCGGTATCGCTGTTTACTTCGACGGCGGGCCAGGATTCATAATCTACGGATTCAATGAGATTAAAACCATTGGTAATGTCACCGTTTACGAGGCCACGAGATTAGCGTTCAATCAGCAAAGGGATATCTTCAGTGTGCTGGATTTGGTGCGCTCAGTCAGAAGAATAACAGGCCGTGAGTACCTTATGGACGGAACAATCCTGAGGCGTCTGCGGGAGTTGAGAGAGGACGGCAGGGTGAGGTACACAATCTTTGATTACACAACAGCGAAATACAAAAAAGGATGAGTAAAGAAATTGAACTAAGGGCATGGGATGGCAAGCGAATGATATATCTATCAAATCCTGTTATCGGGCTGAAGAAGTCAAAAAGGATCATCCCCTATGTGTATTTTGAGACGGACACATTTGGCGGTCACGTTTCACTGAATAATCATCACATGATGGAGTTCATCGGCATTCACGACAATAAGGGTGTAAGAATATATGAGGATGATATTGTGACCCACAAAGGAATTAATACTATTGTAAAATATTGCATTGAGGGGGCTCAATTTCAAATGCAGTGGGTAGACCTAAAAAGAGTTCATCGCTATACCAATTTTTATGCAACCTACGGAGATGATACCGGCTACTATCAATGTGATGATATTTATGTCATCGGAAACGTACATCAAAATCCTGAACTTTTAAATCAATAGACCATGCCTGAGATCATCTTAAACGAAAAGCAGAAAGCCTTCTGCAAGCAAGCCGAGGCTGACGGCAAGAAGTCATTTATCTCTCATGACCTGCTGTTCAATTTTATTAACGACA
>Ga0255342_1004564_pt1 | contig 14026 bp, 15 predicted proteins | sample wastewater_treat_3_FD_192416 | JGI IMG/M metagenome (GOLD analysis project Ga0255342, IMG submission 192416) | Wastewater microbial communities from Lulu Island WWTP, Vancouver, Canada - plant14 | ecosystem: Engineered > WWTP > Wastewater > Unclassified | place: Canada: Vancouver, British...
CGTGTTCGTGGGCGTATTCCCGGAGCATCATCCGTTGGGTGCGGATACTTCCGCTTTCTCCCTGAAGCTCATCGTCCCGGCTCAGACGAAGGTAAAGTGCCGTGTTATAAATGGTTGTATTGTTTGGTTGTTTCATCAAAATCCTCCTTTTTGAAACAACCCACGCTTACAATACTGCCTGTAAAAATATTATAGCGTAAGCATGGGTGATAATCAATGTATTTAAGCAGAAATCTTACCTTCCGCAGTGTATAGCATTACATCCGTAAGCAGGGCATCCAGCTTCTTACCGTTTGTGGCAAAGTGTTCGGATATCTCAATGTGGTTTTTCCCATACACAAAATACTGTTTTCCGTCCTCAGCCATAAGGACCTTTCCTGCCGGCGATTCCGTACCGTTTCGGTTCTTTCCCATAGGCATCCTCCTTTCCTTGGTTCCCGGCATCCAAAGATGCCGGCTATCGGTTTCTGTCTTCCTTTTTTGCTTCCTGTTTGAGCTCTGCTAAAAGCTCCGGTGGTATCCGGTCCATGAGCCGGTGTAGCTCCCTTAATTCGCTTTCCTGCTTCGCCCGTTCCATTGCATTCTTTAGTTTTCCACTTTCCCCGGCTTTTGCCCGGGCTTCCAGTTCCCTGTTTTGGGAAATCAAATCGTCGATGGTAACCTGATACTTCTTTAGCTGCCCGAGGAAATTCTCCATCTGGGGAAACCACTTCCGTAAAAGCTGTAACGCTTCCTCCTTCTGTTTTCCGGCGTTAAACACGGTGATGTTATCCAATGTCTGCACGATTTTCTTTCCCTGTTTGGTAAGGCTGACCGCCTGCTTAAAGAGCCTTGTGGGGATATGCTTTCTTCCCGTGACTTGGGCACTTTCTCCACGTTCCAAGTCAGGATACTTCTCTGCCATGTAAGCATGGAAATCATCCTGCCATTTGGTAAGGCTTGCCCGGTTTCCGATAACCTCCTTGGCACAAAGCCGGTTATCCTTGGTTAGCGGAACAAAGGTCAGGTGCAGATGGGGTGTTTTCTCGTCCATGTGTACCACCGCAGAAATGATGTTTTCCCTGCCGACCCGGTCCGCAAGAAACTCCGTAGCCCGTTTAAAATAGGCTGCCGTTTCCTGTGTGGATTTCCCTTTGAAAAACTCCGGGCTTGCGGTAATTAACGTATCCACAAACCTTGTGCTGTCCTTTCTTGTACGACAGCCGGATTCCTCGATTCGGTGCTTGATAAATCGTGAATACCGCTCCTTCGGTTTGATGGTGTGGAAGTTGTATTTACTGCGTTCCGTATCAATGTCGGGATTACTGGCATACCGTTCTTTTTTCCGTTCGTGGTGGGCTTCCAGAGCCCCGGATGGGGCTCCCTTGTGCTTTGCAAATCGTAAAATAGCGTATTGTGGCATGTAACTCCTTCCCGTCCACAAAAGAGTGGACATTTCTTTATTTTCAAGGTACGGCTCATCGATGAACTAAGAAAAGTCTACACTTATTTTTCATGCTGTGCCGTATATCCGAAAGGCAGGAAATATAGGACATTTGGCAGGACTTTCCGCTTTTACGGAAATGTGGTAGAATGGAGAAGAAAATGATTATGAGGAGATGATACTGTGGCATTAACCATACAGGAACGATTAAAAGACCTACGGGTAGAGCGGGGACTGACCTTGGAACAGCTTGCCGGTGAAACCGGGCTGTCAAAATCTGCCCTCGGAAGCTATGAATCGGAGGATTACAAGGATATCAGCCATCACGCCATCAACCGTCTGGCTGACTTTTACGGTGTGACTGCCGATTATCTGCTTGCCCGGACAGAAACAAAACGTCACCCGAATGCAGAGCTTTCTGACCTGCATCTGAGTGACGAAATGATAGAGCTATTAAAGAGTAAACGGGTGGATACGGCACTGCTCTGTGAACTGGCAACCCACCCGGATTTCACAAAGCTTCTTGCCGACATACAAATCTATGTGGAAGGGATTGCATCCATGCAGATACAGAACCTGAATACATGGGTGGATGTGGCAAGGGCTGAAATCATGGAAAAGTATCAGACAACGGAACAGGACAAAACCATGTATCTGTTGCAGTCAGCCCATGTGGAAGAAGGCGACTATTTCCGTAGCCGGGTACATAAGGACATGGACGGCATTTTAGAAGATATCAGAAACGCCCACGTTGGAAGAAATGACGGAGCACCGAAGACCTCTGTGGCAGAAGAACTGCGACAGGATTTGGAGGAAGTGGCAGCCTTTGAAGGAAGCCGGGCAGAACAGCTTCTGTTGGTTTTCTGTAAGCAGACCAAGCTCCGTTACAATAAGCTGACAGAGGAAGAAAAACAGGCACTGATGCGGATAATGCAGAAGTCGGAGTTGATGAAAAGCCCTATTTCACAGAGGGGCAGGAAGAAATAAAATATGTATACTTAAAGATGCTTTGAGAGGTAACATTTATGGGATTTCGTACACTTGAAATTAGTCATGCAGCAGAAATACACATAAAAGAAGGGCAATTGGAAATCACAACAGACGATGGAATTGCAGTTGTGCCGATAGAGGACTTGAATCAGATTATGGTACATGGTGCTAATATACGACTTTCTACAATGGATTTATCTATCTTAAGTCAAAATAAGGTGGCACTGATGACGCTGGATGACAGATATTTACCGACAGCCATTGTGTTGCCATTTGAAGGTCATGCAAGGCAGTCTAAATTAATGCATGCACAAATAAATACTACACATGAAAAATATATGGAATTATGGATTGATATTATAAAACAAAAGATAAGTAATCAATCCAGAGCTTTGTCTATTATGGGTTTGGATGGTGCGGAAAGAATTGCAGAGCATGTGGCAACTGTAGATGAGGAAAATGTGGATTACTGTGAATCATTAGCTGCTAAAGAATATTTTGCATATTATCATGAGGGATTTAACAGAAGAAGTGAGAACCCTATCAATAGCAGACTGAATTATGGCTATGCTGTTGTAAGAAGTGCAATTGCAAGAAAACTGGTGGCAACGGGTTTTCATCCAACTTTTGGAATACATCATGACAATCAATTGAATGCATTTAATCTGGCTGATGATTTGATAGAACCGTATCGTGCAATAGTTGATTTAGTAGCACACAACAATATAGCGTCAAACATTCAGTTGACAAAATCAGAAAGAAGAGAATTGGCGCATGTATTACATAATGCCTGTATTGTCGATGGAGTCAAGGTTAATGTAATGTCGGCGATTGATATTATGGTGGAAAGTTTGAAGAGGATTATTTTAGATGCTTCGACGGAAAAATTAAAGGTACCAATGATTCTGCCGATTGAAAGTATGGAGGGAATTACGGAATGAGATTACTTGTTATTCTTAGTCCAACAGATAGATGGGGAACTAAAACAGAGTATACGAGGCTTCGAAAGTTTTTACATAAAGATGGCTATTTGCGAATAGCACCGGAAGCGTATATGCGGATAGTGCAAAATAGGAAAGCATCCGAAAAACATTACAGACGAATTGAAGAGTACGCACCTAAAACCGGAACAGTAAGACTTTTACGTTTGACAGAGAAGCAATATAATAACATATATTTGGTGACAGGAGAAGCAGATTATCAGGAAAAAGTAGTTGGCATAAACAGTCATATTATGTTATAATGAGACTTGTAACAGACTAATTATCTATATTTGGGAAGTTAATAAAACTTTGTACTAAATATAGTGGTTGAATGACCCGCCAAAAATGGTGCATCGTTCAACTTAGGTGGTCTGAACGCTAATCCTCTATGTATTGTACTTGCCTCGTGCTGAGTATATTTTTTTAGAACTTTCGATGCTCTTCCAGTCGGTGCTACTAATATTGCTGTCTTGTAATTATCTCTCAACATATTCATTAAAGCCAATACTGAAAAGCTCTTGCCTGAACCTGCAAATCCTTGTAATACTGTAACAGTATTTTCACATACAGATTTCATTGTTTGCATTTGTTCATCAGTAAGTACAGAGTTATCTATGTTCCGATAGTTGAATGACCCGCCAAAAATGGTGCATCGTTCAACTCAATACCGGCAAGATTAGTTGACGAGCAGCATACAACAGGGGTAATAACACCGCTGTTCATTCCGTTATGGATACCCTTGACAAGCTCCTTCTGAGTGAAAGGCTCTCCCTCGAAGAATTTTTCCATAAGCTCCTCGTCAGTTTCGGCAACAGCCTCCGAGAAAGCGGCAATAAGTCCGTCGATACGGTATTCCATTTTCTCTGAAACCTCAGCGGTAGGCATATCGGTTTCGACAGCCTTGCCGTTTGCATCGTATGCGTAGGCTTTCATTTCTATAAGGTTAACAAAGGAAATCACCTTGCGGTCCTTTATAACGGGAACAACAACAGGACAAACGGTAGGACCGAAAACGGTTTTCAAATCGGTCAGAACGTTATAGAAGTTTGCGTCCTCATCGTCAACCTTTGTGACAACAAACATCTTAGGCTTTTTCATATCGTAAGCAAGCTCGTACGCTTTTTCAGTGCCGACCTTTATACCTGATTTTGCTGAAACGGTAATCATAACCGTACCGGCAGCACTGATACCCTCGTACATACCGCCTGCAAAGTCAAAAAGACCGGGAGTGTCAAGCAAGTTAACCTTAATATTGTTATATTCAAAAGAAGCAAGAGCAGTATTCATTGAAGCCTTGCGCTTGATTTCTTCTGGGTCATAGTCACAGATAGTATTCCCATCAAGGATTTTTCCGAGCCTGTCGGACGCCCCCGCCTTAAATAGCAAAGCCTCAGCAAGCGAGGTTTTGCCGGAGCCGGCATGTCCGGCGAGGGTAATGTTTCTGATGTTTTCAGCAGAATATTGTTTCATAGGTAAACTCTCCCATCAGTAATAAAATAAATTTGTACATAATCAACAAATAACACAAAAAACTACACTTAATATTATATCGCATTTAACCAACCAATGCAAGATGTTCAAAACAAGTTTTACGTTTATTAACAAACTCAAGGAAATAATTTGGCTATTATATACAAGGCAGGCAAGCGCCTGCAGGCATGTCGCAGGGCAGATTAATTTGAAAAAAAAGATATTGGCACGGTAACGGTAGAAATTTCTGAAAACAAAAATACAAGGCAGGCAAGCGCCTGCAGGCATGTCGCAGGGCAGATTAATTTGAAAAAAAAGATATTGGCACGATAACGGTAGATATTTCTGCAAAAAAAGCAGAGGGAAAGTATATCCTCTGCTTAAAAAATTTTTTTAGTCCTGGTTATCCTGATTAATGATTTTATAGCCGCTAGGCTGCTGAAAAATCCTTGCAGGAATACTTGAAGAAAAGCTGTTTACAACAGTATAGTAGTCAAAATTTTTACCGCACATTTTGAGATTGCCTTTTGCATCATACATATAGTAGTAGGTTCCAAAGAAAGCGGATTCATCATAAAAAGTTTCAATTGTAATAGCTTGCCCGTCAATATTAACAGCATAGCTCTTAATCTCCAAAGAGTCATCATCGGGTTCAACAATGTCGAAAATGTCGAGGCTCAGCGTTTCAAGGATATAGTTGTTATGCTCCGTTACAGCGCTCTTTATTTCATATGAATCAGCCTCAACGGTTCGAGATACTGCTGTTTTATCCGTAGAATTATACGCAGAGTATTTTGAATCAACCATGTATTCATATATAGTGTAATCCTTGCTTTCCGTAACCATAGCATAGTTTTCGCCATTTACAGCGTATTGTACATTTGAATTGTCATTCGAGTCAGAATAAACCAATTCTATATCTATGTAGTATTTACTGTTCTGAAGCTTTTGCGCAATCGCATATGTCTTTGATTTGTTCAGGCTGATTTTAGTACCGTTTTCACGGGAAGTGTAGGCCTTATGCAGCTTATCTATGGAAATGTCAGAGAAATTGCCCGCTGTCTGCAAAGGAGCATTTTCTGTAATAACGACAGCGTCAGCCGTTTCGGTATGTCCTTCAGATTTCAATGCTGCAATGCTTATTGTCACCAGAATTATTGATACTATAATAACCGACAAGCCTGCCATTTCAAGCGGGAATTTTATAGAGCGTGTATTTGGGGCAGGCGGCAAAGAAACGCTCTGCTGATTAATGGAGCCTGCGGATTTTTTAGGTAAAACCCCGTTCAGCCCAAACGCATCAGGCTCGGGAACAAAGACATCTTCCTCTTCTTCCGGCTCAACAAAGATATCGGATATATCAGGAATTGTTTTGCCTGCTTCGGTTAAATAGTTGCCAGGTATGTTGTTAATCATTTCGTCAAAATCCGGCTGTATAAAATCAGACCTTACAATATACGAATCTATAGCAGCATTACATTTTATACAATTAGTATTACTTGCCCTATTGATTGCACCGCATTTAGAGCATATTATGTATTTTGGGGTATTTATAGTATCCATATAAAAATACAACTCCTTATGTTAATAATAGTTCTGATTATACTTTTGTATATTAATATTATACAACATAGAATATTAAATGTACAGCCTTTTTTAAAATTTAATTTTAAATAAAAAAACACAGAGCCATAAAGACTCTGCGTTTTTATTACTATAGTATAACTCTTGATTATTATTGAGCAGCAGATGTAGCTGTCATAGCATCTACATCCATAACAGTATAGCCCTCAGGCTGAGTAAAGATATCGGCAGGAACGTCAGTAGAAACCTCATTAATAACAATTGTTACATTAGAAGAGGTGCTGTCTGCTGAACCGCAGGTGTAAAGCTTGCCGTCCTTAAATACATAATAATATGACTGACCGTCAATAACCTCATATGTATAGGTTGTGCCGTCAATGTCAACATCATAGCTCTTTACAGTGCCAGAAACGTCATCATCCTCAATAGAACTAAGGTTCATTTCGTCAAAAATGCTGTTAAGACCCATTGATTCATAAGTCTGCTCGTCAAGAGTCATTGTTGTTGCAGTCATTGAAGAGGAATCATACATTGTATACTTCATATCAACTATGTAAATAGAATACGACATACCAGAGCCTTCCATAACCATAGCAATGTTCTTATCCTTGATAGCCATTTTAGTATTCATAGTTCCTGTATCAGCAGAAGTAACAGTCATATCCATGTAGAGGGATTTTGTATCCTTAAACTGCTGTGCAAAAGCATATGTATTTGAAGACTTTACGTCAACGTCCTTGCCGTTTGCAAGAGTTTTATAAGCTTCAGCGAACTTATCAGTTGAAACAGCGGCAGCAGCACTCTCAGTGGCAGCAGCTTCAGTTTCGGAAGCAGTGGTTGTTTCAGAAACAGTAGTGGTTTCAGAAACAGTGGTGGTTTCGGAAGCAGTAGTAGTTTCATCTGTTGATTCTTCAGTGTTACAAGCGGTCAGCATTACTCCGCAAAGAAGAACAGACAAAAGCAAGCCAATAGTTTTTTCATAAATTTTCTCCTTAAAAATAAATAGTTGATTACACAACATTAAATTATTATACACTATAAAATCTTAAATGTATACACCTTTTGATTTTTTCTCTATTGTTTACAAAATTACTTAACTTACCAAAGGAAAAATAAGCATATATACAAAAAATTAGCAGCACAATTATTGATTTTCAGCATCTAAATCAGTAATATTATACCCCGTAGGCTGAACAAAAATATTAGCAGGGATATTGTCACTTAATTCATATATGGTTGTTAACCAATCATTAGCATTACCGGACATACAAAAATTATTGTTATCGTCATATACATAAAAATACCAGAAACTCATGTCGTTTTGATCCATGTCTTTTTGATGATATTCAATAAATTCATATGTATAGGATCTGCCATCAATTTCAAAGGTATAGCTTTTTACCGGATAAGAAGTTTCATCCGCATCAGCTGGAATATAATAATTAAGTACACTAGCAAGCATATTGTATTCATCATATGATTGTTGATCAAGAGTTTCTGACGTAGCTACATATCCGTTAGTGCAATATTCCGTAAGCTTCATATCATGTATGTAAGCATAATTTGAAACTTCGCCGTTACAAATTAAAGCCATATCCTTATCCTTTACAGCTGCTTGTATAATTGTATTAGAGCAGTGCTTGTTTAATTTATAATCAATTGCACTAATGTAATAGGGGTTTTTATTTTTATACTCCTGAATAAAAGCATACGTCTTTGATTCCTTTAAACTAATTTCCTTGCCGTTAATCCCATCGTCATTAGGTGCACCACCATCAGCAATTAGGTTATAACCCTTGTCATAAAGCTTTGAATATAACTCAGGTGGACTATCAGATAAACGTGAATCAAAATCGGTAGTGGTTTCAGAAGCAGTTGTGGTTTCAGAAGCAGTTGTGGTTTCGCAAGCAGTAGTCGTTTCAGAAACAGTGGTGGTTTCGGAAACAGTAGTAGTTTCAGAAACAGTGGTAGTTTCGGAAACAGTTGTGTTTTCGGAAGCAGTAGTAGTTTCGTTTGTTGATTCTTTAGTGTTACAAGCGGTTAGCATTACTCCGCATAGAAAGCCGGTCAAAAGCAAGCCAATAGTTTTTTTCATAAATTTTCTCCTTAAAAATAAATAGTTGTTTATGCAACGATAAATTATTATACACTATAAAAATTTAAATGTATACACTTTTCAAAATTTTTCTCTTTTATTGACAAAATTGTTTAACTGACGAATAAAAAAAATATGCTAATATACAAAAAATGAGCAGGTTTAAAAGCCTGCTCATTTTTTGTATATTTCGGAAGAAATTATGCCTTGTTAACCGAACCGAAAAGCTCCATTTTTTCCTTTACAGTAGCCTTGATAGCCTCAAAACCGGGAGCGAGAAGCTTTCTTGGGTCGAAGCCCTTGCCCTGAAGGTCCTTGCCGGCTTCAATATATTTTCTTGTAGCCTCTTGGAATGCAAGCTGGCATTCTGTATTAACGTTGATTTTAGCAACGCCGAGAGAAATAGCCTTTTTAATCATGTCAGCAGGGATACCTGTTCCGCCGTGGAGAACAAGAGGCATATCCCCAGTCTTTTCCTTTACAGCAGCAAGTGTTTCAAAGGAAAGACCAGCCCAGTTAGCAGGATATTTACCGTGAATATTGCCGATACCAGCAGCAAGCATAGTAACCTTGAGGTCAGCAATTTTCTTGCACTCATCAGGATCAGCGCATTCTCCAGCACCGACAACTCCGTCCTCTTCGCCGCCGATGGAACCAACCTCAGCCTCAAGAGAAAGACCGAGAACGTCGCAAGCGTTTACAAGAGCGGTTGTTTTTGCAATATTTTCTTCAATAGGATAGTGCGAGCCGTCGAACATTACAGAAGAAAAGCCAGCATTGATACAAGCCTTAGCTCCCTCAAAAGTGCCGTGGTCAAGGTGAAGAGCAACAGGAACGGTAATGTTAAGCTCCTCGAGCATACCGTTAACCATACCAACAACAGTTTTATAGCCGCCCATATATTTGCCTGCGCCCTCTGAAACGCCGAGAATTACAGGGGAGTTAAGCTCCTGAGCGGTAAGAAGAATGGCCTTAGTCCATTCAAGGTTATTGATGTTAAACTGACCTACTGCGTATTTTCCGTCACGAGCCTTATTGAGCATATCCTTTGCGGAAACAAGTCTGGACATAATTTATACCTCCGAAAAATTTTTGTTTGATACTAATATTATACCTCAAAGGGGATAAAAATGCAATAGCCTTGTCAATAAAATAACAATTGCGGAAAACGCCCCGCCAGTTGAATGACCCGCCAAAAATGGTGCATCGTTCAACTGAAGCACATAAAGGAACACAAATTGCTGACAGCTGGGACATTCTTCTGAACCTAAAACCAAAGGTTGTTTATTATGGTCACGCCAAAGCTGCCGTTCTTGATAAATCAGCTCCGAAAACCTCTTTGGAAAAAGCTTCGGATAAGGAAATATTTAGCCTTGTAAAAAAGATAATGAAATGTATTGATAAAGGTTATTCTGTTGACATCATTCAGAAGAAAACCGGTGCTGATCCGGAATTTATTCAGGACGTTGCAAGAATGTATCTTACACATCAGAATGTCAGCGTTCAGGGTATTTTAGACCGTATCGAAATAAAGAACAAAGTTGAATGACCCGCCAAAAATGGTGCATCGTTCAACTACGACGGCTGGTCGGAGGTCGCTGGACAGGCAGATTTTGATAATTTCTAAATAACCTCTTTACTTTTTCCATTTCATGCAGTATAATAAAGGAAAAGAAACTAAGGGGTGGTAATATGAGCAACTTCAGAGACGAGGATTATGTTTATATTCTTGGGGACTGTCTGCACGATATTTTTTATGTTGATTCTTCTTACCGAGGAAAGATTGCTCAAATGAGGGTTCTTTCTGAGATAATAGTAAGGAAGTTGATTGACTTTAATCCAGATGATCAGCTGACAATCGGTGACAAAGAAGTATTAAAAACTGTAAAAGCACTCACTTACGGCGATCATTTTAAGAAATGCATTCTGTTGAATGACCCGCCAAAAATGGTGCATCGTTCAACGAGATTTGCCGGTATCATCGAAGAGCCTTTTGCAGATGATTTTATGAGGTTTCTTAAGGAGAACGAAGTAGAAGTTCTTGATTCAAATTCGGGAAAGAGGATTTAATATGCAGCGTAAATTAACAGCAGAAGAAAGGCAGATATTACTTGAAAATCCGGAACTTGTGATGTTCGCTCCGAAGGGACCGAATTACTTAAAGCTTTGGATAGTAGTTGAAGTGTTTTTCTTTATTGTTCTGATTATCGGGCTGCTTTTCCACAATACTGTTCCCTTTTTTAATACGAATCTCTTTATAGCTATTACAATGACCGGGATATTTGTTCCGGTTCCTGTTTTGATTTTGGTTATGTTTTTAACAAGTGATCCTAAGTCTTGGGGAAAACCTAACAAGAGACAGCAAAAAACACATTATCTGAGGGAACTTAAAAAGAGCCTGCCGAAGGAACCAATGATAAATATAGTGACTATTGAGGGTGTTGTTCCTCATGATGGAGTGGTCTACTTTCACGTTGACGGCAAAAATGATAGTTGGGGTTTAACAACATACTTCGCTAATCCATTTAACCTTGATAGTGGGACCAAGATTGTTATTGTTTACGGGAAGAATTTCCACGCATTTATAAAAAGAGCTCCGCAGACCGAGAAGTTATATGAATCTTTATTGCAGGATAGTTACGAATATAATCAGGATAATAGATTAAGACAAATCGCAGTTTGTTCAAGAATGAGGTAAGTGTATATGAAAATACTGATCTTCAATGGCGGGCCACACAAAGGAAATACATGGCGGCTAACTCAGATTGCAAAGAGTTATATTCAGAAAATTGATAAGACAGTCCAATTTTGTGAAGTGCATTTATCAGATATAGATATCCCATTCTGCACAGGCTGCAGTAACTGTTTTCGCAAAGGACATAAAACTTGTCCGCATCATAATAAAATGCAGCCAATAATAGATATGATTGAAGAATGCGATGCGGTTATTTTCTCTATTCCCTGTTTTCAGGGGCATTTGCCCGGAATTATGAAAAACTTTACAGATCATATGGCATTTATGCTGCATCGGCCGAGATATTTCAAAAAGAAGGCTCTTATAATCAGTACAACCGGAGGTGTATCTGCTCAGAGTACAACAAAAGCCCTGGCTGCAACGTTGCCCGGTTGGGGCTTTAATAAGTGTCACCAGCTTCCGATAACTGCACTGAGTTGGAATGACTACAAGCCAACAGAAAAGGATCTGCGAAGGACAAAGGATATCACGAAGAGATTTTACCTTGATGTGAAATCTGGAAAAGCGCATGTTCCGGGAGTGGGCGTGCTGATACCGTTTAATCTATTTCAGGCCATGTGCATTGATAATAAGGGAGAAAAAGAATATCCGACTGAGGATAATAACTTTTGGCCGAAATACAAAGGCATGAGATATGCTCCGGGTATACCAATGACGCCTTTTAAACGAGTCATAGGTTGGCTTATATATCAAATCGGAAAGAAGCTTTCACAGACAATGGTGATCACATATAGGAAATAGACCACAAAATTCGAGTTTGTCGGGATGAAGTTGAATGACCCGCCAAAAATGGTGCATCGTTCAACAAGAATGCTAATTCAAATAAAGCAAATAATAAATAAAAGATATAGAACGATAAAATAGCGATAAAGCGACAATAAAATAATTAAGGAGATTCTTATGAGTAGCATTTCGGAGGAAAAAGTAAGTAATAAGAACAAGCTAAATGAGGTTGTAACGGAAATATCTGATAAATCTGAAGCAGGAAAAAAACAGAAGAAAATCAGGAATAAGCCTAGAAAGATAGCCAAGATCATAACCATAATTTTTGTTATCCTTCTCCTGGTAATGCTGGTCGGAAATGGGATTCTAACTGTTGTTATCTATAATCAAAACTTTAATGTAAGAGGTGACAGCTATGAACCATTGATGTTTTATGTGGAGGATTTTCAGGGACTGTCCAGAACACAGTATGAGTTTACATCTGACAAGGGACAGAAACTAGCAGGATACCTCTATGAGGCATCAGATGAAAATGAATCAGATGGACCTAAGGGTGTGATTGTTTTGGCACACGGCTTCGGTGGCGGCGGACATAATTCATATATGGATGTGGCGAACTATTTCGCCCAGAATGGATATTATGTATTTGCCTATGATGCTACCGGATGTGATGAAAGTGAAGGCGAAGGCGTTGGTGGATTTCCTCAGGGGGTTATGGACCTGGACCATGCCATTACTTTTGTGGAAGGGCTTGATAAGACAAAAGATCTTCCTATATGTCTTTTTGGACATAGCTGGGGTGCCTACTGCGTCAGTTGTATACCGAAGTACCATCCTGAGGTGAAGGCGATCATTGAATGTGCAGGTTTCAATAGTTCTGCTGAAGAGTTCGAGGCTCAGGGAAAGGAGCAGGCTGGAAGTTACATTTATACAATGATGCCATATGTACATCTTTATGAGAGATATAAGTATGGTGAATATTCAAAATGTAACGCCTTGGACGGGCTTGCATCCACAGATGCTAAGGTGATGGTGGTTCATAGTCAGGACGATGGCGTGGTTCCAATAAGTGTGGGATACGATAAGTACTATGAGAAGTTTAAAGATGATGATAGATTTAAATTTGTAGAATTACAGGATAAGGGGCATAGTATCTTTAATGACTACACTTATGCAGATGAATTTGATTCTGGGTTCGATGAATGGCTTAAGACTCTGGATTATGATTATAATCAGGAGGAGAATAAGGAAAGATTCATGGAAGACAAGGCAGATTATATACACAAAAATCTTGATAGAGAAAAATGGACCGACACCCTGGATAAAGACCTATTTGGACAATTCCTGGCGTTCTACGATGAGGCTGTAAGATAGAAATAAATATAATGAGGATGTAAGATAAGTAGTACTACTATTTATTTAAGAAATAGCTAAGAAATAGAGAAGACACAGGTTAAGAATTATACCTGCTTTTGCTGTATGTTTAGTATAGCAAAGGCAGGTGTTTTTTATGAATAAAAGCGAAAATAATTATAAAAAGTTTTTACTTCTCTGGGCTGGAGAACTTATGTTGAATGACCCGCCAAAAATGGTGCATCGTTCAACTATACCCTCTACCTGCTAATCAAAGAGCTTTACTTCTGTGACTGACACGGGCACAGAAACAAAGCTCTTTTTGTCTGCTTCAAAATCGACACCCCGAATCCAGTCCCCGACTTTTCGCAGACCCGCAGATAGAGGGTATAACACACTAGACTTTGCAAGCAAAGTCCGTGTGCCAAAAAGGGGCGTTGCCCCCTTTGGATTCCCCCGTCATTTCCGTTTCTCGGATACAAAACCGACCTTGCCGTTTTTACATCCTCACCCCGGAAATCAAAGAAGCACCGTCGCCATCTTCAAAGGGGATGTTGACAGTGCTTCTTTATAATTATCCAAAAGTTGCTTTCTTGCAATACTGTGTAAGCGTGGGTTGTGGTGTAGTATCTTTAACTAAGGGAACCTCC
>Ga0255342_1004568_pt1 | contig 14017 bp, 11 predicted proteins | sample wastewater_treat_3_FD_192416 | JGI IMG/M metagenome (GOLD analysis project Ga0255342, IMG submission 192416) | Wastewater microbial communities from Lulu Island WWTP, Vancouver, Canada - plant14 | ecosystem: Engineered > WWTP > Wastewater > Unclassified | place: Canada: Vancouver, British...
CCCCCACCTACCTTGCATTAACAGATTAAGACTTGCAACTTGGGGTCGAAATAAAACATATCGAGGCGAAGTATGGTTTTTTAAAACAAAAAGAAGGATTATCACTTCGAATGGAGAATTTCATAACTTGGCAATTTATTTATTATTTTAATAGTTTAATTCATTATACGATCAAAAAAATGGGTAAGGGGTTTAAAGAATATCATTTATACTCGGAAACTCATATTCTATGGTAAGCAAGTTACATAATGGGAGAGGTAGGGAATTATGCGAAAGTACTTACATATTATAGGTTTAGCAGCAATATTACTCATAGTTCAAGCAGGAACAGCTCTGGCTGCACAGAACGTACATACTGTAAAAGCAGGCGATACTCTTTGGGATATTGCCAATAAATATGGGGTGAGCGTAAGTAGCATACAGCAAAACAACCGCTTGTCTTCAGACCAGTTGCAAATAGGTATGAAACTAACCATAAACTCAGCAACTGCTGCCAGGTCACAGAATTCATCGGTGGTAGCCGATTCCAATACTGCTTATACTGTTCGTAGTGGGGACAACTTGTGGACTATTGCAAGTAAATATAATACTACGGTAGAGCAGTTAATGAGTTTAAACAATCTTTCCTCTGACCGGCTTGATGTAGGAGTTCGGCTTTATGTAAAAGCTGTACCTCGCCCGGCAGCAACCACACCGGCCCCATCTCGGGCAGTTTATCCCAAGCCGGTAACTCCGCCCCCGACCCCGGTAGTAACAGAGCAGCAGGAGAGCAGCACTGAATCAACCGGTGATAAAGCTGAAACTGATTTGGGAGCCCAGATATGTCAATATGGTGCCAAATATTTAGGGACCCCCTATCGTTACGGCGGTTCCGGCCCTGCTGGTTTTGATTGTTCTGGTTTTGCCGGCTATGTTTTCAAACAATATGGCTACAGCCTGCCACGTTCTGCAGTAGATATATATGGGTTGGGAGTTGCAGTTGATAAGGCCAATTTACGCCAGGGGGATTTAGTGTTTTTTAAAGGCCCCAGATCCTCTTGTATTGACCATGTAGGTATATATGTAGCCAATAACCAGTTCATTCATTCCAGTTCCACAAGAAGTGGTGGGGTTATTTATTCTTCTCTGAATGGTCCTTATTATGGCCAGTATTACGTGGGAGCCAAACGGGTTCTACCAGAGTAACAAAAGCATCTAATAGCTTGAATTTATTGTGACTATGCGGTACAATAATTCTTGCGTGTCGGGATGTGGCTCAGCTTGGTAGAGCGCCTGGTTCGGGACCAGGAGGCCGCAGGTTCAAATCCTGTCATCCCGACCATTAAAAAACTTAATCTTTGATACAATAGAAAGTCCAGTATTGCTGGGCTTTTTGCTGTTTCTGGGGTTTTTCGGGATGCTTCAGACACGATATTCGCCCCCCTTTTTGCGTAAAGATGCACACCCCCGGTGCATTTTTCTCAGGTGTGTGCACCTTTTGGCGAAAGTAATTGAAAGCTATATTAGGGGAATTGTAAGGAATTATACCCATAAGATAGAATAATTTAGCCTACACATCTATCTTTTAGGGCCATTTCATATGTTTAACAATTACTTTTGATTTGCGGCGCATACTTTTTAGCATTAATCAAATTAGTGAACATAAAAGTGTGCAAATATATGTTAATTTAAAGTAAAGTAAGTTGTATGAGCAAGAATAACAATTTGATAATATAGTCAAATTATGATATTATATGACTATATTATAATATGATTAAAAAGTTATTGGAATGAGGTGATACCATGGAAGCTGCAATCAGACCATCGGCAGATTTAAGAAATCATTATAGTGAAATCTCCAAGCAGTGCAAAGAATCAAGAAATGCTGTTATTATTACTGTAAATGGACGAGGTGATACAGCAGTTCTTGGTCTACAGGATTACTATCAGATGAAATCTGAACTGGAACTACTTAGAACACTTGCAGAGGCAGATGATGATGTGAAAAATGGGAGATTGGCACCAATGCAGGATTCGTTCGATGATCTTCGTGCATCTTTACTGGAAAGGAAGAATGGATGAAGTACAAAATATTACGAACGGATAAAGCGGAGGAACAGCTCCGTGAAATCATTTTTTATATTGCCGACGATTCTGGTGATATTGATATTGCACTTGGATATTTAGACAAGATTGAAACAGCAATTAATCGTCTTCAGGAGTTTCCAGAGTCGGGAAGTGTTCCTCGATATTCGATACTGAAAAAGCAAGGGTATAGAGTAGTGATTGTTGAAAGGCATCTTGTTTTTTATAAGATAAATGAGGCAGATAAGTTAGTAATTATATATGCCATAGTAGATGGAAGAAGAGAATATCATAATTTGATATAATAGTTGAACGAAGCATTAGTTAATATATGATGTACATTTTAGCCTAATCATCTCATTAAAGAACTTAATCTTTGATACAATAGAAAGTCCAGTATTGCTGGGCTTTTTGCTGTTTCTGGGGTAGTTTAAGGATGCTATAATGCAGAATCATAATGAATAATGCAGAAAGAAAAACTTCTAATCTGACCCGTATCGCTTGACTTCTGCATATTTTAGCAGTATATTGTGCAGAACCACGAGCTTTTGGGCAGAAAGGCGGCAAGTCGTTGAGAGAGTTTGATTATAAGATTGTTCCAAATGAACTAATGAACCATGAATTAATGAATCTGATATCTGCAATTCATGAATATAAAGGAAAACAAGAATTGTTTATCGAGGCGAAGCCTGATGTACTGGAGGCGATGCTCGAAATAGCGATTATCCAAAGCACCGGAGCTTCCAATAGAATCGAAGGTATCTATACTTCCGATGATCGCTTGGATGCTCTGGTAAAGTTTAAGGCGGAGCCGCGCAACCGTTCCGAGCGGGAAATTGCAGGTTATCGAGAGGTTCTGAGCACGATCCACGAAAGCTACGACTATATGGTGCCGCGTACAAATGTAATCCTTCAGTTGCATAGAGACCTCTACCAGTTCAGCCCGGTCTCCAGCGGCGGTAAATTTAAAAACTCAGATAATATTATCACTGAAACAGATTGCAGCGGCCACAGCAAGGTTCGCTTTCAGCCTTTGTCAGCATTTGCAACCCCCGAGGCGGTTGACCGACTGACCAGCACCTTTATTGAAGCAATCAATGCCGAAAAATATGATCCGTTACTGCTCATACCCATGTTCGTTTTGGATTTTCTTTGTATTCACCCTTTTAATGATGGAAATGGGCGAATGAGTCGCTTGCTGACATTGCTTCTCTTGTACCGTTCAGGTTACATAGTGGGTAAATATATTAGTATTGAGATGATTATTGAAAAGACAAAAGAAACCTACTATGAGGTATTACTGGAGAGCTCGAGCGGCTGGTATGAGGGAAAGAATGATTATTTTCCATTTGTTAAGTACTATCTGGAGGTTATATTAAGCGCCTATAAAGAGTTTTCTTCTCGGGTGGAATTGATGCAAAATCGCAGTCTATCCAAGCCGGAACGTATCCGGGTACTTTTTGACAACACCCTGCAAAAACTGTCAAAGCGCATGATTCTGGAAAAATGTCCGGACATCAGCACATCAACTGTTGAGGTAACTCTGGCATCGTTGTTGAAAGAGGGATATATCCTGAAGACTGGTGCTGGCAAGAATACTGCATATATACGCAATATGGAGCAACCCAACAAAGACAAATAATTGCTTGATACTATTTCAATAGCGGGATTTTTACCCGCTATTTTTATATTTGTTTATACCAATACTTATCATAAATTTAGAAAGGAATGTTGAATAATTGGACTTTTACCCCTGTACCCCCCTGGCTAGATGTGGTAAAATCCTCAATAAGTAGGAGCGATGGGGGAGGTTATCAGTAGTGGCTAAGAATAGTTTAAAAACCCGGATTATACTAATGTTAGTTATATTTAATTTATTAGTTTTCGGATTTTTCTACTGGAACAGCCTGGTGCTGCAACGTATGCTGGTAAAAGATTTTGAAGAGGAATATATTGCTCAAACCTCTGAAACTGTTGCTGATTGTATTAGAGATGCTGAAAAAGAGGCCCAGATATTATCTAATTCTCTTTTTGTCAATTCTGTTATTAAAGAGGCTTTTGTACGGCAGAATAGAGCAGAACTGCTTAAACTGGCTCTTCCGGTTTACGAACAATGGCAAAAAGACCATCACATATCTCAATTAAATTTCTTCTCTGCCGAGGGTAAGGCCATATTAAGAGCCCAAAAACCCGAACAATACGGGGATGATGTTAGTTATCGTAAGGCCTTGGCTAAAGCTATCCAAACCAGGCAGCAGGTTATTGCTGCCGAAAAAGGGGTTACTGGTTTCGGTATTCGCTGTTTAACTCCCCTGGTGGTTGAAGACCGGCTAATAGGTATATATGAGGTTGGGATATCTCTGGAAGAAGCTGTAGGTGAAGCCCTGAGTGAATTGCAGCAGGGCGAATACGCTATCCTGTCATTGGAGCAGCAGCAGACCGCTGTGTTATGGCAGAGCTCTATTCCAAGCATAAGCCTGGAGGCAGCAGACCTGGATAAATTGGATAAGGGGGAAAGCCCTTCCCGAAAAAGCAGTGATAACCGGTTGATATTATCTCTAGTTCCGATAATGGATGTAGAAGGCAATACTATAGCTTTCGTACAGGGAGAGATATCCCGGGATACTTTTATTCAAGCAGAAAAGAGGGCGCAAACCCGTTCGTTGCTTATAGTGATAATTTCTTTATTTTTAGTATGTGTCGTAGCCTATCTGGTATTACACCGTGCTTTAAGGCACCTGCAACCTTTAAGAGATACTATGGTACGGGTGGGTGAAGGTGACCTGACTGCAGTGGTAGACCTCACCAGTCAGGATGAAATAGGCAAACTGGCCCATGGATTTTCCGATTTGCTGGAACGTTTCCGGGAGGTTATGTATGCGCTTTTCACCAAGAGCTCGAATTTGACTACTAACGCCTATTTTCTTAATGATGTTGCCGAGTCATCAGTAGTAAAGTTGGAAAAGACTGCGGAGCAGTTGGATTATGTAGGGGGTCAACTCAAGGATGCCGGGGAAAACCTGCGCGAAGCTGACACCGGGGTAGAAGAAATAGCTGGGGCTTCAACTATGGTAGCGGAACAGGCCCAAAACCTGCAGGAAACTTATTTAAAACTTTCCCAGGCGGCCGAAGCAGGGAAAGAAGAGATGCAACGCTTTGAAGAAATGGGACAGTTATTAAAGGAACGGGGAGAAAGTACCGTACATTCAGCCCGGGAACTGGAGCATATATCCCGTGACATTGGTGAAATAACTTCTACTATTATGAGTGTTTCCGAACAGACTAATCTATTAGCCTTAAATGCGGCCATCGAATCAGCCCGAGCCGGTGAACACGGTCGCGGTTTTGCGGTGGTGGCAGAGGAAATCCGTAAGCTGGCCGAACAAACTGCTGGTTATACCCGACAAATCAGTAGTCTGATTAGCGGGGTTCAGGGGAATATCGGTAATTTTGTGGTAGAAATTGAATCCATGGGGACCGCCATTGAGGAAGAAAACCAGACTACTAGCAGGGTTATTGCCAGTATGGAGCATATTATTAGGCAAATTGTTAATATACAGGATGCAGTTATGGATATTTCATCAGCCATGGAGGAACAGAGCGCTGCTTCTCAAGAAATCTCAGCCGTTGTAAGTACCGTAAATGATAATATGCTATTACTTATCGGCAATTTAGACCAGATAATTAACGATATAAACCAGCAGATGGATAACTTCTCGGCTATTGTAGATATTGCCGGCGAAACCAACAATATTTCCGAAGCTTTCCGGGATATCCTGGGGCAATATCGTTTACCTGATGAGGTAGTGCTGAGACAGGTAATTGATGACCACCGTGGCTTTGTTCGTAAATATCAGTTTATTGTAGAACATGACCTGTTCGCCGATCCGGATAATGTTCCAACCCACATGCAATGCCGTTTAGCCCGCTGGTTAAAATCAGTCCAGGATGAGGAAACTCTTAATCTTTACCAACGTGTGGCTGCTACTCCTCATGAAGAAGTTCATGCTCTGGCCCGGCAAGCGGTTGAGCTAAATAATCAAGGACGTAAGAATGAGACCAGGGTACGTTTGCAAGAAATGGTTGCTGCTTCCGAAAAAATTATCGCAGCCCTGGAGCAGTTAATAACACATAAACGTAACGGGCACAACTAAAGTAATAAGTTCGAATAAGTCCGGGGACAGTCCCCGGACTTATTGAAATATGGCGGTGGTTCTTTCCAGGATTCCGTTCATGTAAGCCAGGAGCACACCATAGTTTACAATCGGTACGTTTTTCTCCTGGGCTTTGCGTATCCGGGAGAGCATCTGTTTGCGGTTTAACATGCAGGCTCCGCAGTGGACTATTAGTTTATAGCTTTCCAGATCCTCAGGATAGGTGTTGCCACTGCACCAATTGATATCAAGCTTACCCCCGGCCTGTTTTTCCAGCAAGCGGGGGATTTTTATGGTACCGATATCATCCTCCTGGCGATGATGGGTGCAGGCTTCGGCAATTAATACTTTATCTTCAGGTTTCAAGTCTTCTACTGCTTTTATTCCCTCCATCATGCTTTTCAGGTCAGCTTTGTAGCGGGCAAATAGTATAGAAAATGAAGTCAGGGGAATAGAGGGCTCAAGCAGGACAGATACTTCTTTAAATACCTGGGAATCAGTAATAACCAAACGGGGAGGCTGTTTCAAGGACGCCAGGGCTGCAGGTAATTCAGTTTCCTTGACCACCAGAGCCTGGGCATTATGGTCCAATATATCCCGGACGGCTTGGACTTGAGGTAATATAAGGCGGCCTTTGGGGGCAGCGCTGTCAATCGGGGTAACCAGCAAGCATAAATCCCCCGGGGATAACAGGTCGCCAACTATGCTATCCCTGGCAAAATCTGTGGGTGTTTGCCGGGCAATAAGCTCCTTTAACTCCGCTATACCCTCACCGGTTAGCGTGCTCACCGGGTGCAGTTTAAGCCCCAATTCTTCTTCCAGTTCTTCTATTTCACCTTTAAACAAATCTATCTTATTTAATATTCCAAGTACAGGAACCCCTTGCTGGTCAAAAGTTTGGAGTAAATCTTTTTCAAAATTGCTTATACCCAGGGCAGGATCAATTATTAATATTGCCAAATCGGATTTTTCGAGTACTTCCCGGGTTTTCTTTATCCGTAGTTGCCCCAGAGTTCCTTCATCATCTATTCCGGCAGTATCTATTAAGACACATGGCCCCAGGGGCAGGATTTCCATAGATTTGTAAACCGGGTCAGTTGTAGTCCCAGCCTGTTCCGATACCAGGGCTATCTCCTGCCCGGTTATAGCGTTTATCAGGCTGGATTTCCCGGCATTACGCCGCCCGAATATAGCAATGTGGGGCCGATTAGCCCGGGGAGTATCATTAATACTCATAGCCTAACCTCCAATTAATGAGAATAGGGTTAATTAGACACTGAAGGACGCTGATTTATATGATTAACACTGAAATTTATAAATAAAAGGTAATTAAAATAGATAGGAAAATATAAACGGATTACGCGAATAATTCAAGATCTACATTTGAAAATAAGTCTTTAAAAATCAGTGTAAATCTATGCCCAAAGGGTTAGTGGTTTCAGTGCCGATTCCGTAATCTATTTTCAACAAGCCGCGTAGTTCCCCTATGTTTCCACAGTTTCCGCGTCTATTCCCCTCCCTGAACGCTTGAAGTAATGGGGGGAATCGCCCCATTGCCAGAGGGTGGGTTCGTAACCTGCTGTCTTGATATCATGCTGCAATGTCTCAAAAGCGCTATGTTTTTTATTGGCATATAGCATGTAGTCCCGGCGGTTTTCCTCCGGGGTAAGAATCGGCATCACAATATTAGCCCCGGCTTTTAAACCTAGTCTCAGCCCATCCGCATGTATGCTTTGCAGAGCAGTGGAAGCTACCATGTTAATGTCAGGCATCAAAATCCTGGCTAAAGCCAGCATTCTGATAGTAGTGGTAAAAGCATCCTGGATAATTCGCTCTTTAGCATCAACCAGGGGAGTATCGGGATGAGAAATATAAGGTCCCATGCCCAGCATATCAATATCTTTTACCTGGAAAAAATGTAAATCCTGTGCCAGATCCTCATAGCTTTGACCGGGAAGCCCTATCATTACTCCAGTACCTACCTGGTAGCCAATCTCTCTTAAGGCTTGCAAACAGTCCAGGCGCCGGTTAAAGCTTTGCTCCGGGGGATGAATTTTTTTAAAAAGTAATGGACTGGAAGTCTCAATTCGCAATAGGTAGCGGTGAGCCCCGGCATCCCACAGTTGCTGGTATTGCTGGTAATATAACTCTCCCAGGCTCAGGGTAATACCCAGGCCTTGCCCTTTGCTTTCGCTTAGTTTTTTAATGGCAGCTACCACATCGGCTACAAAATCAATCTCTTTGCGCGAGGATACTTGCCCTGCTTGCAGGCAAATAGACTGATAACCAGCGTTATAAGCTTGCATGGCCAGGTTAATAATTTCATCCCGTTCCAGGTGGTAGCGCTTAATAAGACCATTATCCCGGCGTAAACCGCAATAGTAGCAGTTTTGGCTGCAGATATTGGAATATTCGATTAGGCCCCGAAAATATACAGCCCTGCCCCGGTTCTCCAGACGACGACGGTCGGCCTTTTCCAGCAAGAAATCATGTACTTCCGGGTCTTCGCTTTTTAAATAGTCAACTATCTGGGCTATGGAAAAACTCATCATCGGCAAAGTACTCCTTGAGAGTATTTTTGATTCTATCTAATTCATCCGGGGTGATTATGTCGGCATTATCAATGCACAGGCCATAATTATCATTCAGGCGCAGTTTAAGCAAAGCTGTGCTAATCTCAGGGGTTATAGTACCGTGAATAAAGGCCCAGCGGTAACCATAAATCCTGGCCCAGCGCACAATTAGTTCCGGATATAATTCTTTTAAAGCTTGATGACAGGAACAAATAATATCTCCATTACTTTGATAATACCCCTCAATAAGGGAATTTAGATTACTCATGGAAAAACCTCCTAAAGAGAGCAGTAATACTTAACTGTCCCCTCACTCCTCACGCCCCACTTTAAACAGTTAATCAGGTTCATAGATCGAAGATATTTACTCGGCAGCTTCATTAATAACGCCTATTTATGTTTTATTATAGGAATAAATCCCTTTCCCCGGCTTCAATCCGGGCTAACATTTCCTTTACGGTTTGCTTGACACTTTCATTGGGTAATGATTCCAGTTCCATATCAATCAAGGGTTGACCCACCCTTTTAGTCTCATCACTGGCATAATCGAGCAGGTATTCTTTAAAGGTTAGAATAGCGTTAGGCATACACAGGTTATGAATTTTACCCTTTTTGGCTATGCCCATGAAACAGCCCCCGGTTCGACCACAGCGATAATCGGCGGTACAAAAAGAAGTTATAAAACCCATATGGGCAAGAGCGCGAATAGCCTCATCCAGGCTGCGGTTATCTCCCAGGATAAACTGTTGTTTATTATAATCCAGGGTATGTTTACTATAACTGCCTACCCCAATGTTGGCATCAGCATCAAGCTGGGTACAACCTACCTGTAAGACTTCATCCCTTACTTCGGCCTTCTCCCGGGCAGTAATAATCATACCGGTATAAGGTACCGACAGGCGAATGACGGTAACCAGTTTCTTAAAGATAGCATCATTGACCAGATAGGGGCTATCATTTATCCAGGGAGTGTTCACGGCTGGTTGCAGGCGGGGGAAGGAGATAGTATGGGGGCCAATTCCGCCGAATTTATTCTCCAGGTCTATTGTATGCAGTAATAATCCCATAACTTCAAACTTCCAGTTATACAGTCCAAAAAGTGCACCCAGGCCGACATCGTCCACTCCGGCTTCAATGCAGCGATGCAATGAATAAAGGCGCCAGAGATAATCGCGTTTTAAGGGCCCACGGGAATGAAGGTTATTATAGGTCTGATGGTGGTAGGTTTCTTGAAATACCTGAAAGGTGCCAATGCCTACTTCTTTTAATATTTTTAGATCATCAACACATAAAGGAGCAGCGTTTACGTTGACCCGCCGGATTTCTCCATTATCAACTTTGGTACTGTATGCGGTTTGCAGGGTATCGGCAATATAGTGCACGTCAGATTTAGGGTGTTCCCCGTAAACCATAATCAAACGCTTATGTCCCTTGCTTACCAGGGCTTTAATTTCTTCCTGCAGTTCTTCGGTATTCAGCCCATGTCGGTGGATATCCTGGTTCTCATGGCGAAAACCACAGTAAATACAATTATTTACGCAATAGTTGCTAACGTATAGGGGGGCAAAGGTCACTATACGGCGCCCGTAAACCTTAATTTTAGTCTCCAATCCGGCAGCATACATTTCTTGCCACAGCTCTTCGTCGGTGCAGTTTAACAGAGCGGCCGTTTCTTCCGGTTCCAACCGCTGCAGTTCCAGAGACTTGGCCATAATCTCACGAATTTCAGATTTATCTGGCTTCTGCTTCTTAAGCAGGGTTTCGTTAATAAAATTTTCATCAAGAAAGTCCTTACCATTATTAAGGTATTTCTCAATTTCCTCCGGCTTAATAATATTTTGCACCCACTCTTTTACCGAAACACTACCCATTTATATATTCCCTCCCCAATCATATGAAATTTCGTCTATGTAATTTCTAAATAACCGTATATGTCTGGCGAATGTACAACCTGTAGGGGCGAACCCATGTGTTCGCCCGGGGTTAGCCAGGTTTGCGCTCAGCCGGGCAGACACATGGGTCTGCCCCTACAATTGTAGATTCCGTATTAAGGCATTAGTCCAGGTTTTCGATTCGCCTCCTTTAAAACAAAAACGCTTACCCTGATATAGAGTAAGCGGTGCAGGATAAGCATACGCAGATTTATATCCTCACCCCTTTAACTCAGTCTTCACCTCATTATCAGGGAATGGTTTTATTTTCGTGACCTGTTAATTAGCTTTTGCCTTTTACCAGGTCTATTCAGGGCAATGATTAAGAGGATTTAGTCAAGGCACTTTTAACTGTAACATGGGGAAGGTTACCCAGTTTGCCGGTTAAGGCTCCCAGTGCGTCAGTATTCCCATCGACAATTAAAGAAATCACTGAGATATCTTTTTCCCGGTAGGGAAGTCCCATTCTTCCAATGATAATAGCTGCATAATCACTTAGTATCTGGTTAACCTGTGGTACTATTTCACGATTTTCAACCACTATACCGATTACCCCAATGCGATTCTCACTCATGACCCTTATCCTCCTCCAAACTGTATCTCTAATAAAACAATAAAACCGCCAGCCCCAAAGGAACAGCGGTTGTAACGCAGTGTAAAGATAGATGCCCCTTTAAATCAGCCTGAAACCTTTTTAGCAGGGTAATAATGGATTTTTTTTAGTATATCCCTAAAAAACTTAAAAGGCAAGGATTATTTGAAAATATTGGTTGGACCAGGGTGAGAGGCGCCTGGCGCGGGGACTTATTTCCGTATTATCCGGTTATCTTAATATAATACTGAAAAAAGGGGAAATATCTTGTTAAATACGGTTTATATCGAGAATGACCCGCACTCAACTAAGTGCTAAAAGAAAATCCTTACTAGAAACCAAAAAACCTGGTGAGTACGGAACAGAACTTTAAGAGTTGGGTTGAGTCCCTGATCAACCCTGACTCCTTACTCCTCACTCTAGACCATTAATAAAGTTATAAATTTCAGTGTTATTCACAAGACAACTTTGTTATTAGCGTCTATTTTCTAACTAAAGGAGGATTCGCTATGGCAGTATTAGATCCCGACAGGTTGTTCCCAGCATGGGAAGATATTCCGGAAGAATTTAGAATAAATGAATTCAGCGAAGGCTTAAACTACCTGATTAATGGTGAAATAAGAAAAGCCAATTCGGGGATAGAGGTTAATTCCCCCATTTTAATAAGGTATAGCGATGGGATTCGGCCTTTTAGAATCGGTGCCTATCCTGATCTGGATAAAGAGACCGCCCTTGATGTCCTGGATGCTGCGGAGAAAGCATGGGCTTCAGGTATGGGGGAATGGCCGCAGATGAGTGTTGAGGAGCGCATTGACTGTATTGAGCAATTTGTATGGCGGATAAGGCCACAAGAAAAAACCTTTGCCCTGCTGGAGATGTGGGAAGTTGCTCGTCCCTATGCTGCCTGCCTGGATGAATTTCAGCGTACCCTCAAATATATTGAAGATACCATGAAAGCATTAAGAGAAATGGAAAAAGAAGCCCGGTTGGTAGAGCGGACTGGTGAATATGTCTATCAGGTACGTCGCTATCCCCTGGGGGTATGTTTATGTATGGGTCCCTATAACTATCCTTTGAATGAAACCTTTGCTATGCTTATTCCGGCCTTAATAATGGGTAATACGGTAATTGTAAAATTGCCTAAATATGGGGCTCTATGTACAGTACCCATCTTAACTGCCTTTGCCCGCAGCTTTCCCCCCGGGGTGGTAAATATAATTAACGGTGATGGGGAAAAGATAATTACCCCCATAATTGAGAGCGGCAAAGTTTCGGTACTTGGTTTTATTGGTTCTACCCGGGTAGCTAATTTGCTTATTAGCCAGCATCCGGCCAATAACCGTTTACGAACTATTTTAGGATTAGAGGCCAAAAACCCGGCTTTTGTTTTCCCGGATGCTGATTTAAAGCTTACGATATCAGAATGTATAAATGGAGCTCTGGAGTTTAACGGGCAAAGATGTACCTCCCTTAAACATATATGGGTACATGAAAGTATAGCGGATCAGTTTTTAGATGGCTTTAGCCAGGCATTGGATAAGGTGGTTTGCGGAATGCCCTGGGAAGATAAGGTTATGATAACACCGCTGCCGGAAGAGGGTAAATGCCGGTGGCTTTCACAGCTGGTGGAAGATGCTCGGCAAAAAGGAGCCCGAGTAGTTAATAGGGGCGGGGGAGAAACTTATGGTAATCTTTTTTCTCCAGCACTAGTGTTTCAAGTTAAGCAGGAAATGGAACTATATCAGGTGGAGCAATTTGGTCCTATTATTCCGGTAACCCCTTTTTCCCGAATGGAGGAGTTATTTAATTATTTGTCTTATACGGATTATGGTCAACAGGCCAGCATATTCACATCTTCAGCAAACTACTCAGTACCGCTTATTAATGTGCTGGTTAACCAGGTATGTCGTATCAATATTAATGCCCAGTGCAGACGTAGCCCGGATGAGCTTCCCTTTACCGGGCGTAAAGATTCGGCTGAAGGTACTCTCTCAGTTTCTGATGCCTTGCGCTGTTTTTCCATTCGTTCACTAATTGTAGCCAATGAGCAGGGAAGGGACGTGTTTTTAAGTGGGCTCGGCAGGAGTTAGGGGTAGGGAGTACGGAGCAGGAAACAGGGAACAAATAACATAAAATGGATATAAGCATGAACAATGTCAATAGAGCAAGAATATTAAACTTATGTTAGAATGAAGTTACAAAAGGGGGCGAGGAGACTTTGATGAGAGCAAATGAAGTATTGAACCCAAATGCAGTCTTTTTACACCCGGAACAAACTATTGGGGAGGCCTCGCGCTTAATGCTGGAACGCGGTGTTAACAGGGCAGCCATCTTAAACAATAACCATGAATGTATGGGGGTTGTAAGCAAGGATTTGTTATTAGATGCGCTGTTAAAGGGTCTTTCCCAGGAAACTAAGATACAGGAGATAATGCAAGGGCATTGCTATAACCTGACCGTTGACAATGAGGTTTCGCTTGAACACAGTAACCAGATGGACTTTAATGTTGTATTAAAGGATGGTATACCTGTTGGCGTAATTGAACACTCCGATGTTTTAAAAGCACATGCTGCCTGGGAAGAGGAGGAAAAAGCAGGGCTTAGAGCTACTCTGGACGCAGTATATACCCCGGTAATAGCTATTGATAACGATAAGGTAATCAGAATTATTAATAAATGGGCGGAAAAGGCATTGGGTATAAA
>Ga0255342_1004574_pt1 | contig 14008 bp, 10 predicted proteins | sample wastewater_treat_3_FD_192416 | JGI IMG/M metagenome (GOLD analysis project Ga0255342, IMG submission 192416) | Wastewater microbial communities from Lulu Island WWTP, Vancouver, Canada - plant14 | ecosystem: Engineered > WWTP > Wastewater > Unclassified | place: Canada: Vancouver, British...
ATGGGGTCGGTCGATGCGTTGAGGCGCGCGTAGTTCTCGCCTTTGAGTTGGATCAGGCCGCAGGTATCGAGCGGGGTGATCGTAATATCCCAAGGCGCGGACAGCGCGGCGCGGCACGAAGCCGGATCGGCCCTCACATTCCACTCGGCGCTCGGCGTGGCACTGCCCCCGTAGCCGCGCCGCACGCTGCCGTGCATGCCGACAAACTTGGCTTTCTGCGCGATACGCGGCTCGCGCCGCAACGCCTCGGCGATGTTAGGAAGCGGCCCGACGCAGATCAACGTGACCGGCTCAGGCGACGTCATCACGATATCAATCAACTTCTGCACGCCATCCTGATACACCTTGCCGGGATAGCGCTGGAGATCATATCCCTCGATCCACTTGGATTGATTGTGGGCACCATCTTTTGCACCCTTGCTCACCCCGACACCCACGGGGATGTCGGTACGTTTGGCGGCCTCAAGTATTTTGGCGATCAGGCGCGCCCGCTCCGTGGCATTACCGTAATCGCCGATCACCAGCTTGATGTCCAGTTCCGGACATTTCAGCGCCAGCGAAAGCGCCCACGTGTCATCGATATCGTCGCCGATATCCGTGCTGATGATGACCGGCTTCGGCACCGCTCCCGCGCAGCACGCCATAGCCAGCACACCCGTACACCCGATTCTTTTCATCCATCCAGCGATCATACTTACTCCCCGTTTCTTGATTAACCTTCTGCCATCACAGAAAGAATATACCTCAAGCCACCGCCGAGAGAAAGTAAGAAGTAAGTAAGAAGTAAGGAGAGTGACTCGAACAAGCGTGGCAGGCGTCACCCTTTAAAGTCACGGAGATGGCCCGCGACTGACAAAAAGCCGCGCCAGTAAAATGCCAAGTCCGCCAACGGGTCACGCGTGGAAAAAATCCGCCGCACGATCGTCTCTGGGTGCAGGAATGCCTTGTAAACCTGTCGCACGGCCGCCTTGATGCTTTTTTCGGGGACGCCGGACGCCATCACCTGACGGCGCATGTCGTATTCGTCCCACTCTCGCGTCAGCAGCAGCCCAGCCTGATCCAACTCGCGGAAGAGCGGTGTGCCGGGATAAGGGACCACCATCGTGACTTGCAGCGTGTAGGCGTAGCCTTTGCGCAACAGGCGTCGTGCGAGGTTGACGGTGTTGGCGATCTCGTTCTCACCCTCCCACGGGTAGCCGAACATGACGGTCACATGCACGTCCAACCCGGCACGTGCAGCCAGGCGCGCGCCCTCTTCGATCTGTTCCACGGTCAACGCCTTGACCAGGCGGTCGAGCGTGGCCTGGTTGGCCGACTCCAACCCGAACAGCACCAGCCGGAACCCGGCCTTGCGCATCAGGCGGTAGGCTGCCTCGTCCAGACAGCCGAAGCGCATGTTGCAGTCGATGCGTACCCGCTTGTGGTAGCCGCGCGCGATCATCTCCTCGCAGAAGGTCTTCAGCCACGCGCCAGCCGGCAGGCTGCCAGTGTCGTCCATGATTTCGCGCACGCCGTAGCGCTCGATCAACCCGCCGATCTCGTTGACGACATCTATGGGGTCTCGCGCGCGGTAGGTCGGATACAGCGTGGTCCACGAACAGAAGGTACACTTGCCGTGCCAGCAGTCGCGTCCGGACATGATGTAGGTCCCGGGGGTACGGCGGAAGTTGCCGTTCTTCTCCGCGTAGAGCTGCCATTGCGTCAGGTCGCGGTCGATCCACGGCAGGCTCTTGAGGTCGTGGTCGAGCCGAAAAGCACCGCTGTTCCGAATCGTTTCGTCCTCGCGCCAGTAGATGCCGGGTTCAAAGGCGGTCGGGTCAGGCGCGCCGCCGGTCGCGGTCTGCAACACCGCAAGCAGGTTGAGCAGCAGAAAATCGTAGTCGCCGCCGGTCAGCACGTAGTCAACCGGACACTGCGCAAAACTTTCCTCGGGCAGTGCGGTGACGTGGTCGCCCACCAACACCACGATCATGTCAGGGCGGCGCGCCTTCATGGCACGGATGATCTCCCAGTGGCGGCGCACCACCGGCGTCTTGGTCTCGATCATCACCGCCTCGGGCGCGAACGCATCCAGCCGCTCGTCAAACTCATCCGGCGTCCAGCCGCTGGCGATCCCGTCCAGCCACGCCACCTCATGGCCGGCGCGGCGCGCCTGCGTTGCCGCTAGCGCAGGCACCACCGGATAGATATAGGTCGGCCGCGAAAACCACTGGAACTGGCGGTTCTGCGACAGCAGGGGCACCCCTTTGTCAGACGGCAACGGCGGATAGGCGATGGCAATGCGCATAGAATGTCGACCCACTTAAAACTCTGATTCCCAACGAAACGTCACCGAGTTTAGCCGAGAGCCTCCCAAAAAGGAAGCGAGGACTTTGCTTGTCTTGGTGCCTCGTGTTTTTCTATACTGTGCCGCACGTTTTTTGTAGGCACTGGATTCTAATAAGGAGAGATGATGAGCAAACAGGTGAAGAAGGTAGGCATTCTGACGGCGGGCGGCTTGGCGCCGTGTCTCAGTTCGGCGATCGGGTACTTGATTGACGAGTACACCCGCGTGGCGCCGGAGGTCGAGATCGTCGGCTATATCAACGGCTACATGGGCCTGTTGAGGGGCCAGAGCATCAAGGTCACGCCGACCGTGCGCGAGCATGCGCTCTACCTCACCGAGCATGGCGGCAGCCCCATCGGCAACAGCCGCGTGAAGCTCACGAACGTGAAGGACTGTGTTAAGCGTGGATTGGTCAAAGAGGGCGAGGATCCGCAAAAGGTCGCGGCGGATCAGCTTGTCAAGGACGGTGTCGATGTGCTGCACACGATCGGCGGAGACGACACCAACACGGCAGCCGCAGAGCTGGCGGCGTTTCTCGCGAAGAACGATTACGGTCTCACGGTGGTGGGCCTGCCCAAGACCATCGATAACGACGTGTATCCGATCCGCCAGAGTCTCGGCGCGTGGACCGCGGCCGAAGAGGGCGCGAACTTTTTCGGCAACATCGTTAAGGAGAACACGGCGAACCCGCGCATGCTGATCGTGCATGAGGTGATGGGACGCAACTGCGGCTGGCTGACCGCCGCCACTGCGGCGGCGTACCGTCGGCGCATGGATGCGACCCACTACCTGCCGGAGTTCGGTCTAACGCGCGATCGCGAAGAGGTGCATGCGGTGTATGTGCCCGAAATGACGTTTGACTCCAAAGCCGAGGCGGAGCGCCTGCGCACGATCATGGACAAGAATGACGGCGTGAACATCTTTGTCTCGGAAGGCGCCTGCTTGGACGTAATCATCGCGGAGCTGGAGGCGGCGGGCGAGACGGTGCCGCGCGATGCGTTCGGCCATCCGCGCCTGGACAAGGTCAACGTCGGCAGTTGGTTCGCCGAGCGGTTCAGCCGCCTGCTGGGCTCCGAAAAAACGATGGTTCAGAAAAGCGGGTACTACAGCCGGGCGGCCGCGCCGAATGCGCAGGACAAGGAGTTGATCCATGCCTGTGCCAAGAAGGCGGTCGAGTGTGCGCTGGCGGGCGTGGGCGGCGTGGTCGGCGAGGACGAGGACAAGAACGGCGAGCTGCGCGCCTGTGAGTTTGCGCGGATCAAGGGTGGCAAGCCTTTCGATATCGACGCACCGTGGTTCGGCGCGATGTTGCAGGCGATTGGACAGCCCAAAGGTGCCAAGGTGGCAGTGACGCATTGAGTCGCAAGACAGATGGCTTGACCGACATAGAGCGTACACGCTAAAGTATGCACCGAAAAGTGACGAAGTGATAAGGGTGTGGCCCCTGAGAGATTGAATGAGTTAAGGAGAGTGTAATGGGTAGTTCACAAGCCGCTCGATTGCAGCGCGGCGCTTTGGTTGAATTTGACTTTGCGGTGCTGAACGGGCATTCGCTGTTGCTGGAGGCGTGTCAGACACGGCTGGAGCAAGAAGGCATCAAGTTGGATGCGCAGGGTGCAGCGCGGTCCATGGGCGGGAGATCGTTCTCCTCCGGTCTCAACGCGCTCGGCAGCCGGAAGCAGAAAACGCTGGACGTGCCGACGGTAATGACCGAGTGCGACGCGGCCTTCACTGAGAAGCTGACGGAAAAACTGTCGGCGGTGCCGACCGGTTTTCAGGCATTCGTCAAGGCACTGCTCGCCAAGAAAATAAAGGTCGTGCTGATCACGCGCCTGGAGAGCGAAGCTGTCGCGTCCGCGCTGGCGGACGTGCAGAACGAGAAGTTCGCGGTCCTGCATGACATGCCCAACGGCTTCGGGTTCACCACCTGGGAAGGATGGCGGCGCGCGGCGCGTAAGAACGGTCTGCACGAACGCCTGTGTATGGCGGTAGCGGGCAGCGGGTTCTCGGTGAAGGGCGCTCTCAGAAACGGCATGGGCGTGATCGCCAGACCCAATCTGCTGACGGAATATCAGGATTTCGGCGGAAGCGACGTCTTCATCTCGGAGTACACAGCCGAGTTGGCGGACGATGCCGCGCGTATCCTGCGCATGTGATGCATTTGAAGAGCGAACGATGGGGACGGATGATTTTTCTGGCTTGAGGCGATTATACGAGACCATGAAGCACCTGCGCGCGCCCGGCGGATGTCCTTGGGACCGCGAGCAGACATTACAGACGCTGAAGCCCTGCCTGTTGGAGGAGACCTACGAGCTGCTGGAGGCGATGGAGGGCGAGGATATCGCGTTGCACATCGAGGAACTGGGCGACGTGCTGCTGCAGGTGGTCTTCCAGTGCGCGATTCGCGAGGAGGAGGGACACTTCACGCTGGATGATGTCGCCGCCGCTTTGGTCGATAAGCTGGTACGGCGTCATCCGCACGTCTTCGGCGACGCGCAGGTCGCGTCTTCCGGCCAAGTGTTGCGCAACTGGGAAGCGATCAAGCAGACGGAGAAGGACAAGCCGCCGGACCGTTCTGCGATCGATGGCGTGCCAGCCGCGCTACCGGCGCTGCTCAAAGCGCAGCGTGTTCAGGCCAAAGCGTCACGGGTGGGCTTCGACTGGCAGGATGCCTCGGGCGCGATTGAGAAGATCGACGAAGAGTTGGGCGAACTCAAGCAGGCCGTCGCATCGGGCACGCCGGAACAGGTTGCCGACGAGGTAGGCGACCTGCTCTTCTCTATCGTCAACACCTGCCGCTTTCTGGAGGTCGACGCCGAGAGCGCGCTCGAAGGCACGACCCGTAAATTCGCGCGGCGTTTCCGCGAAGTCGAGCGCTGCGTCCGTGAACAGGGGCGCTCGCTCAAGGATTGCACCCTGGCCGAGCTGGATGCGGTGTGGGATAAGGTCAAGCGCGGGGAGTCCACCGGTTAACACTCATCGACGACGGTGATATCCGGATCGACGAACTCGCGCAACTTGGCCTGAATAAAGTCTTGGCGCGTAAAGGCCGCCGATTGGCAACCGGCGCACATGCCGCGGAAGGCGATGGTCACCACGTCGCTCTCGATGTCGATCAACTCGATGTCGCCGCCGTCTTTCTGAAGTTGGGGCCGGATCTCACGGTCGATGATCTCCTCAATCAGCTTCATCTTCTGGATGTTGGTGAGGCGCTTCTTGGGGGCGGCGGCAGACGGCTGCGGGCCGGCGCTCTGGGTGTCGCGCACGCTATCAATGATCTTCTGGATATCGTTATGGCACATGCCGCACCCGCCGCCAGCTTTGCAGAAGTTGGTCACCTCGTCCACGGTGGTCAGACTGTTCTCCGCGACCACACGCCGGATCTCGTTTTCGGAGACGCCAAAGCAGGTACACACGATGTGGTCTTCCAGATTTTTGATGCCGGTCTCTCCCGTGCGGTAATTGTGAATAGCGGCTTCCAGCGCTTCGCGTCCCATGACTGAACAGTGCATCTTCTGGTCCGGCAGGCCGCCCAGATAGTCGGCTATCTGCTTGTTGGTGATACGTTCGGCCTCCTCCACGGTTTTTCCGATCACCATCTCGGTCAAGGCCGACGAAGAGGCAATCGCACTGGCGCAGCCGAACGTCTGGAACTTCACCTCCGCGATCCGCTTGTCGGGCCCCAGCTTAAACATCAGCGTCAGGGCATCGCCGCACGCCAGCGAACCGACCGTGCCGACGCCATCGGGGTTCTCGATCTTGCCCACATTGCGGGGGTTGCGGAAGTGATCCATTACTTTGTCGCTGTAGTCCCACATGGCTCTTCTCCTTAAAAACACGGCTACTTTAACATGATGGCCGTGAATAGGAAATGGCGGAATGTCCGTGTGGTTTTCGGGGAGCGATGTCGAGAGTGCCGTCAGCGGCCTTGACATCCTCCGCGCGGTTGTAGATAATACCGCCGCATCCGAAAGAGAAACGGAGTGCAACATGAAAAGTAAACCCAAAAAAACAGTGAAGACTGAGGTGGCGGCCAAGCCACAGACAAAGCCGTTGACGAAAGCGGCACCTAAAAAGACGCCCGCCAAGTGCGCGGTGAAGACGCCCGCCAAGTGCGCGGCCAAAAAGGCGACCTCTAAAACCCAGCGTGTTGTGTTCTGCGTGCGCGCAGAACCGGGCAGCAAGGTTTTTCTGGCCGGAAGTTTCAATAACTGGAATCCAACCGCCAAGAAAATGGTCGACAAGAAAGCCGACGGCACCTTCGTGGTCGCAATCCAACTCCCTCCCGGCGAGTATCAATACAAGTTTGTGATCGACGGGACATGGTGTGCCGATCCTGAGTGCCCGGACTGGGTTCAGAACGACCATGGTACGCTGAACAGTGTGAAGCGCGTCGACTAATTGCCGCGCACGACACCTGATCGGTGTAAAAGGATCAGTCATGCCGGGAAAACGACCGCGCTTAGCAGTAACAATCGGTGATGCTGCGGGGGTCGGCCCGGAATTGGTCTTACGGCTGGCATCTGACTCCGATATTGCGGAGCGGTGCCAGCTTCTTATTTACGGTAACCATGAAATCTTGCAACGGGTCGCCGCATCGGCCGGACTGACTATCCCGCGTTCGTTGCGGGTATGTCCCGGTCACGCGCGAACGGCAACGGACGCGCACAACACGGGGGAACATGCTCTATATGACTTCCCCTTTGATGAGGCCGCGACCATCACGCCGGGCCGTGTGCATGCGGCGTGCGGACACCATGCGCACGCGTGGATCTGTGAAGCGGTCCGCGACATCCAGACCGGCCATGCGGATGCCTTGGTCACTGCCCCCATCAACAAAGCCGCGCTGCATGCGGCGGGTATTCAGGTGCCGGGTCACACCGAGTTGCTCGCCAGCCTGACCAACGGTGCGACGCCGTGCATGGCTTTCCATTCCGACCGCGTGTTCGTCTCGCTGGCAACCATCCACGAAGCACTTCGCGACGTGCCTGACCTGCTCACAGTACCGGGGCTGCTCCACACGATCCGCCTCACCTACGACGCCTGCGCACGCTTCAAGGGCGGACAGCCCCGTATCGCCGTCTTGGCGCTGAATCCGCATGCGGGAGAAGGCGGCCTGTTCGGCAGCGAAGAACGCAAGGTCATCGCACCGGCGATCGCCACAGCGCGCGCCGAGGGACTCGCGGTGTCGGGTCCGCTCGTGCCGGACACCGCTTTCACCTGGCTGGCCGCCGATCAGCCGTCCCCCTACGACGGTTACGTGGCCATGTACCACGACCAAGGTTTGATCCCCTTCAAAATGGCGGCCTTCGATACCGGCGTCAACGTCACGCTGGGGCTGCCCCTGATCCGAACCTCGCCGGATCACGGTACGGCATTCGACATTGCCTGGCAAGGCAAAGCCTCACCCACGAGCCTCGCCTGCGCGATCCGTCTGGCCGCGCGCATGGTCAATTCGGGAGACAAACAATAGATATGCGCAGGTTTGGGGTCGTTGTTTTTTCGATCTTATCGCTTGTGATTCTTCTTTATGCGCTTCTGGCACCAACCCAACGCAACACACTAACAAATTCCCCCAAAAAATCTCTTGCGTTACTTCTGCTTTTCCCTCATCATGCCCCCGTAACTGTGTTGTGTTTCGTTCAGTTCGGCAAAAAGTCGGCTGCAAACGGTAATGCCGCAAGTGGCGATGCCGTGTTTGGTTTTGTGTCTCATACCCTTCACCCCGTACCTGAGAGGAACACCGCCATGAATACAAAGATCATCTCGGCGCTCGCTTTCGCGGGCCTGTTTGCGGCAGCGGCCAGCGCCGCCCCTGCCGGTTTAACGGAGAACGTAACGTCGCCTGCTCCTCTAGGGCAGAACGCCTACTTCACCTTCTCGAGCACGAATACGTTCTCGGTCAGGCCGCGGACGAAGACGTGGAACGGAACGCTCGAATGCTCCACCGACGCGACGACCTGGACGAACTTCACCACCGCAGGCGCGACCGCAGCCGTCGACAGCAGCGGTGAGTATAAGCTCCTTCTCCGCGGGACGGGTAACAACCGCATTGCTGGTAATGGCGGCTGGGACATTACCGCCGCCGAGGGGACGGTCGCCTGCTCCGGCAACATCGAGACCCTGCTCAACTACGTACAGGTGGCCAACGGTGAGCATCCGACGATGACTGACGAATGCTTCCGTGGACTGTTCGCGAACTGCACGGCGCTCATCAGTGCGCCGACGCTGCTGCCTGCCACGAATCTGGTTCACTGCTGCTACACCGCCATGTTCGCTGGTTGCACAGCGCTGACGAACGCTCCGGCACTACCCGCCACGACGCTGGCTCTCGGCTGCTACGATGGCATGTTCCGCGGCTGTACCAGTCTGACGACCGCACCCGTCCTGCCCGCCACGACGCTGGTCACCAACTGCTACTTTTTAATGTTCTACGATTGCACGGGGCTGACCGAGGCACCGGAGTTGCCCGCCACGAATCTGGCCCGTGACTGCTACGCTTACATGTTCAACGGTTGCACGGGGCTGACCGAGGCACCGGAGCTGCCCGCCACGAATCTGGCTTTCGGTTGCTACCGTCACATGTTCCGCGAATGCACGGGGCTGACCGAGGCTCCAGATCTGCCCGCCACGAATCTGGCCGCCTCCTGTTACCTCGAAATGTTCTACGGTTGCACGGATCTGACCGAGGCGCCGGAGTTGCCCGCCACGATGCTGGCCGATTACTGCTACTACAAAATGTTCCAAGGCTGCACGGCGCTGACGAACCCCCCAGGGTTGCCCGCCAAGACACTGGCTACCGCCTGCTACGAATCCATGTTCCAAGGTTGTACGGAGCTGACCGAGGCGCCGGAGTTACTCGCCACGACGTTGGCCCCTGTCTGCTGCCAATCCATGTTCTACGGATGCACGGCGCTGACCCTGGCACCGGTGCTGCCCGCCACGGATCTGGCCAGTGACTGTTACAATAAAATGTTCTATGGCTGCACGGCGCTGACGAACCCCCCAGGGTTGCCCGCCAAGACCCTGACTACCAACTGCTACGCTTCCATGTTCTACAGATGTACGAGCCTGACTGAAGCGCCGGAGTTGTCCGCTACGAATCTGGCTCTCGGCTGCTACGCCTCCATGTTCTACGGATGCACGGCGCTGACGGATGCACCGGCGCTGACGGCGACGACGCTGGCTCCCAGTTGCTACTACGACATGTTCCGCAGCTGCACCGGTCTGACGGTCGCACCAGCGTTGCCCGCAACGAATCTGGCCATGTTCTGCTACTACGACATGTTCCGCGACTGCACGGCGCTGACAAGATTGCCGGCACTGCCGGCAACGACGCTGACCAATTACTGCTACGCCTTCATGTTCTACGGATGCACGGCGCTGACGAGATTGCCGGCGCTGCCGGCGACGAATCTGGCCTCCTTCTGCTACGGCTACATGTTCTATGGCACGGGTATCGAACTGAACACCGAGGATCCCGGAACGCCGTGGGGCATCCCCGCCGACGCGATGGAAGCATCGAACTGGAACAGTTCCATGTTCACCTGCACGAGCGGCACCTTCAAAGACGCCCCGGAGATCGGCAAAATCTACTACCTCGTCGCGCCAGGCTATCCCGAAGAGCCGCGCTTCGCCACGGACGGCACGGCGCTCGTCTTCGACGACGCGGCGTTAGCCATCAAGATCGTCAACGCCCAAAGCGGCGTCTGGTACACGCTCTACGCGGTGGACGATCTTGTCGACGGAATCTGGGCGAAACTCGAGAGCGTCTATGTGACAAAGGACGGCGATCACGTTTTCACGATGCCTCGTGACCCGACGGTGCCCCGCCGCTTCTTCAAGGTGGTAGCCGGTCTCGTGACGCCGTAACTGTCGAAAAGGTGTCGAAAAGGCGCGAAAAAAATGTCGCACTGGCTTGCCTAGCATGACGGAATCCGGTAAACTTCATGGTCTTTATTCAACAGCGATGAAGCGAAACTAAGGAAGCGACAATGCCAGTGATTCTGGGTTTGCCCAAAGGAAGTTTGCAGGACGCGACTTTCAACATCATGCGGAAGGCGGGATTCAACGTGCAGGCGGGCGAGCGCTCGTATGCGCCGAGCGTGGATGATCCCGAACTCCAGTGCCGCCTGATTCGCCCACAGGAGATTTCCCGTTACGTTGAACTCGGACTGCTCGATGCGGGTATCACCGGCTACGACTGGATCTACGAAAACAACTCCGACGTGCATGAAGTCTCGGAGATGCGCTATTCCAAGGCCACCTCGCGCCCGGTGCGTTGGGTGCTCGCCGTCCCTAATGACTCGCCGATCCAAGGCGTCAAGGACCTGCAGGGCAAGCGCATCGCCACCGAAGCGGTCGGTCTGGCCAACCGCTATCTCGCCCAGCACGGCGTCACCGCCGAGGTTGAGTTTTCCTGGGGCGCAACCGAAGTCAAAGCGCCCGAGTTGGTCGACGCCATCGTGGAACTGACCGAGACCGGCTCTTCGCTGCGCGCCAACAATCTGCGCATCGTCGACACGATCCTGACCTCCACCACGCGCCTGATCGCCAACAAGAAGGCGTGGGCAGACACCGCCAAGCGCGAAAAAATCGAGCAGCTTTCGATGCTATTGCAAGGTGCGCTGGCCGCCGAGTCGCGCGTGCTGATCAAGCTAAACGTGCCAGCCGCACAGCTTGGGGCCGTCACCGAGATTCTGCCGGCACTGCACGCGCCGACCATCAACAAGCTCAACGATGCCGATTGGTTCGCGGTTGAATCGGTGGTCGATGAAAAGATCGTGCGTGATATCGTTCCGCCGCTGCGCGCCGCCGGCGCCACCGGCATCATTGAACTGCCTTTGAAGAAAATCATCTTTTAACACAACACCGCGTGACGGCCCGGGTGGGCGGTCTCGCGTTATTCCAGGAGAACAAACGTGGGTTCGATCAAGAAGAAACGCCGTGCGAAGATGTCAAAGCACAAGTACCGCAAACGCTTGAAGTCTCTGCGGCACAAGAACAAGTAGGGCGCGCGCGGCGCGTACACATGCTGGAAGACCGCTGGGGAGCGCCTTCCACGCTTGTTTTTTTGGAATACCGGCCCACGCACCCGTTGTGGCCGGTCCTTCCCATCACGAGAGAAACGACATGAGACCGATTCGACACACCGCATATAGCCGGTTGATCGAATCGGCCTTTGTTGTTTCGTTCCTGTCTTGCATGGCGCTGGTCTGCGGGTGCACGCTCTTTCAGGTACCGACGCCCGCCCCCCCCTCTTTCTCGCTGCCGGAGAACGAGGCGCGTCAAGCCGGAGCAATGGCGCTCTACGCCAAAGGCATCCTGCTGGAGAGTAGTACGCAGGGCGACGCCAACACAAACCGGCAGGCGGCTTGCGATGCATTCCGCCAAGCGGTCGTGCTGGACCCCGACAACCGGCGTCCACTAGAAGCGCTCGTCAGCGCCTTAAAGGACGGCGAGCGTTTCGCCGAAGCGCTGGAGGCTCTCGAACCTTTTCTTTCGCGCCATCCCGAAGAGATCGAACTGCGCTTCGAAGCGGCGCGCCTGGCCGAGGCCAGCGGACGCCTCGACGACGCTACGCGCCATTGCGCGGCCCTTTTAGCGTTGAAGCCCGACCACCGCGAGCTGGGCCATGCGTTGGTCCGACTCTATTTCCTGTCAGGGCACGTCCCCGAAGCACTGGACGTCATGCGCGCAATCCACGCCCGCTTCAACGACAGCAAGAGCGCCTCCCTGCCCGTGCAGTGGGCCATTCACTTCACGCAGGAGGGCCCACAGTCCGCCGAGCGTGCGCTCGCCTGTCTTGATCTGGCCCTACCGATGCGTACCAACGTAACCGAACGCGCCACGATCCAGATCCTCACCGCTGAAAACTGGTTGCTTCTCGGCGAGACCAACACGGCGGAGACCATCTTTCTTGATGCCTATCACCTGAACCCTGCGGTCAACACGGCCATCATGCGACTCGGTGCGCTTTGGGCGACACGTCCGGATGGCACCAACCAACTCGCCCGCCTGATCCACGCGACGCCAGACGCCTATGCCGAACGCCTCATCCTGACCGCGACCCATCAGGCGCTCGGCCAATTTGATGTCGCGGCTGATGTACTCAGCAACACCTATGCCTGGCGCATGCGGCAAGGCTATTTCCCCAACGAAAGCGTCTACCTCTGGCACGCCGCGTTGCTTGAGACCACGCGACGCATGCAGGCGGCCGAGCGTGTCCTGTTGGATGCCATCGCCGCTTATCCGCACTCCCCCGAACTCAAGAACTTCCTTGCCTACCTTTGGGCCGAAGCCGGCACCCATCTAGATGAAGCCGATCGCTTGGTGACCGACGCCCTCCGGCAACGTCCCGAAAACGCCGCCTATCTCGATACCAAGGGTTGGATCCTTTACAAATTGGGGCGGCATTACGAGGCACTGCAGTGGCTGCTGAAAGCCGCCGAACTCGATAAAGAAGAACCGGTGATTTTGGATCACGTCGGCGACGCCCTCAGGTCTATCGGCCGCGACAGCGAGGCGATCCTTTTCTGGAGCCGTAGTCACCGCTTCGACCCCCGCCCGGAGGTTGAAAAAAAACTGCGCGACCACAACGCCTTCCCCCTAGGGCGGGGAAGCCCACATCCAACTCCTAAATCCTAAATCCCAAATCCTAAGTCCCGCTATGTCCCCCTTCCTCAACATCCCCTACTATCCCGCCTTTGACCGCATGACCCCAGAGAATGCGGCACCGGCTTTTGGACAGTTGCTGGCGGATGCGAACCGCGCCGTCGATGCGCTCGAACGCAACCATACGCCAACTTGGTCGGGACTGATACGCCCGCTCCACGATGCCTGCCATCCGCTCCTCGACGCCTGGGGCCTGCTCGGCCACATGCTCTCGGTCATGAACAACGACGCATGGCGCCGCGTCTACGAAGAGTTTCAGCCGGCGCTTGTCACCTTTTCGCTGCGCGTCGGCCAGAGCCCCGCCTTCTACGCGAGCTACCGCGCGTTGCGCGACGCCGACCAAGCCGCCCCCTGCCTCACCCCCGTCCAACGCCGCATTCTGGACAAGACCATCCAAGCGGCCGAGCATGCGGGCGTGGGTCTGCCGGAGCCCCAGCAGCAGCGCTTCAACGAGATTCAAGCAGAATTGGCGCGCCTCGCCACCGACTTCCGCAACAACGTTCTGGATGCGACCAAAGCCTTCACGCTGACCCTGCGCACACACGATGAAGCGGACGGCCTCCCGCCCGCCCTGCTCGCCGTCACCGCACAGGCCGCGCGCGACGCCGACGAGCCGCAGGCCACCGCCGAAGACGGACCTTGGCGCATCACGCTCGACCACGCCGTCTACCACCCCTTCATGATGCACAGCCGCAACCGCGCCGCGCGCGAACGACTCTGCCGCGCCTCGGCCACGCGCGCATCGAGCGGCGATCTCGATAACTCTCCGCTCATTGAACAGACCCTTGCCCTACGCCGCGAGATGGCCGCCCTGCTCGGCTACGCCTCCTATGCCGAACTCAGCCTCTCGCGCAAAACCGCACGGACGATCGAGGCCGTGGACGCCCTGATCGCGCAACTGGGCGATGCCGCGCGCGACGCCGCGCAGCGCGAGGCCGACGCCCTGCTGGCTTTCGCCCGTGCGCACGGTTTCGAGGGCACGTCACTGGAACCGTGGGACACCGCCTT
>Ga0255342_1004580_pt1 | contig 13998 bp, 13 predicted proteins | sample wastewater_treat_3_FD_192416 | JGI IMG/M metagenome (GOLD analysis project Ga0255342, IMG submission 192416) | Wastewater microbial communities from Lulu Island WWTP, Vancouver, Canada - plant14 | ecosystem: Engineered > WWTP > Wastewater > Unclassified | place: Canada: Vancouver, British...
GGAACGAGCGTGGAGGACATCGTCCAGCGCTCGAATCTCAGCATCGGCAGCCTCTACCACCACTTCGGCAACAAGGCGGGGCTCTACCTCGCGCTCTGGCAGGAGTGGGTCAAAGACCAGGAGAACCGTCGTCTCGACGGCCATCGAAGACCTGCAGAGCCGTGGTGAGGCCGGCACCGTTCCGCTGTTCATGGTGGGCGCGCGCGCCTACCTCGAAGGATGCTGGAACCACCGGTCGCGCGGGTCGGTGTTCTTCGCTCAGGACGGTCCTCCCGGATTCGAGCTGCGGCTGCGCAACGGTCGCCACGAGTGGCTGCGGCAGGTCACCGTCCTCACGCATGCGTCCGACGATCCGCTCGGGCGGCTGACGGTGTCGGTCATGATGGCGATCGTGGCCGAGGGAGCGCAGGAGGTCGTCACGAGCGGCAGCCGTGCCGACGCGGACGAGATCATGGATGCGGCGACGGCGTGTGGTGGGGAGTCGTTCACCCCGGACACGCGGGTGCTGCTCGCTACCGGTGGGAGTGCCGCGATCGCGTCGCTGACCGTCGGCACTCAGGTCCTCGCGACGGACACGAAGACGGGATCGACAACAGCGAAGCCGGTGCAGAAGGTGTGGGTTAACCACAATACCGTTCAGTTAGCAAGGTTGGATGATGTAGTGGGGTGGATGGTGGGGGCGTGGCCAGTCGGCGTGCTGGGAGCGTTTGACGTGCCATCGCGTGTATTTGCGTTTGATGACTCGGGGGTTCGCGCGGAGCCGCCGTTTCGGTAGGAGGCGGTGGATGAGCTTGCGGACGAAGCCGGCCCAGCCGGTCTGGGCCTGCGGGTCAGGGGGGAAAAGCTCCTGGCTGGGCCAGGGTCTGACGGGTTGCGCGGAGCGCGGTGGTGAAACTGACCCGATCTGGGTCATGCCCGGCGTGGAGGGCGGCGTCGGTCATCAGCGCGCGGATCGCGTAGTGGCAGCAGAGATGCCCCCAGATCTCCTGCAACACCAGATCGGGTTGCTTTGAGCGCAGCACGGCGCGGGGACCATGTTGATGTGTCTTCAACTCGTCGAACGCGAGCTCGATCTCCCACCGCCGCGTATACGCGGCGGCCAACTCCTGGGCGGTCGCTTCGGTCGGGTCGGTGATCGTCGTGAACAGGCGGTACGAGACCGGGTTGTCGCGGCCGTCGTCGATCTCGTAGTCCACGACCCGGATCAGCATCGGACCCTCGGCGCGGGCCGCGGCACCCGTGGAGCGGATCAGGTGCGCCAGCCCGGACCCGTCGGGGAGCTCTTCGAGCAGGTGGGGCTTCGGGCCGGCCTTGTCGGTCCGGACCCGCCAGAGCAGATCCGCACCCGTTCCGGCGGCGTCTCGCCAGAGCTTGTAGGAGAAGAACCCGCGGTCGGCGAGCAGCAGCATCCCCGGCTGAAGCTGTCCGAGCAGTTCCTCGGTCAAGGCCGCCTCGGACTGCGCGTAGACCCCGACCCGGGCGGCGAAGATCGCGTGCGTCGCGCACTCCGCGATAGCGACCACCCTGGCCATCGGGAACGCGGCCTGCTCACCCTTGTTCACCCCAGGACGCCCGAAATGCTCCGCGTTCGCCGGCGTGTCCGCCACGTCCAGGCACGTCCCGTCGATCGCGACCAACCGCCGGCCCGCGAGGAACGCCCCCGGCGTCTCCAGGCCCGCAAGCGGGGCCGCAACTCGGGCGAACAACGCCGCCAACGGCTCCGAACCCAACCGGGCACGAGCCTGGAAGATCGCGGACTTCGACGGCGGCGTGTACTCATCAGCCCACCCCGACGCCCACGACAACCCATCCGTGAGCTGACCGAGGACATCCTCGTACGAGCCTTCCGAGTACAACGCCATCCCGATCGAGAAGTACGCCATCACCCGAGCCGGCAGCGACCGGTGACGCCGCTCCGTCCGACCCGTCAGCGCGATCACCTCATCGACCAGATCCGGCGGGAACACCCGCGTCAACACACCCACCGACACCAGATCCGACAACCGGCGCTCCGAGACCGGCTTCCTCCACCCCGCCCTAGGCATACGACCAAACTACACCGAACAACCTTAACTGAACGGTATTGAGGGTAATCCGGGCTTAGTGACCGAGTGCGCCGCGCTTTGGCTGCACGAGCAGGGGTGAACGTTTCACGATTACGCCGCCTGGCCGACCACGTGCGCCACGCACTAGCTCGACCCGCGCATCTTGGTAGTAGCGCAGCGCCTCGGTAAGTGCCCGCTTCCAATAGGTCACGAAGCTGTCAACTCGGGCGTACTCATGGGTGGTGGTTGCGAATAGTTCCGGCCAGGAGAAGAACCGCTCGGGAAGGTTGCCACGGTTGAGGGCATAGACCACGTTTTGCAGCCAGAGCAGCACGTCATACGCCATCGGTTTGCCCGCGAGCTGGGCGAGCATATCGAGCCTGGTGGGGAGCACTCGCGTATCGTCAAGCGCCATTGCCAGGAACTCCGACGAGAGCGTGATGTAGGGCTCAAAACCGTCGAGTGGCTGCTGCGTGGGCACCCACAGTTTCAGCGAGGTCGCGATCTGCGGCACCCATACGGTGTGCAACCATTGGCCGCGCTGCCCGTCGCGTTCCCCCGCCTCGTCACGGGTGAACGTCACCCGTGCGCTCAGCGCACTTTCTAGCGCCTCCATCACTGCACGGTTGCGACTGCCCTCAGCAAGCCCCAACTCGCGCACCATTGCGTTGAGCGATTCGGTGAGGTCGAGCCGTGAGGGGTCACCGCCTGCGGTGTTCACACGCCGCGCCTCGGTCGTGATGTACGCCATTAAGAGCCGGGGCAACCCGCCAAACGGTACGCCGGTGCGCTTCGAGCCGCCAGGCGCAGCGATCCGGCCAGCGTCGATAGCGATCTCGCCCCACGCATTTTTACGCACCCACTCGGCGCCCTGCACGCGGGCAAGTGGGAAGTACGAGAAGTGTGCAGACTGGCTGAACACCGTGCCAAACACTTCGTCTTGTTCGCCTAGCTCAAGCTTTCGGCGGTGCTCGATTGCGCGCAACTCGTCGCGGCTGAACTCGAGCGGTGCAGCAAACACGGGCAGCTCGGGAAGGTCATTGTTCGGTACGCTCATTAGCGCCTCCAGATGATTGTTCCATTTGGGGGTTTCGTCCTAGCGGGTTCGCCGGGGCGGCAGCCCGTTACCGTTCGCGCGGTGGCGGGCTGTTTCGTTCAGTATACGCATTTACTCAATGTGTACGTGTGGACTTGCCCACTTGTGCACATTCGAGATTTCTTGAAATATTTTTTTCTTGAAATATTTGATTCTTTAGTGAGAGAATGAGCCCATGAAAATAGCAGTGGTAAATCTCAAAGGCGGCACCGGGAAGACTTCAACGGTGATGCACCTGGCGGCAGCGTTAAAAGCTGACGGCGAAAGCGTGTTTGTTGTTGACGGTGACGCACAAGGATCAGCACTGGACTGGGCGGCGGCGCTCGAGTGGGAAGCCACCGCCCACCCAAAGAACACGATCCACAAACAGACCTGGCTGGATAGCGTTGCTGACCACCTCATTATCGACACACCCCCCGGGAACCTGGGGGTCACCACGTCAGCGCTTCGAGCAGCTGACCTTATCGTGATCCCGATTCAGCCGACCGGCAGCGACTTCGCACAATTCGCAGAAACCGCGCAGCTCGTCGAAGAAGTGCAGGCGCTCACCGATGCACCCGCAGTAGTGCTGCTCACTCGCGTAGTAAAGCGCACGCTCGCCGCATCACAGGTGCGTGAAGCGCTCGAACCGTTCGGCATCCCTGTACTGAACTCGACCGTGCCGCAGGCCCAAGCGCTGGCGATGTCATACGGCAACAAGATCACCGACCTCGGCGCTTACGCCGACGTACTGAAAGAACTGCGAGGGGTAGCAAAATGAGCGAAAACAAGTTCGCAGCAGCAGGAAAGACCGCACGTGCACGCCGCGCCAAAGCGGGGGAAACCACCGCGCCTGGCATGGCCACTTTCGTGTTCTCCACGCAAGTGCCCACCGAAGTAGCACGCACTCTTAAAAGCCTCGGTGTCGACCTCGACCGGTCGATCAAAGACCTTACCGAAGAAGCCCTACGCGATTTGTTCGTGAAGTACGAAAAGAAGACGATTGTGGTCACCAAAAAATCACTACTCAAGTAAGAAAGATGTGAAGAATAAAAGTTTTCTTGTAATCTTGAATTTCTTCAATTCGCACATTGTTTTGTGCGAATTGAAGATGGATGATGACGAACTTTGAGCTTGAATAAATTGAGTCTAGCTATGCCCCTGGTCTGCTGGATAGAGTGAGCGTAGTTGCTATTCAACGACGATTGGAAACTCTATGAACCTCAAGCTAGCTAAGGTGGGGGCTCCCCTCGCCTTCGGTGTTGTTTTCTCCCTCACGTTGTTTGGGGTAGTCCCCGCAGCAAACGCGGTCGACCAGACCGAAGCGGTGGCAGATCTAGTTCAAGAGCTCGCCCCAAACCAGGGAGAAGTAGCTGCAACTGGTACCGCTGAAGTGGCTGGAACCGGGGAAATTGCGGCCCTATCAACTGAGGTCGGAGTTGCATCTGAGGTGCGGTCCGCCAGCGGTGAGGTACAAGCAGTGATACCCCTGCCTCTTGAAGCGTCAGACGCGCTACCGGTTCAGGCATCAGATGGAACCAACGTTGTTGTGGATGATGCAGGTTCAATGGATGTTGCAGTTCAAGTTCTTGAGAACGGGGCCACACGAGTACAGACAGTCCTTCACAACGATGATGCTCCTTCGACCCAGACTTATCCCATACCTGAAGGATTTGAAGCCACGTCAGATGGGAACGGCGGCATCGTTCTTAGCAGCGAAGAAGGTATGTTCGTTCTTGCTGCACCCTGGGCGGTCGATGCAAACGGCGCAGACTTGGAAACTCACTATGAGATTGTGGACGGAGCAATTCTGCAGCAGGTAGAAATTACTGCCGACACCGTCTACCCCGTCGTGGCTGATCCGACCTGGATGTGGTACTCCGCTGGCTATGGGGCAATGTTTACAAGACGTGAAACAAGAGGCCTAGCGTCATGGGGCAGCGTCACGGGCTTTTGTGCGGCACTTGGCAAGCAATATGGGATTGCTTGTGGTATCTACGGCGCGTATCTCTTTACTCGGCTAGTCCAAATTAACAACCGTGGTAACTGCCTGTTCTTGGTCACTGTTCCTGCGCCCGGTGCAGCGCTCGATGGGACTGGTTCGGCCTGCCGTAACTAGTTGGAGGCTGATATGGACTTCGTTATTGTGGGTGCCTTGGCGCTTGGGTTCGGTGTTGTCTGGGGAAAGCTTCTCAGCCCACGTTTTTCGTGGCTTGCCTGGGGCGCAGGCGTTGTGACCACCCTCGGGTGCATATGGGTACTTGGTCGGCTTCTTCCTGGCCTGAGCTTGATCATCCCTATTTTTGTTCTGCTTGTTGTCATTGTCACGCCGCTCGCAGGTGCCCATTATTTGGCGGAGTCGGAACATTTCAAGCCTCTCCCTTATCGGGACAGACTTCGACTATGGTTTCTGCCACCCTCACGAAGAGGAATACCTATAACCCACGAGTCCGATTGAGTCGCCAACTATGCCTCGTGACCGCATTGAATGCGGTCACGAGGCATAGTTGCTGTTCTGGGCGAGTGCAGCGGTGAGTGCGGGGTCTTCCCACGGTTTCGCGACGTGCACATAACCCCAGTCGGCACCAGACCAGACGAGTGCCTGCCACGGGGGTACGCCAGTAATGGCAGCTTCGTCTATGACCCGTTGCCGCACGGTTGAGTAGGTGTGGCTCGTGGTGTCTGCCCACTTTCCCGCGAACATGCCAACGCCCGGTAGAAACTGCTGGCCTTGGCTCTCACTGACCATCTGCCGGTCGTACTCACCAGCTGCGACAGACAACGCGCTTACGGTGTCGCGGTCGAACACCCCACGAAGCACGATCTTGGTGGGGAACAGGGTCAGGAACGATGCGGCCGCGCGCCCCCACCGCGCCTCAGATGGGCCAAGGGCTTGCACACCGACCACCACATGCAGCCCCTGCCCGCCTGCCTCACTGATGATCGAGGGAATCGGAATAGGCGCGGTGGTGTTCGCTTCATCAAGCGCGAACGTCACGTGCGGCTGTGCAGGCTCAAGCCCCGCCATGATCCGCTTTTGCCGGTCATAAGTGGCAAACCTGATTTGCTCGAGCAGCGCCGCAAGCAGGGGCGCGTAGAGATTTTGCTTATCGGGGCGTGCGGTGATGTAAATCGTGTCTCTCGATCGCACGAACTGCGCAGGGTCGAAGTTCGGGTTCTCCCCGGTGCGACGTGCAGCAAGACTGTCGTACACCGCGAGCAGCCGGGTCATGGTTGAGACGATGCTGCCGCGCTCACGATCCGGTGCGAGCAGCAACCCTCGAAGCTTGGTAAACGCGATCCCTGCGCCCTCGTCGCCCGCCTCGTGCGCGGCCTCCAAGATGCTGAGCGTTGTCGACGCGGTACTTTCTTCAGCTGCGGTAGCCGCCCATGCTGCGACCGTGCCGATGTTCGCACCGTTGAGCGTGGCCGCGTAGAGCAGGCACTGCACCCAATCGGTTGCGCGGGCAACGAAGTGGCTGCCTCCGCCCTCTTCGCCTTGCGTGTTGAGCGAATCGCCCATTGTCTTGCCGATACGAAGCGCATCGTCCCAGGTGCGCACTGAGGCGAGGGGTGACCAGCGGGCAACCTCTACACCGGGCGGCGTGATTTCGTCGCCGTCTGGGTCGAAGTGCCACACCCGTCCATGCCGTGCCCGCACGGCAGCGGTCTGATTCATCACGTCGGACTTGATTGAGCTGGATACGCACGCGCCTGGTGCGAGCATCACGGTGGGGGTGATGATGCCGGTGGTCTTCCCTGAACCGGGTGGCCCGATCACGAGCACGCCGCCGCGCGGCGGCGCGGTCACAAGATAATCGCTCCACCCAATCCACGCGCCGGGGTCTGCGCCGGTGCGCTGCCTGACTAGATCACGGGCGGCCTCCATCACGTCTGGTTGCGCGGCGAGCCAATCCCAATCCCTGGTGCCCTTGAACTTCGGTTCGCGGGCTTTCGGCTGCCGGTTGAACAGCAACCCCAGCGGGTAGCCGAGCACGTGCCCGAGCAAGTACGGGACGGCGAACAGCACCGAGAAAATAATGAGTGCCACACGGTTGCCGAAGATGCCCCAACGCTTCGCCCCGCACCACAAGCCGGTTAGGATGCCGCCAACAATCCACGTTGCCCCAGTAGCAAGGTATATGTCGGCGTAAATCTTGAGCGACGGGGCGGGCGCTGGTTGTATCGCGTTGATTTCTGCAGCTCGAGGCGCTCCGACGAAGAACCACACCAGCCAGCCAGCGGTGAGTACTGCGAGTGTTGCGCACCAGAGCGCGAAGGCTGAGAGCTTGGTCATGCTCCCATCTTGCCGGGTGAGCTACCAGCTGATGCCGTGCTCTTGGGTTTGTGCTTGCTGTTTGCTGCGGGTCTGCATCTCAGCCAATAGCTGCGCAGTGCGTGACTGCTCTGCTTGTTGCGGCTGCTCCCGGGCATCAATGCGCTGCTCGGCTTCACTAGTGGGTAGCCGGTCGAGAGTATCGGCTTCTTCACGCGCCTGGCGGGCGCTGCCGTGGTGTTGTGCGGCAGTGTTTCGGTGCTGCTGTGCCCACTTCTGCGCGGTGTGTTCATCGAGGGGAACGGTGCGGCCGAGCGCGTTCTGCTTCGTACCGAGTACCTCACGGCGTAGGCGTTCGATTTCCTGCCGCTGCCCCTGTCGTAGCTCACGGCGGGCACGTTCAGCGTGCGCCACGTATTCATGCGCATGGTCGATTTGGGTGCGAGCTGCGAGCACGTCAAGGGTGCGAGCTGCGGCACGTGCCGCCCATGCTTCCAAGTCGAACCGGCCTGGCGCGTCACCCCATTGCTCGGTGACCTGTGCGCGCTGCGCTTGCCATGCTGCGGTGCGAGCGTCTGCCTCGTGCTGGGCGGCACGCTTCGCGAATCTGCCAGCACGAGGCACTTGTTGTTCGGCTTCATCAGCTTGTGTGCGCGCGTCGACCACAGGCTTGCCAGCGGCGCGGGCTTGCTCGAGGCGGGCTTGCTCGAGCTGCTGCGCGTAGGTTTCCCATTCGGTCTCTTGCTGCTGTGCTGCCTCGAGCTGCTGCGTAGCCTGCCGGTCTGCGGTGTCGTGGTGTTGCGTGATTGGCTCAACCTGGCGCGCATACTCAGTGAGGCGCTGCTCGATGGTGTCGGCGTGCTGCTCCGCCTCGACGGCGGCCTGCTCATGCTGCGCTGCGGTGTGGCGTAGTCGGTTGATTTCCTCGGTGATGTGGGAACGGTTATCGACGTCCAGCCCGCGCACGTCGCGCAGCGCCTGTTCGCGGGCTGCCTCGATACCAAGGTCTGCATCGTCGCGCCCGAACGCTTCAATGAACTGCTCGCGCGCGTCGGAGTAGTCGTAAGCAACGACGTGCAGCATGTTTGCGTGGCGGCCGCGCGTGAGCCCTACATAGGCTCCGGCTGCGGTGAGCTCGTCACTCAAGACCGTATGCGAGGTGTCCACTGTCATGCCCTGCGCACCGTGCCCGGTCACCGCGTATGCGAGCTGCAAGTTAGTGGCCACGTACTCGGCATCAAGGGTGCGGTGGTGGCCGGTATCGTCGGCCACAATGACACGGCCGTCAGCATTCACGTGCTGCACAATCCAGGTTTGACGGTTCGCGACACCAAGCTCACGGTCGTTCTCACGGGTCGCTACGCGTGCGCCTGCGGCAATGAGGTCACCATCTCGACCCTGCACAGTGGTGCTGGCGTCGATGATGCCCGCACCACTGAGCCGTTCAAACACGGCTTGGTTGATCTGCTGCGCTGCGGCATTCGTGGGGGCAACAACAATAGAGGCCTGTTGGTGCTGTTCTTCGAGCGCAACAGTGTCAGCGAGTCGGGCGAGCTGGGCGTCGAGCGTACCGATCTGCACCATGCCACGCCCAGCCAATTCATCAAAAATGCTGCCCGCGTCTTCGCGATCTCGCATCTTGATCGACAGCGCCGCATACTCTTCATCAATCTCACCGCCCGGGGCGCGGAATCGGCGCACATCGGTGAGGTCGAGCGAAACCCCTGACAGGCTCACAGCTCGTGCGAGGTAACCCCCGCGGCCGACAGCGGCAAGCTGCGCCGCATCACCTGAAAGCACCAGTGTGCCAAGCCCCATAGCGTCGATGTATTGGTGCAGCACGTGCGCGGTGTCCTGGTCAAGCACGCCCGCTTCGTCAACGACCAGGACGGTGCGGGCATCGAGCTGCCGCCCCTCGGGTTGCGGTTTCCACTGCGCAGGCAGTTGCCAACGCCCGTACTCGTCAACGTGAGCACCGGCACGGTACAAGAGTGCGTGCACGCTTTCGCCGGCTACCCCCAACACGTCGCCGGCCTCGAGCGCTCCGCGCTTCGTAGGAGAGACAACAACCAGCCTGCGCCCCTGTTCGGTAAGCGCCTCGGCTGCCGCTTCAAGCATCGTGGTTTTACCCGCTCCCGCAGCACCTTGGATCACTACCAGCTCGTGCGATCCCGTGATCGCCTCAGCGGCCGCCTGCTGCTCAGCCGAGAGCGTGAACCCGTCACGTTCAGCCTGCACCTGCCCGTTTTCACCGGGCACCAAAGCACGCGCGGTAAGGGCATCGGTGAGCTGCTGATCTGTGGCAAGCACCTGGTCGCTCGTGTAGTGCCTGACACCCTCGACGTTAACGCCTGCATCAAAGAACGAGACGCTGCGCTGCATGGCCGCGTCAAGAGCAGCCACACGTAGCTCTGCGACGCCCTCGCTACCGATGAGGTACGTTTGCGCAAGCCTGCGATCAACTGCCGCCTGCACGTCTGCCAACGACCACGCCGACCGGCCTTTGCCAAGGTCTTCAAGCGCACCGGCACCCACAACCTCAGCGGAGACCTGTGCAGCGGTCTGACCGTACAAGGTGCGATCTATGTTCTGCGGGGTGACTTCGCCGACAGCACGAGCGAACCCCTCGGGGGTGAGGTCACCCTCGGGAGATTTTGTGGGGCGATCCTGCGCCCAAGCGTGCGTATCCCACGCCTGCCACTGGCGAGGCCCCGGCTCCTGGCCTGGGTGAGCAATGCGCCATTCAGTCTCAAGCGCTTCACGGTTCACCGCGACCTGATCCCGACGCGCTGAATGCTCGTCAATCAGCGGCACATACTCGCTAACGCGACCACCGCCCTGCGACGGCTCCCAGCTCAACCCCTCGGCTGCGAGCACCTGGCGCAGCTCCATGTCGGTGCTGAGCGAAAGGTCAGCTGCCGCGTTCACACGCTCGGCAAGCCGGTACAGGGTGCGACCGTCGACCGCGCGCCACCGCCCCTCAGCAAACCCAACCGGCAACAGCTGCATGTGCCGGTGATAGTGCGGGTCGCCTGAACGGCTCGTGGTGTGCTGCACGCTCGTGAACTCGATGCGCTCGAACTTCACTTGCCGCTGCTTCCCAATGTCGCCCACGCGGGTGACTGCGTGCTCGTTCAAAGCTTCGGCGGCGCTGGCACACGCGCGCCCCATTGCTCGCTCGAGCACGGCTGCAACCCTCGGGTTCGCGGCCGCTGCAAGGCTCAGGCTCTTATCAACGCTGATGATCGTCTCTTGGTAGAGCGGGGTGCCCCCAATGCTGACCTCACCCGTGAGCGGATCAACATCGGTGCGCTGCCGAAACACGCCTCGCACTTCGTCAGTGTCCGGGTCGCGGTGCTCCATCCACGCACGAAATTGGGTGGGCGTAAGCGCACCCATCTGTGTACCGAATTGGTCAATCACACCGTGCTCAACGGTGCGCTCTTTGCCCTCCCGGTAGTAGTCATCGAGCTTGTCAGCGTCGCGTTCGAGCAGGTAGCTCTCAGCGGTCGCGGCACTGCCACGAAACGCTTTGAACCCGCCCTTGCTCATGTGCTCTTTCCGCTCGCGCTCGTGTCGCTGGTCAGCGCTCCTAGTTCACTAGATTACGTGCTTCAAGAATAGTTGATGATGTGTGTGAATGCTGGGGGTGTGCGGTTAGTGGGGTGTTGAGTGTGAATGTGGTGGCGGACTGTGAGGGTGTGATGATGCTGGGGTGTGTGGAATGTTTGGTTGTTGGGTTGTTGGGTTGTTATATTTCATGTTTTAGTTTAGTAAACTAAAAGACATGTCTGTAAGAGATGAAAAACAAAACCTGTTGGCTGAAGTACACGAGCTGGCTGCGCTGCGGCACGCCCTCGGAAGCCTCGAAAACGAGGTGCGATTAATGCTCGAGCAGGCCGAGCGCAACGCCGCGCGCGGCGAGGTACCACCCTCGCTCATCGCAAAAGCGGCTGGGCTGACCCCCGGGCGAATCACGCAAATACTGGCGCGCCCGAACGATGCCGACCGCACGCCCACCGAGCTGCGCAAACTCACTTACCCCGTGTGCGAGTGGCCTGCCGAGGCGCTTAAAGCACACCGCGCAGACTTTCTGGGCGAGATGACCTACCCGCCCTACCCTGCCCCTCGATCACGCAGCTAAACGCACAAAGGCTCGATGGGTCACTCGAGGCGTTTCAGTCTTTGTCCCTCCACCGTCTACGAGGGTCTTCCCGAATCAACCGGCGCAGCGGGCTTCTGGCCGTCGCGAGGCTCGGGAATTCCGGATTGATCTTCGCGAGTAGCGACAAGCTCCAGTTCAAACGCTTGGTGAGATTGACCTCGAGCAGATTATCGTGGTGAGCGATTCGGTTCCGGAGCAACTGCAAACCGTACAAGGTTGTTCCTACGTGATACCGTGACGCCTCGGTGTTCGACAGTTGCGGGAAGGCTTGGTGGGTGGCTTCCTCCCAAAGCTGCTGTTGCGGAGGCACCCCGCCAACTTGTCCCCGAATCAATGATGTCCATGCGCCAAAAGTGAGTTGCACCAGCACGTCGTCGTGCGTCGGGGTGACACCCTGTCGAGGATGAGTCGCTTGGCGGCGACTCACTTCATCATTCGCCCAGTTCCGCGCCCGATTCAACGGTAATTTAAGGACGTCGTATAGCGGTGCTGCCGCACCATCCTGGGCCGTCCAGTCACGCCCGTACCCTCCAGGCTGGGCGCTGTTCCAGTCTGCGAGCACCGGATCGAGAGCGTTTCTGACGGCAAGCTCAACGTACGCGAGCTGAGCGTGCATTGCTCCTGCGACTTCGTTCGCCCACAGATATAGGTCCAAAGCCCGGGCATTATCGTGGCCCGCCGCAACCAGGTACGGCTGCAACCGGGCAGCACTCAGTAAGGCATATACCGGCGGTTGCTCACTCATCCCCCCTAGGTTATCCTGGGGGTACGCGCATCGGGCTTGGACTGATGCAAATAATTCGGGAACCCTCAGCGCTTCGGTGTTGGGGGTTTCTTGTTTCAACATTCAGTAACTCCAATCGGGTAGCAGTTGCTACTGAAGTAATGCGCGGTCGCTTTCGGCTATCGGCCAAAACGTGTGGATAGCCCAAAAACACGGGCTGCCGCGACCGCTGCGCGATCTTGCCCTGGGCTTGGTACCATCACGAGCAACGTTGTCGCCGAGTGATCTCTTGAGAAAGTTTCTACCGGTTAGAACCGTCTGAACAAGAGAAAGTGATGAACGCTCGTAAAGGCGCTACTGGAGCCCCACTGGGTGGGCGAATAGTCAGGGTAAAACCTCGGCGTTATGAGTTCAACGATGAGTCGTGCGACGTGTGTTTGGCCGTCGAAGGTAGCCCCTGCACAAAGCGTGAATGGGAAGGCCGAAAACCAGGGAAATGGGTCACCTACCGTGAGGAAACTCATAAGACGACAGCTCTCAACCGAGGGTTGAGCTGGCCCATGAATGAGCACGAAGCGCAGTCCGCAAGATTGCGTATGCCCAGAAACAAGAACCGTTAAGGGCGTTACGTAAGTTTGAAATGATGAGCACGTGTGAGTTCGGCCTGACCGTCGGGGAGCTTTCCAAACGCCTCGGCAATCGCCTGCCCCAGTTCAGAGAATGGATGAACGGGCAGACGCTGCACATCTGCCCCGAGCACGGCAAGGTCACGCCCGAGCATGACCTTGCACGGTTCCTCTCATTCTTCAAAGCACCACAACGCGTAGAAATGATCCGCTGCGCTGAGGGTTTCCACCATCACAAAGGCCCGCACGCCTGCGACTTCGATAATCACGAGCAATGCCCCTACTGGGCACAACCGTAACCAACACACGCTCGCAAAACGCCGCGCATATGTCTAGGCGAAGGAGAAAACCATGAAACCTAGACCTAGCAACCAACCAAAAACGTCCGTGAAAATCCAAGCAGATCTCACCATTCCCCTGATCGTGATCTGTTTGCTAATTGCCAAGCTGCTCACTTAAGGCCACAGAATGCCGTCTAACGCCTTCAAAAGCTCTACTGCTTGAAGAACTACCGAACCCGCATCTAAAGCCGCCACAGCCTCGTTCTCGCGCGTCCTGGCATGTCTTCCGGTGAAGAGTGTCAGCTGTATTTGCAGGTTTACGTGAGCACTCACCCGTGAAGTACGTGACGTGACTTACCCCTGCTGAGGGCAAGTGGTTCGCCTCGCGAACCACGCGGCAGCCCACGAAACGCAGCCGAACCCACTCGAGTAGCTCCCGCTCACGACAGACCCGCGCGACCGCCTGCGCGCGTACCTGAGTCAGGTAACTACATGGTTTGGTTTGGTTAATTAAAAGGTTAAAAAGAAAGGTTAGCTGCGCCGAAAAACCTTAGAAACATGCGGCAAAACCCGATTATTACCCAAGCGTTTGGAAGTCGATTACCCAAGCGTTTGGAAGTCGATTACCCAAGCGTTTGGAAGTCGAAGCCCGCTTATCCACAGACTTAGTGTCCTTCCAAACGCTTGGGTAATTACTTTCTCGAGGACTTCCAAGCGCTAGGGTAATCCCAATACCGTTCAGTTAGCAAGGTTGGATGATGTAGTGGGGTGGATGGTGGGGGCGTGGCCAGTCGGCGTGCTGGGAG
>Ga0255342_1004581_pt1 | contig 13996 bp, 14 predicted proteins | sample wastewater_treat_3_FD_192416 | JGI IMG/M metagenome (GOLD analysis project Ga0255342, IMG submission 192416) | Wastewater microbial communities from Lulu Island WWTP, Vancouver, Canada - plant14 | ecosystem: Engineered > WWTP > Wastewater > Unclassified | place: Canada: Vancouver, British...
AAAAGGAAGTTCCAATAAAATAGATTTTTGTGTAAAAAAAAACAAGAAAGGAACTTCCCATGACAAAAGATGTCAGAATGATTATAACGATTGAAATTGAAAATAGCCGGAGGATGACAATAAATTATATGATTCTATCCGACACCTTTGGACAAAAGATACGAGAAATCCAAAAGCAAATTGGCGAAATGATCAGCGAAGCGGTAATAGAAAGTTACGATAATCGAATCCGGCAAGAAGAAGCGAAGGGGCTCAAAGTATTGGGTCGAGAGACGCGGGTCGTAGAGATGGAATGCGGAAAAGTTGCGGTCAAGCGACGGGTATATCAACGAAAGGATGGGAGAAGGTGGAAACCGATCGACGAACTATTGGGGTTAGAGAAATATCAGCGACGGGATGAGAAGGTCATGGAGCGGAATTGCGTGCTAGCGGCACAAACGACCTATCGGCGGACAGCGGAAATCAGCAGCTATCTGAACGAGAAAGCGATCAGCGCATCCACGATCGGGCGGGATGTCAAAAGGGTAGGGGGTAAAATTGCGGCGCAAGAGAAAGCCTATCGGGCAGAAGAAGGAGGAAAGATTTGCAGTGAAATCCTGAATTGTGAATCGGACGGGATATTGATTCCCTTGCAGAAAGAGAAAAAACACAAAGCAGAAATCCGGATGGCGATCGCCTATACCGGCAAGAAATGGATCTCGGGGAACCGTTATCGGCTGCAGAACAAGCTAAGCATCATGGCGATGGATGTCACTATCGAAAAGTGGTAGGAGATGATATGCGAGCGACTGTATTCGAAATATGATTTAGGGAGTGTCAGTCTGTTGGCAGTCGGTGGTGACGGCGGGAAATGGGTTGGTTCCAGTTTCGATCTGGTCGGAGTCAAACAGATCGAGCGCGTGTTGGATCCGTTTCACATCAACAAAGCTATCCGAGAAGCGTATGGGAAAGAAATCGATGTCCCTGACACTTTGAAGACCTTATATCGAGACGGGTTCGATGCGGTCGCAACAGAGCTGCAGAGGTTGAAAGATCAGGGATCGGCTTCTGCAAGAAAAGCCAAAAATTGCTGTTTTGAATATCTGAAAAACCATCAAGATGAAATCCTGCCGTTATCTGCCCGAGGATTGCCCTATGAGAACTTGGCCGGTCTCGGATGCATGGAGTCCAATGTCGGAAAACCCATTGCAATTCGCATGAAAACCCGAGGCTGTAGTTGGTCCCGATCCGGTGCCGAAGCAATGGTGGCCATCCTTTCCCATATCACCGAATTGTCTGATCCTACTTTCCGATATCAGGAAATCAGAGCAAAAGATCAGCGAAAAGGTCGTACTTCGCGAAGAAGGAAATCATAAGTTTCTGAATATTGCGGGCAGCATGCTTCTTTTCCCATTCTGAATGCCACGGTGTGAATCAAAAGAAAATGTTACTAAAAGTATCAATGGATCAAAAGAAAATGTTACCCAAACCCCGAAAAAATGTAGAGATGTAATGAACATCTCTACCGTGGTAAATTGGACATCAAACAGCGCTCGAGTTGCTCCCCGGCATGGCTCTATCCTCTGAAAGATACAGGAGAATTTTAACATGAGTGTGGGGATTGGCAAGAAAGCGAAAAACCCAAAGCAGATCAGAAAATCAGGATCATTCATACGAAGAAGAATCGTTCAAAAGGAGAACAAGCCTACGGATTTCAGCAATTAGGGTCACAGGGTCACTTGAAATGTACGTCGACATGATGGACAATTTATTTTTTATATCGATGAAAGGAGAACTGAGAGCCCTGCGATAAGGAGTACGAGCGATATCATATTTTGGAGAAAGGGTATTATCAGTTCTTTGGGGGCTGAGGATGGTTTTGCGGACAGGTTAGAAGAAGTTGTTATAAATATGATTCAATTCAAAAATGCATGAGATCAAATCAAATTGATTCGGAGTATCGAATCGATGATATCCCAAGAGTTTTCTGACAACAGCCCAGTTCTTCTGCTCGACATGAGCCTGATCATTTTTATGATATGGCCTTGAACGCGTAAACATAATTTTATTCTCTCTGTCGGAACAGAAACCGAAAAGCAAATCATTGATAAATTCTGAGCCATTATCTGAATTTATACCAAGAATTGGAAACGGCAGCCGTTTCTCCATGGAATACATGGCTTGAGCAACATCTTCTTTGGATTTACGACGCAAAATTACATTTTCAGTCCAACCCAGACAAATATCGGTAACGGTTAGCGAGTAAAAGAAAGGTCCTGAAGCAGATCGTCCACAATGAGCAACCAGGTCGATTTCGAGAAAGCCGGGACGATGATCATCCCAATCCATACCGGTACGCACAGCTATCTGTTGTTTAATCAGGCTTCCCGGTTTCGTCAGTGTTTTTCCTTTTCCGTTGTGACTTTTTCGATAAGCGGATAGACTTCGATTGATGGTCGCTGAACTCATGCTGGATAGCAATTGCTTTTCCTCAGAAGTGAAATACATTTCATGACAACTCTCTAATTTTTCTATCAATTCAGGTAGAAATGGTTTGAGCCGTTGCCCACATAAATAATCGCTGATTTCATACAACTTCTCTAATTTGTGAATGATTCCTTCTGTGTATTTTCGCCTTCGCCCCGGTTTCTTCTTGTATGCCTTTTGACGTAGATCGGAATGCAACAGACGTATTGCCGATTTCCGATTGTAGCCAGAGTTCTCAACAAATTCTGTGAGTATTCCTCCTTTTTCAAGTTTCCCCGATTTCAAATAACGAGGCTGAATTTGTGTCGCTAATTCTTTTCGGCTTTTCAGACTCATTTTGTTCCCCATAGGCCTTCCCTCCAGGGCTTATGGTAACAATTTATTTTGATTCATCGAATCTGCTTCAGTAACATTTAATTTGATTCACGTCGCCTTTTCCGCAAAGTCACTTGCAAAGGTATAATCTGTTTGGGAGCCATTTGTTTTTACTTCTTTACTTCCATATTGAAGGATACTTCTGACTCACCACTTTTGTTAAGGTTCAGCAATTTACAGAAAATATGTTATACAAAAAATGAAAAATAGACTTTTAATTTTATAATATTTATATAAAGTTTTTTATATTATTATATTATTTATTAATATCACAATATGTCTTTTATTTGTTCTTATAAATCTACAGGAAATTCGATGCTGAAAATAAATAAATATAATTTATTAGTAAAATTGATCTTCTTATTTTCTATTACTTCTCTCGGTACCAGATTACTGATTATTACATCACCTAATCGTGTAATTGGTTTTTTTATATTTATTATTTTAATATTAATAACATTACCAAAGCTCACTAAAAAAGGGCTCTTTTTGTTTATTTTAATATTTGCTAATTTAATATTTTCAATTATAGTATCAGAAAATAAGAGGAAAAATTTTGATGATAGTATTTATTGGTTAATAACATTATTATTTTTGTATAATCTTAGCTTCAAATCTTTTTTAGAAGAAATTTATATTCAAATTTATAAATCAATTTCATTATTAAAATTCGTTGTTTATATTGGTAATATTTTATTAATTATTGGATTTTTTGATAGCCGATGTTATGTGTCAGGCTGGGGCAGTAAATATTATATTGGATACTCAGTTTTTCCACATTCATTGGCATCAGGTGTTTGTTTGTTAATTGTCTTAACAATGTTTCTCCTTAAGGGAGAAAATAAAAATAAATTGGGAGTTTTTTTATTCATTCCGGGATTTATTTCAATATTAGAAAGTGGAGCACGAACTTTTTTATTACCTCTTTTTATATTTGTATATATTTATTTTATATACTTTATAAAATCTAATATCACAAAATTATTGTTATTTCCAATATTAATAATATCGGTTATTTATATGTTCTTAAACTCTGAAATGATGAACAAATTTTCTTTTACAATTGGAAATCAATATATCGCAAATAATTTTATCGGGCAATTCACAAATGGCAGAGTAAATTTTTGGAAAATTGATATTAATTCTTTTCAAAATTTCGGGCTCATTGAAAAAATGTTTGGAAAAGGATTTGATTTTGTTTACAGTACTAACAAACGTTTATATGGTTCAGAAATATGGGCCCATAATGATTTAATTGATTGCTTATTGAGTGTAGGTATTGTTGGATTATATATATATATATATATCATAGGTATTATGTTATACAATATAAGTAAATTTATAAAATCTAAAATTAATATATTGTTATTAAGTTTTTATTTTATTTTTCCTTTATTAATAAATGGCCTTTTCCTATATCAACATTATCTTTATAGTTTTGTATTATTATGTGTTTTTTTATTCATGATTGAAAATAAAAAAAAATAGATTACGCAACCTTTTTTCTGTAAATTCGAGTCAGAAATACCTTATCGTTCTTTAACAATTCAATAACTTGACAGCACAATAATGTTTGCTGATCTGCCACTTCTCACTAATCTCCATGAGCAAGGCAAAGACCAATCTCAGACAGGAAGCTTCATTTGGAAAGACACCTACCACTCTTGTGCGCCTGCGAATCTCCTGATTAATCCTTTCCAGACTGTTGGTTGTGCGGATCGTGCGCCGGTGTTCCAGTGGAAAGTCAAAGACTGTGAATCCTTCTGCCAGGTTCTCCTCCATCCAGGCAGACAAGCGTGGAGTTGAAAGGGCATATTTCCGGATAGCTTCTTGAAATAGGAGTTCCGCGACTTTTCGGTCTGGTGCATCGAACATGGCTCGAATTTCTGCTGCCACTTCTGCTCGCATGGCCTGTTTAGGCACATAAGCCCCCGCATTTTATAGCAAGTGAAAACCGGCATCGCTGCCAAGGAATACTGCCCAAAACGGCTCTCCTGGCTGCTCCAAGACCTTCGTGGTTATCACAAATGATGAGCTTCATGCCGTTTAAGCCACGCTCCTTCTGACTCTTCAAAAAGGCTTTCCAGTGGGTTTCGTGCTCACTGAGAGACACAGAAACCCCTAAAACCTGCCTTTCACCCTCCAGAGTAATCCCTGTGCCATCAGAACAGCCGTATCTCGCACTTGTCCTGCCTCACGGACTTTCTCGTATAAAGCATCCACGTAAAGATATTGGATATCTCCCTGAAGCCTTTCTCGCCACTCCTGAAGGACTTCGTCCAGTTGAGAGGCCGCCCTGCTGACTTGTGTAGCTGAGACCTCAACCCCGCAAAACTGTTCCGTGATAGCTTTAACCTTTCGAGTGGACACTCCTTGAACGTACATCTAAGGAAACGCTGATTTAATGCGTTGGAGACCGCCAATAATATTAATTATGATTTATAATTATGACATAAAAAGAGAGGCGGATCACACATGGATAAACAAGAATCATTCAGTATGGTAGAGTACTCAAAGCGAAAGAAAATTACCAAACGGGAAGAGTTTCTGAAATCAATGGATGAGATCATTCCATGGAAAAAATGGGTGTCATTGATCGAGCCATATTATCCGAAGGGCAAACGTGGGCGACCGCCGAGGGGGATAGAAACAATGCTGAGGATGTATCTGTTGCAGGTATGGTTCTCTCTTTCAGATGAAGGGATAGAAGACAGTATTTACGATAGTTTTGCAATGAGGCAGTTTATGCATATCAACTTTTTCACAGAACAAGTGCCTGACGCAACAACACTGCTCAAATTCCGGCATTTACTTGAAAAAGAAAAGATAGGCGAAAAACTCTTCGAAGATGTCAAAGATCAGCTTGATCATGCTAGACTCATCATGCATGGAGGAACCGTTGTTGATGCGACCTTGATATCAGCTCCAAGCTCAACCAAGAATGAAGACAGGAAACGAGATCCTGAAATGCATCAAACCAAAAAAGGGAACCAATGGTATTTTGGCATGAAAGCCCATTGTGGGGTTGACGCAGGAACAGGTTATGTTCATACAATAACCGGCACTTCCGCAAATGTGCATGATTCGGCAGAAACAGCAAAGCTTATTTGTGAGGATGACACCGTCATGTATGGCGATTCAGGTTATCTCGGAGTTGCCCAACATGAGGAAATAAAAAACAATCCGCATCTTTCTGCTATTGATTTTCGAATCAACCGGCGTCCATCAAGTATCTAACTTCAAGATGGAACATTGGGAATCAACTGGGACGAATATATTGAAAGCCGGAAGTCATCAGTACGAGCGAAGGTTGAGTACCCGTTTCTTATCGTGAAGAGGCAATTCGGGTATTTTAAAGCGGCTTATCGCGGAATAGCAAAGAATATGAATCGATTTCATGTGTTGTTTGCCAGTGCCAATTTGGTGATGTGTATTCGAGGAGGTAGAACCGAAGAATTCTGCAATGCGTGATTATGGGACAACTGTATCTCGTAATTGAAAAAAGAGGATAAGAACCTACTGAAAGACACCATTTAAGAGTCAAATCCCCTTGTATTTATCGGTTTTCACCGGGAAATTGATTGTTTTTGGAAATGCCCTTTTTAATCAGCATTTCCTTAATTTTCTATCCGAAATTTTAACATAGACCCTTTACTTCATATATCATGCTATATATTAATTTTGTAAGAAAAAATAAAAAATGTCTATTACCATTAATTATATTATTTGTATTGGCATATTTTAATGGGCTGTATATATATGTAACTTTTGCAGTTGCCGCTGCGATATTATGGTTTTTTATGGTGAGCTTTTTGGATACAAACAATGTAATATTAGAGCGTGAGCGTGAAATATAAAATAGGAGGTTTTTGTATGGAGCCATTGATAACAATAAGTATAGCAGCTTATAATGCTGAGAAATATTTGCAGAAGTGCATTGACACAATGATATCTTGCAAAATGCTGGATAAAATGCAGATAATAGTTGTTAATGATGGGTCTAAAGATTTAACACAAGAGATTGCAAAAAAAAATTCAATCATGTTTCCCGACTCCATCGAATGTGTTAATAAAGCGAATGGTGGACACGGGTCAACAATTAATACTAGTATTTCATTAGCGAAGGGAAAATACTTTAAGATTGTTGATTCTGATGATTGGGTGGAAACTCAAAACATGGATAAATTGATAGAATATTTAGAAAACGCAACTTCCGATATGGTAATTAATCCTTATTATCGAGTTAATGCAAAGACTGGCAACAAGACCCTGATATCACCGTTCAGTAAAGAGCCCCCGAAAGCCTCCATTATGAGCACAATAGAGGAACTATTAACATGTGAATACAAAATGGCAATGCATTCTGTAACTTTTCGGACAGATCTTTTAAAAAAAGTGGGGCCGATCATTGACAACCATTGCTTCTACGTTGATGCCGAATATACTCTATTCCCAATAAAATACGCCAGAACTTTTACATATCTTAAATTTTCTATATATGATTATCTTATTGGAACACAAGACCAGAGTGTGAATATGAAGAATATGATAAAGAGGAGACAGCAACATTTAACAGTATGCAAGCGTATAATAGACTATTATCATAATAACAAAGATATACTCACGGATTCACAAGAGAAAATTATTGTGAAGCGCATCGAAGAATTTATCTGCTACCAATATATAATATTATTGAATAACAATAATAAAAATGAAGTTGCTGAATTTGATAGGTATTTGTATGATGCAGATCTAACTCTTTACAAGTCTTCTGTTAGTTATGGAAAGAAGCAGCTGAAATCCAAATATATTTATCTTCTCGATAGAATGAGATCAAAGGAATTTAAGAACTATTTTCTATTGTCAAAAATAATAGAAGCGCATAGAATGTTGACCTCAATTAAAAGATAATACTATATTTTGTAAATGAGTTATACGTATTTTAAAAGGGTAATTAGCAATGTTAGAGAAAAATATATCAGTAAAGAAGAATTTCATTATGAACGCTATTCTTGGTCTGCGTTTCAAATTTCCATAGTCAGGGAAAAAAGACAAAAAAAAGGAAGTTCCTATACAATAGTTTTTTACAAATTAAAACAAGAAAGGAACTTCCCATGACAAAAGATGCCAGAATGATTATAATGATTGAGATTGAAAATGGCCGGAGGATAACAGTGGGATATGTGATTCTATCCGACACCTTTGGACAAAGGATGAGAGAAATTCAAAAGCAAATTGGCGAAATGATCAGCGAGGCGGTAATAGAAAGTTACGATAATTGGATCCGGCAAGAAGAAGCGAAGGGGCTCAAAGTACTGAGTCGAGCAACAGTTTTATTTTGAGAATCTTACAACAAAAATAAAGTACAACCAATATAACGATATGTATGCTGAAATTTCCAGAAAGGTTAGGAAAATAAAAAATGCATAAATTTGACTTCTTAATTATAGGAGCAGGCCTTTATGGCTGTACTTGTGCTCAGCAGTTAACGGAAGCAGGAAGGGAATGCCTCGTTATTGAAAAAAGAGATCATATTGCGGGCAATATTTACACTAAGGAAATAGAAGGAATCCAAGTCCATTGCTATGGCGGTCATATTTTCCACACAAATGATAAAAATATTTGGGACTACATCAATCGATTCGCTTCTTTTAATAATTTTATAAACTCACCAATTGCGAATTATAAGGGTGAAATATATAATTTGCCGTTTAATATGAACACTTTTTATCAAATGTGGGGGGTTGTGACTCCTCAACAAGCACAAGAAAAAATTCAGCAACAAGTTGCTAAAGCCAAAATTACTAGCCCGACAAATTTAGAGGAACAAGCCATCAGTCTTGTTGGAACAGATATATATCAAAAATTAGTAAAAGGTTATACAGAAAAGCAATGGGGGAAACCCTGCTCAGAATTACCACCATTTATAATAAAAAGACTCCCTGTCCGTTTCACTTACGATAATAACTACTTTAATGACAGATATCAAGGTATTCCAGAATGTGGATATACTGAAATGATTCGCAAAATGCTTGATGGAATAGATGTTCAATTATCGACAGATTATTTTGAGAATCGCAAAATTAGCAAGATGGCTAAAAGAATTATATATACAGGTCCTATTGATGCGTATTTTGAATACAAGTATGGTTATCTTGAATGGCGTAGCTTACGCTTCGATACACAGGTTTTTGATTGTCCAAATTACCAGGGCGTTGCTGCGGTTAATTACACCGATGCAGAAACTCCCTTTACCAGAATTATTGAACATAAGCATTTTGCATTTGGTAATCAACCAAAAACGATTATTACATGGGAGTACCCGATCAAATGGCAACCCGGAATGGAAGCCTATTATCCAATAAATGATATCGAAAACAATGCAAAATATGAACAATATCGGGCTTTGGCAAATAAAGAAGAAAATGCAACATTTGGAGGTCGACTTGCGACTTACCAATATCTTGATATGGACAAAATTATATCAGGTGCTCTTCATCTTTCTTCGGAATTATTAAAAAATGAATAGAGTAGACCAACGAATTGGTAAAAATATTTACTATAATGTCATTCTTCAACTCTCGACGATGTTACTCTCGTTGCTTTCAACACCATATTTGGCTCGTGTTCTGGGTGCTGAAGGACTTGGAGCTTATGCTTATACATATACAATTGTACAGTATTTTGTTCTAGCAGGTACCTTAGGAACGACAACCTATGGAACACGTCAGGTTGCATTTTCTCGACAAAACATTGAAAATTTATCAAAAACGTTTTGGAATATTTTTTTCTTCCGGATAATCCTTACCAGCATAATAATTATATTCTATATTATCTTTTTTCTTGTATTTCCATCAAAATACAAAATATTGTTTTTTATGCAATTAATTGTTTTATTTTCCAATCAACTCGATATCTCATGGTTGTTTTCAGGGTTAGAGGATTTCAAAAAAATAGCCATACGCGGAACTGTTGTAAAGATAATTGCATTTATATTAATTTTTCCGATTGTCAAAAAGCCAAGCGATATTTGGAAATATACTTTAATTCAAGGTGGATCGATGTTAGTAGGTAATCTCGCCTTATGGGTTTATTTTCCGAGAGAATTAAGAAAGCCACAATATAATTGGCAAGCTATTAAAGAACATCTTTTCCCTGCAATTAAACTTTTTATACCCCAAGTAGCAATTGATATATATGTGTTATTTGATAAGACCATGTTAGGTGCGATGACCTCAGCCAGCCAGGTAGGTTTTTATGATAAAGCTGAACAGTTTGCCAAATTGCCACTATCTTTTATTGGTATATTAAGTACAGTAATGTTGCCAGTAATGAGCAGTTTTTCAGGAGAAAATAACATAGAAATGAGTAAGAAATATCTTTTTCGAAGCCTGCAAATGATCTTACTTATTTCTATAGCATCAGGATTTGGCATGGCAGGAATTGCTCCGCAATTTGTACCTTGGATGTTGGGAGAAGGTTTTACAGAAAGTATCGCCTTTCTTATTATTTTAGCAGCCTTGACTCCAATCATATCCATAAGCAATATTATTGGCCGGTTATACTTAATTCCGTTTCATCAAGAAAAACAATTGACTATATCCGTCCTCTGTGGAGCCGGCTCAAATATAATTTTGAATCTTTTATTTATTCCTAAATGGCAAGCAATTGGAGCGTGCATAGCTACATTGATTACAGAAAGCGTTGTATCGATTGTTCAATATTCATTTCTATATAAACAAATAGATAACAAATTACTCGGAATATCGATCATAAAAAGTTTAATCGCAGGGATTGTCATGTTTTTTGTCATTCATGCATTAGGGCTAGCCAGAGGGCCCCATATTTCTACGACATTTCTACAAATTATTGTCGGGACTATTGTATATATTAGCATTCTTTTGCTTCTGCAAGAAAAAGCAATTTTGAAGCTATTAAAATCAGTTCATCAGACAGCACTCAAATATATTATTAATAAATGAGATCTCCTCGATAATATTTCGTTTAAATCAGAAATTAAGAAAATGTTTAATGTACCATGAAATATTCATAAGTATGAACAGATTTTCTGAAATTTATAAGATTCACATATTTTCTCACATTTTAGTTCATATTATCCATCATTAATTTTGATATACAAATATTATTGGTTCAATGAATTTAAAAAATATCAAAACTTAAATACTCTAAACACAATTCTTCTCAGCAATTCTCAATTTGAAAAATCACAAAATAGGGTAATGCAATCAAAATGGCATGGAAATTGCGCCTTTTAGGGCATGACCAACCAGAAATTAAAACTCGACCACATGCTCCAAAGTTTGGAAGCGATTTTTAAAGGTCTTCCAGAACATCGTCAGGGAAAGAACAACCATTATGAGTTAGCTGATGCTGGAATGGGGGCATTTTCGGTATTTTTTACCCAAAGTCCATCGTTTTTAGCACATCAGCGAGACATGAAGTTGCGTAAGGGCCGCAGCAATGCGGAGAATTTGTTTGACCTCCGCGAGATACCCAGTGACAATCAAATTCGCAACCTGCTGGATCCGATCAGTCCAGAACACCTAGATAGATGCTACCAGCAGCTATTTCAAGACCTGGAGCAAGCCGGAATACTGGAAGGGTATCACTCGTTTGGGAATACCCTATTAGTAGCGATTGATGGGACGGAATACTTCTCATCGAAGAAAATCCATTGTGAGCAATGCAGTCATCGCACTTTACAGAATGGCGAAACCCTTTATTACCACAGTGTGCTGACGCCGGTGATTGTGCAGGCGGGAAATGAGCGCGTGCTTCCCCTGGAGCCGGAGTTTATTACCCCACAGGATGGGGCTGAAAAGCAAGATTGCGAAATTCGGGCTGCCAAGCGTTGGCTTGAAAAGCATGCTGCTTTCTACGCCCAACAGCATATCACTATCCTGGGTGACGATCTGTACAGCCGCCAACCTTTTTGTCAGGCACTAAAGGACAAACATTGCCACTTTATTCTCGTCTGCAAGCCGGATTCGCATCTCTACTTCTACGAAACCGTGGATTTTCTAAGCGTTCAAAATGTTTTAGGGCGCAAAGAGGTGCGAAAATGGAATGGACGTTATGTAGAAATCTATACCTATCGCTATGCCAACCAACTTCCCTTAGGAGGAGAGCGAAACGCATTAGCAGTAAACTGGTGCGAATTGAGCATTGTTCGGGAAGATACCGGCGAACTCATTTACAAAAACGCCTTTATCACGGATTTTGAGATCACTGCGATGACGGTAGAGGCCATTGTGCGAGATGGCCGGGCTCGCTGGAAGGTCGAGAATGAGCACAACAATGTACTCAAGACCAAAGGCTATCACATTGAGCACAACTTCGGACATGGGAACCAATATTTGGCTGCCTTGCTGCTTTCCCTAAATTTACTGGCTTTCCTGTTCCATACTGTCGCAGACCTGGTTAATGAACATTACCGCGCCGTCCGTCAGGCTTTAGGCAGACGGCAAACCTTCTTTCAAGACCTGGAAGCCTTGCTGCGCTATGTCACCTTTGATTCCTGGGAAGATGTCCTCTTATTTATGTTCCACGGCCTTGAATTGGATAAGAAGTGACGACCGCCAGCTCCTTGTTTTTCCTCTTCGTAGCAAATGCGGCTGTTTTGCCGTGCCGGTTCACAATTCGACTTGCTGTTATTGGATAATGATTCTATTATTCATTGTCATCTGATCACTATGTATTTCCTTAATCAGGCTTTTTTCCTTCCTTATCTGTTCCCATTTTTGCTATATTGAGAATTGCTGAATTCTTCTCTCTCCCCTTGACTTAATGTGAGGGGGGATTAAAATAAAGATGCTCAAATCAGACGCAGCGGCGCGATGGCGGAATAGGCAGACGCAACAGACTTAAAATCTGTCGGTGGCAACATCATGTGGGTTCGACCCCCACTCGCGCCACAGGTGAAAGACTTTGGTTCAAAATCCGGGGGAGATCCTCCGGATTTTCTTTTTTTTTACACAGAATCTTTTGATCAATAAGAAGGGAAGCCAATGGCTGAAATCTTTGAAGCGCTGATGGTTATTTTTTTTGGAATTTCTTGGCCCGTTTCGATTGTGAAATCGTGGAAATCCGGGACCGCCAAAGGAAAAAGTTTGGTATTTTTATGCTTTATCCTGATCGGATATCTTTTTGGCATGATCAGCAAAATCATCGCCGGAAAGATCACCTACGTTCTTGTTTTTTACGTCCTCAATTTCATTATGGTCTCCATCGATCTATGTCTCTATTTCCGCAATACCAAATTGGATCGACAAAGAGAAAAAACGCCTGCGGGTGACTCTTAATGACCTATTTGTTCGACTCCGGCTTGATAAGCTTCTCGGAAATCAGCCGGTCACGCGTTTGAAACATCAAGTGTGACAAATCGTCTTAGCAAACCGGCATCATCGATCGACACGAATCACTGCCGATCGGCTCGATTCAGGAAACCCCGATCCGTTTCATCTCCCGTCCGCTGACACAACCGTTTCTCCTGCAATTACAGGCTATGCGAAGCCCGTGAAATCAAGCTCGGAACCGAAATCCGGTCGTGCCGGACGTCCGGAAATCCATTCATGATAAGATCTTTCATGAGATCAAGGCTTGAAGGGGGTGATTCGGTCGGGGCTAGACAGGAGATCGGCCGTCTTCGCCGCTCCGCCTGCCTCCTCGAGATGCGTAACGTTCCCCAAGAATTTATAAAATTTCACTCCGATTTCATGCTATACTGAAAATATCTTAAGATTCAATGAAACGTTGCGGAGAAGAGTGAATGCTAAATCATCGACATGACCTGATGTACGGGGATATCAAGTTGTTCAGCGGCACCAGTTGTGAACCGCTCGCACAAAAAATCGCGGATTATATCGGGATCCCTTTGTGCGAGAGAAAGATCATCGAGTTCGCCAATGAAAATCTTTTTGTTCAGTTGGGAGGCAGCGTTCGAGGCCAGGATTGCTATGTGATTCAAACCACTTCCAGACCGGTTCATCGCAATCTGATGGAGCTGCTGATTCTGATTCAGACGCTCAAGTTGGATTCCGCCGCCCGCATTACGGCGGTTGTGCCGTATTTTTGTTATGCCAGGTCCGATAAGAAAGATCAGCCGCGCGTGCCGATTACAGCCAAATTGGTGGCC
>Ga0255342_1004586_pt1 | contig 13984 bp, 11 predicted proteins | sample wastewater_treat_3_FD_192416 | JGI IMG/M metagenome (GOLD analysis project Ga0255342, IMG submission 192416) | Wastewater microbial communities from Lulu Island WWTP, Vancouver, Canada - plant14 | ecosystem: Engineered > WWTP > Wastewater > Unclassified | place: Canada: Vancouver, British...
GGTGGCCGCCGACGGGCGGTGCTTTGCCATGACACCCCTCCTGTACAAGGAGGAGATAGTCAGGGCCTTCGGCGATGTTCCCTTCTACGCCGAGTGGGACGACCACGAGGGGTTCACCGGCGCCTTCCGGCGGGGGTGCGACCACCTGGGAATAGCAGGAGGCAGGATTGCCTTCAACGACGGGGTGCGGGCGGTGGACATGCTGGCCATCAGGGATGCCATGGACATGAAGATGGAGAACGGGGCGAAGATCCTGGAACCCCTCCGTTCCCGGAAGGACGAAGGGGAACTTGCCCTCATGAGGGAGGCCTCCCGCATGGTGGACGAAGTGGTGGGAATGCTGAAGGCGTTTATCCGCCCGGGCATGAACGAACGGCAGATTGCCCAAAAAATTCCCGACTTCTTCGAAGAGGCGGGGGCCGACGACATATCCTTCTCCCCCATCGTCGCAAGCGGGCCAAACGGCTCCATGCCCCACTACGGCGGCGGCCGCAGGGTTATTGAAGAAAACGATATTATCATCCTGGACCTGGGCGGGCGGTACAAATCCTACTGCTCCGACACCACCAGAACCCTGTTCACCGGGACTCCCACCGACGAGCAGAGGCATGTTTACGAAATAGTCCGGCAGGCCCAGGCGGCGGGCGAGGCGGCGGTGGTAAAGGGCGCCACCGGACAGGACGTGGACAGGGCCGCCAGGAAGGTAATCGTTGACGCCGGTTACGGCAAGTATTTCTTCAACCGGGTGGGGCACGGCATAGGCATTGCGGTTCATGAATCCCCCTACATCATAGAGGGCAACGACAGGCCCCTGGAGCCGGGGAACGTCTTCAGCGTGGAGCCGGGGATCTACATTCCGGGCAAGTTCGGGGTTAGGATTGAAAACCTGGTGGCAGTAAGGCCCGACGGCTCAGGGGAAGCCCTGAACCACTTCCCCAGGGACCTGGAGTCGGCGATCATCCCGGGGTAGGTTTCTTTATTGTTCCGACAGGGCAATTTTTGCCGGGTACCGTATGACATCATGTAAGGAGGACCCGGGTTTCAGAAATGAACTCCATAAACCCCGCCCCGGATCCCTCCGGCGCTTCGCGCCGTTCGGTATGACAGTGTTATTAACGACCGCCGTTAGGCGGGCTTACGCTATCCTAGATAACAATGCAAGTCGCCCCTAACCTCCCTCAAGGCTCCCCGTTCTCCAGCATGGTAAGGGCGAAGGGAATCCCCATCTAAAGCCGGCCTTCTTCACGGCCTCCCTTCCTGGATTTCCGCAGTTCCTTCTCAAGGCAGGCATTACCACCGCCTCCTTCGAGAGAGTGTTTCTAAGCTCCAACGTGCTTAAATAACTGCTGAAAGGGCTAGCTGTACACTGTGCTTCTGTGACCGATCTCCAACACCAGCACCAGTAGCCTGCCGTCTTCAATACGGCAAAGGATGCGCCAATCCCCCACGCGATAACGCCAAAGACCGGATAGGGCTGCGGTCAGCCCTTTACCGCGAGAACGGGGGCTTTCAAGCTCCTCCAGCCCGGACAGGTATTTTACAATCCGCAGAGCTTCGGGAGCATCGATGGCAGCAAGTTGCTTCTCTGCACGGCGGGAGAGTTCAATCCTCCAGCCCAAGACGGCGCCTCACTTCATCAAGGGGGGAAGAGGCGCCGCCGTCGAGAAGATACTCTTCATAAGCTGCCGCAGCAAGTGCGGCGTCCTCCATGTCGTCGATATAAGCTTCGATAGCTTTGCGAGCATACCATGTCTTTGTCCTGCCCGTCTTTCGCGCCAAGTCGTCAAGACGCGACGAGAGTTTTTCATCCAGTCGTATAGCAAGCATAGAAGCTCCTCCTCTCCTGCCATACAAGTATAGCATTGGAAGCCATTCCAATGAAGAAGATGCTTTACCGCAGAGTGTAATTCCTCGGAACAAAGAGGGGCCCGGTTCGCTGTTCTCGGGCCAGGTCCCGAACGAGCTTGGCGAGGAGGGACCCGGGTTTCAGAAATAAACTCTCTATACCCCACCCCGGATCCCTCCGGCGCTTCGCGCCGTTCGGGATGACAGTGCGGGCTCATCGCCGTCCGGGATGACACTAATATTTACGCCCGGGATGACAGCTTCCTGCCCCCTTCAGCCCCGGTAAACCTTCCCCAGCCGGTCCAGCATGGCGTGAAACTCATCATGCTTGCCAGGGCCGATACGCTCCTCCTCCACTTTGGCGAACTCCCGGGCCAGCTCTTCGTCCTTCGCTTCGTCCAGCCTCTGGGCCGCCATGATGAAGAGTACGCCGTCCTCCTTCTGGATGTGCTGCCGTAGGAGGGCCGTGTAACCGCGGGCGTTTTCAGTGAAAAGGGAGGCTGCCCCGCCGGTACCGGCCTTCATGGCCTCCACGGCCTCTTTCATTTTGGCAATATGCTCCCGGCCCCGCGCGTGCTCGCTCAGCATAACCCCTATGGGGCCGCCTTCGTTCGGGATTCCGGCCGCCTCGAGGGCAGGGAAGAGGAAGTCCTCCTCCTTGCCGTGGTGGCACCTGTCCGCGAAGACGGCAAGGAATTCCAGCATATCCTCCAGGTCGCCGAAAACCGGGGCCTTCCCGGCGCTGATTTTTGCCGCCGCCCCGTCCAGAATATCGAGCATTGCCTCAATCCCGCGGTGTTCGCTTTTCAGTTCATCCGTCGATTTCATTTTCATCTCTCCTTCTCGCTTTCCCCGTTCCCGGACAGGGGAAAGCTTATTTTTATCCTGCAGCCTTCAAGGGGCGCGGAATCAAGTGTCATGGCGCCGCCAAGGAGCCTGGCCCGCTCGTACATGTTTGCAAGCCCCCTGTGGCCCGTGGTCCGCAGGATTTCGTACCCGCCCCCTTCAAGCCTTGAAGCGTCGAAGCCTGAACCGTCGTCTTCCAGGGTAAAGATAACCCTGTCCCCTTCTTTTCTTGCCTCAGCCCTGAAGCTTCGCGCCCTGCCGTGGCGGACGGCGTTGGACGCCGCCTCCTGGAAGATGCGCACCAGGGCGAGGACACGCTCCTCGGGGAGGCAGTCCAGCTCCTCATCAGCCTCGACTTCCACAGCCAGGCCTTCGTAGGCCCTGGAGAGCCGGTCGGCATTCTCCTGCAGGGCGCTTGCCAGGCCCAGCCTGACCCACGACGGCGATAGCTCGTCGCAGTAGTCCCTTATCTCTCTGGCAGCGGCCTGGACCGCTTCCTCTGCCGTGGCGAGATGGCCCCCCGGGTCACCCCCGCCATTTTGAAGGGTTTCGCCAGCCAGCTGGATCCGCTTTATGGCCGCCACGGAGGCCTGGAGGGGCCCGTCGTGAAGCTCCCTGGCCAGGTGCCCCCGGGCCTGCTCCTCAACCCTCACCATGTCCGTTACGTACCGTTTTTTAAGCTCCTCTTTGTCGAAGGCCTCCCCCGCCAGGGCGCCGATAACCTCCGACAAAGACTCCAGCTCGTAAAGGGGGCCGCTGTAGAGGACGGGGCTCCGGTCCCGCCCCCAGCTGATCCGGGGAATCTTCTCAACGATCCCCCGCAGGGGCGCGGCCAGGTACTTCCAAAGCAGCACCATGCCGGTAAATACAGCGGACGACGCAGTCATGGCGGCAAGAATCCAGAATTTCCATATTTCCGCAAGGGGAGCCAGGAGGGCCGTCCTTGAGACAGCCGCGAGGATGCGGTTCCCGTCCTCCAGCTCCCTTGATACTGCGTAGTAGATATTCCCTTCGCCGTCTTCCGCCCGGCGGGGCTCTTCGTCAAAGGGCCCGTCCTTCATAAGGAACTGCAGCTTTTCTGCCCCCTGGGAGGCGGCAAGAACCCTGCCGTCGGGTGCGAGGTAGAGCATGCCACCCGCCTCCCCCATTTTCAGGGCCTGATCCATGGACATCATCCTGAATCTCATCTGCCCCATGGGCCTGTGCCTTGACGGGCCCCTCCCCGCCCTGCCTATTTCTGCGAAGGTCTCCGCCAGGTCGAGGACGTAGGAACGCATCATGGAGTCCATGGCCTCCTCCTGGGCCCGGTACGAGTGGACCGATACCACGAGGAGGGCCGCGGCGGGAAGGGTGACGACGATCATGAGGAACAGGAGAAAATTTTTTCTCACGGCGACCTGCCGTCCCCTTCGAGGAAGTAAAGCTCGTCCAGCATTACCAGCCCTTTTTTGAGGGCGAGAAGAATTGCCTCGGTCTTGTTCCGGGCGCCCAGTTTGCCGTAGATGGAGGTAAGATGGGCCGCCACCGTCCGCCCGGTGATGGAAAGGATGGACGCCACCTCCGACGACGGCAGGCCCTGCCCCGCCAGGATAAGGACTTCCCGCTCCCGGGGGGACAGTTCTTCAGCAGTCTCCTCCTCGTTAACCAGGGAGACTGAAGGGTCCAGGTAAAAGATACCGGCGGCAGTGTCGAAAACGGCCTTGCGCAGCTCCTCCAGGGGGGCTGACTTCAGGATGAAGCCCTTGGCCCCGGCCCTGACCGACGCCATGACGTACTGGTGGGCGCTGTAGGCGGTGAGAATGAGGACGTTGGTTTTGAGCCCTTCTTTACGTATCCGGGCGGCGATTTCGATACCGTTGCCGCCCGGCATCTCAATATCCAGCATGGCGAGGTCGGGGGAGAGGTCCAAAACAGCCCGCCACGCCGATTCGCCGTCGGAGGCAAGTCCCGCAAGCTCCATGCCCTCTTCTTTTTCAAGCCACGCTGCAAGCCCCGAACGGGTCAGGGGGTGATCGTCGGCGAGAAGTATACGTATCATTATTTTTGCCTCCCTCCATGGCCAAATTGTAGCACGAGTGCAGGCGCGGGAATTGTCAATTCTTACAATGGCCGAACCGGCAGAAAGCACCATGACCCCCGTTCGAAGGGAGGGTATCCTTTACCCATCACAAGCTGAAAGGCGGGAAATGAAATGAAAAGACTAAACGGTAAAATTTTTGCGGCGGTTATGGTTGCAGTTCTCCTGGCGGCGGGCAGCGCCTTTGCATGGGGCGGAAGGTCAGGGTTCCAGGGGCAGAACCAGGGACAGGGAAAGATGTACGGCCAGGGTCAGGCATGGAACCAGGGCCCCCGGGGACAGTACTTTGCTAACCCCGGACAGAAGGGCGGATGGAACATGCATTCCATGATGGGCAGCCGGGATTCCAGGTTTGCGGGCAGACATTTCATGATGGGCGGCGGAGATTCCAGGTTTGCAGGCAGACATTTCATGATGGGCGGCAGAGATTCCAGGTTTGCGGGAAGGCATTCCATGATGGGCGGCAGAAGCTCCGGGTTTACCGGCGGGCGTAACGCCATGGGCGGCATGGGCGGCCGGGGGGGAATCTGGAACAACGTTGAAATTCCCCAGGAAATCAGGGACAAGCAGGCCGAGATGGGCAAGCTCTCCATTGAGATGAGAAACGAAATGTGGAAGAAGCCCATGGACCGGGCCAGGGTGGAGGAGCTTTTTAAAAAGCAGACGGCGCTTGGGAACGAGCTCTCCGAATGGCGGATGAAGACCTGCCTGGATACGATCGAGAAGCTTCAGAAGTAAGGCGCGCGCATCAAAAATCAGCGGCATAAAGCCCGAAGGCGGAGGTTAACCTCCGCCTTCGGGCTTTTATTGCGTAAAAAATAATGCGGCCGGACTTCCGGTTCTCAAAGGCCGGCTCCTGCTCAGGCCCCGCCCGAACGGAAGATTTCGTCCATCTTTTCGTGATTTTCCCTGAAGAACTTAAGCATCGCAGGGCTGAAATGGTCCGGTGAAGTCCTGCCGTCGCCACTTAGAATCACCCTGACCGCATCCCCGTGGCTCATGGCGCCCTTGTAAACCCGGCTGGACCTGAGGGCATCGTAGACGTCGGCCAGGGCCACCACCTGCCCCTCCCACGGGACGGCGTCTCCGGCCAGCCCCAGGGGGTAGCCGCGTCCCATTTTTCGTGGTGTGTGAGGCATATTTTTCTTGCCATCTCAAGCCACCTGGCATCTCCGATTATTTCCGCCCCCCACCGGGGATGCATTTCGACAATCGCCATCTCTTCATCGGTGAGAGGCCCGTCTTTACCGAGGATGGACATGGGTATCCGAAGCTTCCCGATATCGTGGAGGCGGGAGAACAGCGCAATATCATTCTGCTCCTCCCGGCTTTTCCCGAGGGCCGCCGCTGCCAGCCTGGAGAAGGCGCCGATCCTGTCCATATGGTCGCCGGTCTCAAGGTGGTATATCTCCGTCACAGACCGGAGTTTTTCTGTAAGGTAGCGGTACGACTCCTTTACATCCTTCTTGGCGTCAAGAACGTCAAGAAGCCCTGCAATCGTGGAAGCAACCGGCATCAGGGTTTCGACAAGCTCCCGGTCCTCGGGCCTCGGCTCGCCGGCGAAAGCCACCTCCAGTACGCCCACTCCCTTGCCTCTGTGGATAAGGGGGATTTCCACCTCGGAGACAACCTCCGGGTGAATCTGGTAGTAGTCGGGGTCCTTCGCAACATCCTCAACCCAGAGAGCCCTCTTCTCTCTCATCGCCCTCCCCGCAACGCTGGCCTGGCACAGGGATATTGCGTCCGCTTTAGGGGAGGACCGGTAGCCGCTCGCAGCCAGGGGCGACATAAGGCCGTCCCTGCAGTCCGCCAGCAGAACGCCGAAAGCCCCGGCGTTTCTTCTTATTGCCTCAACAATCTTGCTGAACTTGGCGTTATAGTCCCCGTCCCGGGACACGGTGTCCATTACGCTGAGGGTGCTCCTCCAGATTCTCTGTCTTTCGATGAGCTCGCTGTTCGCCTTTGTCAGGTTGTCCTGCATGGCAAGGGCCTGATCGGTGAGGGCGGCTATTTCATCGCCCTGCCTGCCTATGACTCCCAGGGCATTCTTAAGGCTCCCGAGGAACCGCCTGAATTCGGGTACACGGGAGTTGTCTTCGGCATTGCCGATTTCATCGGCAAGTACTCTAACGCTGTTTGAAATCTCCCCCGGACTACCCGTCCGGGAAAGCCTGGCGGCAAAGCTGTCGGCCACTGCGGTGAGCGAGGAGAATGATTTGCCGAATTCCCTTGCCGCAGGCATAAACAGCGCTCCCCCGAGGGCAAGTATTATTAACCAGCCGGCGAGATGGTGGACGGCAATCTCAAGCACGAAGCGGCGAAAGGATGCTTCGGGGTAGATCAGGCCGTAAGTGAAATATTCGCCGGCCCGCGCATGGAAAAGTATCTGGCTTTCTCCGCCGGCAAGGACGGTCTCCGAGGCGGCTTTTATGTGAAGATGATTGTTTTCATGGACCGGCGCAAGCGGCCAAACTTCGGACAGGACAAGCGCGAGACCGCCGGGCGGATAGCCTTCCCCGGACGGCATTAATAAAGAACCGTGGCCGTCAACCAGAAACCCGGTTCCCTCGCCAAATACTTTTTCTTCCCCTACTCTTTCTTTTACTTGAGAAAGATCTACGTCAAGGCCAAAAACCCCGACAAGCGCCCCGGACGATGCGTAAACCGGCGATGCGATGCTGATTACAGGCTCTCCCGTTTTAAGATCGCTGAAGGGTCTCGTGACAATTGCCCGTTTCATTGCCGCGGCCTCTTCATACCACGGGCGCGACCTCGGGTCGTAACCCTCCGGGGGCGTTCTTGCGGTGGATTCAATGAACTCTCCCGTGGCGAAACCCATAAAAACGTTTTCGATCCCCTCTCCCCTGGCAGACTCAAGATACCGTCCTAACAGCGGAGTAATATCAAGGGCAGGGGCGGCGTCCAGAACAGCCCCGACTGAAACGGCGAGGGCCGACGTCATGGAGACAAGTTTGGAAAAGTATTCGTTGAAAGTATGGGCCGTTTCTGCGACCTGGGCCGTGCCCGCCTCCTCCACCCTCTTACGGACAACGTCCGCCGTGAAGGAGTAGCTGAACATGGTCAGCAGCACAGCCGAGGCGAAGAAAACGGCGATGAGAAGCGTCATTTTTTTCGATAGCGACAAACCTGCTCCTCCTTTTCAAAACACGGCTATCCGGCGGCGCCCGTCAGCGTGCAATATCTTTCGTAAAATCCGGGTTAAAAAAAGATACAGCAGTCACCGTAAGGGCATAAAGTTTTATCCGGGAAAATAAAACCAACCCTTGAAGCGGAGGCCGCTGTATATAAAAGATACCATATAAAAGACAAAGAGGACACTACAAGTTTCAAGAAACAAAACTCAATCTTCCGGAAAGGGCCGCCATCATGCCCGGTTTTTTCTACAGACGGCCCGGAGGCTGTAATTAAAAACCTCCGAGTTCAGCCTCGCTCATGACCGTCACGCTTCCGTCCTTCGAGTAGTGGTACAGGCCGACATGCCTCGCGGAACCCAGCGGACAGATTGCCGCAAAGGTCATCGTCTGCATCGGGTTCTTGTCAATCCATGTGCCCGAGTTGACGTATAAAGCCTTTCTGCCGTCGTGCGTCTCCGAGGGAATCATCCTGGCCTCGTGGGTGTGTCCGAACACGACTATTCTTTTGTCCGATGAAGGGTTTTTGAAATACTGCAAGATCGCCTGCCCGTCCGTCTCCGCATTTGAGGCTGCCTTTGAGAGAGCATCCCTGACCGGGATTTTTACTGCTACCCTGTTGAGATCCTGTCGCTCCTCCCACGTGTCAAGTATCCCACTGAAAAGGTTCATGGCGATGACCCCGCCGGGTTCCGCCTGGCGGGGGATCAGGTCGCCCATGGCGTAATTTTCGGTGAAGCCGTCGATGCCGGTCCTGATGATCTTCTCATCGAAGGCCTCCCTGACGGGCAGTTCATCCATAAGCCCCTCCCACACCTTCCAGTAGACATACGCGAGCTCCTGGCTCCCCCCCGGGGAGTTAGGGGTGACGGCAGGCCTTGGGGCGCCCGGCCGGGGTTTCCCTTCAACAACCGAGAGCGTGGCTATGCGGGTGAAAAAGTAACCCGGGGGCAGGATGGAGCCCGGGGCGATATCCCGGTTCGAAATCGGGTCTGGGGCACAGAAAAAATTGTAGCGGTGACCGTGTTCAATCGCAACTTCGGGGTGTCCGTCCGGGGAGTATGTGCCAAGCCCCATTACGTCCCGCGCTTCCGCCATTCCGGGAAAGACCGACTGAATGGTTTCGGAGGAGATCAGCAGATCGTGGTTCCCGGGCACGTAGACTACTTTAATTTTCCCGTCGGAGATAATATCCCGAAAAGCGCCCGCCACGTTTTCGTTGTTCGCTGCGACGCGCAGGGCAAACTCCTTCTGGCTTTGTCCGGCATAGGTGTCAGTACCGGCAGGGATAAACCACTCATCGATAAAATCGCCTGCGATTACGAGTTCTTTTATGTTCGGGCTGCGTCTTATTTTCTGCAGAAATTCGGCAAGAGGGGCGCGGTTTTCGCGTATCTCTGCGTACGCGTCATCCATCCCGAGGTGTATATCGCTGATGACAACCACTACCGAACGTTCCCCCCCGAGGGCGGGCATTTCGCCTTCCTCAAGGGTAAATGAAAAATCCGACGCTGAACACGGGAACGCCGCTAACAACAGCAGCGCAGCAAGCATAATGCTGAAAATGCAAACATTTCTCAATATCTTCATTCCTTTCATGGGTGATGTGAAAATCCAGCTGACCGGTACCACAGGCGAGGCTGCCTGGGAACGCCCCGGCGGCTCTTCCTGCCCGGACTGAAGGATTGTACAGTACGCGCAGAAAAGAACCTATTGGGCAAAATCGGCGATGTATTGTATTCCCGGGGGAAATTTCACCTGAAATACAGCAATCCCTCTTTCTTTTTTACTGCAGCTTCCGGTATCTCGAATTATTTACAGGATTGTACACTGCGCCTGACAGGCTGCCAAATCCGGAGCCTGGGAAAAATGTGCGACAGTGCCCCTGACGCTGCTTTCCGCCATATTTGCAGAGGCCGCCTGCCGGGGAATAATTTCCGGTTTCTTCCGTGCCGGGTTTCCGTGTGCCGGGCTTATGGCTTTTCATTGAGGCGAGTGTTAAAATTCAGCCAAAGATCAAATTTCAGTTTTAAAGGACATCAATGGAAGGGGTGTTGCGTATGACCAGAAAAAAATATGCACATTTTGTGATCCTGGCAATGATCTTCCTGTTCTTCGCCCCATTTTTGGCCTTCGCCGCGAAGGAACTGACGGCTGAAGGTGCTTTCATCCGGGACGGACGCATGTCATCTGCGGAAAAAGACGGCAAACCCCTGGACAGGCTTATCGCATACACGCCCGAGTCCCCGGCCTTTTACGCATTTGCGGAACTCCACGACGCCCCGCCGTTCACAAAGGTTAGGTTTACATGGGAATTCGTTTCAAGAAGGCAGTTTATTGCCGAGGTTGAGGTTTCAAACGAAAACAACGGCTCTGACGTATTCGTATACAGCACCCTTACCCAAAAGGCAGACCCCTGGCCCTACGGGGTCTACAAGGTAAAAGTTTTTCTGGGCGACAGGCCTGAACCCGCCGCAGAAATCGACTTCCTGGTGGAATAAAAACAAAGAATCGTGCTTCAGTCGCGAGCAAAGAGGGATCCGGGGCAAAAGGGCTTGAAAAAGCCCGGCCCGGATCCCTCTTATTACGTCGGAAGGGCCTTCCGCCGCACCCAGGGGGCGAAACAGGCCCTATTCCTTTTTGGTCTGCCTCTGCCAGGCGTGCAGGGCCAGGGCGATGCCGATGACACCGTATGCCACGAATACCCTGAAATACTCCCCCACCTGGGCGCTTCCCATAATATTCTTGCCCGCCAGGGGGGATACTATGAAAAGAGCGTGGAAGAGCACCGTTCCCAGGAGAGCCTGGCCGATGGTGGCCCTTGAAACCGTGGCCCCCCCTATGAGGAGCGCCGCAACGGCGAAGGTCCCCACCTGCACGTGGGAGCCGTAGACCTGAACGTTTCCGATGTTCTGCAGGAAGATCAGCTGACCCCAGGCCGCCAGTACCGTGGAAAAGATGACCGCGATGATCCGCACCCTGTCCACCTTGATCCCCGCCACCTCGGCGATGTGCCTGTTCTGCCCCACCGCCCTGAAATCCTGGCCGAGCTTTGTTTTAAACAGCAGAACCACGGCGCCGCAGAGAAGGGCAACAATGGCCAGGGTCACTACGGGGAAGTTTATGTTGTTCAGGTACTTAAGCACGGGAATATCTATGCCCCTGGCCTTAAAAACATAAAATTTGTCAATGGCGTACTGCCAGATCTTGAGGTCGAGGGTGTTGACGAAGCCCACCCCCGACGGCAGCAGGAGCGCCTTGTTCGAGACGGGGATGACCCACCCGATGAGAATAAGGCAGATAAGCTGGTACACGCCGTTGGCGAAGAAGCCAAGGATCAGCCCCGTTATCATCTCCTTGCCCTTGGCCTTGTTGAACAGTATGCCGGTGAGCCAGCCGAAAAGAACGGCGAAGGGGACCGACAGGGCGCAGGCGATGAAAAAACCCGCCAGGCCGGTGAGGTTGTAAACTATGGTGATAAAGGCCGCGAACTGGCCTGCCATGGCCCCGAGCACGATACCGAAGTTCAGCCCCATCCCGGCCAGCACAGGGATGATCAGGGAGATGACGAGGAAGGAGTTCCGGGCCAGCCTGGTCACAAGGTCGTTGGCGAAGAACATCCATGACAGCCCCGAGTACTGGAAGCCTACTGCACAGATAACAAGAAACACGATGGGTACGATGTTTTTTTGAAGGAGCCTCACCTTGCGTCACCTCCCGCTTCTTTCCTGGTTAGGGCGTAGAGGATTATCCCGTTGCTGATGATCACCCTCATGATCTCGGAGATGTCGCTGTCCATGGCCACGTTCGCCACGGGCAGGGCTATGACAAGCAGCCCGTTGAAGAGGAAGGCCCCGATGAGCGCCTGGGCGATGGTGGCCCGCTGCAGGGACGCCCCTCCTATAAGGATTGCCGACACGGAGTAAAGGGCCATGTAAAGAGGCGCCTGGTAGAGCTGGATGAAGCCGTAGCTCTGGGAGTAGACGATGATTCCTGCCGCGCCCATAGCGCAGGAGATGACTGACGCGAGAACCCGGTACTTGTTTACGCTGAGCCCCGAGGCTTCGGCAAAGCGGGGGTTTGACCCAACCATGGACATGGCCAGGCCGGTCCTCGTCCTCATGAAGAGCCACAGGAGGATGCAGGAGAACGCAGTCACCAGGAGCAGCCCCGTGGGGATGGCCGCCCCGAAGAGGTTGAAACTCATAAAGCGGTCCAGCAGCTGCTCCATTCTTCCGTCCAGCACCACGGTGACCCTGAGCCCCTCGCCGCCGTAGGGCCAGATCATCTCGGGGCTTGAGTAGGGAGCCATAAGCCAGAAGATGCACATGACGGAGACTATGGAGAAGCCCATATAGGTTCCCACCGTCATCTCCTGGCCTTTCACCCTGTTCAGCAGCAGGCCGTAGAGCCACCCGGCGGCTGCGCCAAGCGGAATTGAGACGCCCACGGCAAAGAAGAAGGCCGGAAAGCCGCTGAAGTCAAGCTCGATGGCAAGGGTAGCCCCTATAAGGCCGCAGATTATGCCGAAGGGGAGGCCGAAGTTGGGCCCCGCCCCCGCCTGGATGGTGGGGATCATGGCGAGGACGAGCAGGGCGTTCATCCCGAACCTGGTCAGCATGGCGCTGAATATCTGCCCCATGGGGAGGCCGAAGGAGAAGGCCGCCGCCACTAGAAAAGCCAGGAAGAGGGAGATTATCAGGCGCGGGATGCCGATTTTGTTCAATATACCGTTGCCCACTTAAACGGCCTCCTTTCCGTGAAACTTGCTGTACTCCCCCGCCATCATGAGCCCGAAATCCCTGTCGCTGTCAGCGGGCAGAAGTATACCCTCAAGCCTGCCCTGGTAGACTATTGCGATCCGGTCGCACACGGACCGGAGCTCCGCCAGCTCCGAGGAGGTCATGACTATGGTGAGCCCCGTCTCCCTGTTCAGCTGCACCAGGTGGTCAAGGATAAGCTTCTTTGCGCCGATATCAATGCCCCTGGTGGGTTCGGAGACGAAAAGCAGGTTGGGTTCGAGGGTTATCGCGCGGGCAATGCACACCTTCTGCTGGTTGCCGCCGGAGAGCCGCCGGGCCAGCTGCCTGGGGCCGGTGCAGCGGATGTCGAGTTTTTCTATCATGGCTTTCGAATATTCGCCCATCTCCCTCGTGTTAAGAAGGGTGACGAAGCCTGGCTTCATGAACTTTCCCCTGGTCTGGATGGCGGTCGCCGCTATATTGAACTCGATGGACTCGTCAAGAAGAAGGCCGGTCCCCCTCCTGTCCTCGGAGACGAAGGCCATGCCGTTGTCGAGGGATGCCCGGGGGGAGTTGAGCCTTACAGGCTCCCCGTTCTTTTTAACTTCACCGCCGGAGGGGAAAAGACCCATTATGCCGTTGGCGATGCCAATCTTTCCCTGGCCGGCAAGCCCGCCTATGCCGAGGATCTCTCCCCGTTTTACATCCAGGGTTACACTCTTTACCGCCTCCCCGGGCATGGCCACGGAGAGATCCCTTATTTCAAGTATATAGTCTTCCTTAAGGGCCGACGGCGGCCTGCCCTGCATTGCCCCGCCCTCGATCTTCCTGCCCACCATAAGCTCGGCGATTTTGTCGATGGTGGTCTCGGAGGGGCGGGTTTCGGCTATGCGCTCGCCGTCCCTGAGGACGACGATCTTGTCCGATACCGCCATTACCTCGTCCAGGCGATGGCTTATGAACAGCACGGAAATCCCCTTGTTCACAAGAATTTTCATGGACTCAAGCAGCTTTCCCGCGTCGGATTCGGTGAGCACCGCCGTTGGTTCGTCCAGCACCAGGAGCCTGATATTCTTCTTGTCCAGCTCCCGGGCTATCTCCACGAACTGCATGTGCCCCACGGGAAGCCCCCGTACCGGGAGCATCTCGTCGATGCCAAGGCCGATGGCGTCCAGGGATGCCCTGGCGTCGGCCCTCATTTCGGGCATGTCCAGCCATCTGAGGGGCTTTCCGAATATCCGGCTCAGCAGGCTGTCTTTAGTTGTCTCCCTGTTCAGTTTTATATTTTCGGTGATGGAAAAGCCGGGCAGAAGCATAAATTC
>Ga0255342_1004588_pt1 | contig 13983 bp, 10 predicted proteins | sample wastewater_treat_3_FD_192416 | JGI IMG/M metagenome (GOLD analysis project Ga0255342, IMG submission 192416) | Wastewater microbial communities from Lulu Island WWTP, Vancouver, Canada - plant14 | ecosystem: Engineered > WWTP > Wastewater > Unclassified | place: Canada: Vancouver, British...
CAACGGGCTGGCGGCCGGCCTGCGCCTCGTGGCGCTGGCGGTGTACCCGGTCGTCCCCCTCACGGCGGTCGAGATCCTCGGCCGTCTCGGCCAGCGGTTCGGCGACGCCGACCTGCTGCTCGACAGGGCGCGCTGGTCGGAGCTCGAGCCGGCGCCGGTGGTCGTGGGCCCGCCGCTGTTCCCGCGGCTCGAGCTCGAGGGCTGAGGGCGCCGGCGTGACCGCACGGTCCGCCCCGGCGCCTGAACGACACGGATGAAGTCGCCCGTGACGCTGGTCGACTCCCACTGCCACCTCGAGATGATCGGCGACCCGGCCGCGGCCGTGGCCGAGGCCCGCGCCGCCGGCGTGGAGCAGATCGTCACCATAGGCATCGATCGCGAGTCGTCACGCGGCGCGGCGGACCTCTCTGAGGCGCTGCCGGGCGTGTACGCCACGGTCGGCCTGCATCCGCACGACGCCCACAGGCTGGACGATGCGACCCTCGTGGAGTTCGAGGCGCTCGCCGCACGGCCGAGGGTGGTCGCGGTCGGTGAGGTCGGGCTGGACTTCTACCGCGACCTCTCGCCGCGGGACGCGCAGCGCGCCGCGTTCAGTGCGCAGATCGCGCTCGCGCGGCGCGTCAGCCTGCCCCTCGTGGTGCATGTGCGCGAAGCCGGGGACGAGGCCATGGCTCAGCTCGCAGCGGAGGCGGACGACCTCACCGTGGTCATGCACTGTTTCTCGCTGCCCGACCACGTGGACGAGTGCAACGAGCGCGGCTACTACGCCAGCTTCGCCGGCAACGTCACCTACAAGAACGCCGCCGGGCTGCGCGAGGCGGCGGCGCGCGTGCGCGAGGACCGCCTGCTCGTCGAGACCGACGCGCCGTTCCTCACGCCGGTCCCGCACCGCGGCAACAGCAACGTGCCGGCCTGGGTCGCCCACACCGCCGCGCTGCTGGCCGAGGTCCGCGGCGTGACGTCGGGCGAGCTCGCCGCGCTCACGACCGCCAATGCACGGCGTGTCTTCGGCCTGACGGACGCGGGGTGAGATGGACGCGGCCGGCGACCGGGCCCATGCGCAGGGTGGCGGTCGCCCGACCGGCGACCGCGGCCGGCCGCCGAGGCCGCAGGCGCTGCGGCGGTACGGGCAGAACCACCTGGTCGACAGGAACGTGCTGCAGGCCATCGTCGACCAGGCGAGGGTGGAGGCGACCGACGTGGTCCTGGAGGTGGGAGCGGCGGGAGGCCTGCTCACGCGGCCCGTCCTGGAGCGTGCGCGACTCGTGCACGCCTTCGAGATCGACCGCCGCTGGCTCCCGCGGCTCGAGGAGCTGGCTGCCGCCGAGCCGCGTCTCGTCCTGCACGCCGGCGACGCCCTGAAGGCTGACCTCACGGTGCTCGATCCGCCGCCGACGGCGGTGGTCGCCAACCTCGCCTACAACATCGCCATCCCGCTCATCATGACCACCGTCGCCAGGTTGCCGTCGGTGCGCCGCTGGGCCGTGATGGTGCAACGGGAGCTCGGCGAGCGCCTGTTCGCGACACCCTCGACCAAAGCCTACGCGGCGGTGTCGGTGCTCACGCAGCTCGCCTGCCGTCTCGAGAAGGTGCGGCCGGTGTCGGCCTCGGCGTTCCGGCCGCGTCCGCGCGTGGAGTCGAGCTTCGTCACCTTCGTACGGCGCGACTCCTCCGAGGCGCCCGACGCGGACGAGTACGCCGCCGTGGCGCATCTGGTGCGGCTGGCCTTCGGCCAGCGCCGCAAGACGCTCGCCAACTCGCTCGGCGGCGCGGCTCACGCCGGCCGCACACTGACCCGCGACGGCGTGCGCGCCGCGCTGCGGGAGCTCGGGCTGCGCGAGGCGGCGCGACCGGAGGAGCTCACGCCGCCGCAGTGGCGCGCCTTCGCGGCGGCGCTCGGCGCGGAGCCGCCGGCATGAACGGCACTGGGCAGAGGGGCCGGCGGACGGACGCCGGGAGAACGGCGCCATGAGCACGGACGTGGTGCGCGAAGGGGGTCGTGTGCGGGTCGGAGCTCCGGCCAAGCTGAACCTCGCCCTGCTGGTGGGACCGGTGCGGCCGGACGGCTTCCACGAGATCGCCTCGCTCATGCTGCCGGTCTCGCTCGCCGACCTGGTGACCGTGGAGCTGACGCCCGACAGTGGGCTGGAGGTCGTCTGCGGCGTCGCCCCCGGGCTCGACAATCTGGCCGCCAGGATGGTCCGCGAGCTCGAGCGGCGTCTCGACCGGGCGTTCCCGGTCCGCGTGACGATCGAGAAGCGGGTGCCCGCCGGCGCCGGCCTGGGCGGCGGCAGCTCGGACGCCGCGGCGACCCTGGTCGCGCTCGAACGCCTGTTCGGTCTCGAGCTGCCCCCGCGCCTGCGCTACGAGGCGGCCGCGGCGGTCGGCAGCGACGTGCCCTTCTTCCTCTGGCCCGGGCCACAGCTCGCCATGGGGCGGGGCCAGGTGCTCAAGGACGTCGCGCTGCCGGCGCTGCACATCGTGGTCGCCATGCCGGACATCGCACTCAGCACCGCCGCCGTCTACCGCTGGCGCGACGAGGACGTGGAAGTGACGCTCCGGGAGTTCTCGCCCAGGGCCCGGCTGCTCTCGGCGAGAGCCCGGGCCGCCGCGACGGTCGAGGACGTGGCCGCGCTCGTGACCAACGATCTGGAGGCGAGCGTGACGGCGCGCACGCCGGAGGTCGGCGGCCTCGTCGAGCGTCTCCGGCGTGCCGGAGCGCTCGCCGCGGCCATGACCGGCAGCGGCGCCGCCTGCTTCGGGGTCTTCGCCTCCGAGGCAGCGGCGCTGACGGCGCGGGAGGCCGTCGCCCCCGTCCGCGCCTGGTACGTGACCGACCTGCAGCCGGCCGCCGCGGGTGCGTGATACATTAACCTGCCGCTTCACGGCGCGCGGCCGGCCGCCTCGCGGCGCCGCGGCCGCCGGGCGCTGGGGCGTAGCCAAGTGGTAAGGCACCGGGTTTTGGTCCCGGCATCCGGAGGTTCGAATCCTCCCGCCCCAGCCAGTACCGACTGTGGCGGATGCCGGCGGAGCCGGACCGCCGACGTCATCCTCGAGGTGGATCAGATGAGCGCGACAGATACCCAGCCCCCGCCGCTCGCCGTCGTCATCCTGGCGGCGGGTCTCGGCACGCGCATGAAGTCGGATGTGCCCAAGGTGCTGCACGAGGTCTGCGGGCGCCCCATGCTCTCGTACGTCGTCGATGCGGCGCTCAGCGTCTCGCCGGAGCGCGTGGTCGTCGTGACAGGCCCTGACCAGGAGGCGATCGCCGACATCCTGCCGGTGGGCTGCGAGCGTGCCGTGCAGCAGGAGCGGCGCGGGACCGGCGACGCCGTCCGCGCCGGCCTGGAGCCGCTCGAGAGGTTCCGGGGCGACGTCATGGTGCTGTACGGCGACGTGCCGCTGGTGCACGCCGGCTTCGTGGCCGCCCTGCACCGGCGGCATCTGGAGGCGGAGGCGGCGGCGACGCTCACCACCAGCGAGCTCGCCGACCCGGAGCATTACGGCCGCATCGTGCGGGACGACGACGGCGGCGTCGTGCGCATCGTCGAGTACCGCGACGCCACGCCGCAGGAGCGCGCCGTCCACGAGATCAACGTGGGCCTGTACGTGTTCCGTGCCGACGCGCTGCGTCCGGCCCTGGGCCGGCTCACCAGCGACAACGACCAGGGCGAGCTGTACCTCACCGACGCCGTCCATCTGCTGCTGGCCGACGGCCACACGGTGGCCAGCTTCCGCAGCGACGACGAGGAGATGTGCAGGGGCGTCAACTCCCGCGTCGAGCTCGCGGCGGTCAACGCCGCCATGCGACGGCGACTGGTCGAGCGTCTCATGCTCGCGGGGGTCACGGTCGAAGATCCGGCCACCACCTACGTGGACTACGGCGTCGAGGTCGGTCGCGACACGGTCCTCCGCGCCGGCACGCACCTGCTCGGCCGGACGACCGTCGGTGCGGCCTGCGAGGTGGGTCCGCACAGCTTCCTGCGCGACGCCTTCGTGGGCGACCGCGCCCGCGTGGTCAGTTCGCATCTCCACGAGTGTGTCGTCGGCTCCGGCTGCAGCGTCGGTCCCTTCGCGCACATCCGCCGCAACACCGTGCTCGCCGAGGGAGCGCGCGCCGGCACCTTCGTCGAGATCAAGAACAGCCGCATCGGCGAGCGCAGCCGTGTGCCGCATCTGAGCTACGTGGGCGACGCCGTGGTGGGGCAGGACACCAACATCGCGGCCGGCAACATCACCGCCAACTACGACGGCTACGAGAAGCACGCCACCACCATCGGCGACCGCGTGCGCACGGGCAGCGACACGGTGATCGTCGCTCCGGTGAATCTCGGCGACGACTGCGTCACGGCGGCCGGGTCGGTCATCACGCGCGACGTGCCGCCGGGGGCACTCGCGGTCACGCGCGAGGAGCAGAAGAACGTCGAGGGCTACGCGGCGCGCCGCGTAGCCGAGCGCCGTACGGCGCCGCCGTCCTGAGCGGCGGCCGGGCGGCGCGGGCTTTGGTAGAATCACGGTTCGGCCGGCGGGCGACACGGAAGAGAGGCGTACGGTGGCGGACAGCACCTGCTGCGTGACCACGCCGCGCAAGCGGCTCATGATCTTCTCGGGGCGCAGCAACCCCGCCCTGGCGGCGAGGATCGCCGACAAGCTCGATGTGCGGCTCGGCAGCGTCGAGCTCAAGACCTTCTCCAACGGCGAGATCTACGCGCGCTACGGCGAGAACGTCAGGGGCGCCGACATGTTCATCGTCCAGTCTCCGTCCGACGACATCAACTCGGAGCTCATGGAGCTCTTCATCATGATCCAGGCGGCGCAGCTCGCCTCGGCCAAGCGCATCACCGCCGTCATGCCGTACTACCCCTACTCGCGTCAGGACAAGAAGAGCGCGGCCCGCGAACCCATCTCCGCGCGCCTCGTCGCCACCCTGCTCGAGGCCTCCAAGGTCGACCGTGTGCTGTCGATGGACCTGCACCAGGGCCAGATCCAGGGCTTCTTCGAGATCCCGGTCGACCACATGACCGCCGTGCCCATGCTGGCCGACTACTTCCGCTACAAGGACTTCGGCGGCGCGCCGCTCGTGGCTGTCTCGGCCGACGCCGGCGGCGTCAAGCTCGCCAAGCGGTTCATCAACCGCGTGCCCGGCTGTGACCTCGCCGTGCTCACCAAGATGCGCCCGGAGCACAACGTCGCCGCGACCATGCACTTCATCGGCGACGTGCGCGACAAGATCGCGATCATCGTGGACGACATGATCGACACCGCCGGGTCCATCACCAGCGCCATCGACACGCTCTACGAGCAGGGCGCCCGGGAGGTCTATGTGACCGCCACGCACGGCCTCTTCAGCGGCCCTGCCTTCGATCGTATCCGCGCCTCGGCGGTCAAGGAGGTCGTGGTCACCGACACGGTGCACGTCGAGGCCGGCGACTGCGAGAAGGTCAAGGTGCTGTCCGTGGCCGATATCCTCGCCCGCACCATCCGCAACGTGTTCGACGACGAGTCGGTGAGCGAGATCTTCGCCGGCGACAACCAGCTGTTCTAGGAGACACCCGCATGGAAAACGTCAGCATCGTCGTGCACAAACGCGACGCCACCGGGACCCGCGCCGCCAAGCGGCTGCGCAAGTCCGGACTCATCCCGGGCGTGCTCTACGGGCACGGCAAGCCGGCCACGCACATCGCCGTGGAGCCGAACGTGCTGCGTGACGCCCTCGGCACCTCCGCCGGCATGCACGCCGTGCTGGACGTCAAGCTCGAGGGCCAGAAGCGCGGCCATAAGGCCATCATCAAGGAGCTCGCGCTCGACAAGGTGAAGCACACCGTCATCCACGTCGATCTCGAGGAAGTGCGACTGGACGAGACGATCGAGACCCGGGTGGCCGTCCACTTCGAGGGCGAGTCCAAGGGCGTCAAGGCCGGCGGCGTACTCGACGAGTCGATCCGCGAGGTCACCGTCAAGGGCGTCGTGACGCGGATCCCCGAGCACCTCGTCCTCGACATCACCGAGCTGGACGTGAACGGCACGCTCAAGGTCGCCGACCTGCAGGTGCCGCACGGCCTCGAGATCCTGGACGACCCCGAGGAGGTCCTCTGCTCGGTGCTGCCGCCACGCAAGGCCGCCGAAGAGGCGGTCGAGGGCGAGGAGGGCGTCGAGCCGGTCCCCGAGGCGGCTCCCGCCGAGCCCGAGCTGGTGGGCAGGAAGGAGACCGGGGAGGAGGCCTGACCGTCCTTCGGCGGGCGGCCTGAAAGGGGGCCCACGTGGCGCTGTTCCGCCCCTCGCCGCACGTGGAGCGCCTCGTCGTCGGTCTGGGCAACCCCGGGTCTGCGTACGAGGGCACCCCGCACAACATCGGGTACCGCGTCGTCGAGGAGCTCGCCCGGCGGCACGGGTTCCCGCGCGCACGGCGCGGGTTCGACGGGCGCGTCGCCGAGGGCTCCGTCCGCGGTCGTGCCGTGCTGCTGCTGCAGCCGACCACCTTCATGAACGACTCCGGCCGGAGTGTCGCCGCCGCCGTGCGCGCCCTCAAGCTGCCGCTGGGCGGCGTGCTGGTCGCCCACGACCATATCGACCTGCAGTTCGGTCGGCTGCGGCTCATGGAGGGCGGCGGCAGTGGGGGGCACAACGGCCTCAGGAGCATCACCGGCCTCCTCGGGCCGGGCTACGTCCGCCTGAGGATCGGGGTGGACCGGCCGCCGAGCACGGACCCCGACGTGGTGGCCGACTACGTGCTCAGCCCGTTCCGCGAGAGTCGAGCCGAGGTCGACGGACTCGTCGCGGCCGCCGCCGACGCCGTGGAGCTATGGCTGGACGCCGGGCTTGAGGACGCCGCCAACGCCGTGAACCGGCTCGGCGGCTGACACCGAGTGCTGGCGGAGCACCGGCGTCGCCGCCAGCACGGGCGCCCCCGGCAGCGATGCCTTGGCGAGCGCCACGACGATCTTGTCCTGGGCCCTGGTGGTCCGCCACCAGTCGATCGACCCCCCGTTCATGAGGATCGCGAACGCGACCAGGTGGTCGTTCGCGCTGGTGACGTACCCGGAGAGGCAGCTGGCGATGTCCAGGGTGCCCGTCTTGGCGCGGGCGTTGCCCGCCGCCGCGGTGCCGCGCATGCGGTCGTGCAGGGAGCCGTCCCTGCCGGCGACCGCCAGCGAGCCGTAGAAGTCGGCGAAGTCGTCGCGCTGACGCATGGCTCCGAGGAGGACGGCGAGTCCCTCGGCGGTCAAGCGGTTGCCGTAGCTCAGCCCGGAACCGTCCTGGATGACGCAGCCGCGCGCGTCGGCGCCGACGAGCCGCAGCGCCTCCCGGTCCGCCTCGGTCCCGGCTGCGGTGCTGCCCTCGTCGTAGAGGTCCTTGCCGAGGCCCTTGACGATCATCTCGGCGAAGAAGTTGTCGCTCTCCTTGTTCATGTGCCGCACGACGGCGCGCAGCCTGGCCGAGTACTGCCGGCCCACGAAGCGGCTCGTCTCCGGCACGGCCGCGGTACCCGGTGCGCCGCGGACCTTGATCCCGGCCTTGCGCAGCGCCTGGGTCATCAATCGGGCGGCGTGGGTGGTCGGAGCCGCCACGCGGTTGCCGTTGTCGAGCCCCTGATTGCCCGAGAGGGCCGAGAGCGGTCCGCATTCGAGCTGGAGCCCCGGCTTCCACGTCGGCACGGTCTTGAGCTTGTCGAACCAGGAGGCGTCGCCGAGCACTCTGCCCTCGATCCTGCGCACGCCGTCGCGCTTGAGCCTGCGGGCAAAAGCCTCGAAGGACGCCGTGGTCATGCGGAGGCTCTTCTTCTGGTAGTCGCGCGTGGAGAGCGTGGGGTCGCCCAACCCGAGCAGATGAAGATCGCCGACGAGCGTGCCGTCGGCGGTGGGGGGCGCCTCAGGCGCATACAGTTCGGTGCCGAACTGGTGATCGAAGCCCCAGGCGAAGACCGCGGCGGCGCTGGTGACGAGTTTGAGGTTGGAGGCGGGCACGAGCGGGGCGCCGGGATTGAGCTCGTAGATCGGCGAGGCGGCGTCGAGGTCCCAGATGTAGACGCCTGTGGCCGCCCTCCCGATGCCGGCGGACCGCAGTGCGGCGTCGACGGTGTCGGCGAGCGTCGCCGCTGCAGAGGCGGGGAAGAGCGTCAGGCCGAGGACGAGTGCTGCAGTCAGCAGGAAGAGGTGGAGGAGCGGGCGTGCGGTGTGACGGTGGGCGGTCCTCCGCGGACTCTGGGCGCTGCTCCGTGACGGGCGCGTCGGTATGGTGAGCGGGCCTCCCATCGTGGCGCCCATCCTACGCTGCGGCGGGTCGTCCGGGGAACCGGGCTTGACTCTCCGCCCGCCAGCAGGGATAAGGAGACGATGCGTTCGGCGAGACGTCATCCCAGAGCCGTACGACAGCGCTCCGCGAGGGCCGTGTCGCTCCTCGTCCTCGGATTCGCGGCGCTGCTCGCGTTGTCCGCCGGCCTGCCCGGTGGCGCCGTCGGGCAGGCCGACGCCGCCTCGGCCGAGGCGGGGGTCCGCATCGCCGGTCACGGCGGGACGGAGGGCGGCAGCGCAGGGCCGTGGGACACTGCGGGGCCCTATCCGGCCGCGTACGACCTGCGTGAGGTCGGACTCCTCACCGGCGTGCGCTCGCAGGACAACCACAGCACGTGCTGGATCATGGCGGCGATCGGCGCGCTCGAGTCGTCGATCCTCCGCCGCGAGGGGCTCGCGCTCGAGCTCTCCGCCAACAATCTCGCCAACCACATGGCATCGCGGCTCCGGTACGAGGGCATGGCGCCGGGCGAACTCGCGCTCGCCTATTTCGCGCGTTGGGAGGGTCCCGTGCGGGAGTCGTCAGACCCGTACCCGCGCCCCGGCGGGTCACCGCCGTTCCTGCGCGCGGTGCGCCACGTCCAGGAGGCGCTCCTGCTCCCCGGACGACAGGGTCCGCTGGACAACGCGCCGCTGAAATGGGCGATCATGACCCATGGCGGCGTGGCCGCCGCGGTCGACTTCCGGGTGCAGTCGCAGTACAAGTCGTGGAACGGCGTGACCCACGCGTACTACAACGCCTCCCGGCTGACGCCCAACCATCACATCATGATCGTCGGGTGGGACGACGGTTATCCGGCCGCCGGCTTCCTGGCCGGGTCTCGCCCTCCGGGGGACGGCGCCTTCCTGATCAGGAACAGCTGGGGTACGGATTGGGGCGACGAGGGCTTCGCCTGGGTCTCCTACTACGACGCCACCATCGGCGATGCCGCGATGGTGTACTCCGGGGTCGAGTCCGTGAAGAACTACGACGCCGTCTACCAGTACGACGCCCTCGGCCGCAGTGCGTGGGTCGGCGTCACGGCGTCCGAGGAGGCCTGGTTCGCCAACCGTTTCACCGCCGCGGGCACGGGTGTCGTGAAGGCGGTCTCGTTCTACACGCCTGTGCCCGGCACGAGCTACGAGGTCCGCGTCGCCCGGGGTCTCGGCGGGGTGGCGGCGGCGCCGGCGGCCGCCGCCGGGACGCTCGCCGTGGCCGGGTACCATACGGTGCGGCTGCAGCGTCCGGTCGCGGTGACGGCGGGCAGGAGGTTCGTCGCGGCGGTGCGCGTCGAGACTCCCGGCTGGGATCGACCGGTGCCGGTGGAGGCGCCGTCCGAGTTCATCGCGCCGCGCGCTCGAGCCGGGCAGTCGTTCGTGAGCGCCGAGGGATCGACGTGGCGCGACCTCACGACCCTGGCCCAGGTGCCGGGGCGGTCCCGGGCGAACGTGAACCTCAAAGCGTTCGTGGACGCCTCCGGCGCGCGCGACACGCGGGCGCCCCGCGTCCGCGTGCGGGCCGGGGTCGTCACGCGAGGCGCCAGGGCGCACATCCGCTGGCGGCTCAGCGACCCCTCGTTCTCCAGCGCCAGTGCGATCATCGAGCTGCTCGTGCACGACCGCGCGGGCAGGGTCGTGGCCCGGCGCCGCATCCCTGCCGTCGCCGTCGGGGAGCGTGGGGTCTGGATGCCCACGGCCGTCTGGAGGCCGGGTCGCTACTCCGTGAGCGCCCGTGCCTTCGACGTGGCCGATCGTCGCCAGGCCGCCGCGAGCCGTGCCGAGCTCATCGTGCGCGCCGCGAAGCCGACGGGTTCGAGGAGCCGCGTCAGGAGCTGAATCGAGGCTGCGCGATGGTCGTTGCGCGCGCTGCGGTCGCCTCACGGTCGTACCGGCGTCGGCTAGAATGGCAGGCCCCGCCGCCGCGAGGTGCGCGGGGGTTCGGCGTGCCCGGCGACCGCCGGCGGTCGTGCACAGACCGCCCGGCGCAGGCCGCAGGGAGGTCATGCGGGTGTTCCTCGAGTATCTGCGCAACGACGAAAGGTTCCAGCTCGACGCGCCGCGGTTGCGGCGCGGCGCGGCGGCGTATGCGCCGAGCTTCTACGCTCCGTACGTGCTGGCGGCGGCGGTGGCCGAGGAGGGCGGCGGCCGGGTGGTGGTCGCGCCGGACGCCGAGGCCGCGGCGCGTCTCGCCGGTGATCTCTCGGTCTACCTGGATGCCGCCGTCCCAGTGATCCCCGCGCGCGGCGTCCTGTACGGCGCCCCGGTCGCCCCGGCCCCCCATGTGGTCGGCGCGCGTCAGCGGGCGCTCGCGGAGCTGGACGCCGGAGGCGTGGTGGTGGCGGAGGCGGTCGCCCTGCTCGAACGGTTCCTGCCGCTCGACCTGCAGCCCAGCCCCCTGAAGCTCGCCCCGGGCGCGGAGATCGGTTTCGACGCCACCGTGGCGCGCCTCGTGGAGCTCGGTCACCAGCGCGTGGAGCAGGTGCGCGCGCGAGGGGAGTTCGCCGTGCGCGGCGGGCTCATCGACGTCTATCCGGCGCTCGGCGACCCCCTGAGGATCGAGTTCTGGGGTGACGAGGTCGAGCGTCTGCGGACCTTCTCCGTCTACTCGCAGCGCACCACCGGCGATGCGGGCGCGACGACCGTGTTCGCCGCCTTCGAGGCTGACGCCTCGCGGCCCGAGTACGTCGACGGGCTGCGGCGGGCGGCGGCGGAGTGGGAGCGGGAGGGGCGCGAGGACACGCCGGAAGAACTCGACCGTCGTGCGGCGGTGCGCGCGCTCGCGGCGCTGGCCGGGCATTTCACCACGCTCGGCGACTGCACCGCGGCGGAGCTCGCCTGGGCGGTGTTCGACCCCGACGAGACGTGGCGTGCCCTGGCCGACTTCGACGGCGAGCTGGCGGCGACCATGCCCGACGTGGATCTGCGCGAGCGGCTCTACCTGCCGCTCGCGGACGTCCGCACCCTCCTCGCAGGGGCGTCGCAGTTCGACGTCGTGCCGCGCGACCAAGCGATCCGGTTCGCCGCCTCCCGTCCGCAGTTCGCCGCCCGCGACCTGGCCGGCGCCGAGCGGGACCTGACGCGCCTCGTCAACGACGACTACCGCGTGTTCGTGGTCTTCCGGCACGCAGGTGAGGCGGAGAGAGCCACGTACCGGCTGCGCAACGTCTCGGCCGAGGTCGTGACCCCCGAGCAGCTCGCCCGCCTGGGGGAGGCGGGCCCCGGCCTCTACTTCCTCGCCGCGCCCCTGCGCGAGGGGTTCGTGTCTGAGGACCTCAAGCTCGCCGTGATCAACGAACGGGCGCTCCTCCGCGCCGCGCCGCGCGAACGCCGCCTCGCGGCCGGCGCGCGGCTGACCACCTTCTTCGACGTGCGCCCCGGCGATCACGTGGTCCACGAGGACCACGGCATCGCCCGTTTCGCCGCTGTCGAGACGCGCACCGTGGCCGGCGTCACCCGCGATTATCTGCTGCTCGAGTTCCGCGGCGACGACCGGGTCTTCGTGCCTCACGACCAGATCGGCAAGGTCAGCCGCTACGTGGGCGCCTCGGGCGCCGCCCCGTCGCTCGACAAGCTCGGCGGCGCGCACTGGCAGACGGTCAAGACACGCGCCCGCAGGGCGGTCGTCGAGATGGCCGGGGAGCTGCTGCAGCTCTACGCCGCCCGCCAGGCGGTCCCGGGCTTCGCGTACCCGGCCGACGGCGAGCTCATGCGTCGTCTGGAGGACGCGTTCCCCTACGAGGAGACCGACGACCAGAGCGAGGCGATCGACGACGTCAAGAACGACATGGAGGCTCCGCAGCCCATGGACCGCCTCATCTGCGGCGACGTCGGCTACGGCAAGACGGAGGTCGCGCTGCGGGCGGCGTTCAAGGCGGCCGAGGCGGGCAGGCAGACGCTCGTGCTCGTGCCGACGACGATCCTGGCCGAACAGCACTGGATGACGTTCGAGGAGCGCTTCGCCGACCTGCCGGTGAAGGTGGGCATGGTCTCCCGCTTCCGCACCGCCTCGCAGCAGAAGAAGACCCTGGCCGCCTTCGGGCGCGGCGAGATCGACGTCCTTGTGGGGACGCATCGGCTCCTCAGCACCGACGTGCGACCGAAGGAGCTGGGCCTGGTCATCGTCGACGAGGAGCAACGCTTCGGTGTGCGCCAGAAGGAGATCCTGCGCAACCTCAAGCTGCAGGTCGACGTGATGAGCCTCTCGGCCACTCCGATCCCGCGCACTCTGCAGATGAGCCTGAGCGGCATCCGCGACATCTCCGTGATCGAGACGCCGCCCCGCGGCCGGCACGAGATCCGCACGTACATCGGGGAGTACCGCGACGAACTGGTGCGGGTGGCGATCGAGAAAGAGATCGCCCGCGAGGGACAGGCGTTCTACCTGCACAACCGCGTGGAGACGATCGACCGGGCGGCCGAGCATGTGCGTGCCCTCGCGCCGGCCGCCCGGGTGCTGGTGGCGCACGGGCAGATGCAGGAACGCCAGCTCGAGAAGGTCATGCTCTCGTTCCTCGCCGGCGAGGCCGACGTCCTGGTGACCACGTCGATCATCGAGAGCGGCATCGACATCCCCACGGCGAACACCCTGATCGTCGAGCGCGCCGACCTCCTCGGCCTGGCGCAGCTCTACCAGATCCGCGGGCGCATCGGACGCAGCGATGCGCACGCGTTCGCCTACCTCCTGTACCCGAGCGACGACCTCCTGACCGGCGAGGCGGCGGCGCGGCTGACGACGCTGAGCGACCACACCGACCTCGGCGCCGGCTTCAAGATCGCGATGGCGGATCTCGAGATCCGCGGCGCCGGCAGCCTGCTCGGCGACGAGCAGAGCGGGCACGTCGCCGCCGTCGGCTTCGAGATGTACGCGCAGCTGCTCGACGAGGCGGTGCGCGAACTGGCCGGGGAGCGGGTGACGGCCACCGCGCCGGTCCGGGTCGACCTGCCGGTCACCGCCTACGTGCCCCCGGAGTACATCGCCTACGAGGCGACCAAGATCGACGCGCACCGGCGTATCGCACGCGCCCGCACGGTGGGCGAGGTCGGCGAGGTCCGGGCCGAGCTGGCCGACCGCTTCGGTCCTCCGCCGGAGCCGGTCGAGAACCTGCTCACCCTGCAGGCGATCCGCCTCAAGGCGGCAGAACTCGGCGCCTCCGCGGTCGCGTTCCGCGGCAGCCGCCTGCAGCTCGATGGGGTGGGCCTGGACGACCGGTGGGCCGACCGCGTACGAACCTCCGTGGACCGTGTCGCGTACTTCAAGAAGGACCAGGTGCTGGCGGTCCACCGGGAGGGCCGCGATCCCGCCCTGCTGCGGTGGGTCGAGGCTACGCTCGATGCTATACTCGCCACTCGTGTGTCCCGAGACGGGTCGTCGATCGCTGGGAGAGAGAACCTATGAAGAAACTGATCGTTGGCGTGGTCGTCCTCGCCCTCGTCGTGCCGGCGCTCGCACTGTCGGCGTGCGGGGCGAAGAAGGTCCCCGCCGGCGCCATCGCCGCGGTCGGCGACGGGGTCGTGACGCAGGAGCAGTTCGACCAGATCTGGAAGCAGGCCGAGGCGCAGTACGCCTCCCAGGAGGGCGCGCCGGAGTTCCCCGAGGAAGGGTCGCTGCACTACAACCAGCTCAAGGCCAGCATCGTCAACTACCTGGTGCAGAACGAGATCATCAAACAGCGCGCGGCGGAGATGGGCGTCACCGTCACCGACAAGGCCTTCG
>Ga0255342_1004597_pt1 | contig 13959 bp, 17 predicted proteins | sample wastewater_treat_3_FD_192416 | JGI IMG/M metagenome (GOLD analysis project Ga0255342, IMG submission 192416) | Wastewater microbial communities from Lulu Island WWTP, Vancouver, Canada - plant14 | ecosystem: Engineered > WWTP > Wastewater > Unclassified | place: Canada: Vancouver, British...
CAGCCGCTCCAGCCGTCGCTCGATGGCCTTACTCACTGCCCAACCCCTCCCCATGCAAGAAGTCGTATGCACCCCACACAGAGGGCCTACTGCCGCGCCGATCGCAGGCGCTCAAGTCGCCGGGCCACATCCCACCTTAGCTCCATCTGCGCCCCCCTGGGCAACTCCTCCGGCCTCAGCCAACTTCCAAACAGGATGGCGTATAGGGATATACATTTCTTTACAAGGCCATTCAAGGGGGCCAACTATATATAAGGCCAACATGGGCCGACATTGGCCACCTTTGGCCCTGTAAAAATTTTACCTGGCCTAAGAAGGCCAAAGATGTCCTAAGAAGGCCAATTATTATAATGGCCACCTTAACGAGTCCCCCGAGGTCTTGATAGGCCTCGCCGGCACTCCCACAGCCACGCACTTCTCTGGAATATCCTTCACTACGGCCGCTCCTGCCCCGACTACTGACCAAGCTCCTACAGAACAACATGGTATTGCACATGTGCCAATTCCCAGATGTGCTCCTTCTCCTACTACAACCCCTCCGGCTATGTTGGCGCCAGGGGATACGTGGGCATAGTCGCCTATCCTGCAATCATGGTCGACTGTGCAGCCTGTGTTCAGTATTGCATGCTGTCCGACCATGGTCCCCGCGTTCACTATGGCTCCCTGTAGTACAACAGTGCCTTCGCCTATCGACGCATGTTGGGACACGACTGCGGATGGATCTATCACTGTAGCATATAGTCCAGGGGGCAATGCCAACCTCTCAGCTACCTGCATGCGGGTGCGGTTGTCTCCGATGGCAATAAGGATCTTTGCACTGCTATGCGGCAACTGCATGTCAGTCAGGTCAGCTATGGTCCCTATGAGCTGATAGTCTGGCAGAGGAGCGGTACTGGCGTGGTCATCCACGAATCCTCTTATGGAGAACCCCGCTCTGACTGCGGCGTCGGCCACAACCTTGCTATGCCCCCCAGCGCCAACTATGATTATGTCTGTCATTGATTGCATCCCCCTCGGTCGTCAAGCGGTTCATGTGTTATGGTCCCCCAGGAGCCTCTATCGCCCTGTTGGGGCATTCACGGCCATGTGGGGCAAGGGTCAATGTCACTATCCACCATGGGGCGGGGTGAACTCATGGTTCAACGAGCCCGTGACTTCTTCGCCAACATGGGCCGACATTGGCCACCTTTGGCCCTGTAAAAATTTTACCTGGCCTAAGAAGGCCAAAGATGTCCTAAGAAGGCCAATTATTATAATGGCCACCTTAACGAGTCCCCTACCGTTTTATGGGAGTAGGTAGCTCCCAATACCATCCGTTGCCGTCGCGATAAACTTGAACATTCAGTTCTTTTCTGGCACGTCTCAGGGTTCTGTCGGCAATGTCATGGGCCTGTCGGGCCTCCTCCATGTCTGTCGCCAACTGTCGGCCATTGGCAAGCATAGTCTGTAGAAACTCCTTAGCCTCTGCCCTGGAACCCCTCTCCTCCACGACTACAGGCGCTACAAGGTCATCGCCTGTAATGTCTATGACACCTGCCCACTCCAGTTTCCCGTCGTCAGTTATAACGAAACTCTGAGACGGGCCTTCCTTCGCAAGGTTACACACGCTATGCACTAGCGCCCGTTTCTCCTGGTCATGAGGATCTCTGCCCACCATGAGCACACTTCGGGCCGCTGCTGTGAAGTCGATTGAGCCTTGCCCTTTATAAATGGCTTTGTCCTTCATCCCCTTGCTTAGGTGACGAATGAGCAGGAAGGCACAGCCATACCTTTCAGCTAGTCCCGTGATTCCGGCCAGGACGGGCCGAACCTGCTCGAACCTGTTAGAGTTCACATTCGGGCCTAAGAAGGCGGCCAAAGGGTCAATGACCACGAGAACGGGCCGCGCTTGCTCTAGCGCCTGGGCCAGAGTATCAAGGTCTTGCATGGTCGCAGGCACGGTTAGTTTTCCGTCGTCGCCTCTCTTGCCTTCCAGAACGTGAACCCTTGCTAGGTCAGCATTTGCCTTCTCCAGCCTCGGCCTGAGAGTCATACTCAGCGAGTCCTCAGCCGTCATATATAGGACGTTACCGGGCATACGGGCCACCGGCCTCCCGTCCTCTCCGGGTAGCGGAAAACCTCTTGTAAGGGCTGCTGTGATAGCCAGGGCTGCCCATGTCTTTCCGGTCTTAGGATCACCCTCCAGAATCGTGATGCAGTCCAAGGGTATGTAGGGCTTCCATAGCCATCGGGTTTCCTGGGCCTCCACCTCCGACAGATTGACCATGACGGGCCTGTCCCTCCTACGGGCATAGCCTCCAGCGGCCACCTCCTGCAAGGTTTCCTCCAGGATCACCTCAGCACGTCCGATTTCTCCTGCCTGAGCGCTTTCGGTTGCAAGGGCCGCGCCCTTGATGATCCTCCGAAGCGTCGCCTTCTCTTGAACGATCTCCAAATAATATTCAACATTCGCAACTGTCGGCACGTAGTTTGCCAGGGCGCTGATAGCTGAAGCGCCGCCAACTTCCGCAAGAGTTCCTTCGGATCTCATGGCATCCGTCACTGTAATGAGGTCTATGGGCACGCCCTCGGATCTCAGTTTCATGATTGCATCAAAGATTGTCCGATGCGCCTCAGAGTAGAATGCCTGCGTCGTCACCTTGTCTATGACTGCGTCGGCGGCTTCCTCATCTAATAGCATGGAGCCTAGCAATGAGCGTTCGGCCTCTAGGTTCCAAAGCTCTTGCACTCTATTAGGTATAGCCATGAAAAAACTCCTTTCCAACTGCTACGCAGCACATGGAAGGAGTTCCTCTGTGAACGGCGAATGTGATATGATAGTGCCGTAAACACAAAAGAACATTTCCAATATGCCGCGTTCGCCGCCTGGTTGTTGATGTTTCAGGGCGGCGTCGCTCTTTCTATAAGCGTAATTCTACCTAATGCCATGTTTCTCCTCCGAATCCTCTCGAACATGACATCCTCAGCTTTCTGCTGCCCTGTATAGTAGTACCGCCCCCGTTGACCACGAAAAAAAGCGCCCTGCGCAGGCGCTCAAAAGTCATTCTTGCGGTTCTTTCGGATCTCCTCCCGCTCCTGCCGGGTCTGCCGGTCCAAGTCTGCGGCTAAGCCTGTAATGTCCTCTGTGCCTCTTGGGTCGATGTAGTAGCCTAGCGCACTAACGAAGCAGGAAAACATCTGCTTGCCGTCCTGCTCCCATTGCCGTTTATGAAGGTATCCCGGCAAGGGCCTTGTCACGTTGCGCCCCGCCCGGGCCGTTGCTAAGGCGAAGGCGTAAGCGTGCACGGCTTTGGCTATCCCGGCCACCTCTGCCGAAGGCAAACGGAAGACATTAGGTCCATCTGCTTCTAGTCGGCCAGTCTCCAGCAGGGCCACAACGTCCCGCATGAGGTCCCCTTCTACCGGAACGCCCTCTAGGACTATCTGCCGCGCCTGGGCTATCTGCTTCTGTCGAAAGCCCTGGGCTTGGAGGTAGCCTGCTGCCGCCACTTGCGCCGTCGCGTCCACCGGGTAATGAGCACGGTTCCCCTCAGTCCCCCCGCGATGATGAACATCGGGCGTAGGAAGCAGTCCTCGCTCAGTCCACTTCCGGGCCGTAACAGGGTTCAGTATAAGGTCAGGATATAGTCTTGTTGCTTGTTCGATAACCTCTTGTAGCGTCACTCCGTTCCCCTCCCAGGGCATTCCGATGTGTATAGGGTAGCGCCGCTTCCGTCGATACTCCCGTTGACGTTGCCCATACTCGATCAAGTCTGCTTCGGTAATTGCCATTGTCTCACCTCTCAAAAAGGGCAGACTGCTCCCGTTGAAGCGTGACCAATTGAGTCACTATTGGGAGCATACCACGGCATAATTCGGCTTGTCAAGCCTTCCTCTCCCACGGCCACCGCCACCGCCTGGGCCGCTTCTCGGCCTCGATCGCCTTCGGCGCTTGCGCCTGGGCCATCACAGCCTGCGCCATGGTCAGCGTTTGAACCTGCTGCCGGAGGAAGTCCCTCTCGTCCTCTGTGGCTTCCAGCTGGGCTTCCAGGACGGCCACTCTCAGCCGCAAGTCATCCACGTCGTCCACCGAACGGCGTTCGGGTCCTTGTTCGCCCTCTTGTTCACCCTCTTGTTCGGCTAGGTCAATCCATACCTGCCACCGGCCTTGAGCGTCCTTCTCCCCGCGCATGGTTCCCCTCTTGACGCGCATTCTCACAGCGTCCGGGCTGATACCCAGGGCTTCCCCGGCCTCTTGGAGCGTCATCTTCTCCAACATCTGCGGCCACCTCCGACAAAGAGGTTCGCCCCCGGTTCTCCCGTTCCTCCAGGTTCTTGTTCGGCTTGTTCGTTAAGGTGTAGGCGAACACAGCCTAACATGTTCACCTCTGCTTTTGATGTAATAGCCCTGAAAACAATAGGGCCAGGGCCGCCCAGGGCAAGCGTTTGCACCCTGCCCCATAGGTCAACATGCCCCGGATATTTGCGCCGGCCTACGTCGATTCTGGCAAGCCTCCTAGCAGGGCCTTTGTGGATTCGGCTAGGATAGCGCCCCGGAGGTCTTCTGGCTCAGTTATCGCCCGATTCCTGCCGAGCGGTCCCTCCGGCCTTGATGAATTCCTCCAGGGCCTCCTTCTGCATACGCCATGAGCGCCCGACTCTCACGCCCCGGAGGTCTTCGGCCTCCAGAAGGTTGTATACGGTTCTCTCGCTAACTCGCAGAATCTCCGCTACCTCTGCCACCGTCAGCATCTTCTCCATGCTGCCACCCCCTATAGAATCGCTTCATGCCGTCCTTCGGCCTCGATGCCTGCGTAGGAGTATAGCCCTGCGTAGAAGTCGCGCCGGTCCAGAATCCTCTTTACTTGCATCTTCTTGAAGCTGCATCCCTGGGCCGTCGTATAGCCTTCAGCGTTCAGCCTGTCGGCCAACTGCTGCAAACTCGCGCCTGGGTTCGCGTCTTTCAGCTCAAACACCCTCCGCACAGTCTCGGCCTTCTCGCCGTCCAGCTTCAGCACTTTGGAGCCTCTTTCAGCCTCATAGCCTATTGGAGCGCCGCCGCCTGCATAGCCTCCGGCCTTCGCCTTCTGCTTGCGGCCGCCTGCAAGTCTTTCAGCTATCCGCGCCCGCTCAAACTGAGCAAAGGCACCTATAACCTGCCGGAAAAGAACGTTCGTCGGGTCCTGTCCCCGGAAGGGTTCGGCTACCGATATAAGCTCCACGTCAGCGCTGAGCAACTCCTTCTCGATCCACAACTGGAACATCAGGTCACGGGCCACGCGGTCCATCTTCGCCACAACCACGAAGGCAAACTCTCCCGCCGCTGCGTCGTCCAGTAGTCGGGTTAGTTCGGGCCGGTCCATCGTTGCACCGGAAACGGCTTCATCGGTATACCATTCAACGATAGTGAACCCTTCAGCCTTCGCGTATGCCTCTATATCCTCCCGTTGGGCATCCAGTCCGAAGCGGTCCTCTCCCAACTGTCCTTCTGTCGAAACCCTCAGATATGCAGCCGCCTTCGTCATGTTTGAACCCTCCCGTAACACTAATTTGAATCCTTGTTACGGTTCTATTATACAGGGAATCTAATGTAGTGTCAAGGACCCTCGTGCATCTAGCGCAATCCTCCGAATGAAGGGAATCTCCTTTCAGCAGAAAAGGGCATAAAAAAAGGGCCGGGTCACACGCCCGGCCTGCAAGGGAATACATATAGCACTTTTCCGACGCCATAATCTGCACTCGGAGCACGTTTCTGATATCCGATAAAACCGTTAAGAGTTTCGTTACCAGCAATAAGAGAAAGGGCCGGGATCACCCCCGGCCGCTGACACTTCTGCGCCGGGTCCACGTGTTAGCATAGAACTAGGCCCGGCCTTTTTCGGAAGGACCGGGCTGCATCTTTCGTCCGCAAGGGCACCAGATCACTGCTCTGGGCAGGGCTTTCAACGTCCTGCCGCACTTCGGGCACTCGTAAGCAATCAGATGGGCCTCAGCCATCACTTGCACCCCCCTCAATGCCTCAGAAGGGAGTTTGTTCACGCGAAAGGCCCCCTCACGGTGCCAAGGGCTCTAGCTGGGACTTTTATCATAACCCCTGCTCAGGGGCTGTTTGACCGCCTTGCCTCTAGCTGGGCTTCCGCTGAATGCCGCTTCTAGCTGGCTGTTTGCTGTGCCTAGCCTCATGGCAGGTCCTGCAGAGACTCACGAGGTTGTCCAACTGCAGCCGTTTGTGCCACTCGTCGCGCACCGGCTCGATGTGATGCACAGTGTCCGCGAACACAACTCGCCCCCGCTGCAAACAATCCTGACAAAGGTTGTGATCGCGTATGCGGGCGGCCTCACGTGCTCGTTCGTTTTCAACACGCGCCCAAGGGCCTTTCCACCTGTTTGTTATAAAGTCGCGTCCTGGGCCGCCCTGGAAGTTCTGGCAGCCTGCTTTCCCCTTCTCCCCATCTTTCGCCCACACGGGCACCATATTTCAGCCTTGGGCAAGGCCTTTGTATGCCTGCCACACCTCGGGCATTCGAACATCACCAAATGAGCCTCAGCCATTTCCATCACCTCCAGGCATAAAAAAAGCGCCCCCACTCGGAAGGCGCTGGGTGTCAAATATTGACTTCACAGCATAAACAAACGGTCCGGAGCGCATTTTGCTCCAACATTCATAAGACGGACTTATGACGGACTTAAGACGGACCTTATGACGGGCCTAGCAGGCATAAGACGGATAAGACGGAGTTTGACTATACTATATGGATTTTCTTTATTATTACTTCTCCCTTTTCCCTTTTTGCATTTTCACGATTTCCACTATAGGTACAAAAGTCCGTCTTGTACGTCTTGCTCCAGGTAAGTCCGTCATAAAGTCCGTCTTATCCTGTCACAAAGTCCGTCTTACTTCCGCCATTTTCCCCTAGTTCCTGCCAGATGGAGCGTCTTTCCGGAATTAATTCAACTTGCATGGAGCACCTCATGTTAAGAAGTCCCATGTAAGTTCTTGGGTTTCTGTCAATCGTATGTTTATCCACATTCTTTGCATGGAATTACGGTCTTCTTTCGCTTTCGGAAAGAGTTCTTGCAGCCGCTTATTGAAACGAATGTTGCTAACGGGCCGCAGGCCGCTTGCGTCACAGTAGGTTTTATATGCCTCATACACTCGCGCTTTGCTTTCCGCTGCCGAGTCATCGGCCTCCAGGCATTCGGAAGCAAACGCGAGCACGGAATCATTCGCCTTCTTGTAGGCATCCATTGCGGCTAACGTTGATTCGGGTTCGCTGAAACCTCCCCGGCAGGCCAACTCGTAAAGGCCCTCTATGGCACGGTTCAGGAATCCGGATAACTCTTCAGGAGTCGTTACCTTTTGCAGAATATGCGGATCCCGATTGTCTGGGCCGAAGGTATTCGGAAACGGAACAATAATCCATCTTCGATAATAGGCATAGGAGCAGTCCGGGCTTCTCGGGATTTCATTAGCTGAGAATATCAGCCTTGCGAACGGCCGGAACTCGAAGGGATCCCCAAACTTCTTCTCAGCGTCCATCATGTCGCCAACGGAAGCCGTCTTGAAGTAGGTGCTAGATCGTAGTGCTTTTGCGTCTAGGTCAGCGAAGACGTTAACTAGTTTTCCGTATAGGTTCGCCCTCTTGAAGCGGTTTTCGTCTAGCTCTTGAAGCGGGATCCCGGCCACGTTGTCCGGGCCTACAAGGGCCGTCAACAAGTCTAGGAATACACTCTTTCCGTTTGCTCCGCTGCCAGTCAGCATCATAGCCTTCTGCATCTTCGTAGACGCAATAAGACAATAACCTGCCCATTCATACATCAAACTGACACAGTCCTCCGGAACGACTTCCGACAGGAAGTTATCAATTGCCGGGCATGTTGCGTCCGGGTTATAGTCCACAGGAATGCCAATAGTAGTCAACGCGTCCGGGTCATGCGGTAGTAGTGTCTTCGTTATCCAATGCAGCCGCCCATTTCGCACGGTTATGAATTCGTCAGTATCGCGGTTCATGCTGTCCGGGTCAAGCACACGGCCTACACCCAACTGATAGAGAGTTTCATCGGCGCGGTTTCGCCGGAACTCCTCGCCTAACAGTTCCTTCATCCGGGTCTCCAGGGTCCCTTTCTCCGGCTTGTATATCCCCGTTTCCGGGTCATATATGTGCAGCCCCATTCCATCCACGTTCACAACATGAAATTCTTCGAGCAGGGCTTCTTCCAGTTTTGCCGGAATGAAAGTCTTTCCCGTCGGGCCGATGCGGAAGAAGCGGTTTGGATCCTCCTCTATCGGAATGGAAGACTTCAGGGCCTTCTCCAGTCGGTCCTTGAAATGTGCCGGATCTGCTAGATGGAGGTCGGAGGGATCGTCGAATTCCTCCATGCTGATGATTCGGATCGGCCCCGTAAAACCGCCTAGACGAAGGCTTTTGGCAGTCTTTGAAGTGAAGGTTTCTCCGCTTTGTCCATGCTCTTTCCATATGTAAACGGTCTTTCTGTCGGCTACTTCTGCCGCCATCTCAGCCTTGAAAGTGTCCGCGCCCGGCGCTCCATAGGCCGGGATCCCGTAATACCATAGCGTATGAGCATCACTTGCACCCTCTACGAGCAGTATCCAATCGCCGGGCATGTCCCGCCATAGGCCGTAAAGCGGCGCCCCTTCGCCGTCCTTTGCCCAGTAAAAACGGTTATCATTGCCCCGCTTCGGTCTCTCCATCCGCTTCCTTATCTGCGTCCGGAGCAGGTGTCCATCGCGGCCTTTGTAGGGAATGGCTAAGCCTTTCACGGAGTCCATCAGTCCAAGGCTTTGGAGGAAGTCCAATGGCAGGCGCTTCGCTTCTGCATACTCTCGCAGGGTCAGGGCACGGCGCGGCCTGGGTTCCTCCTCGTATACCCCAGCAATGTCGGCTACCTTCTTCAGAGCCTCCGGAAAGTCGATCCCGTCGGCTTGCATGAGGAAGTCGAAACCGGTTCCCTTCCGTTTACAGCCGAAACAATTCCAGCGGCCATCTTCCGGCCTAAACTGGAAGCTAGGATCATTGTCCGGAAAGTGAAACGGGCATTTTGTGAGCAGATAACCGCCAGTCGTCTGTTTTGTAGTGTCGCGCAGGTATGGTTCAAAAACCTCCATCCAGCGGCCTTCCATTGCCTGCGCTACTGTATCCCTGTCAGGACCGCTTCGGGTTACTGTGTCTAATGACATAATAAAAACTCCTTTCTAGCAGTTAACAGCAGCAGCAGGAGTTTGTATGTCTACGGCGAACGTGATAAAATAGGCCGTAAACAAAAAACAACATATATGCTGCTGTCGCCGCCTGTGTCGCTAAACATTAGGGCGGCGTAGCTCTTTTCTAAGGGCTATCATTCGCCACCATCCCACGAATCTCCTTTGAAACTGCCGAACACCCACCCCCTCGCGCGAGGGGTTTCGCGCCCCGTTTTGTAAGGCCCCCTGCCCGGTCGGGGGTTTTGAAAAGGAAACCGAAAAGTCGCACCGGGAGGGAGTTCCTGGAATAATAAAAGCGCCTCCATTCCAGAGACGCCGCTGTCTATAGGGCAAGGGTCTAGTCTTCGAACGGGTAGCACTTCAGCGCCTCCTCATGGAAGCCCATGAGATGTTCCACAGCCTCATGCCGAACATCCACATGAGCGCCTGGAATGCTCACGATGTAGTACAGGCGTTCAGGGCCGATTTTGAGCGTTCGCCATTCAAACAAGCGCCAATAAACATGCCTTCCACCACGGGCTGCCGCAAGTAGCCGGGCATAGGTTCCCAGGCATCGGAGCATCTTTCGCGCCTGCTTGCCGATCGCGGCCTCCGTCCATGCGCCTGCCAAGGCCGCCGCCACTTGATCTGCCAGAGAATGCCCCTCCAGGTTTTCCGGAAGTCCCAGGGTCTCCGGAGGTTTCGGGCCTGCGAAGGCATTCAGGGCCTGAGCTATTTCCGGGCTTAGAGGTATGCCGTCCAGCGCCCATTCACGCGCCAGGGCTATTTCCTTCTGCTTGTAACCTAACTCCATCATAGCTCCAGCCGTTGCCATCTGCGCCGCCGCGTCCGTAGGGTAATGGGCACGGGTCCCCTGTGTCCCGCCCAGCGATTGTATTGTTGGGCTAGGAAGCAGCTCGCGTTCAACCCACTTGTAGACAGTCGCCGGTTTTATAGACAGGTCAGGGTAATACTTTGTTGCATTCTCGATCACTTCTTCCAAGGTCAAACTGTCTCCCTCCCAACACACGGCCTTATATATCGGGTAGCGCCGTTTTCTCCTGTAATCCTGCTGTCTCTGTCCATACTCCACCAAGTCCCACTCCGTAACGGCCATGGTCTCACCTCTCAAAAAGGGCACACTACTCCTGCGGGCATCCTGACAGGTCTATATATTGTTGTCAGAATAACATGAAGGAGTATTCTTTGTCAACTCTTCGCCTCCCTCTGCCAGGGCCACCGCCTCCAGCCGGGCAAGTCGTTTGCTGAGTCGCTCAGACACTCCGCAAGCCCCCTCTCTGCTCGATCAGCTCTTCCAGCTCTTCCACGCGCTCTTCGAGTTCAGCCGTGACCGCTAAGTCCGCGCATATCTTGATGGTCTCGCGGGCCTCCCTAATCGCTTGCAGCGCTACCCTGAGCTGTCCGCTGCCCTCAGCGGCTTCCAGGATCGCCAGGGCACGTTCTAGAAGTCGGTCAAGCTCATCTATGAGGGCCGCGCCGGAAGTCACAGCCTGGGCCTCCTCACAAGCTTTGGCGGCCTCCACAAGCCTGGGCAGATGGTTTGTTTTGTGACGGCTCAGCGCTGAGCGAGAAACCCCATACTGTCCCGCTATGTCCCGCATGGAAGCGGAACGGGTGACTAAGGCCTTGTCGATCGCCGCCCGGTTAAGATGTTCACAGATGCTACATAGCGCCATGCCCTCCCTCCCCCTCCTCTGTTGTCTGCGTCCAGCGAACAAACTCCACCCACGTCGGCGCCACGTCCAACCTCCGGCACCGGTGAATGAAACTTGCGGCGACACCCCAATCATCAGAGTTCGGTTCTGTATCGCCACGGGCCGACGCAAACAATAATGCCCAATAACTGATGGCCTTGCCGCCCGCCTCCATTGACGCCTGCCCCTCCTGGATCGCCCGTTCCAGCCGCTCCAGCCGTCGCTCGATGGCCTTACTCACTGCCCAACCCCTCCCCATGCAAGAAGTCGTATGCACCCCACACAGAGGGCCTACTGCCGCGCCGATCGCAGGCGCTCAGGTAGTCCCGGGCCACCTCCTGACATCAAAAAAGCGCCCTCCCCACGGGGCGCTGAAAGGCAATGGTTCACTTCGTTAACTAATGGTTCATGGTTTCTATGCCCTTCTAGCTGGGCGAGTGAAGGAAGCGAACCATGGTGAACCTTTTTCCCGTAACTTTTTCTACTCATTTTCTCTATAGCGATTTTCTTGAACTAAGGTTAACTAAGGTTCACTTGGTTCACTAATGCTATAGGAAGTGAACCATTGAAACGGAGGTTTACCTGGGCGAGTGAACGAAGTGAACCATTGATACACAAACTATTCGGAAAGAAAAAAGCGCCCATGCAAGGCGCTCTCTGTTTTCACTTGGCTATTCTATTGTTCTTGCGGATCTCTCAAGCCCACACCATACCACCAGTAGGCACCGCCTGTCCCCCGGTTTCTGTCAAAGCCACGGGCAGTCAAGCGGCCACCGAACCATCGCTGACTTCGGGCCACCTCGCCATTCTCTTCGCACCACTGCTTATAGGCTTTATAGAGGTCACTAGCTTTTGCGGTCATCCTGGTATCGATGATGCAGTAGTCATCCAGGAACCCCGCCAGAACGTCCATTTCCTCACGATAGCCTTCTGTCGCTGTCTTCACGGCCTCTGGCATCTTCAGGCCATCAGTTTGCCACTTGACGCATCCTGCAACCGCCCAGGCAAGGATTCCGGCCATCTCAGCCTCAAACTCGGCCATGATCTCCCGCTTTGCTTTGATTTTGGCATCCGGAATTCTCACTGTGAACGGTATCAGTCGGATTCTGTCCCATATTGCTGGGTCAGTCCCACGGATCACCGGCTTATAGTTCGTTGCCATCCATAGCTTGAATTCTGGCACGAATTCGAATGTTTCTGCATAGAGGAACCGTGCACTGATTCGATCCTGTCCTGTGAGGTCCTTCACTTTGCCTTCGGCGAAGCGCCGGCCTTCGTCTGATTCGCTCACACGAACGAATCGCGCCCCGCGCAACCGGGCTATTTCGTTTGTAGGGCCGGTTCCCTGCCGTGTCTCGGTTAGAGTGTCAACCTGGGTCTGCATGGCATAAGGTTCAAGCATTGTTGCAATGGCATCCACGAATGTGCTTTTACCATTGCGTCCGGTTCCATAAAGAATGAACATGCAGCGCTCATCCGTGATTCCGGTCAGAGAATAGCCTATAGCCTTCTGCACAAACTCAATCAGGGCCTCATTGCCTGCGAATATGTCACTAAGGAAGGCTTCCCATTGTGGGCATTGGGCGCTTGCGTCATAGGGCACGGCTAAGACGTTTGTCAGCAGGTCCTCTCGTCTGTGCGAATATAACTCCATGGTCTTCAGGTTCAGGGTCCCGTTCTGGCAGTTCAGTAGCCATGGGTTACGGTCCAGTTCCTCCGGCCTCACAGGAATGCCGGGTTCGCTTTCGGCTAATGAAACCATGGCATTAATCTTGTTCAAACTCTCGGATCTTAGAGCATGTTTTACTAGCGCTTGCCGCCGCTCATCTTGCGGCTCTGCTGCCGCTTCGTTGTATATCTCCCGCACGGTCGCTTTTGCCCATCGTTCTACGCTTCCGGTGTCGTCTATCTCCCAATGTGTCCCCGTCCAGACAAGCCACTTTCTCCACGGGTGACAGTAGCGCAGGTTCTCACCATGCAGCCGCACAAGCCTTCTGGCATTGCCTAAGTCGGTTTCCCGGATCTCCAGCCTTACCTTCTGTTTCGGTTTCGCGTTCGCTTCAGTCTGCGGCGCTGGCTCATATCGCGCCACACTCCGGGCAATAGTCTCCACTTCCCGGATCTCTAACGGAGGATCACATCGTTGTTCGTTCATGGTTAGTAGGGCCGCTAGAATCTCATCTGCGCTGAAACCTGCTCTGCGCATGGAACCGGCTTTAGAGGTTAGAGTGTCGTTCCTGCGTCCCTCCGGGATCGTCTCGCCTGGGTCCGTCGTTCTCGCCTTCTTGGGCTTGTCCGCCTTCAGCTTGAGCACCCACGCTTCCGGCAAGGCCGCCGGGTCCATGTCGTCCGGGTGATGGGCAACCTCCCATTCATAGCGCCTGCCTGTGTAATGCAGGGACGGAGGGCCTACGACATATCCACCGTCTCCGCGCACGTCCAGGCCAGGGCCTAGCACTCCCGCACTCGGCCGGATCTCTACGCTAGGATGTGCGAAGTATAAGTGACGGCCTTTCCCGGTCAGGGCCTCGACGGTCTCCGGCAATGGGCCGAGTTCGGCTGCCAGGGCTTCCAGCGTCTCTTCCCCGTCCGGGCCGTCTACATCAATGACAACAAGGCCAGAAACAGCGCCGCATACGATCCCGATGTTAGCCTCCGGCCACATGCTCCACCACCGGGCTGCTTGCTCTGGATCTGCCGAAGCATCCTTCAGTCCGTTCATTGTCCTGGGATGTTTCCCAGGGCTGCCGCAGGCGGCATTTCCGCAGGAGCACGCGCCTTGCGAGGGTGTATGTAAAGGGATCACTGCCCAGCCGCGCCGAGTATACTCTGCGGCCGCTTCTGCTATGTTAATGGGTCGAATGGGTTTGACTATAGCCATAAGAAAACTCCTTCCCCTATGCTTTACGCGGCACACGAAGGAGTTCACTTGTGAACGGCGAAATGCTATAATGGTGCCGTAAGAACACAAGTGAATATTCTATATGCCGCGTTCGCCGCCTGGTTGTTGATGTTTCAGGGCGGCGTCGCTCTTTCTATAAGCGTAATTCTACCTAATGCCAT
>Ga0255342_1004599_pt1 | contig 13952 bp, 9 predicted proteins | sample wastewater_treat_3_FD_192416 | JGI IMG/M metagenome (GOLD analysis project Ga0255342, IMG submission 192416) | Wastewater microbial communities from Lulu Island WWTP, Vancouver, Canada - plant14 | ecosystem: Engineered > WWTP > Wastewater > Unclassified | place: Canada: Vancouver, British...
TCGCCGCGCTATCACCCCGCGTACGAAGAGGTGCGCGAGAAGGACCCGCCCTATTGGCATATCGACCGGCCGTTGCTGGTTTACCGTGTGCCTACCTGGATCAACCGGCAGTATGGCATCACGGGGTTGCTTTACTGGAGCACCGTACAGCGGGTGATCGAGCCGTGGTACAATCCGGCATTCGCGCATCCGCGGCACTTCAACGGCGGCGGGTACCTGTTTTATCCCGGCGTCCCGTGCGGGATCAAGGGGCCGGTCGCCAGCATGCGGCTGAAAAACCTCCGCGATGGCATGGAGGACTACGAATATTTCGTTCTGCTCGAACGGCGCGCCGGAGCTGCGGCCGTGCAGAAAATCGTTGACCGCATCGCGCCGACGTGGTGGGGGTACACGCGCGATCCGAAAGCCCTGTACGACGCGCGGCGGGAGTTGGCCGCAGCGATTCTCGCCCGCTGATGGCCATACGGCACCGTCCCGTCGGGGCGGCGTTCACTTGCGGTCGGAGAGGCCGGTGAGCATGCCGGCGATCAGCAGGGTGGTGATCAGGCTGCTGCCGCCGTGACTGATCAGCGGCAGCGTGATGCCGGTCATCGGCAGCGCTTTGGTGACGCCCGCGACGTTGAGGATCGTCTGCGTCGCCAGTGAGGCGGTCAGGCCCACGCACAGCAACCGCTCGAAGGGTGTTTTTGTCGCGCCAGCCGCGCGCAGTCCGCGCGAGAAGAGCGTGGCGTAGACCATCAGCAGCAGGGCGCAGCCGACCAGTCCGATCTCTTCGGCCACCGCTGCATAAACGAAGTCGGAGGTGACGATGGGCACAGACTGCGGCACGCCCGCGCCGAGCCCGGCGCCCCACAATCCGCCCGAGTACATGGCGGCTAACGCCTGAAGAATCTGCCAGCCCTTGCCGGTCGGATCGGCGAATGGGTTGAGCCAGACATCGAAACGTGTCCGGGCGTTGGCTGAGATAAGCTGCACGCCAAAGCCCGCCGCCGCGACGGCCGCCAGGCCGATCGCCAGATAGCCGGTGCTACGCGCGATCGCGAACAGCATCACGATCAGCACGGCGTTGAGCAGCGCCATGAGCCCCAGGTCTTTTAGCGCGATCGTCATCAGCATCGGGATGGCCCAAAGCGCGACGAGTCCCCACAGCACGCGCAGCGGCGGCACGGGGATGCCCTTCTGCGTTTCGGAGAAGGCCTTCTGGTGGCGACTCAGGTAGGAGGCCAGAAAAAGCACCAGCAGCGGTTTCACGATTTCCGACGGATTGAGATTACCGGCCAAGTAGGTGCCGCCGCGGAAACTGCGCCCCAAGAGCAGCATAGCCCCCAGCACACCCAGTGCCGCAAGGTAGGCCATCCAACCCGCTTTGGCGAGCCAGGCGCCTCGGCCTTTGCCGGTCAGTAGCGTGCCGACCATAAAGGCGGCCAATCCGAGCGGTAAGGGCAGCATCGCCGCAGGTTTGGCCAACCCCTGAGAGAAACTGCCCATCCGGAACTGGATGACCAAGCCAATGCCGCAGAGCAGAAACACGGCACCGACCAGACCGGCATCTCCTTTCCAGCCGGAAAGCTTGAGCCAGAGCAGGATCAGTGGCACGCCGACCGCATACACGGCCAATGGGATCAGCGGCTCTACCTGCAAGACCGGCGCGTTGGAGAGCTTGACGCCGAGGATCGCCAAGCAAGCGCAAGCGACGGCAAATGCCGAGAGCAGGAAGAGTCCCGTGGCGGTTCCAATTGGCCCCAGCGTTTTCTTTTTTTTCCGGCTCACGGCGTAGCCTCCTCAGCGATGCGCACATATCCGAGTCGATCAGCCTCTTGGAGCAGGGCGCGCGCCACGGGTAACGCGGCTTTGGCACCGAAGCCGCCGCGTTCAACCAGAACCGTGACGACGATGTTTGGCTTGCGCTGCGGAGCAAAGCAGGTGAACCAAGCATGGTCTTCTCCGCCCGGTGCCTGCGCGGTGCCGGTCTTGCCACAGACATTGAGCCCCGGAAGATCGACGCCTTTGCCGGTGCCGCGACTGACTGCCTCGCGTAGGATCGCGCGGAGTTGTTCGGCTGTCTTGACATTACAGAGCCGTGACATCTCTTCGATCGGCTCAGCCTGGCCGAGGCGCGGCCGCATCATCCGCCCGTCGGCGGCGACGGCCGCAGTGAAGCAGGCCACATGCAACGGGGTGGTCAGGAGTTCACCCTGACCAATGGCCAGCAGCGCGGTTGAACGCGCTTTGGTGACTTCAGGTACATGGCCGCGCGCGCTTTTAAGCTCGCCGCCGCTGGCCCGCAGATAGGTGAGCGGCTCGCGGATGCGCGCCTTGGTCATCATGTCGTTGAACGCCTTGGTGCCCGACGCGACCCCGAGTTGAGCGAAGTAGACGTTGGAGGAGTGGACGGTCGCATCCTTCAGCCCGATACGTCCCCAACCCGGCCAGACCGCGCCCTTGCGTTGGTAGGCGTAGTATTCGCTGTCACGGATGGGCGGTGTGCCTGGTCCGGCGACGTATCCCTGGCCCGGACAGGCATAGACTTGCGGCAAGCCCTTCTCGATTGCCAGCGCGGCCAGCAGGATTTTGAAGGTAGAGCCGGGCGGATAGCGTCCCTGCACCGCACGATTGAACGCGGGTGTATTCTCTTCATCCCTGATGGCCTCGGCCGGATTCAACGGATCGAATCCCGGCGAGCTGACCAACGCGAGTAACGCCCCGCTGCGCGGCCGCATGACCACCACCGCACCTTTGCGGCCTGCGAGCAGCTCGTAGGCTTTCTGTTGCAGACGTTGGTCGAGGGTCAAGGTCACGGCTTCCCCCTCGGCGGCGCGTTGCGTGAACAACATCTTGCCCAGCGCTTCGTCGCGCTTGTCGATCGCATATCCGCTTAGGGTCGGATCGCACACGCGCTCCACGGCGGTGATGCCGTAGGTGGAGTGATAATAGCCCAAGGGGTGGGCCGCCGCCGCGCCCAGCGGATAGCGCCGTCCCCAGACATCGCCGACCACCGGCGCGGCCAGCACCATCCCGCGCCGGTCCAGCAGCGGCCCGCGCATCACCTGCTTTTCGGCGGCATCCGGACGGCGGTTGTAACGCCGCATGAATTTGACGAAATCGGGGTTGGTGTAGCCCCATATTTGCCAGGTGGCTTGATAGACCAGCACCGCGAACAGCGCACCGGCAAACAGGATGCGCAGCAGCCCATAGCTCGTGACCTTGCCGGGCTTGACTGTCGGGGCGTAGAGAATGCCGAACGAGGCGACCGCCAGAACCGCCAGAAACACAATCTTCAGGGCACGGAGCAGATCCGGCCCCACGTCACTGTTTAGCAGGTTCATCAGGCGTTCAAGCATGAACTTAAACTTGGGTCATCAGTTCGGCGACCAACTGGGTGAAGCGTTGCGGGTTTTGCGGTGCCGAACCTTCTGCCAACAGTGCCTGACCGAAGAGTAGATCGGTGAAGTCGGCCAGCCGAGGATCGGCTTTGTCGGTTTCCAGCATGCTCTTCATACGTGCGATCACGGCATGGTCGGGATTCAACTCCAGCGTGCGGAGCTGTTTCGGCACCTCCTGGTTCATGGCGCGCATCAACCGTTCCATGCTGGGGTTCAAGGCGTTCTCGTCGGCGACCAGACAACAGGCGGAGTCGGTGAGACGTGGCGAGAAACGTACCTCTTTGACATGCTCTTTGAGGTGTTCTTGGATGAACGCCGTCAGCTCTTTGAAGTCGTCGGTCGCGGTCTCGATCTTCTTTTTCGCAGCGGCCTTCTCCTCGTCGGTGCCGACCTCTAGTGCGCCTTTGTCAACGGCGACCAATTTCTTGCCTTCAAATTCACGCAGGGTATCGGCGATCCACTGGTCGATCGGATCGGTGAAAAGCAGCACGTCGTAACCGCGCTTGGTCAGCGCCTCAATGTGCGGCGCGCGTTTGGCGGTCTCCAGATCTTCGGCGATCAGGTAGTAGATGTCTTGCTGCGTCTCAGGCATGGCCTTGACATAGTCCGCCAGCGAGATCAGCGCGTTGCCGTCGCGTGTGGCCGAACGGAACATCATCAACGCCTTGAGCTTGTCAGCGTTTTCGTAATCTTGGTGCAGGCCCTCTTTAAGCACACGGCCGAAGGCGGTGAAAAAGGTGGTATAGGTGTCCGGCGTGTCGGCCATCATCTCCGCCAGCGTGCTCAACACCTTGCCGGTGATGTTGCTCTTGATCTTACGGATGACGGCGTCATCTTGCAGCATCTCACGCGATACGTTGAGCGGCAAGTCACTGGAATCTACGACACCCCTCACAAAGCGCAGGTATTCCGGCAGCAGCAGGTCGAAGTCGGCACCGATAAAGACGTTGCGTACGTAGAGGTGCAGCCCGTACTTCTTGTTGGGCATCATCAGGTCGATACCCGCTTGTTTGGGCAGGAAGAGCAGCGCCTTGAACTCGACCGCGCCTTCAACCGACATCGGGATGGTTTTGAGCGGCGGGGTGTAGTCGTGCGTGAGGTGCGTGTAAAACTTGTTGGTCTCCTCTTCGGTCAGCTCGCTCTTGGGACGCTTCCAAATCGCTTTCATGGTGTTGAACGGCTGCGCGTCCTCAGCGGGAGCTTCGCCGGTGTCACTGAAGCGGATCGGGTACGCGATGAAGTCGGAGTACTTCTTAACCAGCTCGTGCAGCCGCCATTCGTTCAGGAACTCCTCCATGCCCTCGCGCAGTTTGAGCACGATGGTCGTGCCCGGCTTGTCACGCGCCGCATCCTCTAGCGTGTAGCTGCCGGCGCCTGTTGAACTCCACTTGACTGCCTTCTGCCCTTCGCCGCGCTTGAGCGTGATCACGGTGACCGTTTCGGCGACCATGAATGCGGCGTAGAAGCCCACACCGAACTGCCCGATCAGCTCCGGGATATTGGTCTGCTGCTTCTCCTTCAACGCCTGTGCGAAAGCCTTGGTGCCAGAACTCGCGATCACGCCGAGGTTCTTGTCGAGGTCCTCCTCGCTCATGCCGATACCGTTGTCGGTGATCGTCAGCGTCTTATCCTCCTTGTCCACAATTAGGTCGATCTTCCAGACCGGCGCATCGGCGACGATCGACTTGTCGGTCAGCCCCAGATACTGGGCGCGATCGATGGCGTCCGACGCATTGGAGATCAACTCGCGCAGAAAGATCTCCTTTTTCGAGTAGAGGGAGTGGATGACGAGATCCAATACCTGCTGGATCTCGGCCTTGAAGATATGGGTTTTCTTGCTCATGATGTGTGTTCTCTCTGATTAATCCCTGCTGCGTCCGCCGAGCAATCCCGCGCGGAACAAGAAATACAGCAACGTCAAAAGTGAACTGATCGCACCGGCCAGATAGGTAAGGAAAGCCGCGTTGAGCACACGTCCGGCATGCGACACCTGATCGGGCGAGACGATGCCGGTCGTCGCCAGATGCTGCTTGGCGCGCGCGCTGGCATCCCACTCGACCGGCAGAGTGACCACGGCAAACAGAAAGCCGACCGCAAACAGCGCGCAACCGATGTAGACCAGCGACTGGCTATTGAACAACAATCCCGCAAAGAAAACATAAAAGGCGAACATGCTGGCGAAGTTGGTGGCCGGCACCAGAAGCGTACGGAGCGTGAGCGGTGCGTACGCGGCGGCGTGTTGCAGGGCGTGTCCGGCTTCGTGGCAGGCGACTCCCACGGCAGAGAGCGAGTTACTGCCGTACACATCCGGCGAGAGGCGCAGCACCTTGTGGGAGGGATCGTAATGATCCGACAGGAAGCCCTGCGTCTGCTCGACCTGCACGTCAAACACGCCGTTGGCGCGCAACATGCGTTCAGCCGCTTGAGCACCGGTCATGCCCGAATAGGCGCGGACCTTTGCATAGCGGCTGAAGGTTGTCTTGACCAACATGGACGCAATAGCGGCCAAAATCAGGCCAGGAAGCAAAAACATAACATAGACTGGATCAATAAACATGGTGATAGTCCTCCTTCTCCCGCAGGCCCGCTCAGCTGGGGACAGGTCTTAACCCTCATTCACGGTGCGCGAACGGCACCAAGGCCCGCAGGAAAAACGTGCCAGATTATACAACAGCCGCCGCTGTTCGGACAAGGACGTACACGGAGCCGATTCGGACATTATCAGGAATCGCTGTCGGCAAAAAGGCTCGGTTGACTTGGCGCGGGGGAATGTCTAACATGACGAAAGAGCCGTAAGGAGGATGTCGATGAGAGTGATGCTGGTCTTGGCGGTGTTGGGAATTGCGGGGTGTTCTTCGCTGGTGGTTAACGAGGGCGGGCGCCGGAATGCAGCGCCGTCGTTCGTCGCTGCGCAGCCGGTCTGGCCGGAGGGACGCGAAAAGGAGATGAACCTGTTTGTCGGGTTCCGTGCGACGGTCGACGGCGAAGCCGCCGAACGCGCGGTCGTGCGGCTGACCGGCGCGACGGTCTACCGCCTTTTCGTGAACGGCGTGTTTCTGGGATACGGCCCCGCACGTGGCCCGCACGGCTATGACCGGGTGGATGAGTGGCCGCTCAAAGGGGTGTGCAAGCCGGGACCGAACGTGATCGCCATTGAGATCGCGGGCTACAATGCCAACAGCTATTACCACCTCAACCAGCCCTCCTATCTGCAGGCCGAGGTCGTGGCGGGGCGCAAGGTGCTGGCCGCGACCGGCAGCGACAGGGTGGGGTTCGAGGCGCATCTGCTGTCCAGCCGCGTGCAAAAGGTTCAGCGTTACAGCTTCCAGCGGACCTTTTCCGAAGTGTACTGCCTGACCCCTTATTCGGACGCTTGGCGCACGGATGGCCCCTTGGCGCCGGTGAAGTTGGCGGTGTGCCCGCAGCGGCCGTTGCTGCCGCGCATCGCGCCTTATCCAGCGTTCCATGTGCTGAAACCGGTCCGCGAGGTCGCCTCCGGGACGCTTGCGCTCAAACCGGACAAAAAGGTCTGGTCGGACCGCGCGATCAAGGGTGTGGGACCGCTTTTCGCCGGTTTCCCGGAGAACGAACTAGCGATGATCCCGCTCTACGAGGTGCAGCGGCTCGAAACTGCGCAGCAGACACACGAGCAGAAGCCGTGGAGGGATGGCGAGGCCCGCACTGTGGGGCACCACCGGTTCCGTACCTTTGAGTTTATCCGCAACAACGCCGGCTTCATCCGCGCCACCGTGCACTGCGGTGCGCCGTCGCGTATCTACTTTGTGTTCGATGAAATCCTGAGCAATGGCGAGGTGAATGTCACGCGGTATTCATGTGCCAATGTTGTGACCTACGATCTGACACGCGCCGGCACCTATTACCTTGAATCGTTCGAGCCATACGAGTTGAAATATCTGAAGGTGATGGTCGATGGCGGCGCCTGCGAGCTGCTGGACCTCGGGTTTCGTGAGTATGTGAACCCGGATACCGAACGCGCGACGTTCCAGTCATCCGATCCGGGGCTCAACCGCATCTTCGAGGCCGCGCGCGAAACCTTCAAGCAAAACGCGGTGGATGTCTTTACCGATTGTCCGGGACGCGAGCGCGCGGGCTGGCTGTGCGACAGCTTTTTCATCGGCCGTGTCGCTGCCGACCTGTGCGGTAATACCGATATGGAGCGCATGTTCTTCCAGAATTACCTGTTGCCGGAGCGCTTTGAAGCCCTGCCGCAGGGCATGCTGCCGATGTGCTATCCGGCGGATCATCCCAACAGCAATTACATTCCCAACTGGGCGATGTGGTTCGTGGTGCAGCTTGAGGAGTACCTGCACCGCAGCGGCGACCGCGCGACCGTCGATGCGCTCAAGCCGCGCGTCCTTGAACTGCTGGCGTTTTTCAAACAGTACGAAAACAGCGACGGCCTGCTGGAGAAGCTGCCGGCCTGGGTCTTTGTCGAGTGGTCGCACGCCAACAAACTGGTGCAAGATGTCAACTACCCCTCGAACATGACGTATGCTGAGGTGCTGGCGTGTGTCGCGCGTATGTACAACATGCCGGAATTGGGCGCTAAGGCAGAGGCCGTGCGTGAGACGGTGCGACGCCAGTCGTATGACGGTACCTACTTCGTGGACAATGCCAAGCGGCGTCCGGACGGCACGCTCGCGGCCACGGGCGAGCGCACCGAGACCTGCCAGTATTACGCCTTCTTCTTCCGCACCGCCACGCCGGAGACGCACCCTGCGCTGTGGGCGCGCCTGCGCGATGATTTCGGGCCGCAACGCAAACAGACCCGCAAGCATCCGGAGATTCATTTCGCGAACGCCTTTATTGGAAACTATCTGCGGCTAGAGCTACTCTCCCGTCAAGGGCTGTCCGCGCAGATTTTGGAGGAGACCAAGGGATATTTCCAAGGCATGGAGGAGCGGACCGGGACACTTTGGGAGAACGACACGCCGACTGCGAGTTGCTGCCACGGTTTCGCGAGCCATGTCACGCGCATGTATTACCGCGACGTGTTGGGGATCGGCGAGATCGATGCGGTCAATCGGCGCGTGACCTTCCGCTTCGCGGAGGTGCCGCTGACGTACTGTTCCGGGACGGTTCCGGTCGGCAAAGGCGTTGTCACGTTGAACTGGACCAAACAGGACGGTGAGTTCCGTTATACTTACACGGTGCCCAAAGGGTTTGATGTCACGGTCGACACCTCTCGCTTACCCTCACTGACGTTTAAAAAGGTCGTCGGTCGGTGAGCAGGGGTGTCTGTCAAGTTGGTAGAGGTAGAAGGAGAGAAGTATGTTAAAGATCTCGTGGGTGGATGCGGCGATCATCATTGGTTTTTTGATTTCAGTCATTGTGGTGGGATCGGCCGCTGCGCGTCGTTCTAGTAAGAGTGCGTCGGACTTTTTCCTTTCCGGCCGCTCGATGCCGTGGTGGCTGCTCGGGGTGTCGATGGTGGCTTGCACTTTTTCGTGCGACACGCCGAACCTCGTGACGGACATCGTGCGTACGCAGGGCGTGGCGGGGAACTGGGCCTGGTGGGCGTTCCTGCTGACGGGCATGCTGACGGTCTTCGTGTACGCCAAGCTGTGGCGGCGCTCGGCGCTCGATACCGACCTCGGTTTTTATGAAATCCGCTACAGTGGCCGGCCGGCGGCGGTGCTGCGTGGCTTCCGTGCGTTGTACCTCGGTGTGTTTTTCAATATCATGATCATGGCGACGGTGTCGTTGGCCGCGATTAAGATCGGGCAGGTGATGTTCGGTTTGTCGCCGGTTATGACGCTGGTGTACGCATCGGCTGGCGTCGGGATTTACGCGACGCTCGGCGGGCTCACGGGGTCGATCTGGGCCGATTTCTATCAGTATACGATCGCGATGGTCGGCGCGATTTTCGCGGCGGTGTATGCGGTCAAATCGGCAGATGTCGGCGGGATTACATCGCTTAAAGAACTGTTTGCGAGTGCCGACGTACAGGCCAAGATGTCGATGTTCCCGTCGAGTGCGGGCGGGTTTTCCGCGCTGATGACGATCTTGATCCTGCCGATTGCCGTGCAGTGGTGGAATGTTTGGTACCCCGGAGCCGAGCCGGGCGGTGGTGGCTATATTGCGCAGCGCATGCTGTCGGCGAAGGATGAAAAGAATGCGGTGGGGGCCACGCTGCTCTTCAACTTCCTGCACTATGCGATGCGCCCTTGGCCGTGGATCATCGTCGCGCTGGTCTCGTTGGTAGAGTTTCCGATAACGCCCCCGGCCGAGCAGGAGGCCGCGCGTGCCTGGCTGGCCGCGAACACGGCGCAGGTTCAGCGGTACGAAGCGGCCAAAGAAAGCATGCCGGACGAGGCGCGTGCGCAGGTCCGCCAACGCAAGGCCGAGGCCGCCGGTGTGGGCAGTCTGGCGCGTGCCTTCCCCAAGGTGGACGATCAGTTCCTGCGCAACGACATCGCCTATCCCGGCATGATCTCCACGATGCCGAAGGGCTGGCTGGGGCTGATTGTGGCGTCGTTGATCGCGGCCTATATGTCCACTATCGCGACGCATCTCAACTGGGGATCCTCCTATGTGGTGCAGGACTTTTACACGCGCTTCATCAATCCTGACGTCTCGCCGAAGAAGGCAGTCGCCATCGGCCGGGTCACGATGGTGGCACTGCTGGTGCTCTCTGGACTGGTTGCGCTCTGGATGCGCAACGCCAAGGATTCGTTCGATATCCTGTTGCAGATCGGTGCGGGCACTGGTCTGCTCTACATCCTGCGCTGGTTCTGGTGGCGCATCAACGCCTGGAGCGAGATCTCGGCGATGATCATCTCCTTCGCGGTTGCCTGCTTCTTCCAGTGGGGGGCGGGGCCGCTGGGTCTTGAAACCGCGATGCGCGAGGCGGGTCTCTTTAACATCATGGACTACAGCGCCTGGAAACTGGTGATCGGCATCATGATCACAACGGCGGGTTGGCTCGCGGTGACCTACCTGACGCCGCCCGAAAAACAGGACGTGCTGGCGAGTTTCTGTACCAAGATCCGCGCGGGCGGTCCGGGTTGGCGCAAGGTCGAGGAGGCTTCGGACCTGCCCAAGGCGGCCGAGGGTTGGGACGTGCCGACCGGTCTGCTTTGCATGATGGTCGGGTGTCTGGCGGTCTGGGCCGCGCTGTTCGGTGTCGGGAAGCTGCTGTACGGCGCGATCGGTGTCGGCAGTCTGCTATGCGTGATATCGGTCGTGTCAACGGTCTACCTGATGCGGCTGGCCGGCAAGATCCGCCTGAGTTGAGCGAACATCCGCAGATTGCACTAGATTTTCGCAGATTTTTTTTCAAAAAAGATTTTTAATCTGTGAGAATTCGCATAATCTGCGGATAAAACTTGAAGCCAGAGACCAAAGCGCTCAACTTTTCAGGTTGAAGCACCCGATGTGCGGTGGAATTGCCGCATGCCGGTGTACCCCGGCAAATCAAAACTTGAAACCTTTTGCAACCCGCCAAGCTACGTGCTAACCTGACACACAGTTGGCTGGCGCCGTACTTGTTACACGGCACGGTGATGCCCACAATACAGCAATCGCAACAAGGTGACTCGATATGGAGCAACTGCTACCCAAATACGTTAAGGCCATCGTCCCCGTCCTCTTGCTGACCGTGATGGTCGTTACCGGATGCCGGACACTCTTCAAGCGCCCCTCGGCTCCTGACGGCATGGCGCTGGTTCCCGCCGGCGTGTTTCTTTACGGAGACACAACCGACACCTATGTCAGCACTTTCTACATCTCCAAACATGAGGTGACGTGGTTTTTGTGGTGCTCCGTTCGTGATTGGGCGATCACAAATGGGTATGAATTCGAGAACATGGGGAAGGCCCATGCTGACAGCCATCCCGTTCATTCAGTGTGCTGGAACGACTGTGTCAAATGGTGCAATGCACTCAGCCAGGGCGAAGGCAAAACACCTGCCTACTACAAGGATGCCGCGTTCATCGAGGTCTATACTTCGGGCCAAGTCAATCCCTACGTAAAATGGGATGCCGATGGCTACAGACTGCCCACTGAGGCCGAATGGGAAAAAGCGGCGCGAGGCGGCCTTACGGGTTTGCGGTTCCCCTGGGGCGACACGATCACGCACTCGAATGCGAATTATTTGAGCCAGATCAATTGCTGGTCATACGATGTGAGTCCGACAAAAGGTTTGCATCCTGACTACGACGGCCGTCACCCCGCCACCAGTCCTGTGGGAACATTCCCGCCGAATGGATACGGCATTTTCGATACGGTTGGAAACGTGGCCGAGTGGTGCTGGGACAGACACGAGGGAACGCCTCTCTGGGAGACGGCGGTGGCGCCGTTGCCAGGAAATCTCCCTGTCTGCGACCCGACAGGATCTGAAACCGGACGGTGGTGCATCGTACGAGGAGGGGCATGGATCGAGAATGCCAACATGTGTAGATCAGCCGTCCGACTCTCCTACGCTCCAGATTACAAGCACGTCGACCTGGGGTTCCGGATCGTTCTGCCAGTCCGATAACCCAAGCCCCAACGTCGTACTGACCTCCACTTGATCGAGTCGTGTAACAACGCACTGCTGGCGGCATGGGAGGGTCGCTGCGCCAACGAACAGGCGCTACCCGAACTTGCCGCAGGCGGTGTCCGTGAACTGCTGGCCATGCCTTGGCGCAACACCGAGAAACTCCGTCCCGCCACGGCATCGGAGCGCGTTCATGAAGCGCAGTTCATGATCGCGCGGTCCTGCTACGCTACGGCATGGAACTTGGCGGAAGACCAGCCCGAACTTTACCAGCCCATCTTCTCCGGATTGCTCAGCCGGGTCAGCCAGTATAGCCGCTGGATGCTGCCGCTCCCCGAAAACCCGGACGCCTTCCGTAACCTCCTCGTCCGAGAGGCATGCCTGATGATCGAATATCTGCTGAAACGCCAGAACCCGCCCGCATCGCTCGAAAGACACAGAATACTGTTGCTCGCCCTGCATTTTCGGCGGCGACATGCAGGCGAAATCCGGCGAGACTAACGGTATCTGCACGGGGTACCAAGAGGCCTACGCCAAGGTGGACTTTGATGCTTTAAAGCACGGGACGATCGCCACCCTCAAAAGACAAGGTGTGAAGATCGTCCCCGCCCGTATTACTGCGGGTAATCGAGCGCCTCGGGGATCATGACATACACGAGTGCGCGGGCGGCGCGGTCTTTGGCGAGGCGCGCACCGGCCATCGCGATATCCGCCTTGGCGCGCAATGCCTGGAACTCGGCCGACTGCTCTGCCGTGGCCGCACCATAGCCGTAAACCAGTTCGCCGCAGATGCGGCACGTCTCGCCGACGGCGCGCGCAATCTGCATGTGTGCCAGATCGGTGAAAGTGTTGACGTAGCCCGCGATCTCAGAACCGACCACCGGATGCTCGGGGCCTTTGGCGGCGAGTTCCTGAATGTCGGCAACAAGTGAACGCGCGGCCAGCAACCACGAAATCGCGTCGGCCATCGGGAAAAGCACGCCGTGACGCTGACTCTGCGAGAGCGGACGGCCTTCGGCATCCTTGGAAGCATGGATGAAATCGCGGGTCCAGCGCCAGAGCGCGAAACCTTCAGCCAGCGTGTCGAGGCCGTTGCCGGGCGCGGCGGCGTTCTGCTGACGCAGTTCCGCCATCCATTGGGCGACTTGCGCCAAGAAGACCTCGTTGTTCATGGTGACGCTGATTTGGCGGCGCTGTACCACTTCGGGGCCTTCGTAGGTGGCTTCGAGCTGGGCATCGGTCCACTTGTAGAAGAGGAAACCGGGGCAATCCTCGGTAATGCCGTAGCCGCCCATCAAGCTGACCGCCTCACGCAGCATGTTGGCGCCGTAACCGGTGTCCCACAGCTTGGTGGCCGGACAGAGCACGTTGCAGAGTGCGCTGAGCCAGACGTACTGCACGAGCGGATCGGCCTGCAACGCCGCGACGCGGGCTGCGTCGCGCTCGGCCGCGGGCTTGCTGAGCTGATCCAGCAACTCGATGGCATCAGCCTGCGGCTTGCGCAACGCCCGCATCAGAGCGCGACCGGTGATGCCCTGGGCGGCGAAATCTGCGAGCACCTGATTTTCCACGGGCGTGAGGGCGTCAAAGGCACGCGCGGTCTCGAAGCCGAGCGAAGCGGCGGCCTCGCCGGTGGCCCAGACATCGGCCAGACGCTGGGTGGCGTCCTCCTTCATTTGGATGCCTTGATCGTAACGGGGCGTACCGGCCTCGATGCCGGCCGCGCCGCGATAACGCTCGCGATGGTAGCGGATAACCGGCTCGACAGCGGAGAGCAGTTTGGCGGCAGTCATCAGACCGACCGCCACGCGCGTCCGTGAGAAGACCGCTTCGATGATCTCGCTGTGAGTCAGGTTGGGCACGATCACGCCGTCCTTGATGGTATAGCCGCCGACGATACGGCTGGCGGGGACATCAAGGCTAAAGATTGGATCGTGGGTATTGGAAAGTTGGTGGACCATTTTGAGGGTCGGCGCACCACGATCAAAGACGCCCGGATCGGTGTCTTCGAGAATCACCATGCAAGAGGATTTAATACGCGGGTCGCCAGTATCGACCGCAGCGGTAAG
>Ga0255342_1004603_pt1 | contig 13947 bp, 11 predicted proteins | sample wastewater_treat_3_FD_192416 | JGI IMG/M metagenome (GOLD analysis project Ga0255342, IMG submission 192416) | Wastewater microbial communities from Lulu Island WWTP, Vancouver, Canada - plant14 | ecosystem: Engineered > WWTP > Wastewater > Unclassified | place: Canada: Vancouver, British...
CGCTTTACTTCAGGATCGGTTACCGTAAGCGGTCCACCAGAAGCAAGTTGTGCAGAAAAAAGCGGTAAAATGGAACCACGGGAACCCATGACATTGCCAAAACGGACAAACATAAAGGCTTGGTCCTTTTTTGCTTTTTTTGCGGCATCAATTAAAAGGTTTTCACAAAGATGTTTGGAAGCTCCGTAAATACAATGCGGTTTAACCGCCTTATCGGTAGAAATGAGAACAAATCGCTCTACATTTGCTTTAAGCGAAGCATCTAAAAGATTTTTTGTTCCAAAGACATTGTTTTCTATAACCGCTACGGGGTTTTCTTCCATAAGGGGAACATGCTTATATGCCGCACAATGGAAAACAACATCGCATTTGAGGTTTTTCATTATCCAAAACATATAGTCTCTATCTTTTAGCTCGCCAATAACGGGAATAATCGTCGCAGCTTCACCAACGCCTTCTTTTTGTAAAATACGCAGCTCTTTATCGATGAGATAGATGGAGTTTTCCCCATGGCCAAAGAGATAGAGCCGAGATGCACCGCCGGAGAGTAATTGCCGTGCAAGTTCAGAGCCAATCGAGCCACCTGCACCAGTAATCAAAACCCGCTTCCCACGCAAATAGCCGAGGCTTTCTTTTAAGGAAATGCGCACTGGATTTCTCCCGAGAATATCGAGAGGATTGATCTCGCGCGTTTGAATAAGGTGTGCATCGCCATCGATTATTTGTGATACGCTCGGAAGAATGCGTATGCGAGAAAATTGCGCCCTCGCTAAAACATCGTATATTTCTGCTATTCTTTCCTTTGGGGCACTTGGAATAGCTATAATTGCCTCATCACGAGAGCTATGTCGAAGAACTGATGAAAAATGTGCAATAGGACCCAAAACAGGAACGCCATCAATGGTTTTGCCGATTTTTTCAGGATTATCGTCTAAAAAAGCAATTAGCTGCCCAAAAAGCTTTTTCCTTTGTATTTCTTCAGAAAGCATTCTGCCGGCAAAACCTGCACCAATTATATATATTCCCTTTTTATAACTCTGCGGCATTATTTTCCCCACCTTTTTCGATAACATCGAAGGATAAATCAAAGATTATGGGCGTTTGTGCAAGCTCAACTTGTATACGCGCTCTTTTTTTTCTTCTATCAACCTTGGTTATCAAACCTTCTAAACCCTTCATAGGTCCCTCTTTTACGATGATACGGTCGTTTTCATCAAAAATAACTCTCGAAGACTCTATCGTTTTTCCAAATTGCAAAAAATGCTGTATAAGACTGAGGTCCTTACCCTCAATCTTTTGTATTGATTGATTATTGGGTAAAAAGCGATAAAAATATGGCGTTGTTTTCATTATATTGTAGAGTTGTCGGTCAATTTCTTCTGTTTGAATAAATATATAACTTGGAAAAAGAGGAAGCGCTTGGTTTGTTGTTTTTCCGTTTTTTTTAATTTTCAGCTCACGTTTTGGAAAAATAAAAGCTTGAGACTTACTTCGAAATTCTAAACGTTTTTCTATACGCTGTATATATTCATCTTCTTTCAATGACTTCACTTGAATAATATAATAATTCATATGTGAACATAGTATCATATGATCTGTCTTTCTTCAATAAAGATTAAAGAGTCCAAAAAGATTTTAAGATGGGCTGTGTTTTTCACATGTTTTTCCCTAATATTTATACTTAAACTTCCGATGCTAAATACAAGACTGTTGTAAGATTTTGTCTTGCCAGTCTTTTTATAAGGATTTTTTATGAAACGAATATCTATGTGTTTTCTTGCGTTTTTTTTCTTTTTATCTCTTGGCTTTGGAAACTCGATCACTGTTTTAGTGAATCAAAAAACGAGCAACGCAGAAGGGATTTTTGAATCAAGCCGTTTATTTGAAGACGGCGTTATAAATTATTTTTTTGACAGTGGCTTTATTGTAAGTAACGAACCCGTTTGTCTTGAAAAAGACTTTTTGAGAGCAGAGCAAATTGCCCTCGATGAAGCACAAATAGGATATTTAGAATTTTTACTTGTATTTCATTTATATCTCAATGCAGAAAATGGAAATCTAACAGAAGCTGAATGGGATTTAATACGAGTTGAAACAGGGAAAAAAATAGCATCAGGTAAATCTCTTGCGCCTGAGGTAAAAACAAAGACAGAGACCGAGAAAATAATAAAACAATTTGCGGAACAAAATGTTCGTGAAGTTCTCAAATATGTTCGTAAATAAAGGTGGGAAAATGAAAAAAATAATTCAAGCGTTTATCTTAATTTGCCTTATCTCTCTCCCCACAATAGCACAAATTCATAATCCATCATTGGATGGACGAGCTATTGTTGCACCAAAGGGTTCGTATCCGAGTGGATTATATGGTAAGGCGCCAGGGTTTTTACCAGGGGATACCCTTATTGTTACGAGTTATACGAATGGTTTTTCTATAGAAGTGCTTATTCTTTCAAGTATAGATAGTTCTTCTGGCATAGCGATTGAACTTTCTGAAGAAGCTGCCCAAGCCTTAGAAATAAGCAGAAATACAGATAGCTATGTGAAAATTCAAAAGAAAAGTGCCTATCAAAAAGAAGTTATTAAAACCCCTGCACAAGATATTCATGAGGAATTGGCACTAGACCCAGATAAAACACCCTCACTTGCTTTAAAACAAAATGAAGAAATCGAACGCTATATTGAAGATATAAAAGCGACTTATGCTACAGAAGATGTGCCTCTTTTAATTGTAGATAGTTCAGAGATTATTTTTGATGAGCAAAATGATGTAGATGAAAACTCTCTTGCAAAATCCGAAGACCTTGTGTTTGAAACAAGTGAATTGGAAAATACCAGGATAAAAGACGAACCTGTCTTAGAAATTCTGTCAATTTTTGATGAAGCCGACGAAGTGGAAGAAGTAGCTATTCTCGAGGAAATCGACGAAGCGGAAGAAGTAGCTATTCTCGAGGAAATCGACGAGGCAGAAGAAATAGCTATTCTCGAGGAAGTCGACGAGGCAGAAGAAATAGCTATTCTCGAGGAAGTTGACGAAGCTGAAGAAATAGCTATTCTCGAAGAAGTCGATGAAGCGGAAGAAGTAGCTATTCTCGAAGAAATCGACGAAGCTGAAGAAATAGAAGAATATGAAAAAGTTGCTGTCCTCGAGGAAACAGAGCACGTGTATCCAGAAGAAACGAGTGAAGCTAAATCTATTTTTGATGAAATTATGTCCCATCTTCTCGTCGAAGCTGAAGAAGAAATCGAAACTCTCGCTAGCGATATATTTGTATCTGAAACGAGTAAAGAAAATGAGGATGTTGTAGGTATTTTTGATAAAGGTCGTGAAGAGACCGAGATAAAAGGTGTAGAAAAAGAAATTTCTAGCCTAGATAAATTGGAAAAAAATAAATATTACATACAAATTGCAACAGTAAAACAAGAATCCAGTTTAGATTCAATATTAAAAGACTACGCTTCAAAATATCCCTTAGAAATTCTTGATGCGAGTGGCTTGTATCAAATTCTTGTTGGACCTTTTACGGATGATGAATACAAGGTTGTACTAGAACGCTTTAAACAAAGAGAGTTTAAAGACGCCTTTGTGCGCCATGTCAAATAAAAAAAGGGACTGTCTAAAAGCAGTCCCTTTTTATTTTAAATTTCTGTACCGTTTGGTATAGTAGCATTCTTTTTTATAACGATTATGCCGTCAGCGACAACATAATCACCGTAATCACCATCTTTTGGAGTGATAGCACACATACCAATGCAAGAATTTGCACCAATTCGAGCGTTTTTATCGATAATCGCATTACGAATTTTACAGTTTTCACCTATTCCGACATTGGGTATGTTTTTCCAAGAGTTTTCTGCCTTTTCTTCTTCATTTTCATAAAAGTCAGCACCCATACAAACAACACCCTCTAAGACAGAGCCTTTTTCGATAATGCTTCGTATTCCTATAACAGAATCAGAAATAGTCGCTTCTGTAATCACACAACCTTCACTTGTTGTAGATTGCGTTATTACAGCTTTGTTTAATTTTGAGGGGGGAAGGTTTCTAAAATGTGTATAAATAGGTTTTTCTTCATCGAAGAAGTTAAATTTTGGTGTAATTTTAGTTAAATCGATGGTAGCGTCGTAAAAGTTTTTAATCGTTCCAATATCTTCCCAGTATCCATCGTAGACATACGAGGAAACTTTATATTTTTTGATTGCAGCCGGTATAACTTCTTTCCCAAAGTCTGTTAGTTCATTATCGAGAGATGCTTCGAGCACATCTGCATCAAAAATATAAATACCCATTGATGCGAGAAAATCTTTTCCAGGGTGATTTGGATCCGAGTTAGGGATTTTCCAATCAGATATGTCAAGGTTCGCGGCAGGTTTTTCCATAAAAGCGGTTATACGGTTTGCTTTATCTATTTTCATTATACCAAATCCAGTAGCATCTTCACGAGAAACCTTTGTTGTCGCAATAGTAACTTTTGCCTTCGACTTTAAATGCATTTCCATAAATGCTTCCAAATCCATTTTATAGAGTTGGTCACCTGAAAGAATAATATAATGGCTCGGATTTTGTGTTTTAAAGTGTACAAAATTTTTCCGAACTGCATCTGCTGTGCCTTCATACCAGCCAGAGTGTTCAAGTGTTTGTTCTGCAGCCAAAATTTCAACAAAACCTTTAGAAAATCTATCGAAATTATAGGTTCGAGATACATGCATATGGAGGGAGGCGGAATTAAACTGAGTTAGAATATAAATTTGTTCAAACCCAGAGTTAATAGAATTGGAGATAGGTATATCTACTATTCGATGTTTTCCCCCAAAAGGAACAGCAGGCTTTGATCGGTGTTCAGTTAATGGGTACAGTCTTGTACCTTTACCACCGCCAAGAATAATTGATAAAACGTTTGACACAGTGACTCCTTAGTTTTTTCTGTAGCGTAGAAGTTTTAAATTTGTTTGCGACGCAAACAGTAACTAAAAAGTAAATTTTTAGCTATGTGCTTAGTATAATGCGAATGTAGAAAAAAAGCAAACAAATTAATTTGTTTTGTATATGTGATAAATTAGTCTGCTGCAATAACTTCAAAAAATTGTTCTTTTTCCATGGGACGTGCATAATAAAAACCTTGAACCATTTCACAGCCAATGCGTTTAAGTATATTTACTTCTTCTATTGTTTCGACACCTTCAGCGATAGTTGAAAGGTTTAACTCTCGTGCCATGGTCATCACAGTAGATAAAATTATTGTTCCGCTTGAACCATCGCTTGACTTAGATAAAAAAGCCTTATCTATTTTGAGCGTATCAGCCGGAATATCTTTGAGTAGATTGAGTGATGAATAACCACTGCCAAAGTCATCGATAGATATTTTAAAACCCTCCCTTTTTAAGGCATTCATGATATCGATAAGTTTTTGTGGGTCCTTGTGCATTAAACTTTCGGTTAGCTCGAGTTCAATTAAGGAGGGGGAGACATTGTAACGATTCGCAATTTCTAAAAGCGTTTTGGGTAGCTCTGGGTTCTGTAAATGCAAACGTGAGAGATTACATGAAATGGTAATTCTTTTTCCATTTACTTCTTGCCATTTTGCTAAAAATTTACATACTGACTCAAATACAAACAAGTCTATTTTTTGTATAAAACCGTTTTTTTCAAAAAATGGTATAAAGCTGTTCGGGGGGATCAGTCCATATACATCATGCTTCCATCGAATTAAAGCTTCTGCACCGACACAGGAATTATTGGATATTAAATATTTCGGTTGATAATTTACGACAAAGTTATTATTTGTGTAGGCTTGATTCATTGTAAGGGTAATTTCTTTATGCCATTGTATTTCTTTTTCCATTTTTTCTGTAAATTCAACTATTTGACTTGTATGATGTAAGCCTTTTATCGATTTTCGAGCAATTGTTGCCTTGTCAATAATGTCGTTTATAGAAAGACTCAAGTTTGAAACGGTGTATACTCCGGCGCTAAAAGTAACAATATGATTTTCAGAAAGTAGTTCATTAAACGAGTTTTTTATTTTTACTATATTGTCGAAAAAAGAAAGAATTTCAGTCCAGGGTTTTCTTTTCATGAAGATGAGAAAAACGTCGTTATGGCTGCGGCAAACTAAGGTTTGAGGTGATTCTAAGTCTTTTAGGTAGAGCCCAAGATTTGAAATAATAACAGTTCCAATTTCGTAGCCATAGGATTGATTTATATATTTAAAATTATCTATATCTAAGCTCATCATCATATAATCATTTTCATTCGCATAATAGAGTAACTTATGTGCATCTTTTTTGAATTTTGATAAAGAAAGTAAACCAGTTTGTTCATCGTGAAAGGCAATGCTTTGTAATCTTTTTTTTGATTTGTGAGTCATATACAGAATAGTAATGCCAAAAAGCAAAAAGAGAAATACAAGTCCAATGATAATATGCAAAACGTATTGGCGTAGAAGTGTGAGAAAATCTACATTATAATTTTTTTTCAAGGTATGTGAAAATACAATTGTTTGTTTTGTCTCTTCACTTATTTTTGTTATTGCCTTGTTAAAAGTAGATAGGGCGACAGTATCAAAATAGGGCGAAAGACCGAGTTGCAAAGGATATGAAATGCCAGTATAGACTACAAAATAGCTGTCTAAGGGGATATCTTTTATAACTGAATCAAATGATGCAGAGTTTATAAAAGTTGCGTCAACTTCTTGTTTTAAAAAGGCTTCTAAGCAAGCATTAGAATCTTCATACAAGGCAAAATTATAATGTCCGTACAATTCTTTTATCTTGTTTACAGGATAGGTATAATAGGCAGGAATTGCTGCTGAAAGAGTTTTGCTTGTTTCTTTTTGTTTTTTTAATAAAACAACAGGTATTTCATAATAGGTATCACTCAATTGAATATCGCTATAATTTTTTGCATTTTCTGCATAGCCAGTAATGAGGTCTACCTTGCCATCCTGTATCATTTGAATACTTTCTGCGTATGATTTTGATTCTATGCTTTCAAATGTAATTCTCAAGATCGAACTTAGCTCTTTTAATATTGAAATACTTATGCCTTCGTGTTTTTTTGTTTTTGAATTAAAAAACTCAACGGGTTTTAGGTTGGGATTATGCACAACACGCAAGACAGGGTGGTCTTTAATGAAGTTTAATTCATTTTTTGAAAAGGCAATATTATTTATTGAAGGGTCGTTAAAGTATTTTTTTGTCAATTCAGCAGTAAAATAGGGCTTGTTAAAATCTAAATCTGCCATTGCTTCATTTAATTGCTCAATTAAATCGCTGTTTTTTTTTGCTGTTGCAAAATAGTAGGGAAGCGTTTCTACTTTTGCAATAATCGTAGTATTAGGAATTTCGACTAAGTTGCTGTATAAGAGTGCATCGAATTTGCCTTCTTGCAATTCTTTTATACCGGTATCTGATTTAGTTAAAACAATTTCATAGGAAAAATTATTTTTTCTTGCAAAACTCTCAAGACCTTCATTGAAGGCATTCGTTGGAAAACTACCAATACGAATCCCCTGAAAGGATTCAAAGTCCTGAAATAATAAGGGACTGTCTTTTTTAGCATATAGTAGGCTATGTTCAAAACCGAGCTCACGGTTTGAAAAAAGATAGTCTTTTTCACGGCTAGGAGTTTTTTGCATGGGGCCAAAAAAATCAATACTTCCGTCTTTTAATCTTTTTAAGCCTTCTTCCCATTCGAGAGGAACAAATTCATATGACCATCCAGTAAATTTTGAGAGTTCAGCAAAATACTCTACTGTATGACCTTCAAGTTTATTTGTCTCACCGTGAAAACTGATGCCATAATTGGGCAAAAAGCCTATTTTTATAGTTGTTTTTGGATTGTTTTCAGCGCTTATTAGACAAAGGGCACAAAGCAGCAAGAAACTTATAAAAGCGCAATATTTTTTTAGCATTTTTGAGATCTACCGTCCTAGAGTATTTCCGATACTATATTTTAGCATTTAATTTTAAAAAAAACAAGGTAAATTTATTATTCAAAACTCCGATAATTAAAATAAGAACATGTAATTGAGGTAGAATATGATTCGTGGATGGTATATAGGCGCAAGTGGCATGAATGCGCAACAAGCACGCTTAGATGCAATTTCAAACAATCTTGCAAATGTTGATACAACAGCATACAAAAAAGATGTTGCGGTAAATAAATCTTTCCCTGAGCTTCTTTTACGTCGACTCAATGACGATGGCGTCTATAAAACATACTTTGGTTCAGCAGATGCTGCACCGATTATAGGAAAAATAGGACTTGGCGTAGAAACAAATGAGCTTTACACCATACTCGAACAAGGTTCATTCAAAGAAACAGGAAGTTTCACTGACTTTGCCTTACAAGAAGAAGGTTTTTTTGTTGTAGAAACGCCCCAAGGTGAGCGATATACGCGAAATGGTAACTTTATGGTTGGCAAAGAAGGTTATTTACAAACAAAAGAAGGCTATCCTGTTTTAGGCGATAAGGGGCGGATTTACGTAGAAGATATTAAATTCGTGGCAAAGGAAGACGGCGTATTGTATTCCGAAGAAGATATGGAAGAAATAGACCGACTAAAACTTGTTCGCTTTGATAATGAGCGCTATCTCAAAAAAATTGGCTCAAATCTCTATCAAGATACAAATATAAGTGGTGAAGCCTATAGCGCAGAAGGTTTTGAGCGCCCCATAGTCTTACAATCCTATACCGAAACATCAAATGTAAATGTAGTTAACGAAATGGTACAAATGATAGATGTAAACAGAGCTTACGAGGCAAACCAAAAAACTATTCAAGCAGGGGACAGTATGATGAGCACCTTATGGACGAAGGTTGCATCAATACGTTAAAAAGGCGACAAAGAACGATAAAAACAAAATTGTTTAAAAGATAAAGGGGTAGATATGGTACGAAGTTTATGGACAGCAGCGACTGGAATGAACGGTCAGCAATTTCAAATAGATACAATTTCAAACAATCTTTCAAATGTGAATACAACAGGTTTTAAAAAACAAAGAGCGGAGTTTGAAGATCTCGTCTATCAAACGGTAAAAATGGCAGGTACTCCTGCAACAGAAGATACCGTAACGCCTGTTGGTATTCAAATGGGTAATGGGGTAAAACTTGCCTCAACACAAAGAATGTTTAATCAAGGCAGTATGCAAAATACAGAAAACGCAACAGACCTTGCGCTCATGGGAGAAGGTTTTTTCCGCGTCCAAAAATATGACGGAAGCTTTGCCTATACAAGAGACGGTTCTTTCAAAATAGATTCAAACGGTCAACTCGTTACGAGCAATGGTTTTCGCGTTATGCCAGAAGTTATTATGCCAGAAGGCTTTAATATAAACAGCCTACAAATAAGCGATGATGGACGAGTTACAGTAAAAGTCTTTGGTAACGATGAACCACTCGATATCGCACAAATTGAAATTTACCGATTCCCAAATGAGGTTGGACTTGAAGCTGATGGCGACAATCTATTTTTGGCAACAAATGCCTCAGGAACCGCTATCGCAAGCCGTCCCGGCTTTGAAGGTGCTGCTATTACAAAACATAAGTTTGTCGAGATGTCCAATGTTTCAGTTGTAAACGAAATGGTACAAATGATAGTCGCACAAAGAGCCTACGAGTTTAACTCAAAAGCAATACAAACAAGCGACACTATGCTTTCAACAGCAGTAAACCTCAAGCGATAGGCTCTGAGAATAGATAAGTAAAAAGGGGAAACATAATGGCAGCCATTGACTTAGTATACAATACGACAAATCTTTCAAATATGGGTAACTTTACAGCTTTATCTGGTGGACTTTCTTCCGTAACAAAGGGCGATGCCATTGCAGAAGCAGCACAGCTTTCCAAAGAAGTTTCAGACTTTCAAAACTTACTTGATTCCATCACTCGAGAAACTGAAACTAAAGAAAGCGCAGTCCCAAGTTCCCGTCTCAATGGCGATTATCTGTCAAGTTTTTCCTCAGCAACAAATACTGCCGACACAAGGGCAAAACCCCAAGGCGAGGCAGCAAATTCTGCAAATCCTCATATTCCATCTCATAGTACAAGGACCATCGATAAAAGCTCAGCCCTCTATGAAAAATCTCTTGAACTTGAATCCTACTTTGTAAAAATTATGCTCTCTTCCATGAAAAATACTATCAATCTAAATGAAATAAACGGCAAAGAATCTTACGCCTCATCCATGTACACCGATATGCTCTACGATGAATACAATGTAATCCTCACAAAAAATGCCGGCTTTGGTTTAGCCGATCAAATTTACTTACAACTAAGCGACGATAATTAAGCGATTATCAAAGCATACTTAAACGACAATAATTAAAAAAAGTCTAGGAAAACAAAATTTTTTTCTAGACTTTTTTTATTAGAGCCATACTTGAGTAAGTCTCTTTCTTTTATTATACTTTGCCTATGAAAGAAGATAATAAGACAGAAACTGAAACTGAAACAAAGTTAGAAACAAGTATATCAAATGCCACCTATGAAAAGGCAAAAGAAAAAAGCGCAAAACTTGAAGCCGATATTATAGCAAATCCACAAAAATATCGCGTTTTAACTGGAGACCGACCAACAGGGCGCTTACATGTCGGCCATTATTTTGGCTCTTTGCAAAACCGCGTGCGCCTTTCAAAGCTCGGTGTACCCACCTGCATTCTTATCGCCGATTACCAAGTTTTAACCGATCACGATGCCTTTGATGAAATAGCACAAAACACAAAACAGCTTGTTATAGATTATATCGCATCCGGTATTGAACCCTCTGAAAATATTATTATCTATCCTCATAGCTATGTGCCCGAAGCAAATCAATTGATGCTCCCGTTTTTAACCCTTGTCAGTAATTCCGAACTTAATCGAAATCCCACCGTAAAAGAAGAAATTCAAGCAGGTGGCTTAAAAACAGTCAATGCAGGTATGTACACCTATCCTGTGCATCAAGCTTGCGATATTTTATTTTGTAAGGGCACCGTCGTCCCTGTAGGAAAGGATCAACTCCCGCACCTCGAACTCACTCGACTTATTGCACGTCGATTTAACGAAAAGTTTTCACCCAATAAGCCGATTTTTCCCCTGCCAGAACCTTTGTTGAGTAAGGCTCCGACAATCCTTGGCTTAGATGGCAGTCAAAAAATGTCAAAAAGTCGTGGCAATGCAATTATGCTCAGCGCGACAGAAGACGAAACCGCAGCCCTTATAAAAAAAGCAAAAACCGATGCTGACAGAAATATCAGCTATGATCCAGAAAATAGACCCGAAGTTGCAAACCTGCTTATGATGATACATCTTTGCACAGGAGAAGCACCAGAAGCTATTGCTGCTCGAATAGGCGATGGTGGAGGAGGGGCTTTGAAAAAAATGCTTACCGAGGCATTAAACGAAACGCTCAAACCTATACGCCAAAAACGAAGCGAGCTTGAAAAAGATGATGCGTATATTAAAGAAGTTTTACAAAATGGCATAGCGAGCGCTCGAAAAATGGCCATCGAAACCCTCGATGAAGTACGTCGTGCAATGAATATGGAAATAAGCTCGTTTTAAAAAGGCTCTTTTTTATAAAGCTCTTTTGCCCTTTGCAGCAAGAGAGCTTTTTTATTTACAGAAGGATTTTCTGTAACAATTGAAAATAAGTCGTTTAATATTTCTCCTATTATTTTTCCCTTATAGCCTTCTTGTAAAAGATCCCTGCCATTTATAGCAAGATCCTGGAGACTCAAGGCGGTGTTTTCATCTAAAACCTTTTCTATACGTTCACGAAACTCACGAATAACAGAAAAATAAAGCTCACCAGGTTTTTCTCCCTTTGTTGCCCATGAATCGCAAAGATGCAACTCAAAGAGTCTTTCCAAAGGTGCTACTCCTACACGAACAACAAAGCGACGTACCGCCGCATCACTCCATGCGCTTTCATAGCTTATCATATGGTGCTGAATAAGATGACAGACTTCTTGGATGAGCTTATTTGGAAAACGAAGCCGTTGTAAAAGAGTCCTTGTTTTTTCCACAGAAGCTTTTTCATGATTGTGAAAACTAACAATTGTACTCAACTTTGCAGGACGCTTTGGGTCTAGGCTTTTTAAACTTTCTTTTCGAACATCAGGCTTCCCAATATCGTGAAAGAGGGCAGCTAAACGTACCGAAAGAGAAAAAGCCTCCTCCGCACTTGCATCAAGGGCATGATAGAGATGATCGAGGACATCGAAGACATGATAGCCCCTGTCATCCCTTTGGCTTACATTTCTACAAACAGCTAATTCTGGAATAAAAAGTGCCAATATACCTGTATCCTCTAAAAGCTTTAAGGCAATCGATGGCTTTGCTGTCATAAGCATTCTTTGAAACTCATCGCGAAAACGCTCTATCGATATATTTGGTATTGTATTTTTTACTTTTTTTATAGCATCATAGGTTTCTGGCGAAATCTCATAGGAAAGCTGGCTTGAAAAACGTATTGCTCGAATAGGGCGAAGCGCATCCTCAGTAAAACGCTCGATAGGATTACCAACGGTTTGTATACATCGGTTTTTAATATCTGCCTGTCCGTTAAATGGATCGATGATGCGACCGGTTTTTAGATTCGCCGCTATTGCATTTATCGTAAAATCACGCCGCGAAAGATCTTCACCCAAACTTGCATTAAATTGCACTGAACTTGGATGGCGAGAATCTCGGTAATCTGTCTCAGTTCGAAAGGTCGTAACTTCAATATGCCGCCCCATAAAATGCACCGTTACCGTACCGTGATCGATACCCGTGGGAATAACTTTTTTAAAAAGCTTCATAACATCTTCAGGTCTTGCATTTGTGGCAAGGTCCCAGTCGCTCGCAAAATCGCCTCGCAAGCTATCGCGCACCGCGCCCCCCACGAGATAGGCTTCAAAACCAGCCTCTTCAAAAAAGCGATTCATTTTTTGTAATTCTTCAGGAATAGCAATCGAAGCCATCTATATCAATCCTTGTACTCTATCGATAAGGCGAAAAAAGAGAAAACATTTTTTATGCCTCTTTCTACTAACGCATTTTTTTCAAAGCTTCCAGGGCGCTTGCAGCATCATCACGCGAAACCGCAATAAAATCGATTAAAATAGGGTAGTCTTGCAAAACCTTTCCCCACTTTGCAAAACGCTCAATCTGTAAAAAATCCTCGGCGCTTTTGCTCGCTTCCGTTTCTGCGATATCAATCAAGGATTTTCGAACCGCCTCTTGATAATGAAAGTAAGCCTCTTTTGCCAAAAGATAGAGTTCTGTGTCGGGTGTTTTTTGACTTTCTATTTCAAGAGAGAGAATTTCAATTTCAGAATTTTCTTCTGAAAGTTTTTTTATCAAAGTCTCTGTATCGATAAAAGCAATAAAATCAGCACTTGCCTCAGTTTTTTGCAAAAGAAGGGAAACAGCCCTCTGGTTTATTTTTTTAGCCTCTTTTTCCAAAAACTGATTTAACTCATCTTGCCCAAGAGCATTTGTCCGTCTGACAAATTGCGGCAAAGCAGAATCTCGCAGTTTTATCTGAGAGCGAATAGTAAAGGCATAGCTAAAATCTGGGCGTCCCTCCAAAAACTCCCGATATATATCGGAAGAGGGAAGGCTTCCCTGGATTTCACTTTTTACCTCAAGGGGATAAATAGAAAAACTGCGCATTTCGGTATTGGTTGGTAAAAGCCGCTCCCAACGCCAGATAAAAGAGCCAGCCTCCAGCGTTTGAGGGTGAATACCACCCGTTTTGGAAATAAGGACCGCAGAAGAACCTGCAGGAATCGCAAGCTGTACCCATCCAATAAAAAAAATAACTGCCGCAAAAATGAGTAAAATGATACTGCTCATAATAAACTTTTTCATAAAACACCTTGTACATTCTATGGACGAAGCCATTTGATTAACGTATACTTAGATAAGTATAATACATAAGGACGAAATGTAAAAGCATTATGGCAAAAAAAAGACAAAAA
>Ga0255342_1004608_pt1 | contig 13942 bp, 14 predicted proteins | sample wastewater_treat_3_FD_192416 | JGI IMG/M metagenome (GOLD analysis project Ga0255342, IMG submission 192416) | Wastewater microbial communities from Lulu Island WWTP, Vancouver, Canada - plant14 | ecosystem: Engineered > WWTP > Wastewater > Unclassified | place: Canada: Vancouver, British...
CGGGCACATTTCGACGGCAAAGTCATCGTTCCCGACGAGCCGCTCGACCTTCCGGTCGGCGAGCCGCTGGTGGCGGAGATTCGCAACGCCTCGGCGAGCGAGGCACGGCGGCGTGTCCTGGAAGCGTGGGAGGCCTTCACGGCCAACCCGGTTGCTGACGTGCACATATCGGACGAGTCACTCCGCCGCGAGCATCTGTACGAGCCGCCCAGGGGCCTGTGATCTATCTCATCGACACCAGCATCTTCCTGCGCGCTCGCGATCAGCAGAGCGCTCTGCGGGAAGTCTGCTCGCTGGCTGTGCAACACCTCGTGGAGAACGAACACCGCCTGTGCATCTGCACGCAGGTGCTGGCCGAATACTGGGTGGTCGCAACAAGGCCGCGCCAGAACAACGGGATGGGCCTCGACCTCAGCACGGCGTCCGCCGACGTGGGTCGGCTGCTTGCGGCATTTGAGTCGCTCCCCGAACCAGACGACGGCTCGCGAAGATGGTTCGATCTGGTCGTACGGCACCGTGTGCTGGGCAAGCAGGCCCATGATGCCCGCCTTGCCGCGCTGATGCTCGCTCACGGCGTCACGCACATCCTCACGCTCAATCCCGGTGACTTCACCCGCTATGACGGCATTACAGCGGTTACGCCTCAGGAAATCCATCAGACTCCTTGAATGTCCCCCGGTATTCTCCCTGTTCGCGGCTTCGGGAACACCGTCTGGCCGATCGAGCGTGAGTTGCCTCACGCTTGGAGCGTTCTCCCGGGAGGTGTGTCCCCTGTCCGACCTGTCGGGACGAATGTCCCCGGAGAAAGTCTGGGCGGTGAGGAATCTCACCCCCCATCGAGAGTGACCCGGCGGGAAAGACGTCCCCGGAGAAGGCCGGGGCCGGAAAGGTACTCTCCGGCCCCGGAATGGTCTTGCTGCAGCGCTGCCCGGCAGCCTACAGTTTCAGAAGCGCGCGCCAGAGGCTGTTTTGCAGCAGCCCCTCACTCGCGGGCACGACGACCACCACATCCGACGCCCTGCGGGGTCGTATGACGAGCTGATAGGCCATGCTGGTCTTGCGCATGGACGAGATGCCCGTGAGACGGACATAGTCGCCGACCTTCAGCTCCGGCGGCAGGTTGGCGCGCAGGACGCGGACGCCAGTGCGGTCCGGCCAGGCTCCGTCGTTCAGGAACACGAACGAGCCGTCCATGTCCATCACCACCCCGTGAACCTGCAACAGCAGGCCGATGGTGTTCATCTCGTCTCCAGGCGGGTCGGTGACGCCCCGCTGACCCTTCACGGTCGTGCCGGCGCTGGCCTGGTACTGCCACGGCCCACTTGCCGCGCTTCGAAGGTTCGTCGCCAGCGCGGCGAGCGGCAGGTCATGTCCCGTCACAGCAACCGTTGGCTCGGTGATGGTCCGCTCACCATCGGAGTTTGTAGCCATCAGGCCGGCCACGTTCACAACATCGCCTTCCGTGACTTCCGCCGATGACAGAACGGCAATCCCTGAGCTTCGCATCGGGTCTTCGACATATATCCGACCGCTCATCTCGGCGGACATTGCAGTCACCCGAGCGCCGAACAGACCAACCCCAGTCCCATCAGGCAGCAGCTTCGCCGCGCCGGGAGTCATCACGATCTCGGCCGCCATTCGGATCCCGTCGCTGACCCCTACCTCGCTCCAGAGCCCCGCGCCGTTCTTCGCCTTCACATACCAGTAGTAGGTTTGCCACGGCAACAGACTCAGGCCCGTCTCCGTCACCTCAGTTGCCGTTCCGGCCGACTTCCAGTCCACGACGTACCCGCTGCCGGGATCGGTGGCGCTGGTGCCGATCGCGTACCTGTACTCGGTGATGGCGAACTCCGAATCAGAAGAGGACCACGTCGCGTGGAGTTCTGTGCCAACGGTCGTAGTCGGGCCGTCATCGGTCACGGCAGGCGCCGACGGAACGGTTGTGTCGAGCGTCAGGGCAAAGACGGTGTTTCGGGCGGCACACGTGGCGTCGAGCCCCCCTGCGTACAGACACTGGCCATTCGCGACAACCATGCTCCCGTACGACCGCGCCTCACACAGGTCGGGCGCCGGGGTCCATGTCTTCGTTGTAGTGTCGTAGTACGCGCAGCTCGAAAGACAGGCCCCACCCACGCCAGCCACGCCCCCGGCTCTGAGTACGCTATTACCCACAGCGGCGGCACTACCCCAGTTGATAGGACCGGGCATGTTGGGCTCCGCCGACCAGGTGTCTGTAGCGGGATCGTACACGTCGGTCGGCGGCTCTAAGCAGCAATCGCCGCCAAACAGATAGACCTTCCCCCCGGTCACCGCTACCGCTCTGTCCGTACGTGGCCGCGGCATGGCCGCGCGCGGCACCCATGTGTTCGTGGCAAACAGGTACTCGTGGGTCTCAGAGTAGCGAACGATTGGTTCAGGCGTTCCAGGGCAGGCTGTCGTTCCACCAAAGGCGAACACGCGTCCGTCTACTTCGGCGAGATAGAACCCTCTGTTGGCTGCTGGCAGTGGCGCCAGCTCAGCCCATTGGCAGGAGGATGCAGCCGGTGCGACGGCCCAGATGAGGAGAATGAGGACGAGGGCTAATCTACCCCCCCCGTACTACTGTACTGGCGCGGGACAAGCTTTGCTTCACACGCAGTGATTTCATATCCGCACCTCTCGTCGCCGGCTCGCTAGCCGCAAAGGACTTGCTCTGCTGTGGCCGAGGACATCCAATACTATCAGACGGGCGGCATTGGGTCAAGCGAAAAACCGCAAATGATTCAGTTGTTCCGGTATCGTGGTCACCTGCAATCCATCGGTCTGGCACGATCCGGAATCCCGAGACATCGGTGGCGGCGTCTCGGTGCGCAGGCTGGGTAGTCGGCAGCACCGCCCCTCCTCCGCATATGGCAAAGCAGCCCCATGGTATAATCGAGTCATCATGGCCATCGTAATTCGCGTGTATTCGGACGGGAAAGTGCTGGTCCCAGAGGAGCCAACCGAGCTGCCGGTCGGCCACCTCGAGGCGGAGCTTCGCCCATGGGGGCCACAACTCTCGGATGAGGAAATCAAGCGGCGTCTTGAAGCGCTGGACCGGTTTGAGGAGTTATCAGTGCGCGGCTTGAGCATCCCGAACGAGGCGCTTGATCGCGAGAGCCTGTACGATCCCCCACGCGGCCTTTGATCTACCTCACGGACACCAATGTTCTGATCCGTTGGAGCCTAGCAGAGGACCCTTCGCATGACCTGTGCTCGGCGGCAGTCCGTCGGCTCGTGAGTGCCAGGAACGACGTCTGCGCATGCGCCCAGGTGCTCATAGAGTACTGGGTGGCGCTTACGCGGCCGCGTGATGTCAACGGCTTTGGCATGACTGCCGCGGACGCCACAGCACGCCTTCTGGCTATTACTAAGGCTTTCCCCGTTCTTCGCGAGCCGCCCGACATTGCCGATCAATGGCTTAAGCTGGCCATTGAACACCGCGTCCTCGGCAAGCAGGCCCATGACGCGCGCCTTGCCGCACTGATGCTCGCACACGGGGTCACGCACATCCTCACCCTGAACCCCGGCGACTTCGCCCGGTATGACGGCATTACGCCGGTTACGCCTCAAGAAATCCATCAGACTCCATAGCGGCCTCCCCGGTGTTGTCCCTGTTCGCGGCTTCGGGAACTCCGGCTGGCTGATCAAGCGTAAGTTGCCTCACGCCTGGAGCGTTCTCCCGGGACTTGTGTCCCCTGTGTGGCATGGCGGGACGAATGTCCCCAGAGAAGGTCTGGGGGGTGAGGAATCTCACCCCCCATCAACGGCATGGCGGGACGAATGTCCCCGGAGAAGGTCGGGGGGTGAGGAATCTCACCCCCCATCGAGCATCGAGCCCAGATCAATGGCCCTCAGCCCCTTCCGCGTATCCGCGGCCGCCGTCCAGAATCGCGGAAGCGCGGAGATAAGACGGAAACGCGGAAATCCGGATTCCGCGCCTCCCACCCTTCCGCGTCTCCGCGATTCTAGAACCCGCTCAGGTCGGCGGCGGAGCGGACGCGGAGCACGGGAACGCCGCCAGCTTCCAAACCGCTGACTCCGGTGACGGTCCCGAATGTCCAGCCGGGTGGGAGGGACACACCAGAGGGCAGCAGGCACTTCAGGGGGCCGCTGCCGTCGTCGAGACTGAAGCTCGAAGCGTCGAGCGGGGTGATGCGCCCGAAGGCGCGCACGAGCAGACCGGTGTTTGCGAGTCCGGGAGGAGCAGACCCGACAGCGCGGTTCTGCATCGAAAGGGGAACCGGCGCGACGCCGGGCTCGGATGATGTGACAACTGCCTCCACAACCGCCTGCTCGCCGCCCTCGCTGCCGAGGGTTCCGTAGAGCGTGACGCGCTCGCCCACCGAGCGGCTTCCGCCGGCGGCCGCGCGGACGCGGATGCCGCATGCGCGGGCCGGTTCCTGAACGTAGAAAGTGCTGGAATCGAACACGGCGCTCACGACCTTCGGCGCGTCGGTCATCACCGTCTGCCCCGCCTGCTGCTGTTTGATCTGGCCGAGGCTTGCTGTCACGAGCGGGGTCACGCTGATTCCGTCGAAGTGTCCCGCGACCGCGCCGACCGCATAGTACTGGCTGACGCGCGTGGCGATGGTCAGCTTGCCGCTCGTGACCTCCACGGGCTGCGAGTAATACTGCCAGGGCGACGAAGACGAGAGATCGGCGACGAGCGTGCCCGTGGGAATCCCGGAGGTGTACGCCCCGTCCATGGCGATGAGCTGGACGGACTCGTCGCCGCCGTCGCCGCCCGAGGCGACCCAGCCCGAGACAAGATAAGTTCCGGACGGCGCATTGAGCGTCTGGTACACCCCGCCGATGCTGCTTGCGTACCCGCGGTCCACCGTCAGCCGCCAGTCGCCCTCTTTGGTGGCCGGAGTGGGCCGAAACGCGCCGCCATTGTTGGTGTAGAGGCTCACATGTCCCGGGTAGTCGGGCGCGCCCGCTCCCCAGGGATACACCTCCCAGAAAGTCCAGCCGCTCGTGCCCGTCTCGAAGCCACCGTTGACGAGTTCGACCGCCGGAGCGACCGTTGTGAACGGCGTGCCCTCCTTTGCGGCAGGCGCAAGTCCGGAGGCTTCGGAGACCACGCGGAACTGGTAGTTCCTGCCGCTCTGCAGGCCCGTGAGCGCCACGGCGTGCGACGTGGAGGGCGGGGCAGCATCGGCCGCCGAGCTGCCGTAGGCGAAATCGAACCCGTACTCCACCCGGCCGCTGGCGGGCACATCTGTCGTCCAGGTGATCGTGGCGGAGGTCTCGGTGACGTTTTCCGCCCGCGGGCCGGAGATGACGCGCACAGCGCTGGCGGAAGGCACGACAAATCCCCGGTCCGCGGAGAACGAATCGCCGTCGTCCACGGTGCCCGTACGCACGCGATAGTGATAGGCGGCGCCCGGCTGAAGCCCTGTCAGAATGTGTTCATGCGAGGTTGACGCGGCCGCCTCGCGGGCTGTCACCTGCCCGTATGCCGTGCCCGGGCCGTACATCACCAGGCCCCGGGAGGCGATGTTTGTCGTGTAGCTGATTCTGATGGAGCCGGGGGCGGCGTAGCTCGCGACGGGAGTCGAGATGACCGGCCGCGCGGGCTTGGCGTAGTTCTTGAACGTGTTGTAGGGAGGCTTCGGGGTCAGGTCCTTGTTCATGAGGCCGTAGCCGGCCTCCCACGGAAACTCGTTTGCGGTGTGCCAGGTGGCGATGCGCACGTAGTCGTAATCGTCCGAGGTGAGGGTGTTGAAGTAGTCGGTCACATAGCCCTGATACGCCGGGTAGCTGCCGGAGTCCATGGAGTAGCCGTACTCCGTGATCCAGACCTTCACGTGAGTGTCACCGTGCGCGTCGAGCGTGGAGCGGATGTCGTCGAGCTTGAAGGTGTCCAGCTCGGCCGCCGAATACGGGTGATCCGCGACGGCGTCGAAGTAGCCCTGCCCGCCGTGGCTGTAGATTCCCTCGATGAAATACGCGGCGTGCCCGCCGCCGCCATCGTCAATGCCGGTCGTGGACATCTGCGAGGCGGGGTCGGCGAGCTTGACGCTGCGGTACGCCCGGATCATCCAGGGCGTGTACAGGTCGAAGCGGCTGTAGGAGGGCGGGTTCAGAAGCGCGGTGTACCACCCGTAGCCGTTCGCCTCGTTCCAGAACTCGTAGTAGCGCGCGCGGCCCCGGAAGCGCCGCGCGACATCGAAGCACCACTGGTCGAACACCGACGTGTATTCGGCGCCTACGGGGTATCTGGCCTCCGGAACAGCCACGGCAGGGTCCACGTAGTCCGGCAGCGCCCAGGTGGGCGTGCTGTTGATGAGGATGAGAGGCTCGATGTTATTGTCGAGGCAGAGCTTGACCCAGCGGTCTATCTCCGTCCAGTCGCGCACGCCAGGGGCGGGCTCGATGACGTCCCAGTTGATGCCGATTCTGGCCGTGGCGCACCCGGCTTCCGCCATCTTCTGAAAGAGCAGCGGATCCCAGACATACTTGTCGTATCCCCACCAGTCCATCGGCGTCGGGTTCATGCCGAAGATGAGCGGGCGGTTGTTCGCAGCCGAGACGGCAGCGGCGGCGAGGCTGATAAGCAGAAGGACAAGGACGAGAACTCTTGTTGAGGCCAGCTTCATACGGTTTCCCTTTGCGGGACGCGCGTGAAGTTGCTGCGCGCCCACAAAGCAGGATACTACCGCGCGCCGCGCAGGTCAAACGCCATTCTGATCTTGCAGGATTTGTGCTCCTAATGATCTTGCAGGATCTGCGCTCCTGCAAGTCCGTCCGCCGGAGCTTTGCTCCGAGCCCGGGTGCAGTGCTTAGCCCGACGGCCGGATGGGGAGCAAAGCTCCCACGGACAGCGAGTCCGGCAGCACAGATGCCGGACATCGGGAACGAGCGCGGGCTGTTTTACAGCTTCGCGGCCAGCCAGTCGAGCACGGCGCGGCGCATGGCGGCCGTCTCCATGTGCCCGCAGGGGTAACGCAGCAGCTTCCAGTTTTCGGGCGCGCCCGCATCGGCGTACACCTGCCGCAGGGCGCTGTCCACTGTGTCCAGACCCTTAACCGGAGTCAGCCCGTCGTAGAGGCCGGCCAGCGACAGGTGGGCGCGCGGGGCGATGAGCGCGTTGATGGACGCGGTGTCCCACCCCTCCTTCAGAAGGCGCGGGACGTAGTAGTAGATGCCGTGATAATCCAGCCCGCCCGCCTCGATCAGGGCGTGAAAGTCGGTCAGGCAGCAGAGGTCCACGCACACCCTCACCCGCTCGTCCAGCGCCGCATGCCACCACGCCATCGTCGAGCCCATGCTGAGGCCCATCGAGGCGATGCGCGCCGGGTCCACATCATCGCGCGAAACGAGATAGTCCGTCGCGCGGACGGTGTCGAACACCATCATCCCCCAGAGCACCCGCCCGTTCCAGAGCATCTCCTTGAACAGGGCGCTTTCCGCGCGGCCGCGGCGCTCCCCGAAGTTCCAGGCGTCAATGGCAAGCGTATGGATGCCGAGAGGCGCGAGCGCTTCGGCATACGGAGGGCTCTGCAGCGCCGGGCGATGCCGGATGGCTTCGTCCTTGCCCGTGACCGCATCGCCGCCGTGGGCGTGGTTGTACACCACCGCCGGCGCCGGCCCCCGCGCCGATTTGCTGCGGCAGAAATACGCGGGTACCGGCTCGATTCCGTTCAGTTCCAGAACGAGCTTCTGGAGGGTGTACGACGGGAAGTCTTCCTCGCCGATCACTTCGGCCGTCACGGGCGCATCGGCGCCGGGCAGGTCGCCGAGAAGCGGCCAGAGACGACTGCGCTGTTGATTCTGGCTGGCGCTGTCAATCACGGATGGTATCCAATCGTGTTCACTTCACGGGCTTCAGCAGAATCCCGTCCAGCCCGAGGAAGTAGCCCTTGCTCTGCTCGTTCTTGCCGAGGTTCCTGAAAGTCAGCTTGTGCTCGCCCGCGGTCAGTTCGGCCCGGCCGAGCGTCCCCTGCCAGGCAGTGACTGCGGGATTCATGAAGTCCACCCGTCCGCCCAGTTCCTTGCCGTCGAGGTAGGGCTGGTAGATGCCGTAGTCCCAGGACGCCGTGGCAAACAGAACCAGCTCATACGTCCCGGCGGCTTTGACGGACAGAGGCACCGTCACCTCACCGTCCGCGGACTCGGGCGTGAACCAGAGCTGCCCGTCGCCCATCCCCACGCCCTGCTGCACGCTCAGCTTGCCCGCGGGAGTCGAAACCGCGCCCTGCAGCAGAGACTCCATCTGAATGATGGCGGTGGGGTCGAACTCGAGGCGATCCTTGCCCGGCGGAATGGTGGTGAAACGCTTGTGCGGCTCGGTCTGATACCAGTAGGCGACGGTCGAGAAGTCGTCGAAGCGCTCCACGAAGCCGCCCACGTTGTTGCGGGAGCCCTTGTGCTCGATCTCGACGCGCAGGCTCTTCGTGAACGGGATGGGGTCGGGCAGGTGCCAGCGGTACACGGTGGAGCGGTCTCCGGTGTTGAAGCCCTCGAAGATGGGCACCCCGTAGAAAGGCCCGTCGAACTTGCGGAAGCCCCAGCCGTCGCAGAAGTAGTCCTCGGTGCCCGTGCCCTTGAGCGAAGGCTCCTTCTCGCCGTCTATGAAGAAGAAGTCGTCGCCCTCGCCGTACCATCCGGGCTCGTTGAGCCGAACCGACTGCACCGTGCCGACGTAGTGCCCCTTGCCCACGGCGTCGAGGATCAGGTAGTTCGGCCCGGGCTTGCAGGGGACTTCCTGGCGATACTGCGCGTGGAAGTATGCGGTGTTGGCCGGAAGAGACTTCTTCGCCTGCCAGTCAATGTAATAGTAGAACGAGTTGACGCGCCCGAAGCCGTCGTTCGTGACCGTGACGCGCGCGGACTTGCCAAACGGCATCGGCCAGTAGCAGTTGCGCCCGCGCCCGTCGCTGGAGACGCGCACGGGAATCGAGTTAACATAAACATCCATTCCGTGCCCGGCCGCGAAGAAGTCCCCGATGGGACACTCGACGCTGGGTTCCTTCTCCCCGTCCCAGTACATCCGCAGGGTCAGCAGTTTGGAGTAGAACTTGTCGCGGGCGGAGATGGTGAACCAGATATGCGCGATCTGCCCCGGGCCTTTGAGATCGGCCAGCGTCAGGGTCTGCCCGGGCTCGATGGGCCGGAAGTCGGCGTTGCCGTTGTGCCAGTCGGGGTCGGTGCTGGAAGCGCGCATGGCGCGGAAGTCCTTGAGCTCGGCCAGACATCCGAGCGGATTGCCGTCGCCGATGGCCGCGAGCAGAGGCGCAGCAGCGATGGCCGAGATCAGCAGAACAGCGAACAGGCGTGTGACAGCTCTCATTGGTTACCTCCTGAAACGGGCGCGATTACGAGCAGATTTCCACAACGCCCGCGGGATTCCTGCCGCAATACGTACGGCACGGGCGCACGCGGCAACCTGCGCAACCGCGCGCGCCCAATGCTACACTCGAGTCTGATTGTCTAGTTCTTCAGCGAGGCGATGAGGGAATCGCCGAGCGAAGTCTGGATGTCGCTCGTGACCACGACATCCACCATTTCGCCCACCCGGTGACCGGCGCCAAGAACAATGACCATGGTGTCGTCCGCCAGGTGGGCAATCCCCTCGCCCGGTTCAAGCCCCGAGCGCTCAACACAGACGCTCATCTCATCACCGCGATGATACTTCTTCATATCAGCAAATCCTCCGAGATGCCGGCGCAGGCGCAGTTAGCCCGCGCGCGGCGTGTTCGAGATTCAGAAAACAGCAAGAGAAGCTTGCGAAAAACCTGGGTAAACGGGCAGAAGCGATCGGCAGTCAGAGGGTGAACCGGGAGAGGATGGAGCAGGCGGCCTGAAGGCCGCTCTCCATATAACACGAGCACACGCAGATTGGGGCTGCAGGATATCAAATCGGTATGCCTCAAATGCCCGGCGCCGCTCTCAGCACCGGAGCCCTCTCCCACCCTGTTGGCCAATTATACCACTTCGGTCCCATGGGAAGTTCCTTTTGGGCACTATTTGGACGAATTCTTCCCGGGTGTTTCAGGACGCCCGGCGGGCCCGGAACATCTGCACAAGCGCGCGCCCGATTCCCGAGAAGGCGCGCCGCGAATACGCCCCGCCGCCCGATCCGGAGTCCACCTTTCGCAGCCATTCACGCGGCGGCATCAGGACAAAATCGAGGTATCTGCCCTTGTTCTCCCACCCGTCCATCATGATGAGGCGCGAGAGGGTCATGGCGGCGTGTCCGCCCGAGTCCGCCAGCGCGAGCGCCGTCGCCCGGCGGCGCAGCCAGCCCGGCCGCCGCTGCTTGAGAACTCGGACAATCTGCTCCGGCGCCGCAAAGCCCACCCGTCTCTTCGCCGCATCGAGAGCGGCAAGGAGTTCTTCGACGACATTCAGGCGCGTGGCGTGGTCCACAACAATGCCCCAGCCTTCGCGGTCGAGGCGCGCAAACGCCAGCGCGATATCGAGCAGGTGCGATGCCTCCTTCAGCCCGTGGTGCAAAACGGCGTGAAGCGCCAGATGAAGGGCGCTGTCCGCCGCGCCGAGCACCGGAACCGCGCGGCCGGCAATCTCCATGCGCTCGAGCCCGTCCCACAGGACATCCTCTCCCGGCAGCGGCACGGTGCCGAGCAGATTCCAGTGCACTTCGAGCATCGCCACGCACGGATCGAACTTGAGCATCACGGCGTGCGTGATCCTGAGGTACTCGGGGATCATGTCCTCTCTCAGGCGCCAGCCTTCTTCAGCAAGGACGTCGAGGGACTTCCGGAAGAAGTGCGGCCGGATGAGTATGTCAATGTCGGACATCGGGCGTGAACCGGGATCGGAGTAGAGGATATCGGCGACGGACGGGCCCTTCAGCAGGGCCCAGGGAATCTTCTCTTTGTCGAGCGCCGCCCCGATCTGCGAGAGGTCGAGGTGAACAAGCGCGCTGGCGGCGACGGACTGCCGCCACTGCCCTTCGAGCCGCGCCGCGGCGCCGGCGGGGATGGCCGCCTGCAGCCCTTCGTCGCGGATGGCTGTCCAGATGGCCCCGGACAGCCTGCGGGCGCGCGCTTCGGCGCACCAAGGCTCCCAGCCGTCCACGCGCGAGATGAGCGACGCCAGAGCGGCATCGCGGCCTCGCGCGGTGAGAAGCGCGGCGACCCACTCGTCCCAGGTTGACCGTTCGCGTTCCAAAGGCAGTCTACGCATTCCGGCGCTCGGGGGAGAGTGCGTCCCCGGCAACCCGTTCCGCTGGCTCCGCGGCCGCCCGCCTGCGCGCGACAGACACGCGGCAGGCCCATCGGCTGGGGCCCAGGTAGTCCCCGTCTTCCAGAGCGGCCATCGCCGAGCACCGCCCGCAGTATGCCCGATGCTCGCAGTTGACGCACTCGCCGGCCAGATCGGCAACCCGCAGGCCGCGATATCTCAGCATCAGGGGAGAGCGCCACCAGATATCGGCCAGCGAGTCCTCGCGAATGTTTCCCGCCGAAACAGGGTTGGATATGCAGGGCTGAACCTCGCCCACGGGAGATATGGAAAAGGTGCGCCGCGCCGCGCCGCACAGATCGCTGTCGAGGCCGGAGGCATCCGAGGCTTCGGGCAGGGCGCGGTAGGCGAGATGCGGTGTCCGGAACACCTCGACAAGCTCCTCATCATTCAGGCGGTGCACGAGCGGCGATACCGACCCGTCGTTTCCGGGTACGATATCCGTATCGAGCCGAAGCACCGCACCCAGGTCGTCCGCCAGCCGCTGCAGTTGCTCGATCTGCCGAAAGTTGCACGACATGACCGGCGTCTTGACAGTCACATGCAGGCCGCGGCCGCACAGCCCGCGTATCGCCCCGACGGTTTGCTCCCAAGACCCCTGCATGCCGGTCACCCCGTCGTGTATCTCCGGGCAGGCCGCATAGACGCTGATATGAACGTCGGACGGCCACAGATCGGCAAGACGCGCGATGTAAGCATCGTCGAGCAACAGCCCGTTTGTGAGCAGCTTCAGCGCGAAACCTTTCTGGCGCGCGCGGGCGATGAGGTCGAAAACGTCGCTTCGGAGGAAGATCTCTCCGCCGGTGAACGAGAGCCAGAGCCCCCCGAGCGCGGCCAGTTCGTCAATCGCCCGAAGCCATTCGGGCGTCGCAAGTTCGCCGCCGCCGTCGTAGCAGTGAAGGTAGCAGTGCGCGCACCGCAGATTGCAGCGGTGGGTGAGTTCGAACATCGCCCCCACCGGGATGTTCTCCCGTCCTGCCGCCGACACGAAGGTTTCGTATGAACAGGCTTCCAAAGTTGCAGTCAGTCACTCAAGAGCATCGGGCGGCGCCCGGCATCAGGCGACAGAACCCAGAGCTTCGCGAATCTCATCCCACATTCGCGGCCCCAGAGCGAACCGCAGGCGAATCGCCCTGACGCTGGCAGCGATCTCCGCAGCCGCATGCCAGACAGCAGCCAGCTCCTCGCTCGTCAGTCCGGCAACCTGAACCTGCGGCCACATCAGCCGGAGCGCCTCTCCCGGCCCGATAGCCTCCGCCGAAGTATCGGCAGACTTGACCGGCACGACGAGCGCCGCGAGAGGGCAGGTCACGTCGCGCCCGTCCCAGAAGGGCGTTCCGTGCGCAACGGCCGACGGTTGCCCCAGGCGCAATCCTATCAGTTCATCGCCTATCGCGCAAGCGCTGTTGGCGCGTGCGCCCGCAGCAGCGGCCGCTGCCGCGATGGTGGACTTGCCCGCTCCGCTGGGGCCGAACACGGCATACGCGCGCCCGTCCGTCACGATTCCCGCCGCGTGCAGAAGGAACGAGCCCGCGCGCGCGCCCTCCAGCGTGAAGAGCACCCGGAGCAGGCTGTCGAGAGGGTGCAGGGAAAGCGGGCACTGGAGTTCGGCGGCTCTTCGGGGGATGTCAACGGAGGCGCCAAACCAGCCGCCGTCCATGCCGAGCCGCTCGCCGTCGCGGCGGACAGGGACGGGGGTGCGGTCCACCTCTTCCATCCGCTCGAACGCGGGCGGCAGGGAACCGGCGATCCGGACGGTCACCCTCCACGCCCCCAAGCTGTGCGGATCAGGCGTCGTGCGCCGGAACGGGGCGTAGGCTTTCTCCATGAGGCCCGCAAGGGGGCCGGCAGGGACACTGATAGAAACGGCGAAGGACCCGAACCCCAGTTCCGTCACGCTTCCGGCCCACCCCCGGAGCGGACGGTAAGGGGCCAGGCCCTCCGCCGCAATTCTCTGGTGGTCAGGTTCTTACTGAACCACGAACTGCATACTGGCAACCGGCTCAGTGCCGCCGTCGAGATATGCCTCGACCTTCCAGGTGCCCTTGAGGCGCTGAATCCAGGTGCCCGCCACGGGCAACTCGCCCCAGACGGAGGTCTGATTCCTGCGAGCCTCGATAACCTGAACGCGAAGGTCCTGTCCGTTAACGCTGACGCTCTCCGGCTCGCCGCGCCGCGGTCTCTTGCCCGTGAAAGCGGTGCTGACCGTCTGGTACAGCGCTCCCTCGGGGCTGATGAACTTCAACTGCTGCACGTGAACGCCCGGTTTGACGTTGGCGTAGTTGACCACGGTCTTGAGCGAGTAGATGTCGGTCGTCGAGAACGGATCGGCGGTCTGCAGCTTGCCGTTCTCGCCGGCGATAACACCCATGACGTACATTGACTTCGCATCCGCGCCCGCGGTATCGGCGAGCACGGACGCCGCCGTGGCCAGAATCAGACCCGCGACACAGAGCGCCAGGAACTTGTTCTGCACTTTCATCATTGTCACTTCTCCAGTTGTATTGGAACTCCCGGTAAGAGCGGGGGTGTATCCACCTTCTGCACGCCCACGCTGATGATTCTATTGAGCCCAGCCAAGAGTTAAGAAAGGATGCGTATCAAGACTATAGGGACCCGCGGATCGCCCGGGCGGACCGTCAGGGTCCGGCGGCGGCGCTCCGCAGTCGAGACCCTCTACATAACGGGCCTCGAGTCGCACACATAGCTC
>Ga0255342_1004612_pt1 | contig 13937 bp, 6 predicted proteins | sample wastewater_treat_3_FD_192416 | JGI IMG/M metagenome (GOLD analysis project Ga0255342, IMG submission 192416) | Wastewater microbial communities from Lulu Island WWTP, Vancouver, Canada - plant14 | ecosystem: Engineered > WWTP > Wastewater > Unclassified | place: Canada: Vancouver, British...
TGACGCTATCGATCAGCCCGATCAACAGCATGCCGCCGAAGAACGAAGCCACGTTGACCCAGCAACCGAACGGGTCGCCGTAGCGCGCGACCAGCGCCTCGTTGCCCTTGACGAAGATCTCCACGAAAGAGATGTAGAGCATCACGCCCGCCGAAAAACCGGTCGCGACAGAGAGGAACCGGTAATCGGTACGCTTGGCGAGAAAGGCGATCATGCTACCGATACCGGTTGCCAGCCCCGCAAACAATGTCAGTCCGAAAGCGATCCAAACGTCTCGCATGTCATCCTCTCTTTTCCCAAAACACCGGAGATCCGTACCAGTCCGAGTAGCTTAAGCCAGCCCGTGACCGGAGTCAAGCGGACGACGCCATGCAGGATGTGGCGTCAGTGCCTTATGGCTCGACAAGCGCGAAAAAAAGTTGTTTCTCACACGAAGGCACAAAGGGCACTAAGGTTTTTTGGAAGCACCGCTCGGTTGTTTATCCACAGATGGATTTTTTGGGGGGTAGGGCTGACCGCAAGTCGCGGGTCGTGAGTCAACCTCTCTTATTGCGACCATGCAGTGACCCGCAATCGTGAGAGTAAAAGCCCTGCTCGGTTTTTCCACCTTACGGGGGGTTGACTTCCTTCATCCCCCCGCGCACAATGGACAGCGGCTGTTGGGGTCGAAATGTTTCCTCATCTTGCAGTGAGAAGCAGCATGCTGAAAAAGGTGATTTGTAGTTGCCTGTGCGTGGTTGGCGCGCAGGCTGAGGTGCTGACGTGGAACGGTGTTGACGGCGACGCATGGGGCGGCGCGGCGCAGAACTGGGTAGATGGAAAAGGAGCGGCGTGCGCTTGGAAGAATGGCGCTGAGGCTGTGTTCGCCGGTTCGGCCTGCCGTGTACGCGCGATCGAGGGCGTGACGACCTCACGGGTGCGGTTCCGTTCGAATGGATTCTGCCTTGAAGGTCTGGCCGAGATTCCCGAATGGATTGCGGACGCGGGAACATCCAACACCGTGGCGCTCGTGGATACGGCACCGTGCGCAACCGTGCGCGGCGGCGGCATGATTGTGTGCGCCCAAAGTGCTCGCTTCGCTGCGCTTGACCTGCAAGAGGGTCTTGTGTGCCTTGCAGATGACAGTGTGACGACGAAGATACACATCGGAGCCGCCGCCTGCCTGCAGGCGACGAAGGATCTTGCATTCGAAGAACTCTCAGGAACAGGACGCCTGTGGACGGGCGAGTTTCCGGGACCGGAGGAGATCCCGTTCGAAAACGATTTTGATAGCGGCCTCTCCACGAATAAAACGTATACGCATCTGCTTGATTTCGGGCCGAACCCCACGAACGCCGTGGCATGCTGGGTGACGTTCCGTCATGTGAACGGTCCGGGTGCGGCTGGCGTGAGCGGTCTTCCGGGAAGCAGCGGAAATCTGATGCGGATGGAGAATGTAGGTGTGCCGCGGCATCATGGTCTCTATTCGCTTTTCAGTGACTTCGCGTGGGGATTCACCCCGGAGAAGCCGATCAGATTCAAGGGCCTAGAGAAAGGGCGCTGGCATCGTGTCACGATCTACCAGCGCGCGTTTGAAGCTCCCGGCAGTCGCGGGCGCCCCGCCGTGCTCTCCTTCGACATGGACGGCGATGGTCCGCTGCCGCCCGCTTCGATCACCACATGGCAGAACCTCCATCCCGTCTCGCGCATCACGTATCCGTTTTATGCAGTCGAGGAGGACTCGCTTACGTTGCACATCCGTAACCTCGACCCCGCACGCGGCTACCATCTCTATGGACTCAGTATTGAGCTGTGCGATGATCCACGCGCAGCGCAGGCACCCATTCGCGTGACGGCGAAGAAGAACACCTTCGGATCAGCTCCTGAGCAGGTAGCAGCGGACGAGGCTCCCGTTTTGTACGACTTGATGTGCGATACCTGGGCAGCCATTGATGGCCTCGGGCGGGAACTACCTGATGCCACGGCATGCGGTGCGCCACGCACGGACCGCAGCGTGGGCATCTTCTACTGGACGTGGCACCGCGACAACCTTGGCCCCTACGACAATACGAAGCTCACGGCCAATGCCCGCGACGGTATCGTGAGCTGGCCGCCGTGTACGGCGCACTGGTGGGGCGAGAGCGAGTATGGTTATTACCGGGCGACCGACGAATATGTGCTCACGCACCACGCCATCCTCCTTGCCGCCGCCGGCGTGGATGCGGTGTTTTTCGATACCACGAACCCGCCATGGACTTTCAAGGAGCAGTATGAGGCGCTGTGCCGAGCCTGGACACGTCTGCGCGAGCAGGGCACCCCCACTCCGCAGATTGCTTTCATCTGTCCGTTCACATTCAGCGGCCGACCCGAGCGCGCGGCAATTGTGCTGGATCAGTTGTGGTACGATCTTTACCGTCCCGGCAAATGGAAGGACCTGTGGTACCGCTGGCAGGGGAAGCCGCTCGTCTTGGCCGATCCGCGCTGCGCCAAGTTGCCCGGTATGAAGGAGTTCTTCACGTTCCGTTACCCCGAAGCCGACTATCGGCGCGGCCCTTGGGCTGCCGACCAGTGGAGCTGGCTTGAAGTCGCGCCGCAACATGTGTTCACGAACAGTCTTGGACAGGCCGAGCAGATGAGTGTGGGCGTGGCGGTAAACACATTGCCGGGGCAACCTGGCCCCGCGCCGATGTCCCACAAAGATGGTGCGATGGGGCGTAGCTGGCACGACGGTGCGATTGACCCCGATCCGGCGGCCGTGAATCGTGGTATCTTTTTCCAGAACCAGTGGGACTGGGCGCTGAAAAACGACCCGCTCTTCATTTTCGTGACGGGCTGGAACGAGTGGCGCGCCGGACGCATGACAAAGTGGAGCAGATTCAACGCCGAGACAGACTGCTACTTCCCCGGCGGCCTCTTCGTGGATCAGTACAATCAAGAATACAGCCGCGACTGCGAACCCATGAAGGGGGGCCATGGCGACAACTACTACTATCAGCTTGCGGCCAACATCCGTCGCTACAAGGGGGCGCGTCCCGTGCCCGTCGCAACGAACACGTATGCCATCAGCGTGGACGGAGCGTTTGACGACTGGGCGGCAGTCCAGCCCACGTACCGCGACGCCATTGGCGATGTGATCCACCGCAACCACAGGGGATGTGGCCAGACCCACTATACGGATGCGAGCGGCCGCAACGACATTGCGAAGTTGAAGGTTGCCGAAACGCCGCAGGGTCAGGTGGCGTTCTATGCCCAGACGGCAAACCTCCTTTCGTCCCATACGGATCCCAACTGGATGGTTCTTTTCGTGAATACCGACGCGCAGGCGAAGACGGGCTGGCACGGATATGATCTGCGTGTGAACCGCATGGTTTCCGCCGACGGCACGAGTACCTCACTGGACGTGTGGCGCGGTGAACACTGGGAATGCGTGGGCGTCGTGCCGATTCGCATTGGTGCCCGCGAGATTGAACTGCTGCTGCCGCAGAAGTTTTTTGGCTCCACGCCGCTCAAATTCGAGTTCCACTGGAAGGACAACCCCGAAAGCCTCGAACGTCATCCGACAATCCAAGGCGATGATGCCCCCGAACGCCGGTTCAACTATGTCTTTAGACAACTAAGCGACAACTAAGGAACAGGTAATTCGAAACGCTCAATGAAGACCACTCGCCAAGCTTGGTTTTATCCCGTTGTTTTAGCGTATGCCGTGATACGCTCTCTTTTGCTTGTTGCTTTGGCAGTGTCGCGCGGGACTTCAACCGATTGGCTCTTTGTTCCCATTCCTGTGATTTGGTCCTTAATTCCCATCGCGGCTATTGGCAGCCTCTCCTTTCAACTGCCGCCAGATAGACAAAATTTCTTTTCAGCCATTTTGGTCGCTGTGAACATCGCCGCTATTTTTATAGCCGATTATCTCTGCTTCTGCGTTAAACCCGATGCTCAAAATGGACTTGTCATTTTCTTGTCCCCCCTCGTTCTCCTATGCTTCAACTGTCTGGTTTTTGTGGCATGCATTTCTTGGCACAAAGTAAGCGAATGGGTAGCTGAAAAACGAAACGAGAGACATACATCCTAGGCCATTATACTCCTCCCCGGCTGGTGTCTCGCACGCTTCGGCGACACGATTCGTCAGCGCCCGCTACAGGCAATTATTGGCCAAATATTCTGCCATTTGTTCAAAGAGAACTAGTTGTTCGACAGCAGCAGCCTTGTAAAGAACTTCTCCACGTTTCACAAGGATGTTTTCTACGTACTTATCTACGTCGCTCTCACGCTTCTTAAGGAATGCTTCTTCTTCATCAAGGCAACGCATTCTATGCGCCTCGCAAAGCAATTGCCCCATGAGAATGACTTTGGCATCAGAAAGCGAAACCGCTATATCTGCGGCAGCTAACGCTGACGCTTGTGCTGCAGATCGATTAACGGCTTGAGAGATTGGATCAGCAACAGTCCTCTCCGCCAGCACATTCTGTGCTTTGCGACAGATCAACACTAGATCAAGATGTATTGGTGATTTCGCCTGTTGCAGTACCATCGAAACGGCCATTTCTGCCTTCACGGGAAACGATTGCACACACACAAACCCTGAATGACGAATTGCACGATGGACCGCCGTCCATCCGTCGTGACGCGCGTGGTGATAAGTGAAAATAAACAGACCATCATCTTTGAGGACTCGTCTACATTCCGCGAACACGGAAGTAAGTTTAGTTGTAAAGAGACTTGCGTCTGTGTCTTGCACCTCGGCAGTGGAACGCGTTGTGGAGCTTGGTGTAAGTTGAAGCAACTGATTCAACCAATAGTAAAAAAAATCGGCGAGTTGAGAATAATGCACATTGTCAAAAAAGGGTGGATCAGTTACGACTAGGTCAACAGAGCAATCAGGAATGTCTGTGCAAGACGAATCGCCTTGACTCAAATAAACGGTGTCGGGAGAATTTTTGAAACTTTCATAATCTGATACTACTTCTACCGACAATGCCCTGTTGAACCCGCCGGCCTTGGCTCCTGGATGGGAATCGATAACAACTTCGGTCGGCAGGTCCTTGTAGTCGAGTGCACGCTCAATCCTCGTTTGGTAAAGGCAAGAGAATGCCCCGGAGGATTTCGGCGTTCCCCACATGTTCGCCTCAATTGGCATCAACTCAGGCTTTAGGACATGATTCGCGAACATGTGTCGAACGGCACCAGTTCCCTCGCCCTTGAAAGACGTAAAAAGATTGTTGAATTCGAGCGTGCCCGAAAACAGGCACGCGAACAGATGCTTGATCTTGTCATCTTTGATATTTTGAATCGCGTCCGCAAGATATCTGATACAAACAATTTGTCGATCTGAAAATAGCTCGTGCCAACAACGGTAGTTATGCTTAAGCATCTGATTGGTGTTATAGCCCGGCAGAACGGTTACTACGGGCAGATCGCCTACAATAGCGTTGAACCGCCGTACGACATCAGCCTCCAATTGTTTATCGAATTCATTGATCGGCTCATATCGTTTTATACCGTCCAAGGTAAGCACCATTTTCGCGTATCGCCGGTAACGAAGTGGCCCACGCAGGGAACGCATAGCATCGACGAGCTTGAACTTACCTCCGCAGGATGGGCAATGCACCGTCGCACCGGTAGCACTGCCCTTTTGCGGATTGAACTCATGTCGACACGCATCACATCTGGCAGCAACTGCATCGTGCGTCGTATGGACAATCATTCCACATGATGGACAGAGGGCGCGCGCGGTTGGATCTTTTTTGGGCACCGCATTTGCAGAGAATATACGTTTTTTGAAGAGTTCTATTTCTTTTTGACAGAAAGGGCACTCTACGATCTTTACAAGAAAATAGTAAAGAACTGTCGCTTTTTCATCGGAGGACAAGCGGGTTTCAAAGAGGCTGAGGATTTTCGGGGCGACCGTCTGTTCGAGCATCGCGAATGCGTCTCGAACCGCCTCCCGATCATATTTTGTAAAAGCAGCTCGGCATGCGGTTACGGCGACTGGGTTGATGTCTCGGCCTATTGCCCGACAACCCAATTTTATCGCTTCACCGACTGTGACTCCGCTCCCCATGAACGGATCAAAGATAACTGTACCGGAAAAATCATTGGTTCCGTAGAACCGTGACCAAAAGTCGTCAGTGTCTTCGGCCTGTGCTCCAAGGATGAGACCACGAAAGACGGAGCCGAGGCGACGTGCCCACCATTTGTGCAAATAATAGACGGGGCGGTACACCTCCTTTCGCCATGATTCTTGCTCAGCAATCCGTGAAAGGTGCGCGAAAGGAAAACTTGTCTCAATCAATGTAGCCATCGCTAAACCCGCATCTCTTCGTCAGCGACACTAGCGTCGGCGTAATGGTCATTAAGCACCACAGGGTTATCGGAGTCATGTGTCATTCGGTAGGCCACGAAGGCATGTACCTTACCTGCCGATGGGTTGGGGATTGTTGTGGGCGTTATCACGTTTGTTTTCAAATCGAATGCATACCCTACGACTACAGATCGCGCCTCCACGCGATCAAGGTTCCCAACCGGTTTGAATCCTTTCGGAGGTTTTCGGTCCGCAGGAACGACAAGGGTTCTAGTCCCGGTAAATCCATTGGCAATCGCATAAGGAGTTGGGGCTACGTACATCTTACGATCCCGGATCATAATGTCGCCGTAACTACCAAACCCCTTCACACTCCTGTTCTTGTGAACATAGGTATGATCTGCGTTCAGGAAGTCGCCATGACAGATCACAAGGTCTATTACGGGATACTCATCGCCAACGTCTTCTGCTGGTGGATATCGACCGAAAACGTAGAAAATATCGCGCCCGTTGTGGAAGCCAGTGGGAACCTGACTGTTGCTGTCGTAAGAGGATTCGCGTCCCGGATATGCGAGGCCCTTGATCTCAAATCCTTCTGTATGCTCCACGAGGACAAAATCTGGATATGTGTTACGTCCACCTCGGTCATATAGAATTCCGCAAGCATCCATTCTGGCCTGGAACCAGTTCTGGAAGTGAAATTCTTTGTCGGTACGGCTCACCTGCCTGATCAGAGTTCCGTCAAGAATTGCCCGAGAAGCCTGCATGAATATCTCAAACACTTTCGTTTTTTTCATTTTGACACCATATCATCCTGACATTTAGGAGACGGAAGACCTGCCCCAACCCCAGATTGTTTCAAACATGACACCCGAGTTATGGATTGTCGAGCCTAGGTCCGACGTATCCACGCCTCCCTTAGTTTGCGGTCGCACCCCGCAAAGACCAACCTTCCTGGCTGGCCAATCCGCAAATCGCACGACGTAATTGATCGCGCTGCTGAACCGCTCCTCGTCTGTCACAGCCGATACACTGCTCGAACAGGCAAACCTTGTCTACGGTTGAAATAGTATTAACACTGACCGCTATGGTCAAGCGCACAACACACAGTTTTTTGACCCTGCGGCAGCGTTTTAATCCTTGGGCTTGCCTGCAAGATGGCGTTACAATGGCCCGCAACGACGAATAAAAAACTCTGCTCTGTTTTTCACAAAGCAGCAAAGTAGGGGGCGTCGCAGACCGCCCATTGGCGGGCTGACGTCCTTCTCCCTCGGCGGTCCGAGACGTCCCGCCGTACTACTCACCGGGATTGTACAAAGTACGATCCCATCCCCTTCTGCGGGTCGAGTTCGATGCTCCAATGCGTGTTCTCATTTGTCACGGATATAGCGATGATCAGGGGTGTTATTCGTTTCCCCCACCTCATCGCGCCAATTCCCTATCGTAAACCGCGAGGTCGCGCTGGGAGAAGCAGCAGAACACCACATCCATTGCCGACTGGTTCTCCTGCAGATAGGCGCGCACGGTTGCCACGGCGACTCGTGTCGCGTCTTCGATGGGATAGCCATAGACACCGGTGCTGATTGCCGGGAAAGCAATCGATTTCACACCATGCTCTTGCGCGATTTCTAGGGATCGGCGGTAGCAGTTAGCGAGGTGCTGCTCTTCCCCCGCGTTCCCGCCGCGCCAGACGGGGCCGACGGTGTGGATGACGTGTTTCGCAGGTAGCTTGTATCCGCGCGTGATCTTGGCGTCGCCCACCGCGCACCCCCCGAGCGACCGGCACTCATCCAAGAGTTCGGGTCCCGCCGCGCGATGGATAGCGCCGTCAACACCCCCACCGCCTAACAGCGTCGTGTTTGCCGCATTGACGATCGCGTCGACCTGTAGTGTCGTGATATCTGCCTGTATCGCTCTCATACGCTCCTCTCCGTCAACATGAATGGACTGTGTACACAGCTAGGAACCGTATTCATTCTGACCGTTTAGGTCAAGTGTACATTTACCCCAAAAAAGTTGAAACTTCAACTCTCTTTGGTTTCTGGTTTTCATCCAAATCGGGATCGATTGTTTCACACGACAACTAAGGGACAGGTAATTTGAAACACTTGGTTCTTTCGCGCTAAATCGCCGAACGGAATCGCGACAAATCATCGAACAATTCTACGACAAATCACCGAACGGAATCGCGACAAATCACCGAATTCTAAAGATTTGCACTTGAAACGCGGCCCCTTGTTCGCGTATGATGACAGCAACTTTTTTTTGCAAACCAAAGATTGTGGAGAGGTGGCCGAGTGGCTGAAGGCAGTGGTTTGCTAAACCGCCGTATTGGATCAAACCGGTACCGGGGGTTCGAATCCCCCCCTCTCCGCCATTTTTAAGCCGCCTGTTCCACCGTGCTGCTCTTCATCTCTCGGGCGGACAAGGACGATGGAATGACAGGAGCCCCCCTTCAAAAATACGTGACAGGCATTGCGCTATGCGGGCTGATGGCCGGTCTCGCGTGCGCCCAAGGGCATGTCTCGACCGTTTGGTCAACCTATGTCGGCTCTGACTGGGACAACGATACGGTGAACGCTGTGGCGGTCGATAGTGCGACCAACAGCTTTCTGGCAGGGCGGCTCGATTCAGGCGGGCTCTACAATAACGGCGGTGACGGACTCTTGTGCTCCGATTATGCCAAAGGCTTTATCCTGAAAGCCTCGCCCGTCGGGACGTTGCTCTGGGCTCGTGATCTGAACGATGTTTGGGGGAGGGTTTTTTACGATACCCCCTGTGCGTTGAGCCTCTCGCAGACGCACCTCTTCACCGTCGGCAACACGCAGGGTAGCCCGAGCGATGCCAGTACCTACGCATTGATCGCAGCTCTCGACCCAGCGGACGGAAACATCCTCTGGGCAGACAAGTCGATCGGAAACGAGGGGGGCACCAACAGCTTCAACGCCGTGGCCGTCGCACCGGACGGCAGCAACGTCTATGCTGTCGGCCATACGACCCTCTCGAACCAAGTCTGCAACGTCTCCGGTTATACCGTCGGCACCACCCACTACGGCACCAACCTGATCGGCGACCTTGACGCCTTCGTGGTCAAGTTTGACGCTGAAGGTAACATCCTGTGGCGTCATTACCTTGGCGGCGTCAACGCCGATTCCGCCCGCGCCGTGGCCGTCGGCGCCGATGGTGCCGTCTATGTCGCAGGCGAGACCCGCTCGCCCGGCTGGACTTCTCTCGCCTCCGGCAGCGCGTCGCCGGACAATGCCGCCGGGTTCCTCGTCAAACTCACTGCCGATGGAAACCACGTCTGGTCTTCCTTGCTCAACGGCAGCGGCCATGATCGCGTCCGCGCCCTGCGCGTCGATCCTGTCACCGGTACCCTCTTCCTGGGCGGCATCACCGCTTCCGTCGACTTCCTCGCGAACGCGCCATGCCTCAACTCCCACGCGGGCGGGACCGACGGCTTTATCGTGCGCGTGACCGACACCAACACCGCCTTCCGCGTCGACTGGTGCCGCTTCGCCGGCAGCACCTCAGCCGATGAGATCGCCGCCCTCGACCTGCTTCACGACGGCCGCCTCGCCGTCGGCGGCACCACCGCTTCAGGCGGATGGCTCACGCTCGCACTCGGCAGCCAAGCCTTCCAAGGCGGACAGGACGGGTTCGTAGCGATCTACGATGCGACCAACGGCGCGCCCTCTTGGGCCACCTACACCGGCGGTGTCAATGCCGACAAAATCACCGCTCTCGCACGCGCACCGCAGGCCTTTATAATCGGCGGTCTCACCTTCTCGCCGAATTGGGTCGGCGGTGGCTTCTGGGATGAGTGGACAAAGATGGATTTCAGTGAACCGCCTGAACCTGACTACACGCTCTCCTTTGGGTTCGCCGCTTTGTGGCAGCCCGGCGCGCCGCTTGCGCCGACCTTCACGGCCGAACCGGTTGACTGCACGGTTCAGGAGGGGATGCCGGTCACGTTCAGCGCCGTCGCGACCGGCACTGCCCCGCTCTTCTACCGCTGGCAGCGTAACGGCGTCCCGATTCCCGGCGCCACCGCCTCCAACTACACCTTTACCGCCGCTTATGACGACAACGATGCGGCTTATACCTGTACGGCCTCCAACCTCGTCGGTACCGCCACCAGCCGCGCCGCACTGCTCACCGTGATCCCGATGGGAACGCTGACGGTCAGCTTGTCGCCGACCGATGCCGTTGCGCGCGGCGCGCGCTGGCGCATCGACGGCACGTCGACCTGGCTGTCTAGCGAGGCTTCCACCAACCTGCCCGCCGGCAGCTACTCCATTGATTTCAAGCCGCTCACCGGTTGGCGCACGCCCGCGCCGCTGACCGACGTGCAGATATCCCACGCCGACTCCCTCTCGCTGCAGGCCGCATATACCCCCATCCTGCCTGAGGCCGATCGCACCATCTCCGGCACCAACGTCACCCTCGCTGTGCGCGCTCCGGTCGGCCTTGTGAACTGGACCCTCGCCGAAAGCCTGCCGCCCGGCCTTACGCCCTTCGCCATCACTGGTGGCGGCGAATGGAACAGTTCCGCCCGCACCTTGACCTTCAGCGGCGCGGAAGCCACCACCAACATGTTCACTTACAGCGTCACCTGCGCCACCTCAGGCCTCTACACCGTCACCGGTGCCCTTGCTGCCTCGAACGTCAGCGACACGGTGTCGGTTGCTGGTGACACCGAGATCCTCAGCGCGAAAGTTATCCGCACTGTCGAGGGTCAGACCGTCACGCTCACTATGCTAGAGCCGACCACCAGAAAATCTTGGTATGTCAACGAAGATCTGCCGGCGACCCTGACAGCAACGGTGACCGCAGGTCCGGGCGATTACATCCCCGATGACAGCATGATCTACTGGGGTACCTACGGTACTGGCCAGACGCTGGCATACGAGGTTTCCGGCGGTCCCGGCATGTATGAATTAAGCGGGATCGTTAGTATTGCCGGTGTTGTGGAGCCGATCTTCGGCGATAGCGTGCTGGTGATTCCGGGTGCTGATATCCCGCCGCCCGATATCCTTGCATTCGTGCCAGCCGCGCCGGGCTTCTTCGCGCTGACCTTCACCTCGGTCGTCGATCAAACCTATGCGGTGCTTACCAACGCTGCGCCCGGCACCAACGGCTGGGCCGCCTGCGTCGCGCCGGTCACCGGCGCAGACGGCACAACGCAAGTCCAGGTTCCGGCCGCGCCGCCGCGCCTGTTCTTCCGTGTCCGCGCCCTGCCTGAGTAGTTGAGCGTTGAAAGTTGAGCGTTTTCTACTTCGACATTCAGCGTTCGGCGTTCACCGCCCTCGCCACATAGCCGCCGTACGGCTGGAGGGTCACGACGAAAGGCGCGTGCGTCGCCGCTGTCCGCGTGCCGGGCACGAAGGCGGCGGGCACGTCCGCGCGATCCGCAAGCTCGGTGATGATGGCCTTCTGCCAGCCGGTGAAAGCCAGATCGACCGAAGCCAGTTTAAGGCCGTCGGAGCCGTTGACCATGGCGATGAACCAAGTATCGCCTTTACGTCGCGCGAAGGCGGCCAGTTCGCCGATCCGGCTGCCCTCTAGCACGCGCGTTTCGTCCCAGCAGACCGGCAGTTCGCGCACGAACGGCAGTGCCGGGGCCAGTCCGTGGTCTTCCAGCAGACGCTTGGGATGCTCGGCCATGACGAGCAGGGGGGAGGTGATCAGATAGGCCATGGCGAGCTGGTGCGTCCAGGTCGTGACGCCGGGACGCGAGAAGGCGAGAGGCGTGTAGTCAGCGTGTCCGACGATACAGCGCGTGAAGGGCAGTGCCGCATTGTGCGAGGCGGGCAGCTCTTGATTCTCGCCGCCGGGCACGTAGGGTGGCGGTTTGGCGGCCCTCCGGCGTTTGCGTGCATGTTCGGCGATCCGGTTCAATTCCAAACCGCGTATGCCTTCGCGGGTGAGTTCGTTGGGGTAGGTGCGTGCTTCGCCGGAGGGTTTCTGGCAACCGTGAAAGTTGACCAAAAGCTGGCGGTGCGCGGTCTCGACCAGTACACGCTCATCGAACAGAATCGTCTCGTAAGATTCACTGTTCATGAAGTCGATCTTCACACCGGCCGCGCCGGCCTTTTTGATTTGGTCGAGAAAACCGCGCAAGGCCGCGTAGTCGTGATCGGGCTGGCTGATCTCTTTCGAATGCTTCCAGACAAAGACCCGCACGTTGCGGGTGCGCGCGTAATCGCAGAGTTCGCCCAAGACGGACCAAGCGTTTGTCCATGCCTCCCAGCCTTCGTCAATGGTGGTAAACTCAAAGTTCAGGGCGGCTGCCGCGTCGATCATGCGCTTCTCGGCTTCGGGTTGCATGTAGTCGTCACGACCCTGCCACCAGCTCCAGACGCTTCGTCCGCTCGTTATCCACGTCTCTGGGGACGAGAACAGTTCAGGATCGGGCGGCGGGGCGAGTTGCGCGATCAGGTCATTGTTCACCCAGTCGTGGAGCGTCGGGGCCAACAGCAGCACACGCCAAGGCGTCTGGATCGTTCCGTCGACATCGAAGCCCGTCGTTTCCGTGAAACAGCCGCGCAGGGTGCCGTCTGCTTCCGCCGCGAGGCGCATACCGCTGTAACGGAAAAGCGCGGCCTCGGCGATGGCAGCGAAACCGCGTCCATCGGGCAACTCAGCGACCAGCGGCATGGTTTGGATCGGCCCTTGCGGCGAGACGGCATGCAGGCCGCGCAGCGGCGAGCAGAGCCATTCACCGGCGTAAGTCTTGAGCTTCCAGTCGGAGTGCCGCTCGGCAAACCAGACGCGGCTCTCCGGCGGCAGACGCCAGCGGGCGATTTCGCCGTTGACGCGGCGCACACCTTTGCCGGGAACAATGAACCGCCAAGCGACGCCGGTATCGGCCACGAGCGCTTGAAGTCCGCAAGGGGGACCGGAGAAGGGCTGCACGGCGCAGAGCGCACGCTGTGCGCGAAGGCGGCTCTCCCGCCGTACACCGCGTGCGGGGAAGCGGTCGTCCGTTCGATATACACGTAGCGGTCTGAAGGATGTGACCCGCCCCAGATTACAGCCGGCAACCGTGATGCCGATCGGCGCGGGGGCGAGAACCTCATGACCACGGTACAAGACCCGATAGGTCAACTGTCCGGCGGCATCAGCCGTGAAGCGCGCATGTACAGCACCGTCGTGACTCGTGAGTTGCAACTCCTCGATGTCGGCACGCAACACAGTCGCCGCGCACAGACACGCCACGGCCACCCAATAAACCCTTCGTGGCATGGGCGTCCTCGCCCATGAAACACGGACAAGATGCCCGTGCCACACTGCAAGCAAGGTTTTTTGCAAGAGCCTCATGGAGAAACCGTTGTGCCCTTTACGGCTTTGTGTGAGATTGGATTGGGTCGCGGGCTCCGCCGCATCAGAAAAACCACTTGGCCAGACGCAGGATGCCCTGTTTCCACGGTACGCGATGGGAGACGCCCGATGCGTCTTTGAAGGTGTCAAGGTTGGCGACGTACCAGTGGTAGTTGCGGATCAGCGCGTCTTTGTTGGAGTAGCGCGGCGCGTATCCCAGAATGCGTTCGGCCTTTTCGATGCTCACAAAGGAGTCCTCGCAGGCGGTCTCATACACCCACTTGTAGAGCGGCGAGAGGCGCAGCAACTCTAGGAAGCGTAGCGCCCAGATCAC
>Ga0255342_1004619_pt1 | contig 13929 bp, 6 predicted proteins | sample wastewater_treat_3_FD_192416 | JGI IMG/M metagenome (GOLD analysis project Ga0255342, IMG submission 192416) | Wastewater microbial communities from Lulu Island WWTP, Vancouver, Canada - plant14 | ecosystem: Engineered > WWTP > Wastewater > Unclassified | place: Canada: Vancouver, British...
CGAGTCCCTCGACCACCTCCAGGGAGAGGTCCACGGTCAGTTCGGAGTTATCGAGGCTGACGCTCAGGGCGGCGACGCCCGGCGGGATGGCAGAGACGATCCCGCCGGCCGCCTCACCGGCCGTCGGGCCCGCCACGAGAGCCTGCACAGTCTGCGCGATGCCCTTTTCACCTTCAGGGAGATCACGCTGCACAATCACGAGGCCACCGGCGCTATCGTAAAACGCCACCCCAGCTGCGCCAGCGGAGGCGGCGGAGAGTACACTCACCGCAAGGGTGACCAGAAGCACGTTCAGGACAGGTCGTTTCACCAGATCACACTCCATTTGCTGCCCGCGCGAAAGCGGGCGCACCGATTATCCGGGGCGGCTGAAGACGCGCCGCCCACCAGGCAGGAACACGAACAGATGCCAGAACCCTCCCGCCTGCGGGCCTCCGGCCTTTGGATTGTAGCACATCAGCGGGCTGCAGACCCGGCGAGAGCCCGTCCACACTGGCGCCATCCAGCCTCCACGCCACCGGCCTGATGACTAGATACCCGTGACATCGGCGGCGTCCCGCGCCAGGATCACCGGCGCAATCTTCCCGCCAATCGTCTCCAGTTCCACGACGCCCGTGACCTTCACAAGGCTGCCAACCGCCGGTTCGGTGTTCGCGCCAATCCGCACGCGCACACCCGCCCGGCCGCTGCCATCCTGCAGGCCACACCCGTCGTCGAAGTAGAAGTACTTGTTCTCGGGATCCGAGATGTCCACCGACTTCACGAACCCGTACGACGACACCAGAAGCGCCGCGTTGTACAGCCCGGTCGCGCCGGTCACACCCGGAGTCGCCGCGTTGAACGACTGACCCCCGAGCGCCTTGTGCAACATCCACACCGGAGCAGGAACCTGCTGGCCTGATGCGGTCACGCCCACATCGCTCGCCGTCAGAACGCGCTGCGCGCCCGACAGACCCAGAACGCCCGCCACCGACACACGGTCGCCCCGAGCGGCTGTCGCCGCCGAGAGAACCTTCAGCGCCGCCGAACGGTCGGCTTCCTCGATCCAAAGCGCGCCCTGCGAAGCGTGCGTCACGATCTTGTCCTGCAGCGCAAGACCCGCGCCGTCCGCCAGAGACCAGGCCGCGCCGATCGGGTTCACGGCCGAAGCGTAGTTGTACGGGCCCAGATCGAACGAGCCGTTCGCGACTCCCTCGCCGTTGAACGCCTGAACGTGCAGATACCAGCTTCCGGCCGTCGAAGCCGTCAGCGCCAGATCCCCGCTGTTCCAGCTCGACTCCGTCCCCGTGAACGTGTGCGACGGGTTCTTGTCCCAGGCATAAAGGTAATGATCCACCTTGCCCTGGCCGAACCCGCCCACCGCCGTGAAGTTGAAGCCCGGGGTCGCATACAGCGTCCCCGTCGAACGGTCGCAGGTCACGGACGCCGCGCTTGCAGGAGCGGAGAGCGTCCACTTCGTCGCGGTGGCCGAGAACCCGCTGTTCAGCGTCCCGTTCCAGGCGCGAACCTTGCGCGTGTACGGGGTGTTCGGCGCGAGACCCGTCTCGGTGAACGAAGCCGCGTCGCGGCTCACCCACCCGGCGGACGGATACGCGGGCGAAACCTGCGTCCCGCCCGTAGTCATCACGTCGAGTCCGAACACGTTGTTGTCTATCGCCGAGAAGTCCCACCGGATGGATGAAGTCGACAGCGCCGTGGCGGCGGAGATCGCCGGCTGGCCCGGAGGGCTCGCGGTGAAGCGGATGTCGTCCCAGTAGCTCTCACCCACCGAGGAGACACCCAGCCCGAGCACGATTCTGCCGATGCCGAAGCTGAAGAAGTCCGTCTGCAGGTCGGTCGTGGTGGTTGTGGTACCCGCCCCGTCGGCGACCTTGATGGTGATAACGCCCGTCGGGCTCATGCCGCGGGCGTTCGGCGCCATGGAGGTCTCGAAATACACCCACGCGCCGTTGCAGTCTGTGTTCGGGTTGCGGGTGGCGTAGGACGTGTACGTCGTACTGCCCCCTCCTCCAAGCTTCCTGTAGAAGTAGTTGGAGTTGCTCGTCGCCGAGTAGAAGCAGTTGTCCAGGAACATGTTCACCGTGTCACCGGGGTTCCTGAGAGAGATCGCCTGCCGGTACGCGTTGCCGCAGACGCCCTGCTTCCAGCCCCCCTTGGGGTCGTAGAAGTAACCCGACACCGTCCCCTGAGCAAACGGACGGTCGAAGTAGTGCGTCATCTGATCGGACTCCAGCGCGCCGCAGTACGCCGCGCCGCCGCCCGTGTACGAACCGTGGTTCTGCCCGGTACTGTACGCGTAATCCTTGCCGGAAGTCTGCGTCCAGTTCGCCAGGTTTCCGTTGAAACCGTCAATGAACACGTCCACCGCGCTCACAGGCGTCCGCACGCTCTTCGAGGCGCTCCACGCGCTGTAGTTGGGCACTGCGTCCTTTGCCCGAACCTCGTAAACGTACAGCACGCCGCCCGTGAGGCCGCTGTCGTTGTAGCTCGTGCCCGTGCTGGAGCCGATGACAGCGCCGTCGCGCCGGATGTCGTAGCCTGTCACACCGGCGTCGTCCGTCGAGGCCGTCCAGGTGAGGGCCACCGTCGTTGAACTGGTCGCATTTGCCGCCAGATTGGTGGGCACCGTGGGCGCCTGGGTATCGGCGGGCGTATGCGCCAGAGCGGACGTGCTCCAGCCCGACACGTTGCCGTAGGCGTCCTTGGCGCGGACTTCGTACGTGTAGTCCGTGTTCTGCGTCAGGCCGGAATCGCTGTACGTGGTTCCCGTGCTCGTCCCGATGACAGCGCCGTTGCGGCGGATGTCGTAGCCGGTGACGCCCGTGTTGTCGGTGGACGCCGTCCAGCTCAGATTCACGCGCACCGGGCTCTGCGGAGTGGCCGTCAGTCCGGTGGGCACGGACGGGGCCTGCGTGTCTGAGGCCGTGACGGTGACCGTCTTCGAGAAGGTCGCGCCAAACCAGGCGACGCCGTCGCGCACCATCCGCCAGTCGGTGGTGTAGGTTCCGGGTCCGGGAGCGGTCATCGTGAAGGTGAACGTGTATGTATTCCCGGGCCGCACGTCACCCGATATGGTGTGCCGCGTTGCCGACGTGAACGGGTCACTGTCCCCCACGGCTCCGAGCCGGAAGGCGCGTCCTTCGCGCCAGAGCACGCCCCTGTTGCGGAAGGTCACGCTGACCGTGTAGCTCTTGCCAGATTCCATGGTCGCGGGGACCGTGTTGCTGACGTACTCGTCGGAGTACTTGTCCCAGGTGGGTGAGGCGCCGAAGTAGGAGCAGATGCCTTTGTACATCCCCCACATGGCCACCGACCGGAAGAAGTCGTCTTTCAGATACAGGGCATCCTTGTCGCACTTGTCGTGGAATGCAAGCTCCACAAGACAGGCGGGACGGTTGGGAATGCGGATTTCGCCGAACCCACCGGCCGAGTCCTTGACGCCGCGGTTGGCGAAGCTTCCATCGTACATTTCATGGATGGCGTCCAGCGTGTTGTTGTGGACGTTCAGAGCAAGCGTGTAGCTGTTCGCTTCGTGCGCCGGGTACTCCATCGCCGTATCGCGGAAGGTCTCCATCCCGGTGCCGCCGCCTGCGTTCGTGTGGTGGGCAATGTATATGTTCGAGCCCCGATAGTCCGCGAACTTCGGGCGCGCCCGGATGTCGTCGCTGCTTCGGCCGGTGGCTGTCTCCTCGCCGCAGTTGCCCGATGAGTTCGCCCACACCGAACAGGGCAGGCCGTTAGCGCGCAGCCAGGAATACGCCGCCATCTTCCACCAGTGAAGGCCGGTGTAAGGGTTGCAGCAGTGGCTCTCGTCCAACTGCCTCGGCACGTGCACCGTTGCGCCGTCCTGCGCCAGGTACTGATACAGGAACTGCATGAGGCGGATTGAGTTCGTGTCCTCGAGCACGGCCTCGCCGTACCCGCACGGGTCCGAACGCTGCCAGTACCAGCCGGAGCCGTTCCAGAACCGTCCGTGCGAGGGGCCGATTGTGATGTTGCGGCCGCCCAGACCGGCAAGCCCAACGGACTTCGGAATCTCCGTCGGGGCCGCCGTGCCGACTGCCGGGCCAACCGGCAGATAGGTGGAAAGCAGCTCGCCCTTGCAGGTGAGCCGAATGCTCATAATCCACGGGAAGTCGCCGAGGGTCGCCTTGAACTGGTCGAATATCTCGGTCAGCCGGGCTTCGTCGAGGCCTTCCAGCACTTCGGGCGACAGGTCCAGCTTGATGGTCTCGCCGGTCACGTCGGCGGACATCAGGCACGTGCCTTCCGGCAACGCGCTCTTGAAGCCGATCGCTGCCTCCTCCCCGTCCGGCCCGGCCACCAGGGCCTTAGCGGCGGCGATGGGCAGATCAGCTCCGTCCGGGGCTTCCCGGAGGACGGACACGAGACCCTGATCTGAGTAGAACCGAACCTGTAAGGTGTCGGCTGCAGCCGGCCACGACCCCAGAACAAGGGCCGCGACGCAGACCAGGGCTGCAATGCTGAGTTTGTTCACTACTGTTTCTCTCCCTTCCGGCGGGGATATCTCCCCGCCGTGCAACGCCAGGACGCAAGCAAGTCAGCGGACCCACGGCCCGGCACACAGGCTCCAGTGTTTCAGGAAAGCTGCCCCACCATCACGAACACGATGTCCCCTCTCTCCCGCTTACGCGACGGTAGGCGGGAATTCAGATCACCTCGACCAGGCCTTTCCCCTGCATGGTCTCGATGAATTCTACCACATCGGCTTCCACATCCCCGGCAGTCTTCGAGTTCTCATGCGCGAAGCGATTCACCAGTTCCGCGAACGGGAGTTCGTCGCAGATCAGTTCCCAGAGCTGCGCGCCCGTGCCGTTCAGGCCGTAAATCCTGTTCGCTTCCGTATCCAGCACCACAGCCTGGTCGTTGAACACGCGCCAGGCCACCCGCGCGGACCGCCGTATCGTCTTTCCCGCAAGAGCCTCGCCCACGGGTCAGGGGTCCACCACAGTCACGTCCGCCGAGGAGCGTGTGCGCACCGCGGCGTAGCTGGCGCCGCCTGTCTGATGGACGGAGACGATGCCGGTGACCCGGACGAACTTCCCGAGCGGAGCGCCGCCGCTGTCCAGAACCCGGACGCCCGTATTGCCCTCGCCATCGGAAACGGCGCACCCGTCGTCCACTGTGAACCAGCCGTCACCAGTTGCCGTCACCAGCCCGCAGGTGCTCATCAGCAGCCCCACGTTGTGCAGGCGTCCGCGAACGCTCTCGACGTCCGGGACATTCGGGTGGAACCCCCTGCCCCCGATGTTGCCCGTGCGCACTTCGTATGGCGCGAGCGGCTGCACCCCCGCCGTGACGGTGACGAGATCGGCCCGGACTTCACGCTCGCCGCGCCGGGTGCCCATAACGCCCTGCACGGTCACAACAGAGCCCGCGGAGACCTCCCACGCCCCGGTGATTCTGATTCCCGAGTTGCGGTCCGGATCCTCGATGTAGGCCTCGGCGCCGAAGTTGGCGGTGACGATTCTGCCGGACAGAACGATCTCCGCGCCATCGGGAAGCATTTTCGCCTGCGCGATATCCGGCGTGGCAGCATAGTCGCGCGTAATCGTGGCCGTGTAGATGTCGAAATTGCCCGACCGCTTGTCCTGCCAGACGACCCTGTTCGCGTGAATGCTCGGGTTCATCTGGTCTCCGGCGGCGGTGCAGATGGGGAACTCCTGCCCGGTCACCAGGTCGTAGCCGTAGATATCGCCCCGGCCCGCGCGCCAGTCCGCCCAGACGGCGAAGTTGCCCCACACGCGCGGAAACTCCTGCTTTGCGGAGTTTGTGCACAGGGCCGTCTGAACACCGGTCAGCAAGTCGTGGACGTAGATGTCGGAGATCGTTGCGGAGTTCCGCCAGTCCTCCCATACGACGTAACGTCCATCGGTGTGCGGGAACTGCTGATCGTCGGCCGCATCTGAGATGACGATCTCCTGTCCGGTCAGCAGGTTCTTCGCATAGAGGTCGTACTGCGTCGCCGGGACGAGCACCTTCCAGACCACCCACGGGTAGGCGGCGGCCACCTCGTGCGCCTCGGTGGAGGGGGCTGCAATGGTGAAGCGCCCGGGAGCAGCCAGGTTCGCGCCCATGATGTTCCAGCGGGTGAGGCTCAGGCCTTCCTCCCAGAACACGAAGCCCCGCGACGCCGACGGCCAGTACTGATCCAGCGAATCGTTCGTCAGGTTGATCTGCTGCCCGATCTGGGTGGAATAGAAGATGTCGCTCTTGGACGGCGAGCCGGGCACGCCGGTCCTGTTGTCCATCCAGACGATCAGGTCGCCCCACATCTCCGGGAACCACTGATCCCGCGAGCCCGTCGCGTACGGCGCGACGGTAGCGGTCCTGAAGTCGTACAGGTACAGGTCGGAGTACACCCCATCCGCCCTGTAGTCCTCGAACACCACCCTGGGCTCGAACACGATGGGGTTCTTCTGATCGCGCACTTCAACGACCAGCGGGGTTTCTGTGATGTGCCGGTCCGCCATGGCAGGCAGCGCCAGCGCCATAAGGCACACAGCAAGGAGCAGTGATTTGGTCATTGGTCCAGAGGCACGATATCCTCCGCTCGCGCCGCGCGGATGAGACGGTTCCGGGTTTCGCCTGACAGATTCAGCCCGGCGATGCCCGTCACCTGCACCAGAGCATCCACAGCCGGAGCCGTGAGACCGGGGCACTCGACGCGCAGGTCACCGGCAGACGGGTTCCAGCCCGCCAGAGCGAACCAGCCGTTGCCCGAAGCCGTAACGCGCCCCCATGCGCGCATGAGATTGCCGACGTTATTGAGTCCCCAGCCGTCCAACCCGCTGGAGAGCCCGGTGGTGAAATCGCCGAAGTCTTCGCCGCCCAAAGTCCTGTTGTTCACGCCGAGCGGCACCGGCGCGTCGCCGGCGGAAGCGACCCGGACGATGACGGGCTCCAGAATGCGCTCGCCCGACTCCAGCGTCTTGAGAATGCCCTTCACGCTGACGGAGTCTCCCGGAGCCACGGCCCAGACTCCCTTGACCAGGATGCCCGCGCTGCGGTCGGGCTCCTGTATGCCGAACGAGTTCCCGAGATCGCGCGTGACGATCTTGCCCGAAAGCTCCACGCCTGTTTCGTCGGGGCTCAGGCGCACCTGGCCGATGGTCGCAAACGGGCTGCACGAGGGGCCAACCTGCGCCATATAGACGTCGTCGTCGCCGTTGCGGCGGTCTCGCCAGACGACGACGTTCTCGTGGATGCGCGGGTCGAGCGCGGCCGGGGTCACGCCCGAGATGGCCTGATCCAGCCCCGTGTTCAGGTCGTGAAGCTGCACTCTCCACTGCCCCGAGCGGCCGTCAGACCAGACGATGTAGCTTCCGCTGATGACCGGGTCCTGCTGCTTTCCCGGCTGGGTGCAGATGGCCGTTTCCTGCTGTGTCAGGAAATCGTACATGTAGATGTCCGGAGCGGTCTCCGCATTGCGCCAGTCTTCCCAGACGACCCGGCGGCCGTCGGTGGAGGCCAGCCACTGGTCGCCCGAAGCCTGGCAGACGGGAAAGACCGAGGCGGTGACCCGGTCGTACGCCCAGAGGTCGTACTGAGTGCCGCTGAGGCGCGAAAAGACAGTGTACTTGCCGGCTGTCGACGGGTACATCTCGGCGCCGAGAGTGGCCCCGATGGGGGTTTCGGTGAGCGTTTCGAGATTCTTTTCGATGATGTTCCAGTTGCCGTTGCCCGCGTCGCGCGCGAAGACCGCCCGCCCGGGGTACAGGCAGCTCGACTCCTCCTGCTGAATGGTGCGCGTGAGCGCCGAAGCCGTGCCTCCGATCTGGACCATCCACACATCGAACAGATACGGGCCGCCCGACGTTGTGTCGCGGTTGTCCTCGAACACTACAAGATCGTCCCAGATGAACGGCGCGATCTGGTCTTCGGGAGCTTCAACGAGGGGATACGACTGACCCGCCTGGATGTCGTACCACCACAGGTCGGCGCCCGCGGCGGCTTCGTTGCGGTAGTCCTCCCAGACGATCCTGCCGCCGAAGACGGCGGGGAGAATCTGGTCGTTGACGGCTGTTGATACGGGCGATTCGATTACTGCAAGATCGGCCCGGGCGGACGCGCCGCAGGCGATGATGGCAACGAGAACCAACCAGCTACACAAACGCATAACCCACTCCTTCGAAGGATAACGAACGGCGATACAGAATAAGGTCAGTGTCCGCGGCAGGCCCGGGCCAGCTCATCAGAGATTCAGCACATGATCGAGCCTCGAATCAGATGCGAACACCTCAATAAAGTTTTCAGCGGCTCCAGGAGCCGCGCTGCCCGGTTTCTTTTGAACCGTCCTCCCACGGACGTTCAGGCGGTCAGAGACATAAGCTTCGCCGTGGAACCGGGCGAGATTCTGGGCATTATGGGCCCGAACGGCGCGGGCAAGACCACGCTCGTCAAGATGCTCTGCACCCTGCTGATACCCACATCGGGCGCCGCAAGCATCTGCGGCGTTGACGTCGCGCGCCACCCGGGCAGGGTGCGCGAGAACATCGCCTTCATCACCGGCGATGAGCGTTCTTTCTACTGGCGGCTGACAGGCCGCCAGAACCTTCAGTTTTTCGGGGGTCTTTTCGGGCTGAAGCAGGGGCAGATCCGCGACCGGATCGAAAAGCTTGCCGCAAGCCTCGGTGTCGAGGACATCCTCGACCGCCGCTTCGACTCGTACTCGACCGGCAACCGCCAGAAGATTGCCATAGCCCGCGGCCTCCTCAACGAGGCCGGGGTGCTGTTTCTGGACGAGCCCACGCGAAGCCTGGACCCCACGTCCGCTCTGTCGTTCACCACGATCGTCCGTGACCAGATTGCGCGGGATCAGGGGCGCTCGGTGCTTTTCGTTACCCACCGCCTCGAAGAGGCGCTCGGCGTCTGCGACCGCATCCTGATTATGCGCAACGGCGAATCCGCATTCCTTGGAAAACCATCCGAACTGCAGGCCCTGGGGTCGCAGGACGTGTGGCGCATCCAGGTACGAGGAGACTGGGAATCGGCCAGCGCCTTGCCCGGGCGTCCGGCGGGATTCACTGTTTCACTATACCACACGCCGGACATCCCGGACAAGAACGAGATAACCCTTCAGGCGACACTGCAGGCGGGAGCGGCGGCATCGCTAGGCGACATTGTCTGCTGGCTTGCCGCGGGCGGCCTGCAGGTGGTGGACGTCGCCCGCATGCAGCGCACGGGAGGCGAGGTGTTCGCCGAACTGACCGGAGCAGACGAATGATCACGGCGGTGCTTGCCAGGCAGTTCTGGGCGATTTTGAAAAAAGACGTGCTGCTCGAATACAGCTACCGCCTGCAGTTCGTGCTGAACCTCGCGGGGGTGTTTCTGGAGCTGGCGATGTTCTTCTTCCTCGCCAAACTGGTGAAGATGCCCGCGAGCATGGAGCAGTACGGGGGGAACTACTTTGCGTTTCTGGCGGTGGGGCTGGCGTTCGGGCAGTATCAGTGGATCAGCCTGCACACGTTCGCCCAGAGCCTGCGCGAGCAGCAGGTGATGGGGACGCTGGAGATGATCTTCGCGAGCCCCATGCGCCCCGAAACGCTGATCGTCGGAAGCTCCCTGTGGACCTATCTGTTCGAGACCATCGTCATTGTGCTGAATCTGGGGATGGCGGCCCTGTTCTTCGGGCTCGACCTGTCGAACGCCAACCTGCTCTCGGCGCTGGCGGTGATCGTCATGACGATTCTCGCGATGAGCGCGTTCGGTGTGCTGTCGGCGGCGTTCATCGTCGTGTTCAAGAGGGGTGACCCGGTCACGTGGGTCTTCGCGACTGTCAGCGGGCTGCTGGGGGGTATTTACTACCCGATCGAGGTGCTCCCTCCGTTTCTGAAGTCGCTTTCCGCGCTGTTGCCCATTACGCATGCGCTGAAGGCGATTCGGCTGGCGGTGCTGAAGGGCTACCCCGTCCAACGCTTGAGCACGGAGTTGATCGTCCTCGGAGTCTTCGCCGTATTTCTGCTTCCCGTGAGCCTCTTCGCGTTCCGCCGGGCAGTGAACATCGCGCGGCGCGACGGCACGCTTTCGCAGTATTGATGGAAACGGCGCCGGGAGCAACGCCCCCGGCGCCGTCAGACGATTACGCCAGCCGCAAGAAGCTCAGAAGCCTGTCACGTCGGCGGCATCCCGCGCCAGGATTACCGGCACGATCTTCACGCCCACTGTCTCCAGTTCCACGACGCCGGTAACCTTGACCAGGCTGCCAACGGCCGGTTCGGTGTTCGCGCCAATCCGCACGCGCACGCCCGCCCGGCCGCTGCCGTCCTGCAGGCCGCTCGCGTCGTCGCAGTAGAAGAACTTATTCTGCGGGTCGGAGACGTCAACGGATGTGACAACGCCGAACGCCGAGACCAGCAGTCCGGCGTTGTAGAGGCCGGAGGCGCCGGTGACGCCGGGAGTCGCCGCGTTGAACGACTGCCCGCCAAGCGTTTTCTGAACCATCCACACGGGCGCAGGAACCTGCTGGCCCGAGGCGGAAACCACGACGTCGCTGGCCGTCAGAACGCGCTGCGGACCAGACAGACCCAGATCGCCGGCCACGGAGACCTTATCGCCGCGGACGGCTGCCGCCGCCGAGAGCACCTTCAGCGCCGCCGAGCGGTCGGCTTCCTCGATCCAGAGCGCTCCGCCCGCCGCATGCGTCACGACCTTGTCCTGCAGCGCGAGAGGCACGCCGTCAGCCAGAGCCCACGCCGCGCCGATCGGATTCACGGCAGAAGCGTAGTTGTACGGGCCCAGAACGAACGATCCGTTCGCGGCATCCTCTCGGTTGAACGGCTGCACATGCAGATACCAGCTTCCGGCAGACTCCGCGGACAGCGCAAGAGAGCCGGAACTCCACTTCGACTCCGTCCCTGCGAACGTGTGGGAAGGGTTCTGATTCCAGGCATACCGGTAGTAATCCACCGTGCCCTGGCCGAACCCGCCCGCAGCCTCGAAGTTGAAGGCCGGCGTCGGGTACAGCGTCCCCGCCGTGCGGTCGCAGGTGACCGTCGAGGAGCTCGCCGGAGCAGCCAGCGTCCACTTCGTCACGATCGCCGAGAACGCGCTGTTGAGCGTCCCGTTCCAGGCGCGAAGTTTGCGCGCGTAGGGGGAGTTCGGCGCCAGGCCGGTCTCGGTGAACGAGACGGCGTCACGGGTGAGCCATCCCGAGTCCGGATGGGCAGGGGAAATCTGGGCGCCCGTGACACTCATCAGATCCAGACCGAAAGCCGTGCTGTCGATTGCCGAGAAGTCCCACCTGATAGACGAGCTCGACAGCGCATTTGCCGCGGAGATCACCGGCTGTCCCGGAGGGCTGGCGGTGAAGCGGATGTCGTCCCAGTAGCTCTCAGCAGCCGAGGAGACCCCCAGCCCGAGAACGATCTTCCCGATGCCGTTGCTGAAGAAGTCCGTCTGTAGATCGGTCTGAGCGGTTGTCGTCCCGGCGCCATCCGTCACCTTGAGCGTGACGACGCCCGTCGGGCTCATGCCCGGAGTGTTCGGGGCGACATCGGTCTCGAAGTAGATCCAGGCGCCGTTGCAGTCGGTGTTCGGGTTGCGCTGGGCGTAGGCGAAATAGGTGTTCTCGCCGCCGCCCCCGAGCTTGCGGTAGAAGTAGCTGCCGCTGCTTACGCTGGAGGCGAAGCAGTTGTCCAGGAACATGGTCACGGCGTCGCCGGGGTTCCTGAGCGAGAGCGACTGCCTGTAGGCATTGCCACAGGTGCCGGTCTTCCAGCCGCCCTTTCCGTCGTAGAAGTAGCCGGAGACGGTCCCTTGAGCGAACGGGCGGTCGAAGTAGTGGGCCATCTGGTCGGACTCCAGAGAACCGCAGTACGCCGCGCCGCCGCCGGTGTAGGAACCGTGGTTCTGGGTTGTGCTGTAGGCGAACTCTTTGCCCGCGGTCTGCGTCCAGTTCGTCAGGCCTCCGTCGAACCCGTCAACGAAGACATCCATTGCGCCGAGCGGCGGCCGGACGCTCGCGGGAGCGCTCCAGCCGGAGTAGTTCGGCACGGAGTCGCGCGCCCGCACTTCGTAAACGTAGGAAGTTCCGGCTGTCAGGCCGGAATCGTTGTAGCTGTTGGTCGCGCTCGAGCCGATGATGGCTCCATCGCGCCGGATGTCGTAGCCCGCCACCCCGGCATTGTCTGTCGAGGCCGTCCAGCCGAGGGCAACCGTCGTGGAACTCGTCGCGTTCGCGACAAGGTTCGTGGGAACTGACGGCGCCTCGCCGTCCGTGGGCGTGTGCGCGACGGCCGGAGCACTCCAATCGGAGACGTTGGAGTAAGCGTCCTTTGCGCGGACTTCATACGTGTAGTCCGTGCCGGGTGTAAGGCCGGTGTCGGTATAGGCCGTTCCGGCGCTGGTTCCGACTATCGCGCCGTTGCGCCGGATGTCGTATCCCGTTACTCCGGTGTTGTCGGTGGAGGCGGTCCAGCTCAGGTCCACCCGGATGGGGCTCTGCGGAGTGGCGGTTAGCCCGGTGGGCATGGACGGGGGCTCGCTGTCGGCTGCGGTCACGGTGACCGTCTTCAAGCAGGTCGCGCCGAACCAGGAGATTCCCTCGCGAAGCATCCGCCAGTCGGTCGTGTAGGTTCCGGGAGCGGGCGCGGTCATGTTGAAGGTGAAGGTGTATGTCTGCCCCGCCCGTACTTCGCCGGAGATGGTGTGGCGTTTTGCGGCCGTGAACGGGTCGCTCTCGCCGACAGCCCCCAGCCGGAAGGCGTTCGCCTCGCGCCAGAGCACGCCCCGGTTGCGGAATGTGACGCTGACACTGTACGTCTTTCCGGACTCCATAGTGGTTGGAATGGTGTCGCTCACGTACTCATCGGAGTACTTGTCCCAGGTGGGCGTCGTGCCGAAGTAGTCGCAGATACCCTTGTACAGAGCCCACTGGGCCACCGAGCGGAAGAAGTTGTCCACCAGATACGGGGCATCTTTGGTGCAATTGTCGTGAAACGCCAGTTCGATAAGGCAGGCAGGGCGATTGGGGATGCGAATCTCTCCGTAGGCGCCGTTGGCGTTCCGCGCAGCACCGCCGTTTCGGATAGGCCAGGCGGAATCGTAGGTGCCGCGTATTGTCGCTTCGATCGAGTCCTTGACGTTCTCCGCGAGGCGCTGGCTGTTGATCTCATTGATGTTACCGGAGCCCGGATTCTCCATCGCGAAGTCGTAATAGACCTCGGTGCCGGTGGCGGTCCCGTCGAAAGCGTTGGTGTGATGGGCGATGTAGATGTCCGCGCCCACGTAATCGGCGTACTTGGGGCGGGCACGGATGTCGTCGTTGAGATCGGAAGTCGAGCTGTCCCAGATATCGGAGCGGCTCGGCAGCAGGTTCTGAAGCCAGTATCGCGCCGCCATCCGCCACCACGGGGTGTTGTTATAGCCGGTGTAGCAGCACAGCGTTTCGTCGAGAGTCCTGGGGTAGTACACGCTCGCGCCGTCCTGAACAAGGTACTGATTCAGGAACTGTATGAGCCTGACGCTGTTGAGGTCTTCCTGAATCGCCTCGCCCAGCCCGCAGGTCTGGGGGCGCTGGTAGTACCATCCGGAGCCGTTCCAGTACAGACCGTGCGACGGACCGACTGATATCTTCCTCCCCGCGAGCCCGGCAATCGTCACATCCTGCGGCGAGGGTGCCGCCGGGGGCGGGCCAAGGGGCTTTCCGGCCGGGGCAAGATAGGTGGACAGGAGACGCCCCTGACAGGTCAGAGCGATATCCGAGACGCCGGGGTGGTTGAGGAAGGTCGCTTTGAACTGGCCGAAGATGCTCTGAAGGAGAGCGTCATCGAGTCCCTCGATCACCTCCAGGGAGAGGTCCACGGTCAGTTCGGAGTTATCGAGGCTGACGCTCAGGGCGGCGACGCCCGGCGGGATGGCAGAGACGATCCCGCCGGCCGCCTCACCGGCCGTCGGGCCCGCCACGAG
>Ga0255342_1004625_pt1 | contig 13913 bp, 10 predicted proteins | sample wastewater_treat_3_FD_192416 | JGI IMG/M metagenome (GOLD analysis project Ga0255342, IMG submission 192416) | Wastewater microbial communities from Lulu Island WWTP, Vancouver, Canada - plant14 | ecosystem: Engineered > WWTP > Wastewater > Unclassified | place: Canada: Vancouver, British...
TGTGCTATCGACGAGTCCGTTCCAATGAGCATATCAATCTGATGTTTCTTCACAATGCTCACGACTTTCCATGTTCTGATGAATGAAGCCAACAAAATAGCAACCGGATTGTTTTTTCTGGTCTTTGTGCCGCCCTGTTTCTTCCAATGCTAGCGCGGCGGCCTTTTCAATAAATTCCAAGTCCTTTGGTAAGCGTTCATAATTCTGTTCTAACTCGTTACGAAGCTTCATATTATGATCTATCCATATTTTTCTTTTCTCTGCCGGTTTAATTTTGGAAATTTCCTTCATGGTTTTTGGATGAGCTGCAACAAGACATGAAAACAGCAAATCTATCGTATAGTCATCAGTCTTTTGAAATGCAGCACGCAGTGATGCACAGCACTCTTGTAAAATCCGAAGTTGATCTTTTACCATCTTCGGTGTCGTCATTTTGCGGGCAGCTTCTATTTCACAGTCTTTTGCTTCTTCGCCTCTAATATCCAAAGCTCTCATGGGCATCAAATATTCATGACAAATCACTTGAAGTTTTTCCTTATTTGTATCGGATATCTTTTCTTTCAAAACAGCTTCCATTTCCTTGAATTTTTCCTCACTCAGCATTACTGACGCAAAAAAACCGCCTCTAATCATCGCTTTCCCTCCCACACCGGAACGCCCTACCGTAAAATCGGAAAAGCAGAAAAGGGGTTCTTTCTGCTTTTCGGCTGGCCTGCCTATTCCCGCTTTATAAAATGTATTGTGATTTGTCGGCTGCGTTATTTCTTCCGATAAACATTCAAACCGATTTTCACATTGTCTTTTTCCGGAACAGAAATATTCCCTTCCGTGGAAGCAATGATGATGGTTTTGCCGGATGCCGACGGACCAAACTCTTTGGTTATATCAACCTTGATCGTCAGAATATCGCCTTCCAGTCTCATTTCTACGTTTTTCATATTTTCCCCTTCCTCCATCTAATGCAATACCTTGTCATCATGTTGACCTTACCCCAAAATATGTACGAGGTTCCTGGCCGAAGAAGCCAGAACACCTCACATCACTCCAAGTATCCAGCCCTCCACTTGGGCACGCGGGCGTTCTGCGGGGTTTAACGACGGTGACAAGAATGTTGATATGCTGCCATCGATATCAGCTTGCCGCAGCCATCTTGCCACTGAATAGGCGTCATGTTGGTCCTGGGTGCGGTCTTCGCGGGGAAAGCTTCGGCTCCAGAGAGATGGGTAAATCTCCAAGACGACCGAACGGCCCTGGGGTATTTGCCAGCCGTCGAAAGGCCAGAAATGGACTTTATCAGCCAGATTCAGGCGAAGATATCGCAACCATGGGATTCCGGAATGAGTTGATTTGGCAACCGAGCCTTTTACGTCAAAGTGAAAGACGGATTTGGCTGACCCGGCCCTTTCCTCCGTCAAGCGGCGCCATTGTGCATTACCCATGCGATTGGCGACATCGCCGTGAAGACCATCCCTTATAAAATCAACATAGGTATGATCTTCATCTGTTGGCCAGTGACACCGGAAGTCGTCGAGAAACGCCGGCCAATCCTGCAACAGATGGTGTGCTTGAAAATAACTTAAGGGAAAAGAGAAACCGTGATCAATACCGACAATCGTGGCGTGATCCTTTTGGAGTTCGCCAACCAGCCACTGGGCAATTCCCTTTCTTGTCCAATATTTTCGTGGACTCGGCGGCGGTTGCACCTCTACAGGCAGTTTTGTGGAATCAGCCCTGTAAACCCGCAACCCCTTAAGGCTCGAAGTCGGCGTTTGGGCACCGGAATAATCAATGCCGATATATTGTTTAAACAACAACATAGATTCATCCTGAACAATTGCTATTGCATCGCCGGACCTGATTTACACGGTTGCCGGTGAACATTCTGAAAAAAATTCATTCGCCGTGTTTTCTGTCTGTTCACAAAAGCATTGCATCTGTCCTGAGCTTTTCAATGCATATTTTGAAGAACGTTTCGCTTATCGCCACTATTGAATCATTAACAGCCACACGAAAGTGGAAATTATTATCAAGAATCTTGGTGAATACTTATATTTCAATACCCTACTTCCCACGTCAGGCTTGAATATCGCCAGGCTGAAACAATTATTGGCATCGTCGGGTAGCGCGGTCCACGACCTTAAATGCCCAAGAAATAAACCATTGCATATTTCCGCCAAGCTCATTATACTAGCCTCAAAAGCAATAGCTGCAAACTGGCTATTAAAATACAAAAGGTTCCACCCCGGTGATAAGAGCCCATGGGGCTCTCTCGAAAGAGTAGCCGGGGTGGTCGAATTTAATAGTAGAATTTTCTACCAGTTTGAAATATGTCAAGTTCGCTTTTAATGGCCGGCTTTAAAGACGCGTAATTCTTTTCATCCCCTCTATCCCATTTCCGATAAATGGCCCAGTTGCAATAATCAGCAATTTGCAGATCCATGTTTGACTTGGAATCATGATGAAAAATTCTGTAGCGAACAGCCTTGGGTAGTTGCTGAACAAGTGTTGTTTTAACGGCTTTCTCGACGGCCTTGCGTTTTTTGTTAATCGGGATTCTATCTGTAAATACGATGACTTCCGCATACAGAGACAGATCGTAACCTTTCAAGATATATTTCAATAAATATCCAAGCATTTCCGGATAGAATCGCTCTTCAATACATAGCGCCGGACCAGTTTTTCTTTTTTCGATTACAAGCGAATCAATACGTATACCGATGAGATTATTGAGAATAATGTCGAATACTTTCTTGCGTATAAAGGGCGAATCTTCGGATGCATGAAAATATTCAATATCCAGCCCCTGTTCAACCAAATCATATTTAAGCTCCGTCATTTCTTTATAGGCTGTAAAGGGCCGCTCTTTAGTAATACTCGCCAACAGAAAATACTTCGTCCCGTTGGCCGAGAAGTCCAGGTTTCCCGCTTCATCCAAAAATATATACAAAAACCGTTTGCTCATTTTTGGCTCACGATCAGACGCAACAAGAAGCATTCCAAATTGTACACATGTACCATATGTTTAGCGCTTCGTTTTTGTTAAACATTTCAAGTTTAAAATCTTCTTTCGTCCCTCCGATATAGGATAGCGAACAGATATAAGGTATGGCGTCCAGATGCCAACAGACCGGCAAAACCGTCATTTTAAAACCTGCCCGCATCTTGGGTAATGCAAGCGGGTCTCAGAATACCATAAAATCCCATTTCCCCAGACGTCCCCAATTGTTTACCGCCGACAACCAGTGCCGCCGATGGCCGCTACAAGGCGCACAATAGGCCACTTCTCATACATTTCTAATCACAATCGATATCATCCTCCATACCCAATTCACGCAGTGCTGTTTTCATTTCCTCAATTTTGTGCTTTGAAATGCCTTCGGCTTGATTTATTTCCAAATTGATCCCGATCTTCAATGCCCCCCCGGTGACGTATTTGGAGAGAACCTTTGTGTAAAAGTTCATCCACTTTTGTGGTTGCAGCTCGCCTGACCATCTTATCTTTTTAACCTCTTCCGGTTTCGGTGGTGGAGGTGGGGGCGGTACATCCTTCTCTTTTGATATAGTGACTTCAGCGTAGGCAGTCAATTTTCCAGTTGTTGCCGAAATCTTAAAAATACCTTCCTCAACATCGGCACGGAATACCCCTTTTTTGTCAATATCGCCGCCTTGCGCCGCCCAGTCTATACTGCCAACCTCAATGTTGTTATCATGCTGATCAAAACCATTGACCAGAAAACCATGGCTTTTCCCCGGTTGTATCAGAACGTTGGAAGGCGATATTTCGATGCGTGTCAGTTTTGGCGGCTCTATCTCTTTCTTTGCCTCTTCTGCCGTTATGATAAACATGTCATCCGATATCTCGATATCAGACGCATTCATATTCTGTTGAAAATGGAACGGCTTATATTTGCCATCCGTCTTTTTACCGACATAGGCGATGATGCCATTTGATACGCCACGGGCAATGGTGTCCTTTATTGAATCCGGATCGAGTATTCTTGGAAATTGCGGAGACGCAAAGAAAGTATTTCTAACAGCCTTCGTACTCCATTCTTTAAAAGCCGGCGGCCAGTTGCGAACAAGAAAGTTCGGACTGATATCTTTTTCCACATGGCCATCCAACCGCAACCGGTTAAATATATGCTCAACCAAAGATGACGCAGCGCCGGAATCATATAAACCCAGATCAACTTCCAGCAATTTGTTGTCTTTGCCAAGCAGCATCACCGTATTGTAAGTTCGCCATACGGATTCCTTGAGATCTCGTTCAGCTTTTCTAATATTGATCTGTAATTGATGAATTTGTGCATCATCTAATTTTAAAGGTTTGGCTTCATCCTGGATATCCTGCCAGGCAAGGAGTTTTCGTGCTTCTTCATATATCGTATCGGATTTTTCTGGGACCGACCAAACGAGCGCACTTTTGAATGTCCGCGCGGAAGTTCCGGATTCTCTAGTCATCTGGTCGATGGTCTGTTTGACCTTTTTCATATCTGCGACATGATCAGGCGATACAATAATAACCGACAACATCGGCTTGTCCAGGATTTGATTGCTTTTCTCAGGGAAATAGCACCGGTCGATACTGAAGCCCGCATTGAAAATCGTCTTAATCTCACCCTTGACCGTTTCTTCAAGACGATCAGGTTTAATATTGGACCGGCGATCAGCCAGCAATTTATTCAAGTTTGGCTGTAACGTAAACCGATACTTGTTGTTTTTTTCCGCCGCCAGGTAATAGCAGGATTCCGTCAAGGCATCCAAAACGGTTTCAACATTGCCGATGTCTGTATCGGGATCGGCTACGGCCAGCCGAACTTCGGTCAAAGTCGCTTCCGCCTTTGTCTGTCCGCCATTGGATTCGAAAAATATTGTGGTTGCGGCTTTCTGGTGCAAACGGCTTTTCTTGATTGCCTCAATGGCCTCTTTATCCAAGCGAATAGAAAAGGCATCTTTTTTACCGGCGATATCCGTTGTCACGGCGCCTTCCAGGCGGCTTTCTCCAAGCTGTTCAAATATCGCCGCGCGGAAGTTAGGATCATCAAGAGGCGCAGTGCCCAGCGTAATGAGAGGGTCTTTATAGGCCCCCTTGAATGATTCCTGAAACACTTTCGAGACCCAAAGGGCCAACAGCCTCAAAACGCCTCTTGTCTGTTGAAACTTTGGAAGCTCCTGCCATTTGCGTTGAAACACGGAAAGGACAGACGGATGAAAAGGATACGTCGCAAGAAACATCTCTCTGGCATTATCGGCGGGGAACCAGTTGGGAATTTGCTTTTTGTGCTCGATAATCCAGTCCTCATACTCACTGGCAACTTTCTTTGCCTCTTCCGGCACCCCGCTCCATTCAAAAAGGCGGCGGCGAATAATTTCGGATGTTTCTTCCTCGGCAGACATGATCACGGCTTTCCCGACACGATCCAGCAGTTTTTTAAATCTCATATATTCGGACTGATCTTCTGCCGTCATTTCCAGTTCGGATGCCGGTATGGAAACAGCCAGAACAACATTGTCATGCGCACGTACTTCTTCGGAAAGGTTTTGGACAAAATTATACAGCTGCGTGGCCAGACCGCTTTTGCGATTGCGGCTGATGTAGTTCATCAGCTCGTCAATGAGTATTAAAGCCGGTTCTTTATCCGGCAGGAATTTTCTTATGATTTCACCCGACGGCGATGTCAGTTGCTTTTCATGTTCTTCAACAAATTGAAATGCCTTCGCCCCGCCAAGTTGAAAAGCAATCTCTCCCCAGGGCGTTTTCCTCAAGGGTGTTCCATCGCTGCCGCCACGTCCCGTAATGGAATCAAACTCGGTGCCCACGAAAACAGCCGTATGCGCGTTTGGCACCTTATCGATCGCCGCTTTACCGAGAATGGTTTGCACACCTTTCCAGTCTTTCGCTGCATTTCCCCCTTTAGCCAGATGGTATAACAGCGTCAAAGCATGTGTTTTCCCGCCGCCGAACTGTGTTGTCATGTTAAAGGTGGCAGATGTTTCAACTTTTATGCCCGATAAACGCCGCACAACTTCAGCGGCAAGGCCGGTAAGATTTTTTGTAAGGAAGGTCCGATCAAAGAACTCTTCGGGATTCTGATAGACCTGCGGTGCCCTGCCGTCACGGACGTGGTCCAGGTGCACGGCAAACTCTGATGCATCCAGAGGACGCCCTTCACGTAAATCTTCACGCGGATTGATCACTTTATACCAGGGCTTCAACGCCATACCGAATTACCTCCTCACATTAAACCAAAAGTGCCGGTGTTTTTGTCTAACTTCCACCACTTGAAAAATTTATAGGGAAATGTGTCCGCGTCTTCTCTGCTGCCAACAACGATGAGCGTATCGCCACCAATATGAAGACGGCCTGATATCCCCATCGCATGGATAACATCATCCTCCAGATATTTTACTAATTTGGAGCCGTCAGTTGCTGTTTTGCGATAACAAAAAACAATTCTTAGACCTGCGCGGACGCATAATACTTTCCATAAAGAATAAGCGATCTGGTCATTGTCAAAACTATTTTCAAGTTCAAAGACGGCAACGGGGTAACGCCATTTTTTATCGCTGTCAGGGAAAGCCATCACATCAAGGGCCAAATATTCATTTCTTTTCAAAGGAAGAAGCTCGCATTGATGTCCTTTAGCAGAAGCACGCCAGCCCAGAGCAGCGCAGGTATGAACACATGACTTTGTTAACCCCCTGGTCCAATCCGCCAGTTTCTCCTGCAATGACGCATCGCTCAGATAAGAAGAAATACCCGGTTCTTCAATAATTTTGAAAAATGTTGATTTCCATAAGCCTGTTAATTCTGCGCTCATTAGAACCCAAGCCCCTTCTTTCGGGCCAGCACACCATCGACCCAGCGTTTTTCATCACTGTTTGCAGGATAGAGAGCGGACAGTGATTGCGCCAGACGCCAATACTTTTGATCTCTTCCGACGCCTTCTTCCACCAGAAACCGCTTTAATGCTTCGCCACGGCCGGCAGCAAAAAGGATCATGGACTGATGAAGCCTGTCCAGCCTAGTGTTGCCGAGTTGCGGCACATTCTTCTGGCCCCACGAACCTTCCTGTTCCACTTTTTCGATTTCTTCCATAAACCCAAGCGACAACTGCGCAGATTTCTTTTTGCGTCTTTGAGATGGCGTTTCCGCATCTTCTTTGCCGAATAAAGATTTGGTCCTTTCGGCAACAGGCAAAAGTCTTGCCTTGTCGCCCTTCACTTCAACAAGATTTTGCAATCGCTCAAGATGTGCACCCAAACCCTGGGCGATTTTTCGCGCGGCGTCGTATTCCAGCATGTAGCCGGACAGTTTTGCCTTGGGTGATTTTTCTGCATCGTCATCATCCTCATCATCGTCATCGTCCAAGGCCAATGGCACGCCATTTGTCGCACCTGCATTTAATGTCCAGAGCCACATGGCCGTCAATCGTGCATCTTCTTCAAAACCGGACGTATCCGCGCCTTCAAAAATCATATTCAGGGCTTCTTTGGCTACAACAGACCAAACCTGCTCAAGATATTCTTTTAATGTAACCTGCTCCCCGCTTGCTTTCTCAACACGTGAATAGCGGGAAAAGACTTCCAAGGCAGGCCCCAGACAAGCAAAGATAGCATCCGCACCCACCACGCCTTCTTCCGCCAATCGGGGCATCCAGTCATGAATCCGTTTTGGGAGCTCTGCTAATACATCGCGCCAATCGCCAATATCATCCATGCGTAAAGAACCATCAGGATTTTCACGAGGGCGACACACAAGGTGAATAGATGAAGCAAGAGCAGCAGCATTATTTGCGCGTAAACGCCCCGGACGCTCCGTATCAATTGGCCACGAACCTGTAATTGTCCAACCAGCATCAATCATTGCTTTTAGTTGTGTTTCCCAGCCAGTTGTCGTTTTGTGCGCAAATACGACTACACCGATGCCTTCTGGTTGCAAAATTCGTCTTCCCTCTGACATAGACTGCTTCATTAGATTCTCAAAATATTCCCGTGTTTTATAAGAATACATCTCGTTCCGTTCAGAGAGCTGGACAATTTCGCCATTTTTGCGTGTTAATGTACTATCAAATATATCTTTATAATAATTACCAATAGTCCTTTTTAACCATACATAAAAAAAGTCAGAAAGGTCAGCATAAGGCACGGCATCATAATATGGCGGGTCAGTAATAAATGCTTGAGCGCTGTCATCGGGTAATGGATGTTCAGATGCAGAGGCCAAATTAACATGCGCGGCATAAGCGAACGAAGCACTTTCCCTTGCTAGACAACGATATATCCATTCTATCGCGCCAGCATAATTGCCACTCCCACCAGAAAACCCTGCCACTTCAGCATAATCCCATATAATTCCTAAAGCTTGTCGTCCAAATGTGTGTGCCACAAAATCGCCCGCCCACACTGCGAGAGAACTCCAATAATCAGCACATCTATCAACTGCCATGGCTAAGCAAGTGCCGATCGCGACGCTGAATTTATCATCGTTAGTTTGAAAATGAATTTTGTCTATTGCCAGACGTGTCTTATCAACTAAGGTAACTAAAGCCAGAGCTTGCCGTGAATTAAATAGTTTCCCCCATTCATTAATACCTAGCAAGTTAACATTAAATATACTGCGTAAGTACGGAAGTGGTTCATTGGGCACAATGCTTTGTTTTTGGACACTCTGGATCTTTCGCGATAAAACACTTTCTGCACGTTTAAAGACTTTGTAATCATTAGAATTAGATTTTCGAAAATGCGTCGCACCAGTTGCCGATAGTAAGACAACTGCAACTAGCATAGCATCATTTGCGCCGCCATCTCTGCTAACAAACTGTTTTCGCGCATTTTCAGCAGGCGTAGTATAGTTACAAAAAGGGCACGTGCAAGCACTCCGTCGCACAGTACCAGCACGCACATCTTTAGGTTTTGGATTCGTTATTATTTCAAACTCTATCCGTTTATCTGCATCATGAGTTATTATTTTAACAGCGGCTGTCCTATTTCCTTTTTTTGAAAGCCACATTGAACGCATTAAGGGTATTACAGCACCACAGCCTGGTCCCTCACATTGGATAGTTCGCGCCCAAAGATATGCGATAGGTACTGATCCATCAGCATCTTTTGGATAAAATTCAGTAAGCTCTTTACGAGTTTCTTTTTCAATCCAATCACCCCATTTTTTCACTTCATCTCCAAGACGCTGGCCATACTGGGGCAAATATTCTAACATAACTTTATTAAGTAATACTGCGACTGGATTTAAATCTGAGGCAAATGCATCAGCACCCACCCTTAGTGCTTCAAGCGGTATAGTTCCACCACCTGCAAACGGGTCAATGAGAAGCGGCCTTGTTCCAGGTGCACCACTGAGTGCTTTATGCGCTGATTGCGTTAATTCGCGGCTTGTTTCTAGATATTCTTTAACAGTTGAGTTATCCCAATTTGAAAAGTCTGCAATAAAATCAAGCAGCGTGTAACGGAGGAAAAGATCATCATTTAGCTTGTCAGGCTTCTTTTGAATCTGCACAAATCTGTTGATGCTTTCCGTGCTTGTTAGCAATGCAAAATTTTGTTCAGCCCATTTCATCATTAATTGGCGGGCGGTGTCTTTAAATTTTTCCGGACATAAAGGATCAGCGGGGTCAGGCCAGAGCGCTGCGCATATTACAGCACGACAGGCTGCCAAAGGACGGCGTGCCCACCAGATGTGAAGGGTGGAAATATGTCCATGTCTTATGCTCTTTTCTCGACGTGCATGTTCAGAAATGCGCTTTATTGGTAAATCAACTTCAATAAGCCGTTTGGGATATTCCATTTATATCTCACCTGTGTTTTTTAGAATTGCGTTTGCTTTAATCTGATAATGCTCAATCTTCACAATCGGTTTCCAATCAAGTATTGCGGGATCTTGCACAATATGCACTTGTGGATTAGTTGCACAATTGTATACAACGTAAAGCCAGTAATCCTTTTTCAACCGTTCGGCAGTTTTATACTCATTTGTGGTCAACGCCACTTCGCCAATGGCTGAACGTCCCTTGACCTCGATAAACCTCACTTCGATGGCCGTCTGCGGATCTTCGGGGTGCGGCTTGCGTGAAATGAGATCGAAGCCCCTGTTTTCCTTTTCAACACTCGTTGCATTCCAGCCGCGTGCCTGCTCATATTCCATGGCCTTTTGGATGGCGATCTTTTCAATTTCATCATCACGCACCATAGCCTCAATCTCCGGCGATTTGCGCTCAGGATGCGGCAATACCCAGGCCCGGCCATGATGGCGGATATCGGTGATCGTGCAGTTTCTTTCCTGCTGGAGTTCTTCACGTCTGCGTTCAAGCCGTCCGCTTAACTCAAACAGGCGGTCTTCGGTGGTTTTTATGTTGGCCGCAAGGGGCTGGCTGGTATCCCCGTTTTGCTGTGCTTCCAGCAGTTCCGCCATGCGCAGGTTCTGGCGGTTGATCAGTTCATTGAGGCTGATTTCCATATGGCGGGAAATAATTTCTGTTTCCTTTTCCCGCTGTATGCGCACTTCATCAAGCAGCGGATTCAGTGCTTTTTGAATCAAGGTGTTTTCAACAGAGTCTCTTGCCGGAAGACTATTGTCATCCGGGATTTCATGTGTTCCTTTTGCCGGTGATAAATCAAGAAAGATGGTTGGCTGGCGTATGCTCATGATGCCGGTCATATCCGTTTCGACGACAAAGAGCTTCTCGTGCAATGCGTTGCCCCGTCCATCACGAATCGACGCCGAAAAAACATCAAGCCGATAAGGGTTTTGCTGATGCAGATCATAAAATACTGAACCTTGTTTTAAATCATGCTGAACTCTTTCGGTGATGTCTTCACGTACACATTCAAATAGCGGGTGTCCGGGCGTCACCCATTCAAATGTCGGATCTGACGTCAGCAATTGCTTATCAAAAACGATCTGTTTGTATTCTTTCCCCAGTTTGCCGCAGCGCGGCTCCAGTTGTTCGCCGATCTGCCAGAGGTTTCTTGGAATGCGTCCAATGCGGTATACGTGTTTGTCCTTCGCAATCTCTTTGGGGTGGATTCCGGCATGCGGCGCCGCACTGGTAAAGAAATCTTCAATCACTTCCGGCACAAGACGCCGTTCTTTGGCCTCTGCGGATTTGCCGACAATCGCGGAAAGGTTCAATTCTTTCTTGGCAAGCCCTTCCAGGGTTGAATTGGTAATCTGCTTGAAGCGGTTTGTGTCTATGTCATGGATAATCCGGTTTTTGATGACATCTTCCGTCAGGTTGTGGGCATACATATCCCGCAGCATGCGCTCCAGCATGTTTGCAGGAAATACGTCACCCAAAACATTGAATATTTTTCCCGTCCGTTGCGGGTCAAGATCATCTTCAATCTTCTGCATCCGCTCGAACAGTTTTTGCAGCACACGGCCTTCACGGGTATTGGTGGTGACAAAGTTAAAGATGAGACAATCCTTTTCCTGTCCGTAACGGTGGATGCGTCCCATGCGCTGTTCAAGACGCACAGGGTTCCACGGAATGTCATAATTGATCATGAACCAGCAGAATTGAAGGTTGATGCCTTCTCCGGCGGCTTCGGTAGCAACCAGCACCTGGCATTCTTCTTTGAACTCCCGTTCGGCATAAATTCTCGTGCCGGGTGTGTCCCTGTCACCGATTTTCATCCCGCCGTGGATCTGGGTGACTTCAAGCTTCCAGTCCCGCAGCTTTGCGACCAGAAAATCAAGGGTGTCCTTGTGTTCGGTGAAGATCAGGAGTTTCATCTTTGGATCTTTAAAGATACCCTGATCAGTCAGCACTTCTTTGAGTTTGACCAATTTGGACTCGATCTCCCGCTTTTCCAGTTCTTTGGCCTGCTCTATGAGTTTGCCAAGTTGCAGGATTTCTTCTCTGAGGGCTGCGGGATCGACGGATGCGACAACGTCTTCGAGCTGTGAAATGATTTCCTGCTGCTCTTCTTCCGGCAGGTCTTCAAAATCTTCCGGCAATTTGCGGTTGATCTGTTCCTGGCGATACGCTTCAGGATCGGCAAGAATGCGTTCGCGCTTTTCCTTCATCCGCTCCAGACTGCGCCGCACGGCGTACAGGCTGGAGGCAAACCGCCGCTGAAGCATGGCCATCGTAAAGCCAAGAGCGCGGCCACGCGCCGAATCATCGGCGGCAGCTTTAATGGACTGGTCTTCGACATACCGTGTCAAAGCGTCGTAGAAGTCCCATTCATCAGCATCAATTTGAAATTCCGTGGTTTGCACTTTGCGTTTGGTGAAAAGCATCTTAACCTGGCCCGTGTCTGGATCAGGAAATGTGACAAGGGCTTCTTTGATACGCCGCAGGTAAAAGGGCGCTTCATGGCGCAGCATTGCTTCTTCAAGGCTTTTAATATCGCCATAAACATCTTTGTCCAGCAGTTCCAAAAACAGACAGAAGTTTGCCGGATCACCCTTATGCGGGGTTGCAGTCATCAGCAAATAGTGATCCGTCATCTGTGAAAGGGATTCACCCAGTTGATAGGCCAGGGTTTTCTTGTCCGAACTGTAGGCGCTCATTTTATGCGCTTCGTCAACGATAATCAAATCCCATTGGCTACGCAGCAGGCTGTCTTTTGCATCTTCTATACGGGAAACCCAGGAGATAGACGTAATAACCTGATGTCGGTCCTGCCAGGGGTTTGATCCATAGTTGGCGCGAAGAACGTCGCCTTTGATCACTTCAAATTGTTCGCGAAATTTGTCTTTAAGTTCGCGCTGCCACTGAAATGAAAGATTGGCCGGGGTAACAATCAAAATGCGTTTAACAAGACCGCGGATTTTGAGTTCTTTAATCAGCAGTCCCGCCATGATGGTTTTTCCTGCGCCAGGGTCATCGGCAAGCAAAAAACGGATGCGGGGCAGTTTCAAAAAGTAATCATAAACAGCTTCGAGCTGGTGCGGCAGCGGGTCAACCCGCGCAATGGATAGAGAAAAGTAAGGGTCATATTCATAAGCAAGGCCAAGCCGTAAGGCTTCAACACCAAGTCGAAATTTCGCGGCATCTCCATCAAAAGGTTCTTTTTCAGGTGTTGCTTCAAGTTTTGCTAGCTGCTCTACATTAAGGATTGGTTCATAGACTTTTTGGCTTTTTAATCCTTTCCCTATGAGTTTGACCGAATCACCCATTGGAACAGATGTTATGACTTGGACAGGCTCTGGAAATATAGGACCACGGACTATGATGTTTGGTTTTAATTGATCAATCAGCATGAGAGTTATCCACCGTCACCAACAAGCGTTCGCCTGTCGAAGTTATCGATCATTTTTTCTATAACAAAACGGTACCCCTCCTGAACGTCATAAGCAGCATCAGCAGGCAGCAAGGGATTCAGATCCGTCAGGAAGCCGCGGTGTTTCATTTTTTCATGCAGATTCTTTTCATAGGTCATGCTGTCAACGGTTTGGCCTTCGTTTTCCATATAATGTTTAAAGATACGGATTATTCTGCCGGCATCAGATTCCCCTTCCGTGAGGCCTAACCACAAATCAAACAGATCGCGACCTTTTCTCCTTTGATACAAGGCTCTCAGCTTGGTTGCAAGCAGTTCCTACAGGGTGTAGGTCGTAATCTCGGCGCCAGGCAATAATATCTGCTTTAGGAATCACAGATCACCCTCCACGTCGGTATTAATCCAGAGCCGCCATCTGATATTTTTTTCAGCTTCTCTCGCAGGCAGCGATGGATCTAATCTCGTAAAAGGTGGATTATGTCTGGCAATTAATTTGGACAGATCCACAACCAGTGCACCGTGTTCGGCTTTTTCCATCAAATTGATAAGAACTTGCTTTTAGTTGACGGCAGTATAAGAAACGCACTCTTGTGTGTCAAGAATATTTTAGCACAAGATGTGGGGTGCGGCACAAGTGACTGCGCTGAAGGCACATTCCGGCATTC
>Ga0255342_1004646_pt1 | contig 13879 bp, 14 predicted proteins | sample wastewater_treat_3_FD_192416 | JGI IMG/M metagenome (GOLD analysis project Ga0255342, IMG submission 192416) | Wastewater microbial communities from Lulu Island WWTP, Vancouver, Canada - plant14 | ecosystem: Engineered > WWTP > Wastewater > Unclassified | place: Canada: Vancouver, British...
TGAAACGACGTGCCAAACTTTTTTAAAAGACTGGGCATCCGTGCCCAGTTTTAAATTTTAATTGTAACAAATCAGAAGTTTCTATGAATAAAAAATTTAAGGAGAAAATATATGTCAGAAAACACTGTTGTTATTACTAAAGAGAAGAAATCTATTTTTTTAAGGATTAAGGATTTTTTTAAAAGTTCATTGTTTAAAAAAATTTCTACAATCATAGCAATATTAGTATTTATTGCTATGATTATCAGAATTTATCAATTAAATGAAAAAGTATCGTATTTTAATTCTCAATTGGATATGCATCAAATAATTTATCATGACCTTGGTGGAGTTGATTTAAGCGTTCAATCTTTGCAGACAATCGACCAGGCATTTAAAGCTGGTAAATTTAATGTAGTACAACATTTGGATGGCATCAAGGTCAGTGGAATAATAGTAAATTCAACTGCGCTTACATATAATAATCCTGAATTCGAAATTACTGTAAATAATCAAAAACAAACATTTTATATAACAAGTATTCCATCAGGGTGTCAAGGTAATTTTAGTGTTTTTATTCCAAATGTTCCAATAGACAAAGCTCGTTGGGCAAATATTACATATCAAAAGGGTCAAGTACAATGGAGAATTAGTTCTTATTAATTTTAAAATTAATTCTGAATGATCAATCGATAAATTTTAATGTGCATTTTAAAAAATTACAGAATTTTTTATATAACTTTGTTTTATAAAAATAAAATTTTAAACAAAGAAATATTGTAATTTTAAATTTTTGAATCGGGTTAATACATCCGTGTATTAACCCGCACAAAACTTATCGTAAGGGCACGTCGCATCATATAACAAAGCTTACACGCGGCGCTCGGAGTACCTCGCTTGGCCTTCGGCACATTTGCCACTTAATCGTGGCAAAAACTTTGTTTAAGACGTTAGACTTGTTCTGTAAAGGACTTTCAGAAAAACTTGGCAAACGTCGTGTAAGCACGACGTTATGTGAAACGACGTGCTGAACTTAACCGAGTATAGAGAATCACAGATACAAAGATCTTAATATTCCGGTTCTGCGACCTGACTGCAACAGTTTCCGGAAAACCTTGAATCCTTCCTGGCGACCGGAGCGGACGACCCGTGGAACAGTTACAAATTATACTTTATCTTTGTGTTAATTTTGCTTTTAAATATGCCTGATAATCTCTGCTTAACTCATTGCAATAATACTCTTCACGACCATTCTTCATAGAAGGATGCCAGAAATCTATAAAAGTTCTGCCTTCAAAAGAAATACAATAATCACTGAAATAATACTGGTTATAATCGTCAAGATCGTAAACTCCACTTAATAATGATGAAGCTGTATAACCGCATAAAACAATTTGAGGATTGATCAAATCAATTTGTTTTTTTAAAAAATCCTTATCCTGAACAGCGTAGTCATATATTTCATTATTATTGGAAGTCGATTTACCGGAGCTTTTTTTAATGTTGATGACAGCACAGGATAATAAATAACTATCTGCAAGATCGGGATCTATATCTTCGATGCTTTCAGGTAGTTTATCATGTGTTGTATTATGAAGAACATAAAGCCATTTTGAAAGCATTTTATAGTGAGGATAATTTTTTATCTTTTCTCTATCATCATCACCTATGAGATCCGTCAATTTCCATTGTTTTTTATCTCCGTAGGCCTCTTTAAGAACAACTAGGATCTTTTGATCTGCTTTCTCCCATTCATCAAAATCCACAATACCGTCAGACACAAACCCTTTATTTTTATGATGATCAAGCTGTTTCCATTTATTTAGCAGCTTTTTGCTTTCCTTTTCATATTCTTCTTTATTCATGTAACCCCCAATATTTCATTTATCAGTATTGTCATATTCGATCTTATTTTAAAACGCTCGTATAGCCCTGACACGGCGGTATCCATTATGAAATATATTATCCCAATTTTTTTCAACAACAAAATAGTGCCCGGTATAGAAGTCAATTACTACCGCATTTTTTGCATCATCTTCCGTTGAACTCCAATAACCGTCAGCAGCAAAAGCACCAATATTATTCAGATAAAGATTAGTATAGATAAATTCCAACTCATAAGCAGAAGGTAGAAACCAATCTTTTTTACCACCACCATCATAAAAAAAACAGATACTGGCGGCATACATGCCTTTCCCCTGAATTTCAATAATCTTTTTTGTGTTATCCATCCCTGAGCCTATTTCTTCTGAAGTAGTACCAATGTTCAGATACTTTTTATTATACCATTGAATACCTTCACTCTGATCCTCCGGTGCAGCTTCAAGGTATCTCCAGCCATCAGAATACTCCCCTTTGTCGTAAAAGATCCATCCACCAGCAGGGCCTCTATCGCCAATTTTATAGATTTTCCCCTCTGTTTTGGTATTGGTTTGAGAATAAAGGGTGAATGAAAACAATAAACAGACTGCACAAAATATAATTTTCTTCAGCATAAAGACCTCTTGTCGTTAAATTTTATAATGACCTGTATAGATCAACGATGTAATATTTTCACAGCTGTTAAATGCTGTGGAATCAAGAAATTCAAGAGAAGCAGGGAGTGATACTTTTTTAAGGGAAATACACTCGGCAAAAGCATATTCTTCAATTATCTCAACGCCTTCAGGTATTATTAACTCTTCAAGTTTTATACAACCCCCAAGAGCACTGTCACAGATAGCTTTAACAGTAGAAGGTATTGATACAGATTCAAGATTAAAACTGCTGGTCATTGAATAAGCACCTAATGTTTCAACACCTGAGGGGATTGTATAACTGCATGCAGAGCGGCCCTGAGGATATTTAATAAGATTTTTTTTATCTTTTGTATAAAGAACCCCATCTATGCTGGTATATCTGAGATTATTAACAGCTACATTTATCTCTCTTAAAGCAGGGGAGCTGAACGCAGAAGAACTCAAAAACCGGATTGAGCCTGGAATAGTAACAGTTTTAAGATTATTCGAGTTGATAAATACGGCAGTGTCGAACGATGTAACAGAATAACCATTAATTTCAGATGGGATAACAGAATCATCAAAGTCATGTAAATATTTTATTATTTTAATCTCATCTTCTATTCTGTTACACAGGAAAGCACCGTCTTCAGTTTCAAAGACATCACCGATATATTTACAGAGAACGGGAATAAAAATATTCTTTTCTTTATCAGGTATAACACCCATGAGACGCCGGGAAAATGAAAGCTCCTCATTTATAACGCCATAACCATCAACATACGCCCAACTGTTTTCTTCAATCTTTTGTAATATCATTATAATACCTATATAGAATTCAGAATTAGTAATTTTGAAAAGCTTATCTATTAAATAGTTCTGATCAAAGTCCCATTTTCTTTTCTGATTTCAGTTTTACCTTTATTCGTAGTTATAGCCAGGTCAGAACCGTTCCATCTCGCATTGATAGCAATACTGCCACTATTTAAGTTTATTGTCCTGATCAAAGTCCCGTTTTCTTTACGGATTTCAACTTTGCCTTTTGCTGTAGTTACAGCGATTAATGATTGATTAACATTAAAATCTGCATATACAGCCGTATCTCCACCCGAGAGAGAAACAGTTCGTATCAATGTGCCGTTATCTTTTCTGACTTCTACCTTACCGTTAGCTATTTTTAAAATATTCATTGATTGACTCCTTGCATAAAATTATTTACTTGACAAACTAATAAATTTTAATTAACTTGTCAAGTATGAAAAATAATAATTATAATCCAAATGATTTTTCAGGCCAGAGACTTCTTGGGGCACGAAAAATTTCAGGGCTAACCCTGCAGGGGCTTGCTGATAAAATGAACATGGAAATATCAAAACAGGCACTTAACCAGTTTGAGAAGGGCCAAAGTAAACCTACAGAGAAGGTTTTGATAGCCCTTGCGGATGCGCTTAATACCCCTGTTGACTATTTTTTTAAAAAGACTGACATCATAATTGAGAACATTGAATTCAGACGGAAAAAAAAGCTGACGGATAAGGAACTGGCTTCAATCAAATATAAGGCGATTTCATATATAGAGAAAACATTAGAAATAGAAGGGATTCTGGATATAAAAAATCTTTTTATAAATCCACAAATTCGGTTTGATACTTCTTGACTGATATGATTGAATACAAAAAATAAAAAGTGGAGACCAGAAACCACTTAAAAAAACGGGGCGACACCGAAAAGCCAAACGAGTAGGAAAATTAAATTTAAACAAAATGGAGAGTAAATTATGGAAAGTAAATTTTTAACATTTATCAGACCATATCTGTCATACATTGACGATGGTCATTTTTTTCGTAAGCCATTTAGTTGGCTTTACTCCTTACTTGCTGTGGTGAACTTATTGCTACCACTTTATGTATTTTACCAAGCAAGTCAAAACAGAATATTTGATATGTCAGCAAAATTTGTAATTGTCTTTTTACTCTTATGGGTAATAGTTGCTTTTACAGGTTGGGTAAGTTTTCAGCTTTGGTGGGACAGAAGGTCAAAAATAAATATGTCTTCAACAGCTGGAGATGAATTTGTTGCGACACCAGTATTTTCACATTTTATTCAAACACTTGGTGAGTGGTTTGGAACTTATATAGGACTTGTAGGTTTTGGTTTTGCGCTTTTGGCGACCATAATACTTGGTGATGAAGGTCGCTATTTAGGTCTTATTCTTGGAATACCATACTTAAATACAGGATGGATGGCTGTGATAACTATGCCAATTATTGGATTTTTAATTATTGTGGTTTCAAGATTTTTATCTGAACAAATTAGGGCTTTAGCATCGATTGCAAACAACACTAAAAAACAACAAACCAGCCCATAACAGCACATTGGCGGATATGGCGGGTGCAGTGGTAAATTGAACTATTGTGCTACTATAAAACTTTAGTGGTAGTTTGACAGTTTAGTGCTTCTAATCCCGCCACATCGCCAATCTGCAAACCGTTATACGAAACAGCCACAAAATTAATGACCCGGCATCCGTGCCGGGAAAAGAAAAAATTACTTATTTATTGTAAATATTTATTATTCAGTTTCAGTAGGGCATCCAAGATTGAAGTCATATTAATAATTGAATTTATTTGTTCTTATTATTTGATTAAAGAAGCAGAAATAGTTGATGGATTAATTCAACTAAAATTCAATCTGATTGTTTATCATCAGTGAGTTCAGTAATTTCGTAATGTGTTGTAAAGCAAAATTATGTATAAAAAAATAGAAGGAGAGAGTGTGATGAAAAAATATTTGATTCTTTTTTGTGCTGTTTTGTTTTTAATGATTTCCGGTAGTCTTTCGACTAAAACGGTGAGTCAGGTAAAATCAGAGAAAGATGAAATACGTTTACCTAACGGAGAATTACCATTTGGTATTAATTATTCCTTTTCAAGTAATGAAACTTTAGCCACATTAAAAGCAAAAAACCCGGACGTAATATTCAACCCAGACGAAGTATTCAACCAGCAATATGAAAAAGAGGGTGGCTTTAAAGTTAAGGCTGAAATAGGAGAATATCCAGTTATAACTAAAGCAAGTTTTGTATTTAAAAAAGGACGTTTGTGGTTTGTTCAAATAAATAAAAAAGGTGCCGCTCTTGATGTTTACGAACCGTTGGTTGAAAAATATAAAAAAATATATGGTAAGCCGAAAGAGTCAACACCATTACAACCCGATAGTAAAGGTACATTTGCCGCAATGACTTCTTGGGACAATGACAAGATATTAGTCATATTAGTCGTAGCAATACCGCAATATGGTGATGAACTCCCATTTGTATTGAATATCCAATCTAGGAAGTGAGTTATGTAAGCCAAAAGCTTTCGAAAAAAATAATCAACAAACTCTTTTTCCACAAAGTGAACTTTTATGATTGTGAAGGAAGAAATGCTACTTGCAACTATTATTCTTTGAGATAAAATGTATTTGTAAACAATTTAATATTAAAGAAAAAATAGGTTTCAATTTTTAATAGCAAAAATCTATAGTAAGCTTTTCGACGTCCTTGTCTCAAAGCCATAAAACTTTTCACTAATGCGGCTGCAGCGTATAACAAAGGCTATAACGCTGCGCCGGAGTACCGGCTTGGGCTACGCCACATTGCGGCAAACGACCGCCGCAACGTCGTATAGCCAAGACGTTGTGCGAAATGCAGAGCGCCAAACTTATTGTGAAAGGAATATTTATTGAGAATATATTTCTTAACCCTGCCCCCAAGACGCCCGCCGTCCGTGGCGGGCTGAAGAAAAAGAGGAATACTGATATGATACACATTAGGAAGGCTTAAATATGGCAGAAAAAGAAGCAAAAGCACGGATAAAGATCAACAAACTCCTTGAAGAAGCTGGTTGGCGTTTCTTTGACAATGAGGTTGGAAAGGCAAATATTCTCCTTGAAAACAATGTCAAAATCACCACAGAAAAACTAAACGAGTTTGGAGAAGATTTTGAAAAAACCGAAAATGGCTTTATAGATTTTTTGCTTCTCGATGAGCAAGGCTTTCCGTTTATCGTACTGGAGGCAAAAGCTGAAGATAAAAACCCCCTTTTTGGCAAAGAACAAGCTCGGCGTTATGCCGTCTCACAGAACTGCCGTTTTATCATTCTATCGAATGGAAACATTCACTACTTCTGGGATCTGGAAAGGGGTAATCCTCACATCATAAGCCGTTTCCCTTCTCCCGAAACGGTAAAGGGATATTCTACGTTTAAACCGGATAGAGAGAAACTCATCAACGAAACTGTGAACAAAGATTACATTGTACTGACTCAGAAACCGGATTATTTCAACGACCCATCTTATAAAAATGAAGCAACCCGTAAAAACTACATTGAATTAAACAAACTACGGTTTTTAAGAAAGTATCAAATTAGAGCAGTCAACGCGATTCAAAATGCCGTTAAGCAAGGCAAAGACCGGTTTTTGTTTGAAATGGCTACAGGTACAGGAAAAACACTTGTGTCTGCAGCGGTAATCAAGTTATTCCTGCGAACTGGCAATGCGCGAAGAGTTTTATTTCTGGTAGATCGACTTGAACTTGAAGATCAGGCATATAAAGCGTTTGTCGCTTATCTTAAAAATGATTATAAAACGGTTATTTACAAAGAAAGCCGCGATGATTGGAGGAAAGCGGAAATTGTTGTGTCAACGGTTCAGACTTTTTTAGCAAAGAACCGTTATAAAAGGTTGTTTGCCCCTGATGATTTTGACCTTGTGATTTCGGATGAAGCCCATCGCAGTATTGGCGGTAATAGCAGAGCAGTTTTTGAATACTTTATTGGTTATAAACTTGGTTTAACGGCAACTCCAAAAGATTATCTGAAACATATTGATGTTTCTGAACTTGGTGAAAATGACCCCCGCCAGCTTGAAAGGCGCCTGCTTCTGGATACCTACAAAACATTCGGTTGTGAAAATGGCGAGCCTACCTTCCGCTATTCTCTTGTTGATGGTGTTAAGGATGGATTTCTTGTTAATCCTGTTGTTGTTGACGCAAGAACAGAAATTACCACACAGCTTCTTTCAGACCAGGGGTATTCCGTCATTACGCAAAATGATGACGGAGAAGAGGTTGAAGAGACTTTTATCCAAAAGGATTTTGAAAAAAAGTTCTTTTCAGAAAATACCAACAGGGCTTTTTGTAGAGCTTTTTTAGAGAATGCCTACAGAGATCCGATAAGCGGTGAGATTGGAAAAACCATTGTCTTTTGTGTTTCGCAAAATCATGCAGCAAAAATCACACAGATTTTAAATGAAATGGCTCATCAAATGTTTCCGGGTAAATACAAATCGGATTTTGCCATTCAGGTAACATCACGAATTCCTGACGCTCAACAGTTCACGATTAATTTTACAAACAACAGACTTTCAGGCACCGGGAATTTTAACCCATCCTATAAAACCAGTAAAACCCGTGTTTGTGTCACTGTGGGGATGATGACCACAGGGTATGACTGCCCGGACATACTTAACCTTTGCCTGATGCGGCCAATATTCTCGCCAACTGATTTTATTCAGATTAAGGGTAGAGGAACAAGAAAATATAACTTCGCCATAGATATCATTGACCCGCAATTGAAAAGTCAGATAGGCGAAAAACAAAAAGAAAACTTTAAGATGTTCGATTTCTTTGCCAACTGCGAGTATTTTGAAGAAAAGTTTAATTATGATGAAGTTTTGAAACTTCCAAAGACAGGCTCAGGCGAGTCAACCGCATCCGAAGTGCGTGAACCATCCGGAATTGATAGCTATGAAAGCTCAAGGTCAGACCAGATAACCAAGCTCGAACATTCTGCCGTTGGACCAGACGGTATGAAAATTGACCGCATGTATTTCCAGAAGTTTGAGAAGACTATCATCGCGCACCCTGTGCTTAGAGAGCAGGCTGAAGCCGGTAAATGGGATGAACTCATGGCATACCTTGAAGAGCATATTCTCAATAAACCCGAAGAATACTTTACCCTTGAAAAACTCCGATCTTCCATCCAGATTGACCGCCGTGTATCTATGCGGGAAATCATCGAAAAAATTTTCGGCATGATTCCGTATTTCAAGACAAAGAATGAACTGCTCGACGAAGAGTTTGACAAGTTTGATAGCAGATATTTACCAAAAGAAGAATATTTTATCTACGCAAAAACTGTTTTCAAGGCATATATTCTTGATGCGGAATTCAGAGCCATTATAGATGATAAGAATTTTGCGTTATTAAATATTTCTCCTTACGGTGAGGCATTCATGAAATTACCGCCAGAACTGCGGGACGCAATACCAGAATACATAAAAGACTTTGTGCCACTTAATAAATTTATAGCGTAATATATAAATAAACAGGATAAACAGGAAGTTTAAGATATGAAATATGAGCGTATAACAGAACAGATTTTAGGATGTGCTTTTGAGGTGATTAACGAGCTTGGAGCAGGTTTTCTTGAGTCTGTGTATGAAAAAGCCTTGACGATTGCCTTAAAAGATAAAGGATTCTCAGTTATGAATCAATATCCAATAAATGTTTATTTTAGGAACAAGGTTGTTGGAGAATTTTATGCAGACTTATTTGTTGATAATAAAGTAATTGTTGAACTAAAAGCTGTAAAAACGATTTTACCTGAGCACAAGGCACAGGTCATCAATTATTTAAAAGGCACTGGCATTGAAGTAGGATTGTTAATAAACTTTGGCCATCAGAAACTAGAATATCATCGTTTTTATTTGCCGGGAAGTACAAACGAGGAAAATAAACAGGATAAACACGATGATTAGGATATGAGAATATTAAAATGAAGCGAATGATTTATTTTGTAGCAAAAATCCTGAATATCCTAAAAATCTTGTTAATGTAAAAGGAAATAAATTATGTTAGACAACGAAACCAAACGACGCATTGATACTGCCCGCGATATTCTTGTAGGCAAAGTACCAGACCCTAAAAGTCAGGTAGAGCAGATAACCATTGCCCTTATCTACAAGTTTATGGACGACATGGACAAGGAAGCAGTTGAACTTGGTGGAAAACCAAGCTTTTTTGTCGGCGATTATGAACGCTACGCTTGGAGCAAAATATTTGACCCCCGCATTGGCGGTTATGAAATGCTGAATCTCTATGCAGAAGCCATTACAAAACTCAATCAAAACCCGAATCTTCCGCAGCTATTCCGTGATATTTTTAAAAACGCCTATCTGCCCTACCGTGACCCAGAAACTTTAAAACTTTTTTTGAAAACCATCAATGAATTTTCCTATGACCATTCCGAACGGCTGGGTGATGCTTTTGAATATCTCCTTTCTGTCCTTGGAAGTCAGGGCGATGCGGGACAGTTCAGAACTCCACGGCACATTATTGATTTTATGGTGCAGGTAGTCAATCCGCAAAAGCATGAAACGATTTTAGACCCTGCATGCGGTACTGCCGGGTTTCTCATTTCATCCTACAAACACATTCTCAAAGAAAACTGCAAAAAAATACCCGGTGATTTACTCACTCCAGAAGAGCGAAAAAAGCTCCTGACCAATTTTAAGGGGTATGATATTTCGCCTGATATGGTGAGGCTTTCGCTTGTAAATATGTATCTCCACGGTTTTGTGCAGCCGCAGATTATCGAATACGATACGCTCACCAGCGAAGACCGCTGGAATGAATACGCCGATGTCATTCTTGCCAATCCGCCGTTTATGACTCCGAAAGGTGGCATCAAACCCCATAAAAGGTTTAGCGTGCAAAGCAATAGAAGCGAAGTGCTTTTTGTGGATTACATTGCCGAGCATCTCACCCCAACAGGGAGAGCTGCGGTTATTGTACCGGAGGGCATTATTTTTCAAAGTGCTACGGCGTATAAAACACTGCGGAAAATGCTTGTGGAAAATTATCTCTATGCTGTTGTATCGCTCCCAGCAGGAGTTTTTAATCCCTATTCCGGTGTCAAGACTTCGATTCTTTTGATGGACAAACAGCTTGCGAAGAAAACAGATTCAATCCTTTTTGTAAAAATCGAGAATGACGGTTTTGATCTGGGTGCCCAGAGGCGGGAGATTGACAAGAACGACCTGCCCGAGGCAGTGACGTGCTTGAATGAATGGAAAAAAGCGATATTAAATAAACAGGATTTACAAAAATTACAAAATTCACAGGATAAACAGGATTCACAGGATAAACAGGATAAACAGGATAAACAGGATAAACAAAATAAAAATGTAGAAAATCATGATAATCCTGATCATCCTGTTCAATATTTTGGTGGAAGAAGTTATGCCTTACTGGTAAAGAAAGAAAAGCTAGCAGAAAACGGAGAATATAACCTGACGGGGGAGAGATATAAAATCGTTGAAACAAGGAAACATCAGAAATGGCCGATGGTGAATATTGGAGATATTTGTGAAGTATTAAATGGATTCGCTTTCAAAAGTGAAAAATACGTAAATGAGGGCATAAGAGTAATTCGTATAACAAATGTTCAAAAAGGCAAAATAATTGACAATGATCCTAAATTTTACCCTTTAACTGATCTCAATGAGATTGAACGTTTCATTTTAAAAAAAGGTGATTTGTTACTTTCACTAACTGGAAATGTTGGAAGGGTTGGTCTCATTTCTGAGTCCCTTCTTCCAGCGGCATTAAATCAACGTGTGGCTTGTTTACGAGTGACTTCAGAAAAGATATTACATTCTTACTTATATTCTATTTTGAATACTGATTTGTTTGAGAATTCGTGCATAGATGCTGCAAGTGGTGTTGCTCAAAAAAATCTAAGCACTGAGTGGGTAAAAAAGTTCAAAATCCCACTCCCGCCTATCGAAGTCCAACGAGAGATTGTAGCCGAGATAGAAGGCTACCAGAAGCTGATTGACGGCTGCCGTCAGGTAGTCGATTCGTGGAAACCGGATATCATAGGTTATTTGGATGATGAATTAAAAAAGTATCTTAATGAAAATCCGGAACGTCGCCCTGAGCTTGTCGAAGGGTGGCCGATGGTGAAGCTGGGGGAGGTGTGTGATGTTAGGGACGGAACACATGATAGTCCGAAGTATATCCAAGACGATGGCTATCCATTAATTACATCCAAAAATCTCAAAGATGGTTACATAGATTTTACAGATGTAAATCTTATTTCTAAGGAAGATATAGAGAAAATCAATGAACGTTCATTTGTTGATGATGGAGATATTATCATGCCTATGATTGGTACGATTGGAAATCCAGTAATTGTAAAAAAGGACCGAGATTTTGCCATAAAAAATGTTGCGTTGATAAAATTCAAACCTGATTCACAAGTTATAAATAAATATCTAAAAGAAGTTCTTGATTCCGAATTATTTAATAGTAACTTTCAAAAGCAATCTTCAGGTTCAACACAAAAATTTATCTCTTTGGGCTTTATTCGAAATTTGGAAATTCCACTACCACCCCTCAAAGTTCAACAGACGATCGTTGCTAAAATTGAATCCGAACGTAAAGTCATCGACGGCTGCCGGGAGCTCATAAAAACCTACGAAGAAAAAATCAAACGTGTCATCGATAAGGTTTGGGGGGAGTGATACGGTCGCTTCGATACGGACTCCGTCCTACTCAGCGACCGATATTGAAAGGTCGTTGAGTAGCTCCGAAGGAGCGTATCGAAACGACCATGATAAGGGAAAAGCAAGATGGCTTACATGTATATTTTAAAATGTGCTGATGGAACATATTATACCGGGAGCACTGTTGATCTTGAAAAAAGATTACAGCAACACCAGTGCGGTGAAGGAGCAAATTATACTAAAAAGCGACTTCCGGTTGAATTAATTTACTATGAGGAATATTCTCGTATTGACGAAGCTTTTTATAGAGAAAAACAAGTGCAGGGTTGGAGCAGGAAGAAAAAAGAGGCATTAATGACTGAAGATTTTGAATCATTAAAAAGGTTGGCTAAAAAAATATGGAGAAAAAATCAATGAGATGCTTTCCTGTGTAGAAGCCATTCAAGAGCAATCAAGACCGATTATCGAAAAAGCTTTTCACGCATTTCTTATCGAAAGTCAGAACCCTGATGAAAGAGAATTCCTTGATGATGAAAGTCAGATAAAAGAGATATTTGTACATGGGAATTACCTCTCTTTTGAAGATATTAAAATCGCGCAGCACTATGATATTTCTGTTTTATCAGGTGAGATAGGCTTTGCGAATATTCAGAGCCTTTCGCAAACACTGTATGATTTATACAAGGAAGAAAAATGAAGACCGCCTACGCACGTCACTTCGGCAAGCTCAGTGCAACGCCTGTGCTTCGGCGGATGAGGGGCGGGGTTAACAAATGAATACAAAAACCGAAGAGGCGCTCTGCCCATCGCACAACAGCGTGTATATGCCATTGCTCCGCAACAGCACATACACGCGAACCGTTATATGAAAGCGGCGCGCTTAACTTTTTTTCTTTTTTCTGTTAAAACGGCCGTCCTGGCCGCCTTATTCTAACAAGATAAATATAAAATTCTCACCGCCTTCGGAAAAACCTACCAGAGGTGAGAAAGTTGTACATGTTTGATCTGAAAATAAATCAGATGCGGGTCACGGTGAAGCAATGAACAGTTAAAAGTGAATAATTAACGGTAAATAGATGCTATATCATTTCATAATCAGCTTATTCTTTTGACTTCTTTACTGTCGATATAAGCATTTTAAGAATTTCAGTGTTATGCTCTAACATTTTTTGTGCGGTAACATCATCAATAAACGAGGTGTCTCTGAGAAGCATAAGCCAGTATTCAGTTTCGGCCGCTTCTTTTAATGCGATACTCATCTTGCTCGTAAAATCCGCTTTTGATTGGGCGAACTCAGCCTCACGAATGTTTGCGCCTATGGAAGTGCCTGATTTCAGTAACTGATTAATAAGAACATATTCCTTATTTTCAGAAGCCAGCTTTTTACTAAGTTTCACAATTTCAATAGCCAGAGCGTAACTTTTGTCTTTTAAAGGATTTTCATTTTTCATCTATTTTTTTTCTTATAAATTAACGGTAAAACTCTCATATAGTAAAAAAAATCCGCCATCGGCGGATTTTTTTTAAAATTATTCATTGTTCATTATTAATTATTCACTACCCCTCACTGAGTCCTCGCAAAGCGGAAGCCTATGTACCCGCTCACGTTGGTCGGTGCCCAGTAGAACCAGTAGCCGACCTGCATGCTATCAGCAGTATTGCTAAAGTTGCCGCCCCGCGCCACGCGATGCAAATTGCTCGCTGTAAAACACCACTCCCACACATTACCGCTCATATCATAAAGGCCAAGTGTCTCGCTTCAGGCAAAACGGGACAAGATTGCTTCGCTTCCGCTCGCAATGACGTTAGTTCCTTTGTTATACTGTTAGTTCGTGGCACAGTATCCTCCG
>Ga0255342_1004667_pt1 | contig 13841 bp, 11 predicted proteins | sample wastewater_treat_3_FD_192416 | JGI IMG/M metagenome (GOLD analysis project Ga0255342, IMG submission 192416) | Wastewater microbial communities from Lulu Island WWTP, Vancouver, Canada - plant14 | ecosystem: Engineered > WWTP > Wastewater > Unclassified | place: Canada: Vancouver, British...
ATTACTGCGTATATCTTTTTCATAAGAATAAACCCTGATCGATGGATTATCTGTTTTTGCTTACCGTTTGGTTCAGGTCTTTAAGAAGATTAGCCATGTTAATTCCGTATATTTTGGCTGCCTGTTCGATAGTATCAAAAAGCGCAGCCCGGCAACCGATACAACTCAATCCGTATTTTTCGAATATAGCAATGGTCTCAGGATATCTCTTTACAGTTTCATTAATAGACATCCCCTTGTGCATCATCAGACCATCCATCTTTAACCTCTATCAAAATACATCTGCCGAAAATATATAAATTTTGGTGTCCTTGTGTTTCCATGCATCTTCCGGAAGTCCTGCCTTCCAGCACGTATAACCAAGAAATGCCTCTCTGTCCCAATTGTTTTCTGTTGCAACCTGCGGAAGCAAGAGCCCCGAATAAAAACCTTTTTCAATATAAAGACCATGAGTACCGACCTCGATCTCATCAACACTTTGAATCTTTTTCATGGGCGTCAACACAGAAATCTCAATATCTATGTCCTTCCATTCATCTTTATCAAGAGGGGCAAATCTAGGGTCGTGAAAAGCCGCCTGGATGGCCATTTCTTGAACGGTTTCGTATAGCGGTTTAACACCCTTTATATATCCAATACACCCCTTTAATTCGCCTTTCTTTTTAAGCGTAACAAATGCACCCCGCTTCTCTTTAAGTATGTCGGAAGACGGCATAGAGCCTTTTATTTGTTTTCCAGATAATGCAGATTCTATGACATCATATGCCAATTTTTTTAAATTGTCTTTATCTTCATCGGAAAGTTTCATACCTGTCAGCTCCCATGTTTTTTATAAAAAACAGCAGAGACATAACCAACCACAGCGCTTTTATCCCCCGAAGTATCTCCGGAATTTGCATATTTCAAAACCTCACTGTGAGTCGCCCCCAATTGAGCTGAAAGCATCATTGTAGTTAGCATTGGGCCAGCGCCGCACGCTTCGCACTTTTCTTTACCTATATCAGAATAAAGACCTTTTATATCGAAGTCTTTAAGGCGCTTTATTACATCGCTATCGAGCTGCACTGCGCGCTCATATGAATAATAGTGAGACAGATCCGTACTTCCAACGATAAGTGCCTTTTTGCCGGTACTTTGTAAAGCCATGTGAATGACTTCGGAAAGCTCTTCACATATGGCTGAATCCTGAACCCCCATAATTACAGGAACAAGCCCGAAATCTTTCAACACAGTTTGCAAAAATGGTATCTGTACCTCAAGGGAATGTTCCTGCTCGTGTACATCAATGTTGTTTTGAATTAAAGGGCTATTTTGAAGAAGTCTGCCGGTTATTTCCTCGTCTATTTCAACGATTCCAATCGGCGTTTTGTAGCCTCCCTTTTCGATAATGGCAGCTCCTTTAAAATATTTTCTGTGGCTCGGCGCAATGACAATTACGACATCATATGCACTTTCGGACACAGCCTTATAACCGTATGCGGCAACCGGACCAGAATACATATATCCTGCGTGAGGCGATATAACTCCAACAATATCCCCGGGTATCCGATCAAACCTGCTTTCATCAAGATACCTTGCAATATCGCTTTTAAGCGCAATCGGATGTCCGGGATAAAACATATTGCTTACAGCCGGCTCTCGTATAAAGCCCATCTGCATCTCCTTAAATGTTTTCAATCGTTTGAAATGATTTCCACAATACGCTGAAGGTCGTCTTTTGAATAAAATTCAATGATGATTTTCCCCTTATTCTGCTTAAATGTGATATCAACCCTTGTACCTAAAACTTCTTTCAGCGACTCTTCAACGTTACTAAATTGAGATTGCCTGTCATACGACTTCTTTTTCGCCTCTCTTTCAAGGTCTCTTACAGATATATTTTCTTTCAGTATCTTTTCGACAAATTTTTTCTGCTCAGCTTCATTCTTTAAGGTAACAAGAACCCTGGCGTGACCCTGTGTCAACTTTGCTTCCCTTATAAGCTGTTTTATCCATTCGGGAAGCTTAAGCAATCTGACAAAATTAGAGATTGTTGCCCTGTCAATACCAATCTTTTTCGCTAACTTTTCCTGGGTATAGCTAAAATCTTCGATAAATCTCTCATAAACAGAGGCTATTTCTATTGGGTTCAGGTCTTCCCTCTGCAGATTCTCAATAAGGGCAATCTCTGCAGATTCTTTCTCATCTACATCTTTAATGATTGCGGGAACTTCCCTGAGACCTGCCATAACTGCCGCTCGAAATCTTCTTTCTCCGGCAATAATCTCATACCCTTTACCGTCCTTTCTCAAAAGCAGAGGCTGAAGCACACCCTTCTCTCTTATTGACGCAGCTAACTCAACAAGTGTATCCTCTTTTATCAAAAGTCTCGGCTGAGTTGGGTTAGGTGTAATTTCTTCAACGGGGATCAGTTTACTTGTACCCTTCTCCTCAACATCTTTCAAGATTGCAGACAGACCTTTGCCTAACGGGTCTTTTTTCAGCATTTTAACCCCCTCTCGATTATCTCCGATGCAAGTTCTAGGTAGCTTTGTGCCCCCTTGGAACATATATCGTAAAGAAGTGCAGGTTTTCCATAGCTCGGAGCCTCACTCAGTTTGACATTTCTCGGTATTACCGTATTGAAAACATTATCATGAAAATATCCCTTCACTTCGTCCATAACCCTGAACGAAAGGTTATTGCGCTTATCAAACATGGTAAGAAGCACACCAAGTGTATCGAGTTTAGGGTTAAGCCTTTTTTTAATGATTGTTATTGACCTCAAAAGCAAGGCAAGCCCCTCTAAGGCAAAATACTCACACTGTAATGGTATCACAACAAAATCAGATGCTACAAGCGAATTGATAGTCAAAAGTCCGAGTGAAGGCGGGCAGTCAATAAAAACACAAGTATACGTTTCCTGCAGTGTATCAAACGCCTTTTTTAATACGAATTCCCTCTCTTCAACATCAAGAAGTTCGATCTCAGCACCTATGAGATCGGGGTGAGAAGGAACAATATCTAAAAACGGCACATCTGTCTTCCTGATAACCTCTCTGATATCCTTTTTGCCAATCAACACATGATACAGATGTGCATACAAGCCACTGTATGATATACCAAAGCTTGTTGTCGTATTACATTGGGGGTCCATATCAACTATAAGAGTTTTTCTCTCGGACACAGCTATTGAAGCTGAGAGATTGACAGATGTAGTAGTTTTTCCAACCCCACCTTTCTGATTTGCGATTGATATTATCATTATGTTTATTAACTTATCACAAAATAAACAAAATTGAAAAGGTGAAAAACTACAAAGCGTTAGATGTTGACTTGTCCAGCCAATATTGGTAAAAAAGATTCATGATACCGGTTGTATATAGCGATAAATTCCTTGCAGATTATATGACGGTTGACTGTGAAAATCCTGACAGAATCACATCCATTTTTACTAAAATAGAGGACATAGCTCAATTTATAGAGCCTATTCCCTGCGAAGTATCTGACCTGATGCTGTGTCACAGCGAAATAATCATCAAGCTTGTGATGAAAAACAAGATTACATACGAAACGGCAACACTCGCTGCTGGCGGTGCAATACGTGCAGCAGAAATTGCACTCGAAAAACCATCTTTTGCACTCATCAGACCGCCGGGACACCATGCAGGGCATGGTTTTAATGGTGGTTTCTGTTTCTTTAACAATATAGCTATAGCGCTTATGAACCTATTTTCAAGAGGGTTTATAAGTGATGCACTGATTGTGGATATAGATCTACATTACGGTAACGGTACCTATGATATTGTTAAAGATGATAAAAGGATTGCCTTCAGAAATATTGACGCATCTTCAAGGGAAGGGTTTTTTAGTCAGTTGACAGAAGCATTGCATGATGCCGCTTCTTTTGATATAGTGGGATGCTCTGCGGGATTTGATACATATATAAGGGATTGGGGATCGCTTTTATTTACAAGAGATTATCTTGAAATCGGTGATATGCTTGCATCAAGCAATCCATGTTTTTTTGCTGTCTTAGAGGGAGGCTATTACATACCCGATCTTGGTGAAAACGTCCGCTCTTTTCTTGAAGGCATGCAGAAGCATTGTTTATAGCCGCAGTTTTATCTTTTATTTCAGGTATATACATTCAGACAGTTTTTGTTTTATCATTGGTCCCGGTTCTTATTTTGTTTTTTGCCTCCGGGTTGGCTACATTTCTAACACTTTTAAAAAAAAGGCAACTGACGATTGTTTTCATTCTAATATCTTTCTTGCTTGCAGGCATATTAAGGATAGGGATTGCATTTACGTCAAAAAAACCTGACATAGAAATAAAAGACGTAACAATATTTACTGGCACCATAGTTGAGTCATCCAAACAAATAAAAACTATAAGCTTATCGTCTCCTACACCCCTAAAGGGTTTAAAAACAATCTTCAGAACAGATGAAAATATTGATATAGGCAACTCGGTAAAAGTTTTTGGTAACCTCAGCGAAATCGAGCCTACTTTCAGCAACCCTTACATAATATCATGGAAGTGGCTGAAGTACATCGAGGGCATCCATCACGAGGTGAAAGGCAGACTAATATCATCAACATCGGAAAAAAATATCTTTCAAAGATTAAGAAATTTTTTTCTCAAAAAGATCGATCAGTCAGAGGCAAAACAGGCAGAAATTATTAAAGCAATTACGATTGGCGACAAAACATCTCTTGACGACAACATCAAAACACTTTTTCTCAAAACCGGCACATCCCACATCCTCGCTATTTCAGGTCTGCATGTTGGTATTATATCAGGTTTTATATTTTTTTTAATTAAATGGCTTATCGGAAGACATTATGTATCAAGACTTTCAGGAAGAGATAAAAAGTATGCATCGCTGCTTACAATACCATTTGTCTGGTTTTTTATGTTGCTATCTGGCTCGGGTATCTCGACAATAAGGGCAACTATTATGATAACGGTTTTTCTTCTGTCAATAGTCATAGAGAGGCAACGGGATATTTTAAATACAGTTGCTTTTGGAGCTTTTATAATTTTATCAATTTATCCTCACTCGATCTTTATGCCATCATTCCAGTTGTCTTTCGCCAGTGTAACATTTATTATCATCATAGCATCAAGATCATATAACCTCCTAAAAACAAAAAACAGGGCATTGCGATGGTTGTTATCGTCAACGATTTCAACTTCAGCGGCCACAATCGGCACCATGCCAATCGTCGCATACCATTTCTACGGTTTTAATCCTTTCTGCATAATCCATAATCTCATTTCAATACCAATCATGTGTATGGCTGTAGTTCCTATGGGGCTTATAGGCGCGATTTTGCCACATGGAGAATATTTGCTGAAACTGGCAGGGGAAATAACAAATCTAAATGTGTACATACTAGGCTATTTGAATATCGGTTATTTTTTCCCAACTATAAGACCTAACCTTTTCGAAAGCATTTGTTTTTACGCACTAATTTTTTGCATAATTTTTATAAACAGAAAATTTGTAAGATATTCGTTGTGTTTCTTTTTAATTCCAATGATCGTTTTAAGTATCGTAGTTGCAGTGGAAAAAAGATTTAGTGGAAATATGTGCCTGAATTTCATTGACGTGGGACTTGGTGAGGCAATTCTCATAGAGGCCCCTAAAGGTATAAGAATACTTGTTGACGGCGGCAGCAATCACAGGGGCAACTTCGATACAGGCAAACATATTATTACACCAATTCTACTGTCCAGAAAGATCCTAACGCTTGATTATATTGTTAACACCCATCCACACGGAGACCATATCGGGGGACTTCCTTTTATCATCGAAAACTTCAATGTAAGGAATTTTGCAACAACTGTCTATTCTCTGAACGATCGACGATTCGATGAAATCTTAAGCCAGTTAAACAGGAAAAATATACCGCTAACGCTCTGGAAAAGCAATGATTCATTAGCATTCAGTAATGTTTTTAAGTTGTTTGTGCTGCATCCTCCTTCAGGCTATCCTGCTCAAAATCCCAATACATCCTCACTCGTATTTAAGCTTTTGCATAAAGACACAACATTTTTGTTAACCGGTGATATAGAATCATATATAGAAGAAATGTTGGTACTTTCCAGTATCAATCTTAAAGCCGATGTACTGAAGGTTCCGCATCATGGGAGCAACAATTCAAGTAGTATGCCGTTTCTTAAAGCAGTCAAACCATGTCTTGCAATCATGAGTGTTGGAAAGGGCATCAAGGGTCTGCCTGGCAAGGATGCGATTGAACGATATAAAACGATGTCTATACCAGTACTTTCAACTCAAAATCATGGGTTTATTCAGGTGTGTTCAGACGGTGAATATATTACATACAATACATTCAAAAAATGATTTTACAAAAAAACCTTAAATAAAAGCTATCTATATAATTTCTCTTTTTCTAAAAAGAGAGCTTTGAATAACCGCCATTTTTGTCATTTCGACCGAAGGGAGAAATTTTTACAAACTGTCATCATTAGGATTTCTCGTCGCTCGCGCTCCTCGAAATGACATTTTTCAAAGGTCTCAAAAAATAAAAAACCCGGCAACGACCTACTTTCCCACAGAATCGCTCCTGCAGTATCATCGGCGCGGGAGAGCTTAACTTCCGTGTTCGGGATGGTTACGGGTGTGACCTCTCCGCTATTGTCACCGGGAAACTTTTATTTAATGTTTTATCTTGAATCCCTTTAAGCCAGGAATTATCTGTTCTTGGTTTATTGTTTAACCTCGAACTTGAAAACATTAAATATTGAACTTAATTTTTAATGACAACCATATATGTCGTAAATTGATTTATGATCAAGCCTCTCGATCTATTAGTACCGTTAGGCTCAACACATCGCTGTGCTTACACCATCGGCCTATCAACCAGATCGTCTTTCTGGGATCTTAGCCCGGTATTGCTACCAGACGGGACAACTATTCTTGAGGCGAGCTTCCCACTTAGATGCTTTCAGTGGTTATCTCTTCCGAACATAGCTAACCAGCTATGCCACTGGCGTGACAACTGGTGCACTAGAGGTTCGTCCATCCCGGTCCTCTCGTACTAGGGACAGCTCCTCTCAATTGTCCTGCGCCCACGGCAGATAGGGACCGAACTGTCTCACGACGTTCTAAACCCAGCTCACGTACCGCTTTAATTGGCGAACAGCCAAACCCTTGGGACCTACTTCAGCCCCAGGATGCGATGAGCCGACATCGAGGTGCCAAACCTCCCCGTCGATATGAACTCTTGGGGGAGATAAGCCTGTTATCCCCGGAGTACCTTTTATCCGTTGAGCGATGGCCCTTCCATATGGAACCACCGGATCACTAAGACCAACTTTCGTTCCTGCTCGACTTGTAGGTCTCACAGTCAAGCCGGCTTATGCCTTTGCACTCATCGGCTGGTTTCCAATCAGCCTGAGCCGACCTTAGTGCGCCTCCGTTACATTTTTGGAGGCGACCGCCCCAGTCAAACTACCCACCAGACAATGTCCTCGATCCCGATTAAGGGACCTGAGTTAGAACCTCAAAACAACAAGGGTGGTATTTCAAGGTCGGCTCTGCGCCAGCTTGCGCCAACGCTTCATAGCCTCCCACCTATCCTACACATGATATTCCGAAGTTCACTGTCAAGCTATAGTAAAGGTTCACGGGGTCTCTCCGTCTTGCCGCGGGGTGAGGGTATCTTCACCCCCATTATAATTTCGCTGAGTCCCTGGTTGAGACAGCGGAGCAATCGTTACGCCATTCATGCAGGTCGGAACTTACCCGACAAGGAATTTCGCTACCTTAGGACCGTTATAGTTACGGCCGCCGTTTACTGGGGCTTCGGTTCAATGCTTCTCCTCGTTTCCTTGAATAACATCTCCCCTTAACCTTCCAGCACCGGGCAGGCGTCAGACCCTATACATCCTCTTACGAGTTTGCAGAGTCCTATGTTTTTAGTAAACAGTCGTCACTCCCTCTTCACTGCGATTCCAGAACGCTTCAGAAGCAAGTTCTTACACGCACCAGAATACACCTTCTCCCTAAGTTACGGTGTAATTTTGCAAAGTTCCTTAACCAGAGTTATCTCAAGCGCCTTAGGATTCTCTCCTTGCCCACCTGTGTCGGTTTGCGGTACGGTCACCAAATAGATTCGCTACGAGGCTTTTCTTGGAAGCATGGGATTAGCCAGTTTGTGTCCGCAAGCGGACTCCTCATCACTTCTCGAGGTTATGGTTCCATGGATTTGCCTGTGGAACCCCTCTACGGGCTTGAACCTGCTATTCCGTCAGCAGGATGGCCTACCCTTCTCCGTCCCCCCTTCGCGTCTTTATCACCTACCTGGTGGTACAGGAATATTAACCTGTTTCCCATCAACTACGCCTTTCGGCCTCGCCTTAGGGACCGACTAACCCTGAGAGGATTACCCTTGCTCAGGAAACCTTGGGCTTACGGCGTGCCGGTTTTTCACCGGCATTATCGCTACTCATGTCAGCATACTCTCTTCTGCGTCCTCCAGCATCCCTCACGAGACACCTTCACAGGTAAGCAGAATGCTCCCCTACCACCATTCCGATATACGGAATGATCCATAGCTTCGGTAATGTGCTTAGCCCCGTTACATTTTCGGCGCAGGCCTGCTAGACCAGTGAGCTGTTACGCTTTCTTTAAAGGGTGGCTGCTTCTAAGCCAACCTCCTGGCTGTTTTAGTGGACCCACATCCTTTTCCACTTAGCACATTTTAGGGACCTTAGCTGATGGTCTGGGCTGTTTCCCTCTCGACTACGGATCTTATCACCCGCAGTCTGTCTCCTCCATTTTGGGTTATGGCATTCGGAGTTTGGTTGGGTTTGGTACCCTTGTAGGAGCCCTAGCCCATTCAGTGCTCTACCTCCATAACCGATCACGGAAGGCTATACCTAAATATATTTCGGGGAGAACCAGCTATTTCCAGGTTTGTTTAGCCTTTCACTCCGATCCACAGCTCATCCCCTCAGTTTTCAACCTGAGTGGGTTCGGACCTCTTTCCGATATTACTCGGGATTCATCCTGGCCATGGATAGATCACCTGGTTTCGGGTCTACTCCATGCAACTAATCGCCCTTTTCGGACTCGCTTTCGCTCCGGCTACACCTAACGGCTTAACCTCGCAACATAGAGTAACTCACTGACCCATTATGCAAAAGGTACGCGGTTATTCCGTATTGCTACGGAACTACCACTACATGTAAGCATGCGGTTTCAGGTACTATTTCACTCCCCTCAACGGGGTTCTTTTCACCTTTCCCTCACGGTACTTGTACACTATCGGTCGCCAAGTAGTATTTAGCCTTTGGGGATGGTCCCCCTATCTTCCCACAAGATTCCACGTGTCCCGTGGTACTCAGGATAATATCCAGGAAGGTTATTCTATTTCGCATAAAGGACTATCACCCGCTATGGTTAACCTTTCCATGTTATTTTGCTATAGAACAGCTTTGTAACTTCCCGAGGTTTCCGTAAAAACCTCCAATATTATCCTACAACCCCAAATATACAACGCTCACGGACTATAAGTATATTTGGTTTAGGCTCTTCCCATTTCGCTCGCCACTACTTTGGGAATCGAATTTCTTTCTTTTCCTGAGAGTACTTAGATGTTTCAGTTCCTCTCGTTCGCCTTCCACTGGCTATGTATTCACCTGCGGAATATTCCGACATTACTCGGAATGGGTTGCCCCATTCGGAAATCTCCGGATCAAAGCCTGCTTAGCGGCTCCCCGAAGCTTTTCGCAGCTAACCACGTCCTTCATCGCCTCTTGGCACCAAGGCATCTACCACATGCTCTTAGTAGCTTGATCATAAATCAAAATTTACAACATATATAATTGTCAAAGAACATTCAAAACATCTTTGCTGGCTGACTGGTGGAGGTGAACGGGATTGAACCGATGACCTCCTGCGTGCAAGGCAGGCGCTCTCCCAGCTGAGCTACACCCCCAGTTAAACAAAAGTTTATAGATATTAGCGAACAGTCTTTTATCTATTCACTATTTTACTATTCACTATTCACTTACGTTAATGGGCCTAGATAGAATTGAACTATCCACCTCACGCTTATCAGGCGTGCGCTCTAACCAACTGAGCTATAGGCCCCAATGATGTTTTAAAATATTTTAAATAGTAGGTCCCCATTCGTTTACTCTTAGAAAGGAGGTGATCCAGCCGCAGGTTCCCCTACGGCTACCTTGTTACGACTTCACCCCAATCACCTGCCATACCTTCGGCACCTCCATCCCTATCGAAACAGGGTTAGGCCAGCGACTTCTGGTACAACAAGCTTTCGTGGTGTGACGGGCGGTGTGTACAAGGCCCGGGAACGTATTCACCGCGGCGTGCTGATCCGCGATTACTAGCGATTCCAACTTCATGGAGTCGAGTTTCAGACTCCAATCCGAACTAAGAACGGATTTGTGGGATTAGCTCCCCCTCACGGGTTCGCGACCCTTTGTTCCGCCCATTGTAGCACGTGTGTAGCCCTGGACATAAGGGCCATGAGGACTTGACGTCATCCCCACCTTCCTCCGCATTAACTGCGGCAGTTCCCTTAGGGTGCCCAACTTAATGATGGCAACTAAGGGTGAGGGTTGCGCTCGTTGCAGGACTTAACCTAACACCTCACGGCACGAGCTGACGACAGCCATGCAGCACCTGTGTCCGGGTTCCCCGAAGGGCACTCCTAACTTTCATCAGGATTCCCGGCATGTCAAACCCAGGTAAGGTTTTTCGCGTTGCGTCGAATTAAACCACATGCTCCACCGCTTGTGCGGGCCCCCGTCAATTCCTTTGAGTTTCAACCTTGCGGCCGTACTTCCCAGGCGGAACACTTAACGCGTTAGCTACGGCACAGAAGGTATTACACCTCCCACACCTAGTGTTCACAGTTTACAGCGTGGACTACCAGGGTATCTAATCCTGTTTGCTCCCCACGCTTTCGCGCCTCAGCGTCAGTATCAGGCCAGAAAATCGCCTTCGCCACTGGTGTTCCTCCCGATATCTACGAATTTCACCTCTACACCGGGAATTCCATTTCCCTCTCCTGTACTCTAGCTGTGTAGTTTCAAACGCAGTTCCCCGGTTAAGCCGGAGTATTTCACATCTGACTTACACAACCGCCTACGCGCCCTTTACGCCCAATAATTCCGAACAACGCTCGCACCCTCCGTATTACCGCGGCTGCTGGCACGGAGTTAGCCGGTGCTTCTTCCTGCGGTACCGTCAAATTCCGCGGGTATTAACCGCGGAACAGTTCTTTCCGCACGAAAGGGCTTTACAACCCGAAGGCTTTCATCACCCACGCGGTGTCGCTGGGTCAGGCTTTCGCCCATTGCCCAATATTCCCCACTGCTGCCTCCCGTAGGAGTCTGGGCCGTGTCTCAGTCCCAGTGTGGCTGGTCGTCCTCTCAGACCAGCTACCCGTCATAGCCTTGGTAAGCTCTTACCTCACCAACAAGCTGATAGGCCATGGACTCATCCTCAAGTGATAGCTAGAATAAATTCAAGCCACCTTTTACCACACAACTTGTGTTATGTGGTCTTATCAGGTATTAGCCCCGCTTTCGCGGGGTTATCCCAAGCTCGGGGGTAGATTACCCATGTATTACTCACCCGTCCGCCGCTCTACTCGCCCCCGAAGGGACTTTCGCGCTCGACTTGCATGTGTTAGGCGCACCGCCAGCGTTCGTTCTGAGCCAGGATCAAACTCTCAAAACAAACCAAAAAATTGTTCAAAATTGAACGAGGACCTACTATTTTCTTTTCAATGAACTTGCCAACCTTAAAGCAGTCTCTATTATACTCATTTTTCTGTAATTGTCAAGAAATAGTCTTAAATATTTTTAATAAAAATTTACTAACTGATTTATTGTACTTTTTTAATGTATTTTCTTGGTATTTTTGGTTTTAGAGACCCCTGGATGGATCATCGCCCTTGGATCAAGTATCTTTTCAAGCTCAACCTTACTTAAAAGGCCTTTATCGATTATCAGCTCTCTTATTGTACGATCAGAGACAAGCGCTTCTTTTGCAAGACTTGCTGCCGTTTCATAACCTATAATTGGTACCAACGCAGTAACCAATCCAACTGAGCGTTCCATAAATTCATTACATCGCTCTACATTTGCCTTAATCCCTACGACACAGCGTTTGCTTAAAACGTCAAAGGCATTCATAAGCAACTCCATTGATTGAAGGATGTTAAAACCAATAATAGGTTCGAACGCATTAAGCTCCAGTTGACCAGCCTCTGCCGCCATGGTAATAGTCATATCGTTACCGATAACCTGAAAACATACCTGGTTCACTACCTCCGGGATAACAGGGTTTATTTTACCTGGCATAATTGTCGAGCCGGGCTGCATCGCTGGTAGTTGAATCTCAGCCAACCCTGCGCGCGGTCCTGACGAAAGAAGCCTTATATCATTGCAAATCTTCGAGATTTTCACAGCTATACGTTTCAGGACACCCGAGAGTTGTACAAACGCGCCAGCGTCGGACGTTGCTTCAACAAGGTTTGGTGATGTCACCAACGCCAAGCCTGTAATCTTTATAAGATTATCTCTCACTAAATCCACATAACCTTCAACCGTGTTTACGCCTGTACCAATAGCCGTGGCACCCATATTGATCTCATGTATAAGCCTGGTCGCCTCTTTCAAACGTTCGATATCTTCAGCTACAGTAACCGAATAAGCGGTAAATTCCTGGCCAAGCGTCATCGGCACAGCATCTTGAAGTTGTGTTCTGCCAATTTTAAGAACATTTTTAAACTCTTCTCCCTTTATGGCAAAGCTATCCTGCAATTTACCCATAGATGCAAGCAGACCCTCTATAGAATATATCGCGGCTATTTTAAGTGTAGTAGGGTAAACATCATTAGTTGATTGTGAAAGATTAACGTGATCATTTGGATGACAATATCTATATTTCCCCTTCTTGTGCCCTAAATATTCCAAAGCACGGTTTGCAATTACCTCGTTCGCGTTTACATTTGTCGATGTGCCTGCACCCCCTTGAATTACATCAACAGCAAAATACTGATTTAATAAACCTGATTTTACATCTCTGCTTGCCATTACAATTGCATCACATATCTTCGCATCGAGAAGGCCAAGCTCTTTGTTTGTAATGGCAGCCGCCTCTTTGATGGATGCAATAGCTTTTATTAAAACCGGAAATTCTGATATGGGTATGCCGGTAATAGGGAAATTTTCAATAGCCCGCATAGTTTGGATACCATAATACACCTCCGCAGGCACCTCTTTTTCTCCAAGGCTATCGTACTCTATCCTGTACTGCATGTTCCCTCCCTCATATTAAAAGTTTTGCATTGAACAAATTCGGATAAGACAAAAAATATAAACAACAAACTAACAGATTATTTCAACAAAACCCCTTCAAGTCAAGACATTCCTCAGCCTAAACCCTCTGAACATTCGAAGACAATAAAATCTCATATAGGTTATAAGGATATTGACCACACCCTGCATGCCTTTTATCGCCTGATAAAAATATCTGTCGAGCGGGCACACCGACTGCTCTTGTGATAATTGTTTTGTATTTCTGTTTAATCTGCTAACGGGTTTTCAAAAAAATGGTCGGACAAACAAAACTGCATCAAGGTTACTCTTTTCTATCTCACCAAAATTTCAAAGCATAATCGCGGATTCTCCTCAGCGACACAATTATTTACGTTTTCATTGTTAAACGTCCTTGTGGAATACAACACCCCGATTGTCCTGTGATGGCAAACACCAGTTACAATCAACTTTCTCCCACCGGAACAGTCTGCCATGCAATAAGGCTCGATATCTCATCACAGTACGCAGC
>Ga0255342_1004674_pt1 | contig 13825 bp, 6 predicted proteins | sample wastewater_treat_3_FD_192416 | JGI IMG/M metagenome (GOLD analysis project Ga0255342, IMG submission 192416) | Wastewater microbial communities from Lulu Island WWTP, Vancouver, Canada - plant14 | ecosystem: Engineered > WWTP > Wastewater > Unclassified | place: Canada: Vancouver, British...
CACGCCATTTTCGACGCAAAAACACCAATTTCCTGGACTCACACACCACTACCAGACAAAATGAAGGAGTTGAACAAGGCGCTTGAGGCTATCGGCGACAAGTCGCCTCAGCCTCATCGCTGACGTTAGCGGAAATGAAGAAAATATGGGTATGCTCGCGGAGTTGCAGGGTGTATCCTCAAACGCGAAAGGAAAAAGTAATGAAAACACGAATAAGCGCTGGCGTCATAAAAATATTCTTACTCATCATCATGTTACAATGCCTATGCGCTCACGCACAGGCCAAGGATGCGGATCGTTCCGCAGAGTATATGGCCGAGATTGCATCTATGGAGCACTTTAACGAAGTGCAACGCGCCTCGGATATGCCGGGAATGTCCGTGCCAACATATGCGGAGTGGCTCAAAACGAAGATGGCAGAAGAATCATTTGCCGTTACATCAAATACCACCGCCGAAGATGAGCCAAACAAACAAGATCGAATGCGTCAATGGCTCAATTATGGAATAAATACGCCAGATGATGAACCTAGTTCAAAACAGGAGCAAAGCCTTGCGCGAAGAGAGCGGCTATGGGCCATGTCCGCGCAATTAATAAAATCGCACGAAGCTGAAATGGAAGTAGCGCGCGCACGAATCAAGCGAGCAGGCTTCGCGGAGTACGGGAAAACGGAAGATGGGATAGTTATAGGTCTTGTCGGGCTACAGGATGGTCTCCCTCGATACAACATCACATATAACGCCAGCGCCGCTGATACAATCTCCGTTGACGAACTCTGGCCGGGAGGGATCTCCGGCTTGGCCATTACAGGGTCAAACACGGTAATGGGAATCTGGGATGGCGGTGATGTTCTCACTAATCATCTAGAGTTCATAGCCGGAGCCGCAACCCGCATAGTCGACATGGATGGAGTCAGCCCACTTCCTATTGATTGGCACCCTACAGCGGTGGCAGGAACGATGTCCGCCGGTGGAAATGGTTACTCTAGCGCTAAAGGCATGGCCTACAATTCAACCGTATGGGCCTACGACTGGTACAACGACCTCCTGTCGGAAATGAATTCTGCATATGCAAACAATGTTCGGCTTTCAAATCACTCGTACGGAAACCAAGCGGGATGGGGCTTTATACAGCTTTCTGATGGGTCGATTACCAATTGCTGGTGGGGTGACCTATCCATTAGCGGAAACGAGAGTTTCCTCTTCGGGCGCTACGATTCTTATTGCACAAACATGGACGCAATTTCCTATGGGAACCCACTTAGTCTTACAATATGGGCCGCAGGAAACGAGCGAACCCATTCCGCACCGCCTGCCGGCACCCAATATCGCACATTCACAAACGGGGTAGAAATCTGGAGTACAGATTCCCGCCCCCATGATTATGCCAAGAACGGATATGACACGATCACGGATCGCGGACTTGCTAAAAATGTCCTAACCGTCGGTGCAATACATAAAATCATCGGGGGCTATAGCGGAATAGGTTCAGTAAATATTGCTGCCTTCAGTAGTTGGGGGCCGACAGATGACGGCAGAATTAAACCGGATGTTGTCGCCGCCGGTGTTGATGTATTCACGCCCATCCGGCATCCATCATACCCAAGCAATCCGTATTATTACATAACAACATCGGGCACTAGTTTCTCTGCACCGTCTGTCGCCGGGGCAGTTGGTCTGCTTGTTGACCTGCGAACGCGGCTTGCACCTCAACACCCCTATTTAGCATCAACTCTTAAAGGTCTTCTTATCCATACAGCAGATGAAGCCGAGACCATAGGTCCCGACTACAAAACAGGATGGGGCCTTGTCAATGCATACACAGCCGCAAACCTAGTCCAGTCAGATTCTGATGATGGCGGAAAGCAATACATAAAGGAGGTCACGCTTCTCGACGGCGATTATATTGAATTCGCCGTAACAGCAACGGGAGGGACGCCGCTGAAAACTACGATTTGTTGGACCGATCCTGCTGGCGCAGCCCAACCCCTTCAACTCAATCCAACAAATCTCGTTTTAGTCAACGATCTAGATTTGCGGATTATCAGCCCAAATGGTTCTACTAATTATCCGTGGATTCTTAATCCAGCGAATCCTTCGAATTCAGCAACAAAAGGCGATAACTATCGCGACAACGTCGAGCAAGTTGTTATTACGAATGCCGTTGCGGATGAGCAATACATTGTGCGTATTACGCACAAAGGAATCCTTGTAGATGATACCGGACAGCCTTCTTTTCAAGATGTTTCCATTGTCACAACTGGCATTGAGCCAGAAACACGCGCATACCTCGCTATTGCAGAATCATCTTTCACCAGTGATTCGGAAATCGTGATGTGGCCCTCGGTCGTGGGACAAAACTATCGTGTTCAATCAACGGTCAATCTTCTGGATCAAGATTGGACCAATGTGAGTGCCGAGATCAGCGCGTCCAAAACCAACACAACATGGGAATCAGAATTGCCACCTCCAGGCATCCATCAATTCTACCGACTTATAAAAACTAATTAATAGGAAAGAATCGCCATGAAAGGTCGGTGGTTCTTACTAATAATAGTGATCGTGCTGCCATTGTTTGCCACGCAAGCGCGCGGCTTCATCGCTGTGACATGGCTTGAGGAACCAATAAGCATGCAAGCATGGCCCGGCCCTAGAACTGCCGACCTTGACCTTAACAACGATGGCTTCATTGACTTCGTACTATTCACCGAGAATCTTGTCTTCGAGATAATTCCTCAATCAGACAATGCGGTCCTTGCATGGCCATATCCGCCGCCAGATACGGGGAGTCTCGTGCTTAGGCTGGATGAAGGTCAATCAATCGGTGAAACCCCACCATCTGGATATGAATGGTGGGATGACCCCTCACTGTTTTCTGCATGGAATAGCTTGGGGGGAATTGGACTCTGGAACTGGCCCAATGCGACTGGATATTTCGGCGTTCAGTTTAGTATCGACGAGGCCACTCATTACGGCTGGATCTTTCTCGACAATGGTCGGGGACCGGCAGGCGGTGGCGAGATTTATGGGTGGGCATATGAAACAACACCCTACACGCCTATCACTGCGGGAGCAGTCCCGGAGCCCGCTACTATTTCACTGTTTTGCATGGGCTCTCTATATATCCTGTTCCGAAGAAACAAAAATGCTAACAAGGGGCTGCACACTACAGCGCACAAGGTGCGCTGAGCGTGAGCCCTGACGTTAGCGAGAAGAGAAGAATATGGATGCATCCGCGCGGCTCGTGGGTGTATCCTCAACCCGAAGGGAGAAGACAATGCAGACAAAGATAATCGCTGGCGTCGCAAGGTTGGTTCTGACCGTTGCTGTATTCATCGGCATGACCACCGCGCAGGCGCAGAGTGCAGACCGAACCGATGAGTACAAAGCGGAAATCGCCTCCATCGAGCACTTCAACGAAGTGCAACGAGAAGCGGATATGCCAGAGATGCCCATTTCGTCCTATGAGGATTGGCTCAAGGCGAAAGAAGCTGCGGAAGCAATCGCTCTTGCCACGAAATCAGCCGCGCCCGCAGACACACCAAGCAAACAGGATCAAATGCGGCAATGGCTCAATGAGGGCATTCACGCTACCGGCAAGCGGCCAAGTTCACAACAGGATGTTCACAATGAACGCCGGGATCGGTTGTGGGCCATGTCCGCGCACTTGCTCAAGGCGCGCGAGGCGGAAATGACAGAGGCTCGGGCATGGGTCAAGCAAGCCGGGCTTGCGGAATATGGAAAGACAGAAGACGGGGTCGTAATGGGCCTTGTGGGACTGCAAGACGGACTGCCTCGATACAACATTACCTACAACGTCGTCGCTGCCGATACCATTTCCGTGGATGAACTCTGGCCGGGTGGGAGTTCTGGTCTATCCATTACAGGTTCAAATACGTTGATGGGGATTTGGGATGGGGGCGACGTTCTCACAAATCACACGGAGTTCGTAGCTGGCGCGACCACGCGCATGACTGATAAGGATGGAATCAGCCCCCTGCCAATTGACTGGCACCCAACAGCGGTTGCGGGAACAATGGCTGCTGGTGGGTCTGTATCGAGTGCCAAAGGTATGGCGTTCAAAGCAACGGTATGGGCTTACGACTGGTACTATGATCTGGATATAGAGATGAACTCCGCTTACGCAAACGATGTCCGAGTCTCCAACCACTCCTATGGACAGCAGGCAGGATGGGGCACAATTACACTTACTGGCCCAATCGTGACAAACTGTTGGTGGGGAGACCTTGCGATTAGTGGTGCGGAGAGCCACTACTTCGGTCGATATGATTCATACTGCACGAACGTTGACGCCATTGCGTACGGTAATCCTCGAAGCCTGACCGTATGGGCCGCTGGAAATGATCGCGACGATTCGGCCCCGCCCGCAGGTTCGCAATATGTCACATTCACGAACGGCACCCCGATTTGGAGTACCGCATCACGACCGCACGACTACGCCAAAGGCGGGTATGACACCATTACCGACCGGGGACTTGCGAAGAATGTCCTTACCATTGGAGCCGTGTACAAGATTGTCGGGGGTTATGGCGGCACAGGAACCGTCAATATGTCCGCCTTCAGCGGATGGGGTCCAACGGATGACGGAAGAATCAAGCCGGATGTTGTCGCCGCAGGAGTCGGCTTGTTCACCCCCGTTCGACATCCCGGATTCCCTAGTGCCACCAACTACTACACCACGAACGCAGTGGGATCCAGTTTTTCCTCCCCTTCCGCCGCTGGTGCCGTTGGCCTCCTTGTCGATCTTCGCGCGAGACTCGCGCCGCAACACCCCTTCCTTTCGTCCACTCTGAAGGGACTGCTCATTCATACAGCCGACGAAGCCGCTTCCATCGGCCCCGACTACAGAACGGGATGGGGCCTTGTCAATGCGGACAAGGCTGCCAATTTGGTCCAGGGAGACCACGACACTGGCGGCAAGCAGTTCATCAAGGAAGTTACGTTGGTGAACGGTGACTACATTGAGTTTGCAGTCACAGCCACTGGCGGCGTCCCACTTAAAGTCACGATTGGCTGGCCCGACCCGGCAGGAGCGGCACAACCGCTTCAACTGAATCCAACGAACCTTGTGTTGGTGAACGATCTTGACTTGCGCGTTGTCAGCGCAAGCGGAACTACCAACTTGCCTTGGATTCTCAATCCGGCCAGTCCATCGAATTCCGCTACGAAAGGAGACAATTACCGCGACAACGTGGAACAGGTTGTTGTCACAAACGCTATGGCCAGTGAGCAATTCATTGTCCGTGTGACCCATAAGGGAACGTTGGTTGATGACACGGGCCAACCATCATCCCAAGACCTGAGCATTATTCTGTCTGGGATCGTGCCGGAAACGAGATCGGAACTGGCTATTGTGGAGGCCGATTTTGCGGGCGGTTCTGAACTGATACTCTGGCCGTCCGTTGTCGGGCAGAATTACCGGGTTCAAGCAGCCGTTGATCTCCTCGAACAGGTGTGGACAAATACCAGCGCAGAGATCAGTGCGACCAAGACCAACACGGCTTGGGAATCCGGCATCACGCCTGATGGTGAACTTCAATTCTATAGACTCATAGAAACCAACTAAGGAGGAATCGCGATGCAAGGTCGGCGGTTTCTCCTATTGCTGGGTTCATTGTTCGCCCTCTATGTGCCGTCAACACATGGTGGCATTTCGTTCACATGGCTTGACGAGCCCATAAACATGACCAGATGGCCCGGCCCGTACTCCGCCGACCTTGATCTCGACGCAAATGGCTTTGTGGATTTCATTCTACAAACCGAAAACTTGGTTTTCGAGATCGTCCCACAGACAGGCAATGCCGTCTTGGCTTGGCCTTATCCCCCGCCAGATGCTGGAAGTCTTGTCATCCAACCAGCAGCAGGACAATCAATCGGAGAAACACCCTTGCCGGGATCAACATGGTGGGAAGACGAATCGCTATTCTCAGCATGGAACAACATCGGCAGCATTGGCATTTGGGTTCCCCCGAATGAAGCCGGTTATTTCGGTATACGATTCACAATTGACAGCGGTTCTCACTACGGCTGGGTCTACCTTGATAACTCATGGGGGGCCGCTGGCGGTGGCGACATCCTTGGTTGGGCATATGAAACAACTCCATACACATCAATCCTCGCGGGCGCAGTTCCAGAACCCAGTACGCTCGTGTTACTTGGAATAGGCTCTCTTGTCGTTCTGGCGCGGATAAGAAGAAAATATCGCTAACAATCGGCTTCACGCTTACGGTTGACCCGCGGCGGGTCAACCGAAGGTGAGCCGTGACGTTAGCGGAAATGAAGAAAATATGGGTATGCTCGCGGAGTTGCAGGGTGTATCCTCAAACGCGAAAGGAAAAAGTAATGAAAACACGAATAAGCGCTGGCGTCATAAAAATATTCTTACTCATCATCATGTTACAATGCCTATGCGCTCACGCACAGGCCAAGGATGCGGATCGTTCCGCAGAGTATATGGCCGAGATTGCATCTATGGAGCACTTTAACGAAGTGCAACGCGCCTCGGATATGCCGGGAATGTCCGTGCCAACATATGCGGAGTGGCTCAAAACGAAGATGGCAGAAGAATCATTTGCCGTTACATCAAATACCACCGCCGAAGATGAGCCAAACAAACAAGATCGAATGCGTCAATGGCTCAATTATGGAATAAATACGCCAGATGATGAACCTAGTTCAAAACAGGAGCAAAGCCTTGCGCGAAGAGAGCGGCTATGGGCCATGTCCGCGCAATTAATAAAATCGCACGAAGCTGAAATGGAAGTAGCGCGCGCACGAATCAAGCGAGCAGGCTTCGCGGAGTACGGGAAAACGGAAGATGGGATAGTTATAGGTCTTGTCGGGCTACAGGATGGTCTCCCTCGATACAACATCACATATAACGCCAGCGCCGCTGATACAATCTCCGTTGACGAACTCTGGCCGGGAGGGATCTCCGGCTTGGCCATTACAGGGTCAAACACGGTAATGGGAATCTGGGATGGCGGTGATGTTCTCACTAATCATCTAGAGTTCATAGCCGGAGCCGCAACCCGCATAGTCGACATGGATGGAGTCAGCCCACTTCCTATTGATTGGCACCCTACAGCGGTGGCAGGAACGATGTCCGCCGGTGGAAATGGTTACTCTAGCGCTAAAGGCATGGCCTACAATTCAACCGTATGGGCCTACGACTGGTACAACGACCTCCTGTCGGAAATGAATTCTGCATATGCAAACAATGTTCGGCTTTCAAATCACTCGTACGGAAACCAAGCGGGATGGGGCTTTATACAGCTTTCTGATGGGTCGATTACCAATTGCTGGTGGGGTGACCTATCCATTAGCGGAAACGAGAGTTTCCTCTTCGGGCGCTACGATTCTTATTGCACAAACATGGACGCAATTTCCTATGGGAACCCACTTAGTCTTACAATATGGGCCGCAGGAAACGAGCGAACCCATTCCGCACCGCCTGCCGGCACCCAATATCGCACATTCACAAACGGGGTAGAAATCTGGAGTACAGATTCCCGCCCCCATGATTATGCCAAGAACGGATATGACACGATCACGGATCGCGGACTTGCTAAAAATGTCCTAACCGTCGGTGCAATACATAAAATCATCGGGGGCTATAGCGGAATAGGTTCAGTAAATATTGCTGCCTTCAGTAGTTGGGGGCCGACAGATGACGGCAGAATTAAACCGGATGTTGTCGCCGCCGGTGTTGATGTATTCACGCCCATCCGGCATCCATCATACCCAAGCAATCCGTATTATTACATAACAACATCGGGCACTAGTTTCTCTGCACCGTCTGTCGCCGGGGCAGTTGGTCTGCTTGTTGACCTGCGAACGCGGCTTGCACCTCAACACCCCTATTTAGCATCAACTCTTAAAGGTCTTCTTATCCATACAGCAGATGAAGCCGAGACCATAGGTCCCGACTACAAAACAGGATGGGGCCTTGTCAATGCATACACAGCCGCAAACCTAGTCCAGTCAGATTCTGATGATGGCGGAAAGCAATACATAAAGGAGGTCACGCTTCTCGACGGCGATTATATTGAATTCGCCGTAACAGCAACGGGAGGGACGCCGCTGAAAACTACGATTTGTTGGACCGATCCTGCTGGCGCAGCCCAACCCCTTCAACTCAATCCAACAAATCTCGTTTTAGTCAACGATCTAGATTTGCGGATTATCAGCCCAAATGGTTCTACTAATTATCCGTGGATTCTTAATCCAGCGAATCCTTCGAATTCAGCAACAAAAGGCGATAACTATCGCGACAACGTCGAGCAAGTTGTTATTACGAATGCCGTTGCGGATGAGCAATACATTGTGCGTATTACGCACAAAGGAATCCTTGTAGATGATACCGGACAGCCTTCTTTTCAAGATGTTTCCATTGTCACAACTGGCATTGAGCCAGAAACACGCGCATACCTCGCTATTGCAGAATCATCTTTCACCAGTGATTCGGAAATCGTGATGTGGCCCTCGGTCGTGGGACAAAACTATCGTGTTCAATCAACGGTCAATCTTCTGGATCAAGATTGGACCAATGTGAGTGCCGAGATCAGCGCGTCCAAAACCAACACAACATGGGAATCAGAATTGCCACCTCCAGGCATCCATCAATTCTACCGACTTATAAAAACTAATTAATAGGAAAGAATCGCCATGAAAGGTCGGTGGTTCTTACTAATAATAGTGATCGTGCTGCCATTGTTTGCCACGCAAGCGCGCGGCTTCATCGCTGTGACATGGCTTGAGGAACCAATAAGCATGCAAGCATGGCCCGGCCCTAGAACTGCCGACCTTGACCTTAACAACGATGGCTTCATTGACTTCGTACTATTCACCGAGAATCTTGTCTTCGAGATAATTCCTCAATCAGACAATGCGGTCCTTGCATGGCCATATCCGCCGCCAGATACGGGGAGTCTCGTGCTTAGGCTGGATGAAGGTCAATCAATCGGTGAAACCCCACCATCTGGATATGAATGGTGGGATGACCCCTCACTGTTTTCTGCATGGAATAGCTTGGGGGGAATTGGACTCTGGAACTGGCCCAATGCGACTGGATATTTCGGCGTTCAGTTTAGTATCGACGAGGCCACTCATTACGGCTGGATCTTTCTCGACAATGGTCGGGGACCGGCAGGCGGTGGCGAGATTTATGGGTGGGCATATGAAACAACACCCTACACGCCTATCACTGCGGGAGCAGTCCCGGAGCCCGCTACTATTTCACTGTTTTGCATGGGCTCTCTATATATCCTGTTCCGAAGAAACAAAAATGCTAACAAGGGGCTGCACACTACAGCGCACAAGGTGCGCTGAGCGTGAGCCCTGACGTTAGCGAGAAGAGAAGAATATGGATGCATCCGCGCGGCTCGTGGGTGTATCCTCAACCCGAAGGGAGAAGACAATGCAGACAAAGATAATCGCTGGCGTCGCAAGGTTGGTTCTGACCGTTGCTGTATTCATCGGCATGACCACCGCGCAGGCGCAGAGTGCAGACCGAACCGATGAGTACAAAGCGGAAATCGCCTCCATCGAGCACTTCAACGAAGTGCAACGAGAAGCGGATATGCCAGAGATGCCCATTTCGTCCTATGAGGATTGGCTCAAGGCGAAAGAAGCTGCGGAAGCAATCGCTCTTGCCACGAAATCAGCCGCGCCCGCAGACACACCAAGCAAACAGGATCAAATGCGGCAATGGCTCAATGAGGGCATTCACGCTACCGGCAAGCGGCCAAGTTCACAACAGGATGTTCACAATGAACGCCGGGATCGGTTGTGGGCCATGTCCGCGCACTTGCTCAAGGCGCGCGAGGCGGAAATGACAGAGGCTCGGGCATGGGTCAAGCAAGCCGGGCTTGCGGAATATGGAAAGACAGAAGACGGGGTCGTAATGGGCCTTGTGGGACTGCAAGACGGACTGCCTCGATACAACATTACCTACAACGTCGTCGCTGCCGATACCATTTCCGTGGATGAACTCTGGCCGGGTGGGAGTTCTGGTCTATCCATTACAGGTTCAAATACGTTGATGGGGATTTGGGATGGGGGCGACGTTCTCACAAATCACACGGAGTTCGTAGCTGGCGCGACCACGCGCATGACTGATAAGGATGGAATCAGCCCCCTGCCAATTGACTGGCACCCAACAGCGGTTGCGGGAACAATGGCTGCTGGTGGGTCTGTATCGAGTGCCAAAGGTATGGCGTTCAAAGCAACGGTATGGGCTTACGACTGGTACTATGATCTGGATATAGAGATGAACTCCGCTTACGCAAACGATGTCCGAGTCTCCAACCACTCCTATGGACAGCAGGCAGGATGGGGCACAATTACACTTACTGGCCCAATCGTGACAAACTGTTGGTGGGGAGACCTTGCGATTAGTGGTGCGGAGAGCCACTACTTCGGTCGATATGATTCATACTGCACGAACGTTGACGCCATTGCGTACGGTAATCCTCGAAGCCTGACCGTATGGGCCGCTGGAAATGATCGCGACGATTCGGCCCCGCCCGCAGGTTCGCAATATGTCACATTCACGAACGGCACCCCGATTTGGAGTACCGCATCACGACCGCACGACTACGCCAAAGGCGGGTATGACACCATTACCGACCGGGGACTTGCGAAGAATGTCCTTACCATTGGAGCCGTGTACAAGATTGTCGGGGGTTATGGCGGCACAGGAACCGTCAATATGTCCGCCTTCAGCGGATGGGGTCCAACGGATGACGGAAGAATCAAGCCGGATGTTGTCGCCGCAGGAGTCGGCTTGTTCACCCCCGTTCGACATCCCGGATTCCCTAGTGCCACCAACTACTACACCACGAACGCAGTGGGATCCAGTTTTTCCTCCCCTTCCGCCGCTGGTGCCGTTGGCCTCCTTGTCGATCTTCGCGCGAGACTCGCGCCGCAACACCCCTTCCTTTCGTCCACTCTGAAGGGACTGCTCATTCATACAGCCGACGAAGCCGCTTCCATCGGCCCCGACTACAGAACGGGATGGGGCCTTGTCAATGCGGACAAGGCTGCCAATTTGGTCCAGGGAGACCACGACACTGGCGGCAAGCAGTTCATCAAGGAAGTTACGTTGGTGAACGGTGACTACATTGAGTTTGCAGTCACAGCCACTGGCGGCGTCCCACTTAAAGTCACGATTGGCTGGCCCGACCCGGCAGGAGCGGCACAACCGCTTCAACTGAATCCAACGAACCTTGTGTTGGTGAACGATCTTGACTTGCGCGTTGTCAGCGCAAGCGGAACTACCAACTTGCCTTGGATTCTCAATCCGGCCAGTCCATCGAATTCCGCTACGAAAGGAGACAATTACCGCGACAACGTGGAACAGGTTGTTGTCACAAACGCTATGGCCAGTGAGCAATTCATTGTCCGTGTGACCCATAAGGGAACGTTGGTTGATGACACGGGCCAACCATCATCCCAAGACCTGAGCATTATTCTGTCTGGGATCGTGCCGGAAACGAGATCGGAACTGGCTATTGTGGAGGCCGATTTTGCGGGCGGTTCTGAACTGATACTCTGGCCGTCCGTTGTCGGGCAGAATTACCGGGTTCAAGCAGCCGTTGATCTCCTCGAACAGGTGTGGACAAATACCAGCGCAGAGATCAGTGCGACCAAGACCAACACGGCTTGGGAATCCGGCATCACGCCTGATGGTGAACTTCAATTCTATAGACTCATAGAAACCAACTAAGGAGGAATCGCGATGCAAGGTCGGCGGTTTCTCCTATTGCTGGGTTCATTGTTCGCCCTCTATGTGCCGTCAACACATGGTGGCATTTCGTTCACATGGCTTGACGAGCCCATAAACATGACCAGATGGCCCGGCCCGTACTCCGCCGACCTTGATCTCGACGCAAATGGCTTTGTGGATTTCATTCTACAAACCGAAAACTTGGTTTTCGAGATCGTCCCACAGACAGGCAATGCCGTCTTGGCTTGGCCTTATCCCCCGCCAGATGCTGGAAGTCTTGTCATCCAACCAGCAGCAGGACAATCAATCGGAGAAACACCCTTGCCGGGATCAACATGGTGGGAAGACGAATCGCTATTCTCAGCATGGAACAACATCGGCAGCATTGGCATTTGGGTTCCCCCGAATGAAGCCGGTTATTTCGGTATACGATTCACAATTGACAGCGGTTCTCACTACGGCTGGGTCTACCTTGATAACTCATGGGGGGCCGCTGGCGGTGGCGACATCCTTGGTTGGGCATATGAAACAACTCCATACACATCAATCCTCGCGGGCGCAGTTCCAGAACCCAGTACGCTCGTGTTACTTGGAATAGGCTCTCTTGTCGTTCTGGCGCGGATAAGAAGAAAATATCGCTAACAATCGGCTTCACGCTTACGGTTGACCCGCGGCGGGTCAACCGAAGGTGAGCCGTGACGTTCGGCGAAAGCCGAGGAAAGGAACGAGAATGAAACCGGGAAGAATGGTCAGTTGGGTCGGCGGCCTCACTGGGTACGTGGTGATTCTATGCACAGCTCAGGCGCAGACGCCGGACATCGTAGAGTTTCAAGGGGGCGGGAATCTTGTTTGGACGAACAGCAATACGAATCTCTACTACCAGATACAATGGGCACCATCACTGTCGGGCACAAATCCATGGATGTCGAGTTATCGTACGCTGACAGACATCCGGTCATCAAGCGCCATGGTGACAAATCCAGTTCCGATGTTCTACAGGGTCGTCGGCAGCAGCAATGTTGCCTCACGCGTTTCCAAGACTGGACAAACGACATCCTTCCGCACGGGGGATGACGGGTACTACCAGGCTGGCGTCGCACCAGCGAGTCCGCGATTTACGGACAATGGAAATGGGACGGTCTTCGATAATCAGACCGGGCTTATGTGGGCTCTCGACGCAAATATGGCCGGAACGAACAACACATGGGATGCCGCCATCGACTACTGCAATGATTTGGTCCACGGAGACCATGACGACTGGAGACTTCCCAACGTGAACGAACTGCTTAGCCTTATTGACCATAACCCCGAAGAAGGATGGCGCTATCCACAGCTTCCCATAGGGCATCCGTTCTTGAATGTCCAGACTATGCCGGCCTATTGGAGCAGCACTTGTGGCGAGGATTTCATTATGGGAGTTGAGTCGTATTACGTCTACATTGGGAGCGGCTCAGCCGCCCAAGGTGAATGGACGACAGACTATGCTGGGTGTGTCTGGCCCGTAAGGGGAGGAAGATGAGGTATGCGTACTGAAGGGCTGGAACCCTGAGCCGAACAACTGCGGGCAGGGTACGCTGCGCGCCCCTGCCGCAGGACGTTCGAAGTAAGAAATGAAAATACCACCCGATATTCCCGGCAGACCGTACACCGCGGGTGAACTAAAGGGTATGGGTGCCGTGCTGATAGTTATGGGCCTGCTTATCGCCATCTACGCGCGTTCTCTCTACAACTACGGCGCCGAGCCGCAGATGGTACACACCAAGTGGGGCACCGAACTTATGCCCGAAATTCCGAAAAGAAGCCCTACGAGCCAGATATTTGAGGTGTCCGGGCTTGTACTGTCTGCCCTTGGACTGATACCTATGGCCAAGGGCTTTCTAAAAAAGAAATGAAAATCGCTTCGAACAAGGCGTTGCTGGGTACGGCGCACAAAGTGCGCCGTCCCCAGAACGCTGACGTTCAACAAATGAGGAGTGATCTCCAAAACCCCAACGCCCTCGCGGAGGGGTGACGTTACGCCAAAAAATGAGAAAAAGTGCCGGGTTTGCGCCCCAAAATCGCCCAAAACACCCCAAAA